>NPIG01000071.1_pt1 | contig 116181 bp, 96 predicted proteins | sample 8637441 | NCBI WGS metagenome assembly NPIG01 (sample SAMN07420675, study PRJNA396082) | bioreactor metagenome | isolation source: sample BR6 brine-fed electro-methanogenic bioreactor BR | place: Japan: Kochi | collected 2016-06-14
AACCTAACCGGACATCACTGGATAAGCTCGAACAATTCCTTCAACATATAAGGTTTGGCCAGCACGGCATCGAACCGGGTACTGTCCATGAGCCACGGGGTGCCGGACATGGCGATGACCGGGATACGGTCTCCTTTGATATGCCTCACCTCCCTGAGCACATCATCCCCGGACACCTTTTCCATCCGCATATCCGTGAGCACCAGGCTGTACTCTCCGGCTTTCAGTTTTTCGATCCCCTGCTCGCCGTTTTCAGCGGTATCCACCTGATACCCTTTTCGGGACAACGCCATTGCCAGCATCTTGAGTATCGCTGTTTCATCATCGATGACCAGCACTCTGGGAATCGTTGTATCGGTTTCAGCCATTTTCATATCCCCTTGCCCGGGGGTTCAGAACACACCATTCACGATGGATTGAGAAAATCATGACTGCATCTTACGCCAGTACACGCCAAACTGCAACAGTTATTACACCTATTTCATGTCCCATCCCTCTTCCACTCCGTGGCAGGACACAAAACTGCCGTTGGGAAGCGCATTGAGGCGGGGGAATTCCTGCCGGCACCGGTCTCTCGCATACACGCACCGGCCGTGGAACACGCACCCGGACGGCAGGTTCACCGGCGTGGGCACCTCGCCCTTGAGCTTGATATGCTTGGCTTTTTTCTCGCCCAGTTTGGGAATGGCCGACAGCAGGGCCCGGGTATAGGGATGCCGGGGGGATTCGAACAGGTCTTTTGCCGAGGCCAGTTCACACAGGGTCCCCAGGTAGAGGACCGCCACCCGGGAGCTGATATGATGCACCACCGACAGATCATGGGTGATGAACAGATAGGTCAGGTCATGCTTTTCCCGCAGGTCCATGAGCAGGTTCAGAATCTGGGCCTGGATGGACACGTCCAGGGCCGAAACCGGTTCGTCCGCCACAATGAACTGCGGATCCAGGACCAGGGCCCTGGCAATGGAGATGCGCTGGCGCTGACCCCCTGAAAACTCGTGGGGGTACCGGGTGATCCAGGCCGGGTCCACCCCCACCTGCTCCATGACAAACGCCACCTTGTCTTCGGCTTCCTGGGCCGTCATTTTCGGATTGTGGAACCGCAAGGGCTCTTCCAGGGTCTGTCGCACGGTTTTACGGGGATTCAGGGAGGCGTAGGGGTCCTGGAAGATCATCTGCATTTTTCTACGGAACGGCAGCCACTGCTCATGGGTGAGGTTGTCGATGCGCTGTCCGTCATACAGCACCTTGCCGGCATTGGGCCGGTAAAGCCCTAAAATGACCCGGGCCAGGGTGGATTTGCCACACCCGCTTTCGCCCACCACGCTCAGGGTTTCCTGTTTGTTGACAAACAAAGACACATTGTTCACGGCCTTGACCGTGGTCTTTTCCAGGTGAATGCCGCCTTTGAAGGTCAACTGGTCCAGGATGCCACCGGAAATGTCAAAATGTTTGACCACGTTCTCCACAGTCAGCAAAGGGGTCGGGTTTTTTGTCATGGGTGTTCCTTCAAGTCCTATTTCATGTGGCAGGCGGCCAGAACGCCGTTTTGTTTTTCTTCCAGCGCCGGGGTTTCCCGGGTGCAGATATCGGCTTTCAGCCCGCACCGGGGATTGAAGGGGCACCCCGGCGGAATGTTGGTCAAGGTGGGCATCATTCCCGGAATCTGTTTGAGGTCCTTTCCCGGCTCAATGGAACCGGGGATCGATCCGATGAGCCCGATGGTATAGGGGTGCACCGGGTGATGCACCACCGTGTCGGTGGGGCCGTATTCAATGATCCGGCCGGCATACATGACCGCGATTTTTTCGGTCACCTGGGACACCACCCCCAGATCATGGGTGATCAGGATCAGGCCCATCCGTTCTTTTTCACACAGCTCCTGGAGCAGGTCCATGATCTCCGCCTGAATGGTCACATCCAGAGCCGTGGTGGGTTCGTCCGCAATGATGATGGCCGGGTCCGCCAGAAGCGCGATGGCAATGATGATCCGCTGACGCATGCCGCCGGACAGTTCATGGGGATACTGGGAAAGGCGTTTTTCCGGGGAAGGAATGTGCACTTTTTTCAGCTTGTCCAGGGCAATGGCCCGGGCCTGAGACCTGGAGATGTTCCGGTGGGCCTGAAGGGTTTCGATCATCTGAAACCCGATGGTATAGACCGGATTCAACGTCATCATGGGATCCTGGAAAATCATGGCGATGCGGTTCCCCCTGATTTTCCGCATTTTCTCGAAGGAATAGGCGGATATCTCCTTTCCTTCAAAAAAGACACTGCCCCGGGAGATAAATCCGGGTTTGGAGATCAGGTTGATGATGGCAAATCCGGTCACGGATTTGCCGGCCCCGCTTTCTCCCACCAGGCCCAGGCGTTCCCCGGGATCAAGCGTAAAGCTGACCCCGTCGATGGCCGTGATATCTCCGGATCTCAGGGCGAATTTCACCTCCAGGTCCCGGACTTCCAGCAGATGAGACATCGTTTTTTTCGTTATCCTTTATATAGTTTCGGGTTCAGCACATCCCTGAGCCAGTCTCCCAGCAGGTTAATCACCAGGACAAACATCACCAGCCACAACCCCGGCAGCACCGTGATCCACCAGGACCCGGAAAAGAAATACTCCTGCCCGGCCCGGATCAGGGAGCCCAGGGACGGCTTGGTCACGGGCATGCCCAGCCCCAGAAAAGACAGGGCCGCCTCACTCATGACCGCATTGGCCACCTGGATGGTGGAGATCACCATGACCGAGGTCAGGGCGTTGGGCAGGATATGCCGGAACATGATGGTCCGCTGGGGCAGACCGATGACCCGGGCCGCTTCCACGTATTCCTTGCTCTTTTCCCCCATCACCGAGGCCCTTATGGTCCTGGCGAACATGGGCCAGTTGGACAGCCCGATGATAATGGTCAACAGCGGTATGGCCATTCGTTCGAAACTGCCCAGACCGAACACCACCTGGAAGATGGCGCTCATGAAAATGGCCACCATGAGATAGGGAAAAGAGAACTGGATATCGGCCAGGCGCATGAGAATCGCATCGGTTTTACCGCCCAGATACCCGGCCATCAGTCCCAGCACGATCCCGATGGCCGCCTGAATGGCCACGGCCCCCAGGCCGATGATGATGGAGGTCCTCAACCCGTAGAACATGGTGGACAGCATGTCCCGGCCCTGGTTGTCCGTGCCCAGGGGAAACTCCTTTGATCCGCCGTCCATCCACATGGGCGGCAGCTCTGAATTCATGATATCGATATTGGCGGAATCGTACGGGTTCATGGGAGAAATCCAGGGAGCGGCCAGGGCAAAGAACAGAAAAATCATCAGAACAACGAAACTGGCCATGGCCACCCAGTCCCGCAAAAAACTGTACAGAAAATAGGACTCTTTAAACTTCTGCCATTTTGTTTTCATTTGGTGCCTGCTATCCTGACTGTGGGGTTGATGAACCCGTAAAGAATATCCACCACGGTGTTGACCACCACAAACAGGGCCGCCACCACCACCAGATACGCAATGAGCAGGGACAGGTCGGCCCGGTTCACCGCCTCCAGAAACATGAATCCCATGCCCGGCCACTGGAATACCAGTTCCGTGAGCAGGGTAAAGGCGAACATGATGCCGATCTGGACCCCGAACACGGTGATCACCGGCAGCAGGGTGTTCTTGAACGCATGCACCAGCCACACCCGTTTCGGGGACAACCCTTTGGCCCAAGCGTACTTGATATACTCGGTCTCCAGCACCTCCATCATTTCAGACCGGATCAGGCGGATGAACAGCGGCAGCATCAGGGTGGACAAAGAGATACAGGGCAGAATCAGGTGTTTGAGCCCGTCCACCGTGAGCAGCCCGGTCATCCAGATCCCGTTGCCGAACAGATCCACGGTGTCACCCCGGCCATATGAGGGCAGAATCCGCCAGTGCACCGCAAACAGGTAAATGAGCAGAATGGCGGTGAGAAACACGGGCATGGACACCCCCAGTGTGGAAAAACTCATGGTGAACCGGGAGAGCCAGCTTCTGGGTTTCAAGGCGCAGTACACCCCTAAAGGCAGTGAGATCAGGATGATGATCAGGGCCGTACCCAGCACCAGCTCAATGGTGGCCGGCGCATGGGTGACGATCACCTCCAGATTGGGCTTGTTGTAGAGAAAAGACCGTCCCAGGTCCCCTTTGGTCACGGCATTTTTGACAAACCGGCCGTACTGGACAAAAAACGGATCATTGAGCCCCATCCTGTCGGCGATCACCTTTCTTTCCTCCGGGGTGACACGCTCACCCACCAGGTCCCGGACCGGGTCCCCGAACTGGTTTTTGATGGCAAACACCACCAGGCTGATGACCAGCATCACCACCAGGGCCTGGAGAATCCTTCGTATGATAAATGCAAACATGGGTTGTGTCTTTTTCCAGAAGGTGGCACCTGCCGCCTTGAAACGATCATTTTCAAGGCGGCAGGTGCGGGTTGCTCAAAAAGCAAACAGGAGGGTGAAACCTATTCGACCACCAGGTCTCCGATATAGGGAAAGTTCTGGGAGTTGACGACGGCTTCGGCCCGGATGTTCTTTTTGACGCCATAGGAATGGTTCTGCCAGTGGAACGGGACAAACGCGGCATCATCATACAGGATCTGCTCGATCTCCTGGAGCATCTCCGCCCGTTTGGCCAGGTCAGTCTCGGACTGGGCCGCCAGGGTCAGTTCATCCACTCTGGGGTTGCAGTAACCACTGTTGTACTGGCCGTATCCGGTTTCCGTATTGGGGCACATCATCAGAAATTCGGAAAAATTGCCGGAGTCTTCGGTATCGGAATGCCACCCGATCATCATCATGTCCGCGGCCCTGGCATCGAACTCGTTCCAGTACTGGGCCTTGGGCATGGTTTTCAGGTTCACTTTAATGCCAATTTTTCCCAGCATCTGGGCCGTGGCTTCGGCGATCTTGGCATCGTTGACATACCGGTTGTTGGGAGCCATCATGGTGATCTCGAACCCGTTTTCATACCCGGCCTCTTTCATGAGGGCCTTGGCCTTGGCAAGATCATACCGGGGAACCAGGTTTTCCTTGTACCCGGCATAGCCCTGGGGGCCCTGCTGGGCCGCCACGGTGGCGGTGCCTTTCATGATCTGTTTGACGATGCCCTCATTGTTGACGGCATGGACAATGGCCTGACGGACCCGGACATCCTTGAACGCTTCCACCCGGTTGGGGTTCATCTGAAAGGTGATGATCCGGCCGCCGTTGATGGTCACCAGTTTGACCTTGTCATCGCTTTCGATTCTGGCAAAGTCCTGGGGAGGCACCGGAGAGATGAAATCCACTCCGCCGGACAAAAGGGCCGCCACCCGGGTGGCGTTTTCCTTGATGGGGGTGAGGATGAATTCGGTGACGTTGCCCGGACTTTCCTTGTCCCAGTAGTCGGCAAACCGTTTCATTTCCAGGATCACGTTGTGCTGGCGGTTGGTGACCACGAACGGCCCGGTACCGGATGCGTTGTTCAGGGCAAAGGATTCCCCGATCTTGACAATGGCATCCTTGGGCTGGCCGGCGGCATCGGTGCCGGTGTAGAATTCGGAATCCATGGCAAAAAAGTATGTGGCCATGTTGAGCAGCAGGGCATACGGTTTGTGGGTCTTGATATCCACGGTGTAGTCGTCCACGATGTGGCAGCCTTCAAAAGGCTCCAGAAGCCCTTTGAAATCCACGCTTTTTCTCATGCGGTCAAAGGACCATTTGACATCCTTGGCCGTGAAATCGTTGCCGCTGTGGAATTTGACGCCTTTTCTCAGGTGAAACCGCATGGTCAGGTCATCCAGCCGTTCCCAGCTGGTGGCCAGACGGGGTTCGAAATCCATGTCCTGGGTCCAGCGGACCAGGGGATCGAACACCCAGTGGGAGAGCTGGAGCATGCCGCCGGAGAGCTGTACCTGGGGATCCAGGGACACCGGGTCGGCATCCAGGCCCATCTTAAAGGTTTTTGCCCCGGCGGACGCCGTAAAGGACACGGCCATCAGAACACCCAACAGAGTCAGTAGTAATTTTTTCATCCTCATCCTCCAAATTTGTGTTAATCATCATTCATGAAACGCCTGACACATACCTGTCATCAGCGTTCTTCTCCTCAGCTTTTTACAAGTAACTAGAATTACCAAAAAACAATGCCAGGGTCAAGGCATATCACTATTTTAAAAATAATCATTGACACTGATGAAATTCCATGTAATGAATGACTATTCATTTTGTTGGAATCAAGGAATCAAGGCAGAATCACCATGAAACGTTATTCACAACCGTTTATTTTAATTTAATATTGACAATTTTCAACCAACCATGGGCATGGGCAATCCCCGATGGAATACGGGAAGGAACACAGTGAGCAACTATTCATTGTCCATGCCAGGTACCCACATCAGGAGGATCATTCAATCATGACACAGGTAATTTCAGACCGGCGGGACATTGAATTTGTCCTGCACGAACAGCTGAATGCGGAATCGCTGTCCGAACTGCATGACGGATTTGCGGATTTCAACAAGAAAACCATCGATCTGGTGATTTCAGAGGCCAGAAACTTTGCGGTCAAGGAACTGCTGCCTGCCAACAAGGAAGGGGACGAGCAGGGATGCAAGCTGGAAAACGGCAAAGTGACCACCCCGGAATCGTTCAAGCGGCTGTTTGAACTGTTCAACGAAGGGGAATGGCTGGCGGTCACAGAAGATCCGGAATGGGGCGGCCAGGGCATGCCCAGAACCGTGGCCTCGGCAGTGGCGGAATATTTCAACGGCGCCAATTATCCGTTCATGATGTACCCGGGCCTGACCCAGGGGGCCGGCCATCTGGTGGAGCATTTCGGGACCCCGGAACAGAAGAAACTGTACCTGAAAAACATGTACACCGGCAAATGGTGCGGCACCATGCTGCTCACCGAACCCAATGCCGGATCGGATGTCGGCGCATTGACCACCAAAGCCACGCCCAACGGGGACGGGACCTATTCCATTGTGGGAGAAAAAATCTTTATTTCCGGCGGCGACCATGATCTTGCGGAAAACATCATTCACCCGGTTCTGGCACGCATTGAAGGGGCTCCGGGCGGCACCAAGGGCATCTCATTGTTCCTGGTGCCCAAATACCGGGTCAATCCGGACGGCTCTCTGGGCGGGTTCAATGACGTGGTATGCACCGGCATCGAGCACAAGATGGGGATTCACGGCAATTCCACCTGTTCTTTGTCTTTGGGCTCCAAAGGCAATTGCATCGGGACCCTGCTGGGAGAAGAAAACAAAGGTATGAAAGCCATGTTCCTGATGATGAACGCGGCCCGGCTCCTGGTGGGGTATCAGGGGTTTGCCTGTGCCACGGCCGCCTACATGTATGCCCTGGACTATGCCAAAAACCGGATCCAGGGCAAGGCATTGACGGAAATCATGAACCCGGATGCCGAAGGGGTCCCCATTATCCGGCACCCGGACGTGCGGCGCCAGCTCATGAAAATGAAGGTCTATGTGGAAGGCATGCGCTCGCTGCTGTACTTTGTGCATTACTGCTCGGACATGGCCAAGTACGGGGCCACGGATAAGGAAAAAGCCAGATACCAGGGATTTGTGGAGATTCTCACCCCCATTGCCAAAGGATATGTCACAGACCGGGCCTTCGAGATCTGCTCCCAGGGGATGCAGGTATACGGCGGATACGGATTCATCGAGGAATACCCCATGGCCCAGCTGCTGCGGGACTGCCGCATCACCCTGATCTACGAGGGAACCAACGGGATCCAGGCCATGGATCTGCTGGGCAGAAAACTGGGACTCAACAAGGGCAAACCCATCATGGACCTGTTCGGAGAGATGCAGAAAACCCTGGCACAGGCCAAGGAAATTGAAAGCATTCAGGGGTATGCCATCAAGGTGGAAGAAGCGGTCAACAAACTGGCGGAAGTGGCCATTCACATGGGCCAGGCCGCCATGTCCGACAAGGTCCTGGCCGCATTCGCCAATGCCCATCCGTTCCAGGATGCGGCCGGAGATACGGTCATGGCCTGGATGCTGCTGTGGCGGGCCGCCATCGCAGCCCGGAAGCTGGAAAAAGCAAAGAAAAAAGACCAGCCTTTCTACCAGGGGGTCATCCGATCCTTGCAGTTCTTCACCGAGACCGAACTGCCCGTGACCTTGGGCCGGTTTGCGGCGTTGATGAACACCAGCGCTGCTGCCGTGGAGATCGAGGAAACCATGTTTCCGTCATAATCCTGAAACAATCCCTTTTTCCACCGGAACGAGGCAAAGCCCGGGGTGCATCAAGAGCGCCTCCGGGCTTTTTTTTATTTTTTTCTTGTACCGGTCCCTGATTTTATGGTTCCATATCAGGGAATAAACCCATTTCAACACACAACCATCCGGAATATGGCGTATGGGAAAATCCAAGACAGGCCCCGGTCCGCTGGAAATGCACCGGATCGATTTTCTGTCCGTGCTGGATCATCTCGATGACGGAGTGATGATTGCCGACATGAACGGGGTCATTCAGTTCTACAACCAGGCCCAGGCCGGAATCGACGGCATTTCACCGGAAAAGGTCATGGGCCTCAAGGTGACCGATATCTATGAGCTGAACAACCGCACCAGCATGATCATGCAGTGCGCCCGGCACCAGCGGGCCATCAAGAACCGGATCTTTTTCTACAAAACCGTGTCCGGGAAGATCGCCAACACCATCACCTCGGTCTATCCCCTGTTCGATAACGGCACCATCACCGGGGTGATCTGTTTTGTCAAAGACTATGAACAGCTGCGCCGGTCCATGCCCGTCCCCCCCACCCAGGAATGCCGGTCCATGCTTGGAAACGGCACCCAGTACACCTTTGACGACCTGATCGGTTCCAGCCCCGATTTCATCCGGGTCAAGGAGACGGCCCAGAAAGCGTCCATGTCCCCCTCCCCCATCATGATCCAGGGGGAGACCGGTACCGGCAAGGAACTGTTTGCCCAGGCCATCCACAATTTCAGCCCCAGGCACAAGGAAAAATATGTGGCCGTCAACTGTGCAGCCATCCCACAATATCTGATGGAAGGCATGCTCTTCGGTACCACCAGAGGCGCGTTCACAGGCGCCCTGGACAAGCCGGGACTGTTTGAAACCGCCCACAAGGGCACCTTGTTTCTGGATGAACTGCTGGCCATGCCCATGGAGCTGCAGGCCAAACTGCTGCGGGTGATTCAGGAGAAACAGGTGCGCCGCCTGGGATCGGTCAAGGAGATTCCCGTGGATGTCAAAATCATCAGTTCCGTGAGCCGGGACCCCCGGGTGGCCATCCGGGAAAATCAGCTTCGAACGGACCTGTACTACCGGCTCGGGGTGGTGATGGTCAAGCTGCCGCCTTTGCGGGACCGGCTGGACAGCATCGGGGAACTGACCGCCCATTTCATCGAAAAATACAACCAGCGCCTGGGCACCCATGTAAAGGACATCTCCCCAGAGGTCCGAGAACTGTTTCAGGTTTATCAGTGGCCCGGCAACATCAGGGAACTGGAACATCTCATCGAAGGGGCCATGAACCTGGCGGGTCAGGAAAAAATCCTGGGCATGGATCCGTTCACCCCGGGGCTGGACACCCTGGAGCCCATGGATCCCCCTGGCTCCGGAGACAGTCCGGACCGGCCGGTGCCGGAAAATTCCGCCGGCGATCTGCTGAAGCCCTTCCAGGGTGCCGGACCGCCCGACCGTGTCCGGCCCCTGGCGCTGATTCAGGCGGATCAGGAACGGAACGCCTTGGCAAACGCCCTTGCCGCCAGCAACGGTAATGTAACCCGGGCGGCCCGGCAGCTGGGCATCTCCAGACAGCTGCTCCATTACAAAATCAAAAAGCACCACCTGCGCCGGGCCGATTTTCTGCCTGAAAACTGAAAATATCTTTTCATAAGAAAAATATTTTTCATAAAACCCGGTGTCAAAGAAAAATTTTTTTCACTTGCCGGCCGCACACCACCACGCGGCTTTGCAAAAAAAACAGGCCTCCGGCCCGTCATATCCGGTGATCCGGACAGGCCAGGGACCGAATTCAGAAAAAAAAGAGCCTGGCACCAATCCTGCATTCATCATAAACCCAGTTACCCGAGACACATACCCCGGACTGCCTGCATTCTTTGTGTCAGGATACCGGCAGCCCGGCGAACCCGTTCCAGTATCAGGAGGCTGCCATGACCCGTTCCACAGATTCGACCCGGCCCTTTGACCCCATGGTTTTCTGGGTCTCCGCCGGGGTGACGGTGGCATTTGTCCTAGGATCCATTCTGTTTCCCGGGACCATGACCACCGCCATTGATGCGGTATTCAACTGGACCACCACCATGTGGACCTGGCTGTACCTGCTCACCGTGTTTTTTCTGGTCATGGGATGCTTTGTGCTCATGGGCCCTGTCTACGGCAATCTGAAGCTGGGCCTGCCCGAGGACCGGCCCGAATTTTCCAATTTCTCCTGGTTCGCCATGCTGTTCGGCTCCGCCATTGCCGCGGGCATCGTGTTCTGGGGACCGGCGGAACCCGCCTACCACTACATGAGCCCGCCCCCCTATTTCGGCGGCACCCCCCTGACCCCGGCGGCCGGGGCCAACGCCATGACCTGTTCGTTTTTTCACTGGGGGTTGAGCGCCTGGTCCATCTATGCGCTGCTCACTATTGCCCTGGCCCATGCCTGCTTCACCCGGAACCTGCCGCTGAAGTTCTCCTCCGCGTTCTACTATGCCATCGGCGACCGGATCCATGGCACCTGGGGAAAGGTGCTCGACATCTTTGCCGTGTTCGCCACCCTGGGCGGTCTGGCCACCACCACCGGATTTGTGGCCCTTCAGCTGTCCGCCGGGCTCAAATACCAGTACGGCCTGGAAATGGGTCCGTCCAGCACCTACATCATCATCGGGGTCCTCACCGCCATTTTCACCCTGTCCGTGTACACCGGGCTCCAAAAAGGCGTGAAACTGATGGGAGATGTCAACATGTGGGTGTTTGCGGCCGTGTGGTTTTTCGTGCTGGTGTTCGGCCCCACCATTTTTCTGATCAACCTCACGGTCAGCTCCCTGGGCCAGTACCTGCTGCACTTCATTCCCATGAGCCTGTTCACCGCACCGGGATACGAGGGCAACTGGATCGGGTCCTGGACCGTTTTCTACTGGGCCTGGTGGATGAGCTGGGCCCCTTTTGTTGCGGTGTTCATCGCCCGGATCTCCAAAGGCCGGACCATCCGGGAAACCGTGGCCGCGGCCCTGATCCTGCCGTCCCTGGGCAACTTTCTGTGGTACGGTGTGGTGGGGGGTGCGGGCATCCACTTTGATGTCACCGGCACCCTGGAAGCCCACGGTGTGGAAAGCGCCATCTTCGCCATCGCCGGAAACCTGCCATTGACCGGTCTTCTGGCCGTGGCTCTGATCTTTCTCATTGCCACCTTTTTTCTGACATCCGCCAACTCGGCCGCCATCTCCCTGGCCATGTTCGTGTCCGGCCATGAAAACCCGGGAAGGAACCTGAGGGCTTTCTGGGGCGTGGCCCTGGGCGCGGTGGCAGCGGTCCTGGCCGGATCCGGCAGCCTCAAGGCCATCCAGACCGCCTCCATCGCCACGGCATTCCCGCTGATGTTTCTGCTGCTGGTGGCCCTGTCCGGACTGTTCAAGGGCCTGAACCAGTCCAGGAAAACCGATCACCCTTAACCGCAAGCATCAACCAACCGGACCGCTGGGTCCATGACAAGGAGGATAGATTATGTATGACCGCATGCAGGAACTGACCCGGCAGGACATGGAAAAAGTCCATGACGCTGCCATGGATCTGCTGAAGACCACCGGCGTGGCCTTCAATGACAAGGAAGCCCTTGAGATTTTCAAGGACAACGGATTCAAGGTGGAAGGCACCACCGTGTTTTTTGAGGAATCCGCCGTTCAAAAAGCCCTGGAAACCGCGCCCAAACGGTTCACGGTCCATGCCAGGAACCCCGAGAAAAATGTAGAAATCGGTGAGGACGACTTCGTGTTTCTGCCCGGATACGGGGCCCCGTTTGTCATGGATGCCAAAGGCAACGAACGCCAGGCCACCATGGAGGACTATGACAACTTCTGCAAGCTGATCCAGACCTCTCCCTATATCGACATGAACGGATGGATGATGGTGGAACCGGCGGACATGCCCCACCAGACCGTTCACCTGGACCTGAACCTGTCCAATATGCTGTTGTGCGACAAACCGTTCATGGGCAGCCCGGTATCCCGCCAGGGAGCTTTGGACGGCATCGAGATGGCCGGCATTCTGTGGGGCGGGAAAGAAAATATCATGGACAAGACCGTGTCCGTGTCCCTGATCAACTCCCTGTCCCCACTGCAGTTTTCCGATGAGATGCTGGGATCTCTGATCGAACTGGCCCGGCACAACCAGGCCTGCGTGGTGGCGTCCCTGATCATGGCCGGCGGTTCCGGCCCGGTGACCCTGGGCGGGGTCCTGGCCCTGCAAAACGCGGAAATCCTGGCCGGCATCACCCTGGCCCAGCTGGTGCGGCCCGGCGCGCCGGTGATTTACGGCTCCACCTCATCGGCCATGGACATGAAAACCGGCGCCCTGTCCATCGGCGCTCCCGAACTGTCCAAAAACATCCACCTGGTGGCCCAGATGGCCCGGTTCTACAACCTGCCCTCCAGATCCGGCGGCGGACTCACCGATTCCCTGTGCACCGATGCCCAGGCCGGTGCGGAATCCGCCCTGGCGCTTTACACGGCCGCCACCAGCGGCATCAATTTCATTCTCCATGCCTGCGGCATCCTGGGTTCCTACATCGCCATGAGCTTTGAAAAATTTCTGGTGGACGAGGAGCTGTGCGGTATGGTAAGAAATATGATTAAACCCGTTTCTTTGACAGACGAGGCCATTGATCTGGATATCATCAAACAGGTGGGTATCGGCGGCCAGTACCTGACCCATCCCAAAACCTTTAAGCTGTGCAGGACTGAATTTTACATGCCGTCCCTCATGAGCCGGAAAAACAAAGATGCCTGGGCCAAGGCGGGGAAACAGCATATTTACCAGATCGCCGAAGACAAGGTGGCCCAGCGCCTGGCCGCTTATGAACGGCCCGACATCGATCCGGACATTGAAAAACAGCTGACCGATTATGTTGAAAAACGCAAAAACCAATAAAGGAGAAAAAAATGACTGATTTCAACGCGATTACCGAAGCCCTGGTGGCCTGTGACGAAGCCAAACTCGAGACCCTGGTCAGGGAAGCCCTGGACAAGAACGTACCGGCCAACGAAATCCTGAACAAAGGGCTGATCGCCGGCATGGACATTGTGGGGGAGAAAATGGAATCCGGGGACATGTTCATCCCGGAAGTGCTCATGGCGGCCCATGCCATGGCCAACTGCGTCGTCATTCTCAAACCGCTGCTGGCGGAAGGCGAAGGGTCTGCCGGCGCTTCCGTGATCATCGGCACGGTCAAAGGGGACCTGCATGATATCGGCAAAAACCTGGTGGCCATGATGATGGAAAGCGCGGGCATGCAGGTGACCAACATGGGCGTGGACATTCCGCCCGAGGATTTCGTGTCCAAAATCAAGGAAACCAACGCGAAAATCGTGTGCCTGTCAGCGCTTCTGACCACCACCATGCCCATGATGAAACAGACCGTGGATGCCATTGTGGAAGCAGGGCTCCGGGATCAGGTGAAAATCATGGTGGGCGGGGCCCCGGTCACCCAGTCCTTTGCCGATGAGATCGGTGCGGACGGGTTCGCCCCGGATGCCGGGTCCGCTGCAAAACTGGCCAAACGCCTTGCCGCATAAGGGATACACATAAGGAGAGACCCATGTTTGAAGTAATCGGAGAACGCATCAACACCTCCAGAAAACTGGTCCAGGCCGCTGTGGCCGAACGAAACGCCCAGTACATCATCGATGATGTCACCAAACAGCAGGAAGCCGGGGCCGCGTTCATCGACGTGAACGCCGGGGCCCGCATCGGCCATGAAGAAGCAGACATGAAATGGCTGCTGGAAACCATCCAGCCCATCGCCAAGGTGCCCCTGGCCCTGGACAGCCCGGATCCGGCCATCCTGGAGATGGCATTCGCCATGGTGGAAAAAACCCCCATGATCAACTCCATCAGCCTGGAAAAAGAACGGTTCGACAACATGATTCCGTTCCTCAAAGGCAAGGACTGCAAAGTGATCGCCCTGTGCATGGATGACGGGGGCATGCCCACCGCATCCGGCGATATCGTGGGCCGGGCGGATTCCCTGGTGGCGGAACTCAACAAGATCGGCATCCCCACCGGGAACATCTATGTGGACCCCCTGGTGCAGCCCATCTCAACCGACTCCACCAAAGGGGTAATGGTTCTGGATGCGGTCCGGGCCATCAAAGCCAAATATCCGGATGTGCACATCACCGGCGGGCTGTCCAACATTTCCTACGGACTGCCCCAGCGGCACATCATCAACCGCACCTTTGTGACCCTGATGATGGCCGCCGGCATGGACTCCGCCATCATCGATCCGCTGGACAAAAAGATCATGGCCACCATCAAAACCGCGGACATGCTTCTGGGTCATGACAATTACTGCATGAACTACCTGAAAGGGGTCCGGGCCGGCGTGATTGAAAGCTGACCATACCTGGGAAAAAAGCATCTCCATATATGGACATAAATAGCCCCGGTGCGGCCCTGAAAAAGGCGGCACCGGGGCTTTTTTTTCAAAAACTGCACTGCCCAGGCAGTGCGCGGCGGCAAAGCGAACAGAAAATCTTGAGATTGTTTAAAGGGGAGGATCATGGAAAAATTCGACGTCATCGTGATCGGTACCGGCACTGCCGGACAGACCGCCGCATTTGATCTGGCGGCCGAAGGATATCGGGTGGCTGTTGCGGAAAACAGCTCTACGCCGGGAGGAGTGTGTGCTCTCAAAGGATGCCAGGCAAAAAAATGGTTTTGTGAAGCAATGGAACTTTCAGCCCGCAGCCACCATCTCATGGGAAAAGGTGTCACAGCAATCCCCCGGTTCAGCTGGGAACAGATTCAAAAGGAGAAAACGCGGTTTACCTCAAAAATTCCTGAAAGCACCCTATCTGGTCTTAAAGGCAGTGACATTGTGTTTCTACCGGGACAGGCCCGATTTGTGGATGACCATACCCTGCGCATCGACAATCGCGATTTTCAGGCCCGGTACATCATTGTCGCCGCCGGCGCGGTCCCGGCGGATCTGCCCATTGACGGTGCCCGGCACCTGATCACCAGTGATGAATTTCTGGACCTGACGGTGCTGCCCCGGCGCATCGCGTTTATCGGCGGCGGGTTCATCTCTTTTGAGTTCGCCCATTTTGCGGCACGCCTGGGCGGCATGGCCGGACAGGTTCATATTCTGGAAGCCGGTGACCGGCCCCTGGGGCCGTTTGACAAGGACATGGTGTCTCAGCTGGTCAAGGCATCGGAAGCCGACGGCATTCAGGTGAAAACCGGGGTGTCGGTGACATCCGTGACCCGAAACGGGGACGAGTATACGGTTCATTTCAAATCCGGGCCGTCCCTGGTGGTGGATCTGGTGGTGAACGGTGCCGGGCGGATCCCCAATATCGAGCCACTTTCCCTGGATGCCGCCGGAATCGAATCCTCCCGAAAAGGCATTGCCGTCAATCCATCCATGCAGACCTCGGTGCCGACGGTTTTTGCCGTGGGCGACTGTGCCGACACCGTGATGCTGGCAAGGGTGGCGGACATGGAAGCCCATGTGGCGGCCCGGGCCGTCATGGCCCTGGAAAACGGGACCGATCTTCCGGCCATGGATTATCGTGCCGTCCCTGCCGTGCTGTTCACCTATCCCCAGCTGGGAATGGTGGGCAAGACCGAAGAGACGCTTCAAAAAGAAAACACACCCTACTGGAAAAATGTTGACACCGAAGTGAACTGGCCCACCTACCGCCGGGTCGGCATGAAACACGCCGCCTATAAAATCCTGACGGATGAAAACGGTTCTGTCCTGGGCGCCCATTTTCTGGGGGACAACACCACCGGCCTGGTCAATGCCTTCAAACAAGCCATGATCGATCACACGCCGATCAGAAAAATCCGGGATGATCATGTCATGGCGCCATATCCCTCCCGGGAAAGTGATATTCTGTATATGCTGGATTCACTCATTGACTGACATCCGGCCCTGAATACCGGATCAGGATCATTCAAATACGGAGGGCAGAAAACAAAGAATATGTTTTCTGCCCTCCAGTTGTCACATCAAGGGTAAAAGACTACTGTTTTTCCATGGGCTGGCCGCAGCAGACCAGCTCACCGCCTCCGGCTTCCTTCACTTCCACGACATTTCCGCATATTTCACACTTGTAGACTTCTCCAACCGCTGGCATCATCAGCCTCCTTTTTTACGGGTTCTTGAGATATCATTCCCTGATGTGAATGCAGACTTCTTTCATTTTGAGGCATCCATCGGTCAGGGAACCAACTTTTCATACAATTATCAATGATGGACATTTTGTCAACAAAGAAAAACACACCCTGTACGGATATGGGGCCGGCGATCAGGTTTGCGGCCGTCCTTTCCGGAAACCGGCAAAAAATGTCTCCGGTTCCTTTCGCATCCCGCAGGTCTGATGCAGCCTGGCGGCAATCTCCTTGAACGGACCATCCTTCATGATCCGCGCGGATTGAGGACAGGCTTTGATACAGGCGCAGCAATGAATGCAGATATCATCCAGGGTGCCGTAGCCGTTATCCTCATCCACGGCATCCACCGGGCAGACCGTCACACAGGTACCACAGGCAATACAGTCGTCCGTCACATCGATAAACGGCACGCCTTTGGCGACGGTGGGTGTTTTATAAGGAACGTTTCCCGGCACAGAAAGATCCGCCTTTGCAGTTTCCGAATCCATTGATTCCAGGATCTGTGCAATTTTTTGTCCAAATTTTGCGGCGCATGCCAGATCGGCTTCATCCGGCCTGCCCGGCGCAATGGGAGCCGGTGATGTGGAAAACGAATGCTCGCCGATGAACGCCCCGGCGGCAATGGGGGTACACCCGCACCGGACACAGATATCTTTCAATTCCAGCAGCGCATCCTCATACTCCCGGTTGCCGTAAACGACCACCGGCACGGCAGGTATCCCTGATGCCGATATCTGTTTGAAACAATCGGCCGCCACTTTCGGCACCCTGCCGCTGTAAACCGGTGCCCCGAAAACAATCAGGGATGTATCCAGGTTCCGCGGAATCTTTTTTCTGTCCTCAGACAATGTGATGTCATAACTGTCCACTTCATATCCTGTGCTCTTTGCGATGCTACCCAACACGGTTTTCGTGGTAGCGGTGGGACTGAAATATATCAGCGTGATCTTTTTATTGGTCATTGTTTTCTTTTCTCCAGTTGATGTCAAAAGACATTTGAAAAATCATCCGAATTGTTGTATGACCCCCTCCATGAATATCAAAGAAAAATGCCCGGCCTGCGGCGGAAACCTTTACATTCAGCGAACCTGAACCAAAATTTATTTCAGCTGCAGGTCGTGCAGCAGAAACTTTCCTGAAAACCGGTACAAAGAGCTGATGGATGACTATCTTGAAGAGCAGCTGGCCAATGTACCGATCAATCGGATCTGACTTCTTTTCCGGTTGCCGCCGTCATGCGGATGTTCAAAGCCCCGCATCCTCGTCATAGACATTGCAGATGCAGCACAAAAAGGTGGCGGGTTCATCCGTCACGTTTTTCATGCCGTGGGGCTGCATGCTCGGGATATAGACCGACGTTCCGGGGCCGCACACCATCTTTTTCCTGAGCTCATCGGTGTTTTCATCAAATTCCCAGCATTCGAACGCACCGGACAGAATATACATGGTCTGGTGATAAAAATGGTTGTGGATGGGAATCTGTCCTCCCGGCTGGATCGTGAAAAACCGCAGCCCGTATTCCGGAATCCCGTTTTCATCCTCCCCGTGCTGGGACAGCCAGCGGATGCTGGTGCCGATGACATCGAGCTGTCTGCCTTTGTATGGGAATTTGTCAATCTGTTTTTCCTCGCACTCCGTCCAGTGAATCACCTTCATAACGTCATCTCCGTTTAAGTTATCACAGGCAGTTTACCATGCCACATTGGTGTAAAAAATACCAGCCCATAACACCCGTTTCCCGTTCATCCGGAAACAGCGCGAAGCGCTCAAAATTCCGGGAGCCGGCTGAATCAGGTGTGCCGGGGACACCATCGATCTGAGCCTGGACGAGGTGGCGGAACTGGCCGAAATTCACCTGGACATCTGACAGCCGACCCGATATCCGACAGCCCAAACAATGGATACCGGTGCGGCCGTCACATGGTAAAGAGGCCGCCGTCAACCGGTGGCGGCCGCCGCGCTCCAGCCGTGGGTCTTTGCCAGTTTTTCAAACATCTGGACAATGCCGGCGGTCAGGCGGAACACCATGTCACTGCCGCCGTTATCCGACGCGCTTTTGTCATAAAACAGGTGCAGGTCCGAATCCAGGCCGTCATCCGGTTTCCAGTAACAGATCATCACGGGCACCAGGGGCAGCGGATACAGCACCATGGAGATATCGGACTGATACTGCTCTTCGATCTCCTTGCCGTTGAAAATAAACCCCAGATCCTCGAACAGGTCCGGATAAGTATCTGCGATCTTTTTCAACGGTTCTTCGGTGCGTTTCACATACAGACCGTTCAACTCCCTGGCCCCGGCCAGTTCCCGGAAGGGGACCCACCGGCCGGTGACGGGTGTTCCCTTGCTTTCCAGCACATAGGTCAGCACCGGCCCGGTGATCCAGGGATTGACGTGCAGGTCTGACTTGAAGCGGCCTTCCCGGTTCACGGAAAACGGTTTGCCGAATATCCGAAGCGTCAGCCAGGTTCCGTCAAACCGGCCCCCGGTCCGGCGGGCAGCGTCTTCCAGGTCGATCGCTTTGATCCGTTCCTGCATGGCGGCCAGTTCCCGTTCATACTCCGATTCTCCGGGCTTGACCCCTTTTCTGGGCGTGCTGCCGTACTTCGCCGCCACCTCCGGACCCAGGTGGGTACAGTCGGACAGGTCTCGTTGACCTAAAAACACTTTGGACGCAAACGCCAGACAGGTGAGCTCATTGCAGTCCCGACAGTTGGATTTGTCCAGGAGCCGGAACACTTCCATGGCATTGGCAAACATATATCCACACCTCCGTTGAAACAGGTTCCAAATCAGTGATGATGTCCTTTTTGATGCACAAAGGCCGCCTTTACAAAATCACGGCTGCGTCTTATACTGTCAAAACGATAATGCCCGAATGAAAAATTTCAAGCAACAGGAGTTTTCCCATTGAAACAGATTCTGGTTCTGGCCAGCACCAACCCGGGCAAAACCCGGGAAATCCAGGCCCTATTAAAGGATTATCCCCTGGACATCAAAAACCTGACCGATTTCGGACCCATCCCGCCGGTCATCGAGGATGGCGCCACCTTTGACGACAATGCCTACAAAAAAGCCGCTTTCACGGCACGGATCCTGGGATACCCGGCCATGGCCGATGATTCCGGCCTGTGTGTGGACGCCCTGGACGGGGCCCCGGGGGTGCGGTCCGCCCGCTATGCCGGAGACGATGCCACCGATGCCGACAATGTGGCCAGACTGCTCAAAGACCTGGCGCCCTATGACAACCGGAAGGCCGCCTTTGAATGCGTGATCTCCATTGCGGTTCCCACAGGGGCGGCCCTGACCTATGAAGGCCGGTGCGAAGGCATCATCACCCGGGAACCGTCCGGTGACAACGGATTTGGATATGATCCCCTGTTTTTTTTTCCTGCCTTCGGCAAAACCTTTGCCCAGGTGTCCATGGAAGAAAAAGCACGGGTCAGCCACCGGGGCATCGCCTTGAAGCAGGTGGTCCAGGAGATGGACAAGATCCTGGAATGGATCGACATCAACATGCCCCGGTTTGAACGGGTGCCCTGCAAGAATTAAATAAGGATACCGCCATGACCTATTTTGACGACTTTAAAGCTCTGGTAAAAGGAAACCGGTCCTGCCGACGGTTTGACAACACATTCAAGATCAACCCAAAGGACCTCACCGACCTGGTGGACCTGGCCCGCCACTGTGCATCCGCCGCCAACAACCAGCCCCTGAAATACATTCTCTCTACCCATGAGCCGACCAACCAGGCCATTTTTGAGTGCCTGGGATGGGCCGCCTATCTCACCGACTGGCCCGGTCCGGACCCATCCGAACACCCCGCCGCCTATATCGTGATCACCGGGGACCATACCATCTCCGACAAATTCTGGTGCGACCACGGGATCGCGGCCCAGACGATTCTGCTGGGGGCCCGGGCAAAAGGCCTGGCCGGATGCATGTTCGGGGCCATCAACATCAAAAAACTCAAATCCGTTCTGGAGATTCCGGACCACCTGGAGGTCAAGCTGGTGGTGGCCCTGGGAAAACCCGTGGAAAAAGCGGTCATCGATGACGTCGGGCCGGACGGCAGCATCAAATATTTCCGGGACGAAAACCAGGTCCACCATGTGCCCAAGCGGTCCCTGGACGACCTGGTTTTCAAAACATTCTTTTGAACCCGTGTCCGATGCCGCCGGCCCTGAGGCCCTGAGAAAATGAGGCAATAAGGCAATGAAAGTGCTGTTCGTCAACCCGGTATGCCTGGATCCCCGTGTCACGGATGCGGATGCCACCGTGGTGCCCATAGGCCTGTACTATCTGGCGGCCCAGATCCTGGACGCCGGTTTCCAGGCGGCCATTCTCAACCTGGCCCAGGCGGATGTGGCCGACCCGGATGCCGCATTCACCGCCGCCATTGAATCCCAACAGCCGGATCTCATCGGGTTTTCCGTGACCAATCCCACCCGGTTCTCGGCCATGTCCCTGGCCCGGGCCGCCAGACAGATCCGGCCCCAAACCGTGATCGTGTTCGGCGGGCCGGCCCCCACATTCATGGCGGACTATTTTTTTTCCGCCTGCCCCGACCTAGATATGATCGTCAAAGGGGAAGGCGAGCAGACCTGCCTGGCCCTGGTTCAGGCACTGGCAGGACAGACCGGCAGAACGGATCAACAGAATCAACGGGACTTTTCCCGGATTCCGGGGCTGGTGTTCCGGGACGGAAACACGGTCACCGATACCGGACCGGCCCCGCTGATCCCGGATCTGGACCGGCTGGTACACCCGTCCCGGTACTTTGCGTTTCAGCACCTGGCCATGTCAAGGGGGTGTCCGGGGGCCTGCACCTTCTGCGGATCACCGCTGTTCTGGGGCACACGAAACGTCCGGTTCCATTCCCCGGAATGGTTTTTTGAAGAGATCCAAACCCTGGCCGGCAAGGGCATCACCCATTTCTATATCAGTGACGACACCTTTACCATGGACCGGGACCGGGTCCTGGCCCTGTGCCGGAAACTGATCCATGCCGGCCTGGCCATCACCTGGCATGCCATCTCCCGGGTGGACCGCGTGGACCCGCAGCTGCTGGCCGAAATGCGCAAAGCCGGGTGCATCCAGATCAGCTATGGCGTGGAATCCGGATCGGATGCCGTCAGGAAACGCCTGGGAAAACCTGTTCCCGACGCCGCAGCGGTCCAGGCCTTTCAACAGACCGCCGCCGCCGGCATGATCCCCCGGGCCTACTTTATCTACGGGTCTCCCGGCGAAACAACAGACACCATCCAGGAGAGCGTCGATCTGCTGATGCAGCTCCAGCCTCTGGGCGCGGTGTTCTACATGCTGGTGACCTTTCCCGGAACCCGGCTCTACCAACAGGCAAAGAAAACCGGCCGGGTCAATGGTGAGATCTGGCATCAAAAAATCGAGGACCTGCCCTGGTTCGAGGTCGACGGAGACCTGGATTTTGACCGGGTCCAGCAGTTTGGACACGCCCTGCGCAAAGCATTTTATGATCACCTGCCCCGGTTCGCTGAAACTGTCAAACTGGCGGATGATCCGTCCCTGTCTCCATTTCACGCGGATTTTCTCTCCCGCCTGGGCATGACCTTTTCCCACGGGGATTACAGCACCGACGACCGCATCACAGACCCGGACGGCACGGCCAAAGCCCTGTTTGAAAGGGCGCTGACCTGTCACCCGGACCTTCGGGCCTTTCTGGGACTGGGCATGCTGGCCCTCAAACACCGGCACCTGGATTCGGCCATCACCATCCTGGATCAGGGCCTGGCCCATTTTCCCGGCAGCAAAGATCTGGTTCTGTGCAAGGGAATCTGCCTGATGAACCAGCACCGGTTTGCCGACGCTCAGGCCTGCCTGTCCCCTTTTGAACACCATGCAGATGTCGGCCATTACCTGGCCGTCTGCCAACAGCATTTGGAAACACACCCATGACTGACAAACCTGTCCGACCCTCCAAAGACCATCACCTGACCAACCGGCAGGCCCGGGAACTCAAGCTCAGGGACCGGCGCAGCCAAATTCTGAAAATGGATTCGGAAACCGCTCTGGAGGCACTGCTGGACGTCCCGTCACCCGCCACCCTGATCCAGTCTTTTCCGGATCAGGACCTGTATTTTCTCATGCACCAAATCGGCCCGTCGGATTTCATCCCGGTGCTGTCTTTAGCCGCTTCCGACCAGTGGGAATATATTCTGGATGTGGAAGTCTGGGACGGGGACCGGCTGGACACAAGGATAATGACAAAGGCGTTCGATCTGCTGTTCCAGGCCGACCCGGAACGGTTTCTGCGCTGGATCATCATGGAGAAACCCGATTATTTCGAATTTTACCTGTCCCGGCACATGGAGATCGTGATCCGGGAGCATGATGAGGTGCCGCCGGACGATTTTGAGGATTACATCACCCTGGATGACAAATTTTATTTCCGGTTTCCTGAAGAGAAACAGGCCGGGGAGTCCACCGATGATTCTGAAGAAAGTGACACGGATCCTGACGAAGACATCTCTTTTTCCGAAGAGGTCCAGGCGTCGGAACTGATCGATGCCATGGTCCGAAAACTGGCGGACATGGACCTGTCCGTGTTCCACGGCCTGATGCTGGAAACCGTCAATGTGCTGCCCGCGGAAACCGAGGAAGAGCAGTTCCGCCTGAAAACCGTCCGCCTGGCGGAAAAAGGGTTCCTGCCGTTTCACGAGGCCATCGGCATCTACCAGCCCACGCCCCTCAAATCGCTGCGCGAACGCCCGAAAACCCATGTGTTTTCTTCAGACACCTTTGATCCGGACCTGCCCCTGCCTCCCCAGAGCTTTAACCGGTTCCTGGAGGGCGAAGACCTGTTTGTCACCGCCCTGACAAGGCTGCCCGCCGATTTCATGCTCACCCTGGAATCTGAGCTGGCCGCGCTGGTCAACAAGGTGATCTCTGCGGACCGGATCAAGGTCCGGGACACGAAAACCCTGTCAAAGGTCATCCTTAAGACATCCGCCTTTCTGAGCCTGGGACTGGAATCCATCCTCCAGGACAAGGCCAGCCTGGAAAGGGCCTCCGACCTCATCCAGACATATTATCTGGAAGACCTGTTCCGCACCGGTTCCCGGGCCGGGATTCAGCTGAAAACCGCAGTGGACAACTGGTACAGGCACAGCTTTATCCAGCGGCGGCACCTGCCCCTGAGCTTTCTGGGAGAAACATTTCTGGGCGTGATGGGCGGCCTGCTTCTGGACCGGCCCCTGTATTTTGACAATTACAAGACCGGGAACCTTTACCGGCATTTTGCCTCTTTGTCCGACATTCAGACCACCCGGAAGGCCATCGACCAGATCATGGGCATTGACGGCCTGATGGTCCGTCTGAACCCGGACATCACCACCTTCAAAAAAGGGATTCTCACCTATAAAAGCCTGATCCTTACCCTGTGGGCCAAAGACCGCCTGGGGCTGGCACCTGACCTGTCCCCCATCGGCACGGAACGGTTCAAACCGTTTTTCACGGCCCTGTTTACCGGAGAACCGGATCTGAAGATCTCTGATCTGGATACCGGCGGAGATGTCAAAGGTTCATACCAGACGAAAGATATCCGGTCCGATGACCTGGCACTGTGGGTCTCCGAAACCATCGGCACGGACCTGCCGGCCCCGGTGAAAGACCTGCTCCGAGACCTGGTGGCTGAAATCCGGGAGGAATACGCCACAGTCCACCCGGACCGCATCGATCCACGGTTCATGCCCCATTTTCTCCTGAAACGCGGTTAGAAACAGATTTTACTTGCAATTAATCCATTGTGTGATAATATTAATTCTTTTATGGCACACTCCGGTCGGTGCCTGGAGTATTGCGGTCGATTCTTTTTCTTAATTTACCCCAATCCTTTCCAATTTTATTATCTCTGCCTGGATCGGTTCTGCGTTGTGCAGACGGGCGATTAAGAGGAGAACCACCCTATGTCGTTTCAACATCTGGGGCTTTGCGCCCCTTTGCTCCGTGCCATCGAGGCACAGGGCCACACCACCCCTACACCTATTCAGGAAAAAGCCATTGCCAGGGTACTCGAAGGCACGGATGTGCTTGCCGGCGCCAAAACCGGGACCGGCAAAACCGCCGCGTTTGCCCTGCCCATTCTGCAGCAGCTGGATCAGGAAAAAACAAGGACCCGGCTGCCCAGGGCATTGATCCTGACCCCCACCCGGGAACTGGCCGCCCAGGTGGAAAATGATTTCAAAGCCTACGGCCGGTTCCTGACGCTTCGCACCGCCGTGATTTTCGGCGGGGTCAACATCAATCCCCAGATCCGGCAGTTCCAGAAAGGCGTGGATATCCTGGTGGCCACTCCGGGACGGCTGCTGGACCATGTGGGCAGAAAAACCCTGGATCTTTCACAGATCGCCTGTCTGGTCCTGGATGAGGCGGACCGCATGCTGGACATGGGGTTTATCCATGACATCCGCAAGGTGATCAAATGTCTGCCGGCCAAACGGCAGAACATGCTGTTTTCCGCCACATACTCCCGGGAGATCCGGGAACTGGCCAACGGGCTGCTGAAAAACCCGGTTCACATTGAAGTGTCCCCCGGCAACACCGCCCCCCGGGCCATTGACCAGGAGGTGTACCAGGTGTCCCAGGACGGCAAACGGGACCTGTTGTCCGGTCTGATCCGGGACGGCAGCTGGCACCAGACCCTGGTATTCACCCGCACCAAGCACCGGGCCAACAAGCTGACCAAACAACTGCTAAGCGACGGCATAGCTGCGGCCGCCATCCACGGCAACAAAAGCCAGGCCGCCCGGACCAAGGCCCTGGCGGATTTCAAAAACGGCACCGTCCAGACCCTTGTGGCCACGGACATTGCGGCCCGGGGCCTGGATATCAAGCATCTGCCCCATGTGGTCAATTTTGACCTGCCCCATGTGGCTGAAGACTATATTCACCGCATCGGCCGCACCGGCCGGGCCGGGGAAAAAGGAGAGGCCCTGTCCCTGGTGAGCAGTGACGAACAGGGACTGCTGGTCAACATCCAGCGCCTGCTCAAACAACAGCTGCCGGTCAGACAGATCCCGGTTACCGAAATCCAAAAAACCTCCCAGCCGGCAGCTCCGGCCGGACCGGTTTCAAAGCCGGTAAAACCCGGACATGCCCCCCAAAAAAACCGGGCCAAATCCGCGCCTTCCAGACCGGATAAAAATCGCCGCCCGCAAAATACCGGCTGGCTGCCGACCGGTCTCAAACCCAAAAGACAGGCCGCTGCCTGGTCAGCGGTGTAGCACGGCCCACTGATACAAAGACGCATCATGATCGGGCCATTGCAGGAGACATCATCAGATCCCCGGCCTTACAACAGTTTCCGTCAAAACCTGGCCGGCGGATTTTAGCCTTTTTTTTTCACCCGGGAATATGATAAGACGGTTGAAAGTAAATTGAACCGTCACACATATCCTGGAGGCACATATGGCAAACACTTCCGACAGTGTTCTGGTTCTGGGCGCAGGGGTTGCCGGCATGGCGGCCGCCCGGACCCTGGCGGACCGGAACATTCAGGTGCACCTGGTGGAAGCGGCCGGCCGGCTGGGAGGCAATGCCGCCTCCTGGGCCTGCATGGCCACGGATGAATGCCGCCATTGCGGGGCCTGTCTGGCCGATGACATGATCCACCAGACCCTCTGTCATGCCAATATTTCCGTACATCTGAGCACCACCCTGGACAGGCTGGAAAAAACCGGCGACGGATTCACCGCTCACCTGACCTCGGGGGATACGGTGACTGCGGCCGGAATCATTCTGGCCACCGGATTCACTCCGTTTGACCCGTCGGTACTGTCCAGCCTTCAGTTCGGCCGGAACGACAAGGTCATCACCACAGCCCGGCTGAACCAGATGCTCAAGCAGGACACCCTGACCGGTTTTCTGGAGAACACCCCCCAGCCGAAGATCGCCTTTATCCAGTGCGTCGGCTCCAGAAACCGGAAACTGGGCCGGGATTTCTGTTCCCAGGTCTGCTGTAAAATTTCTCTACGCCATTCAGACAAGCTGCTTCACCTGCTGCCGGAAGCAGAGATCACCCTGTTCCACATGGATTTGCAGACCATCGGCAAGGAAACCCGTTGCCTGGCAGCCGATCTGTCCACCCGGATAAGCCTGGCCCAGGGCGTTCCGGCGGAAATCCTCACGGAACCGGACTCAAACCGGCCCCGTGTCGTTGTCGAAGACCCACACTCCGGTACCAGAATCGCCAGATCCTTTGATCTGGTCGTTCTGTCCGTCGGCATGTCGCCATCTGAAGGCCTGAACCGAATGGCCGGCCAGCTGAATGTCCATCCCAATCACTGGGGATTTTTCAACACTTCGGACACTTCTTTGTCCCCCGGTATCCATGTGGCCGGCTGTGCCAAAGGCCCCCGGGACATCCTGGGATCACGCCAGGACGGACGGATTGCCGCGGCAGCCGTTTTAAAGGAACTGGGCCATGATCCTGCTGAAAAAACGGATGTCCTGGTGTGGGGGGACGGACCAGAGGCGGAGACCATTGCACGGACCCTGGCGGAAAACGGTTATACCACGGTCTGTTTCGGCCGGGGTACAGCTTCAGACAGGCTCACGTTCATGGATCCCGGCAGGATCCTGAGCGTGGACGGCACCGCCGGGCGGTTCTCCGTTCGATACGAGCAGGAACGCCGTCCAAAAACCCTGACATGCAGGACTATCATCGCGGCCCCGGAACCGGAGTACCGGGCCGTCCCGGTGCAGGGGCCCCTTTCCGAAGCCATGGATCTGACCACTTTTTCCCGGATACCGGACGAACAACTGGCAGAGCATTCCGCGATTCTGCTGGATCATGCCGGACCTGAATTCAAAAAAGCAGCCCGCCTGGCTTTGACCGCCGCCCTGAACGCCAGGACAGCCGGCCGGCAGGTCACGGTGATCATGAACAAAATGCTGGTGCACGGGGCGACGGGCCAGCAGATGTATGATCAGGCACGCAAAGCCGGTATCCGGTTTCTTAGATACAACGCTCCCGAAGACATCGAGATCAGAAAAACTGGCACCGGATTTTCCCTGACGCTGAATGAGGCCACCCTGCCGGGCACCCCCGTTACCCTGAACTGCGGCCAACTGGTGATCCCGGCATCACCTGTGCCGGGGCCCGGGATTGAAACCGCGGCCCGGCTCCTCAAACAGGAAAAAGACGGGGAAGGATTTCTCCAATCCCCCAATGTCCGCCACCGCCTGACAAAAAGCCCCAGAAAAGGGATCTATTTTGCCGGTGCGGCCCATGACGATGTGGATGATGCCGATCTTGCGGCGGAACTGGAAGGCATCATGGCGGAACTGGCTTTTTCCGGTCCGGCTCAAGATGCCGGCGTGGAAATCAACGAGGATTATTGTGCCCAGTGCCTGACCTGTCTGCGCATCTGTCCCCACCAGGCCATTTTCCTCAATGAAAACGACCGGCCTGAAATCGTTCCGGACGCCTGTTTCGGATGCCACCTGTGCGTGGTCAACTGTCCGGCCCTGGCCATTGAATCCGCCTCATGCGGTCCGGACCGGATCACGGAACAGGCGGAAAACAGCCAGATGATAATTCTGGCCTGTCAGCGGTCAGCCGCACTGGCAGCCGGGCCATTGACTCTGCCCGACCCGTTCCGGCTGATATCGGTTCCCTGTGCCAGCCGCACCGGGGTGAGCCTGATGCTCAAACTGCTGTTGGGCGGGGTGAAAAAAATCATTGTGGCCGGGTGCCACGCTGGCAACTGCCGGTCCATGAACGGTACGGCCAGCGCTCAGAAAGAGGTGCGCCATCTGCTGAATCTGCCCGGCATCCCGGCGGACAAAGTGACCTGGCATTCAGTGGCCGCCAATGAAACACAAACATTTGCCCGAATCATTTCCGGCACCCGGATTTCATAAAAGGATCTATGACCATGAAAACAGCCATCCTTGAAAAAGACACGGAACTGACCCGGCTTCTCAACCGGCTGACCCGGGGGGACAATATCGATGAATGTCTGACCTGCGGCATCTGCAACTCCCGGTGCACCTGGTTTGACCAGCCCGGCGGACCCGTGCCCCGTCAGATCGTTCGCATGGCATTGCTGGGACTGGAACAGGAACTGGTGGACTCCCGGATGCTCTGGGACTGTCTGATCTGCAACCGCTGCACCCAGGACTGTCCCATGGGCATTGACATGGACCAGGTGGTGACCCGGGCCAGAAGCCTGGCTGCGGCAAAAGACCAGATCCCTGAAGATATCGGCAAAGGCATCCGGAACCGTCTGGAACTGGGAGATGTCAACGGCCTGACCAAAGAGGAGTTTGTGGAAACCGTAGAATGGGTTGCCGAAGAGTTCGCCGATGACATGGAAGACCCCAACGCCCTGATTCTCCATGATCAGCCGGACTGCAAATTCCTGTATCTGCCCAACCCCCGGGAACTGGGCATCAACCTGATGCATCTGACCGCCATGGCGAAACTGTTCTATGCCATGGGAGAAACCTGGACCCTGTCGTCGAATCACACCGATGTCACCAACTGGGGTTACTTTGTGGGAAAAACCGATGTGGAAGAACAGATCGCCCGCCGGGTGGTGGAAACGGCTGAAGCCCTGAACATCGAAACCCTGGTGTTGAGCGAATGCGGTCATGCCTACCATGTACTCAACTGCAGGGTCGAACCGCTGCTGGGAAGAAAACCCGGATTCAACATCGTCAGCATGCCGGAACTGTGCCTGGCATATGCCAAAAAAGGGATTCTCAAGTTTGACCCGGATGTCCACCCCTATGAAATCGCGTATCACGATCCCTGTAATATCGCCCGGAAATCCGGTGGATATGATGCTCCCAGAGAATTGCTGGCCCTGTGCTGCCACGGGGTCCGGGAACTGACGCCCAACCGGGAAGACGGGGTCTGCTGCGGCGGCGGGGGCGGCATGCTCCAGGATTCCGGCACCACAAAGAAACGCATGATCACCGGCAAACCCAAGGCGGACCAGATGCGGGCTACCGGACTGAAACACCTGGCCACGGCCTGTCTGTCCTGTCACCGGCAGCTGGGAGAACTGTCCACCCATTACGAGCTGGGCATGAAAGTGGAGACTGTGGCGGCCCTGGCATCGGGATGCCTGGTGCTGCAGCGTTAGACCGATGGGCATTTCATGGGACGATCATGCCGATGTGGTGATTATCGGCAGCGGTGCCGCCGGCCTGTCCGCCGCCATCGAGGCCCGCCAGGCCGGCGCATCGGTCCGGGTGTTCGAAAAAATGCCCCTGATCGGCGGCAACACCCGCATCAGTGACGGCGGCCTGTCCGCACCGGCCAACTTCATTCAGAAACAGCGGGGAGTGACCGATTCACCGGAACAGTTTTATGATGATATCGTGCGGGCCGGACTGGGGCTCAACCACCCGGACCTGGTGAAATGCTTTGCCCGAAAGGCCGCTGATGCCATTGACTGGACCCGTTCCCTGGGGGTGAGGTATACCGGCCGCCTGGACCGGTTCGGGGGCCATTCCGTGCCCCGGACCGTCACCATTGAACACAACGCCGGCCATGCGATTGTCAAAGCACTGAAAAACAGGCTGGACCAGCTGGATACACCGATCCGAACCCGCCATTGCCTGGACCGCCTGATCACCGACCACAGCGGATGGGTCAGGGGTGTAAAGTTGATCCGTCTTTCGCCGGCCTCGGCAACTCCCCCGGAACCGAATCCGGATATTCACTCCGGCGACATCCGGCATATCCGGGCGGACCGGGCCGTGGTGCTGGCCACGGGCGGGTTCGGCAGCGATGTCGCGTTCCGCACCTGCCAGGCCCCCCGCCTGGATGACACCATCGGCACCACCAATCACAAAGGCGCCACTGCCGAAGGGTTGGTCGCCGCCCTTGAGATCCATGCCATGCCGCTGCACCTGTCCTGGATCCAACTGGGGCCCTGGGGATGTGCCGATGAAACCGGATACGGCAAAGGGGCCCGGTTCGCCTCCTACAGTGTGTTTCCCGCCGGGATACTGGTGGACCCGGCCTCCGGCGCCAGAATCGTCAACGAATGGGCCGATCGCAGACACCGCAGTGATGCCATCATCGCTGCCGGCCATGCCTGCATCGGCATCGTGGACCAAAAAGGCGCCCGGAAAGAAGCGGACAGCCTTGCGTCCTGTCTGAAAACCGGTAAAATCCGCCGGTTTGACTCCCTTTCCGACCTGGCCGCTGCATTCGATATGCCGGCCGGCCGCCTCGAACAGACCGTGGCGGCATACAATCAATGGACGGCCCGGCCCGGACCCGACCGGTTCGGCAAACATCCGAAAACAGACACCGTTCCACTGGAAACCCCGCCGTTTTATGCCGTCCGCCTGTGGCCCAAAGTCCATTATACCCCGGGCGGCCTGCAGATCGACCGCCATGCCCGGGTGATGGATCTCCGATCCCGGCCGATCCCTGGCCTGTTTGCCGCCGGAGAGGTCACGGGCGGCATTCACGGTGCCGGCCGGCTGGGGGGATGCGCCCTGACCGAATGTATCGTGTTCGGCCGCATCGCCGGCAGAAACGCCGCCGGAGACACAGACATGGAATCAAAGGAAAACAGATGGCCCGAATCACCCTGACCCTGCCTGACACCTATGCCTATGCCACCGAACTGACCGTCCGGATTCAGGATATCAATTACGGCAACCATGTGGGAAACGATGCCTTTGTATCGCTGCTGCATGAAGCCCGGATCCGGTACTTCAGCCATCTGGGGTATTCTGAATCCGACATCGAGGGCTGTGCCATCGTCATTTCAGACCTGGCCGTGATTTACAAAGCCCAGGCCCGGCATGGAGACCGGCTCAAAATCGAGATGGCCGCCGGGGAGTTCAACAAATACGGCTGCGATATCTTTTACCGGGTGACCCGGGTTCCGGACAAGACCCCGGTTCTGGAAGCCAAAACCGGCATCGTGTTTTTCAATTACCTTGAAAACAAAGTCATCCGGATGCCGGAGAAATTCGCCGAGACTGCCTCCCAGGGGCTGAGCCCGGAAACCCCGAAATTTTGAATCAAATCCATCTCAAACCGCCATGGCATTCTCACCGAAAACGGTTTCCAGCCGGAACAGCAGCTCATCCGCATTTGTTCTGGAAAACACCGCCGGCGGCTTGATTTTCAGCACATTGTGGTCCCGGCCGTCCGTGCTCATGAGAATACCCAGATCCCGCATGCGGTTGGCCAGATACTCCGCTTGAGCTCCTAAGGGCCGGCGGCGATCATCCACCAGTTCAAACCCCAGAAACAGTCCCTGGCCCCGCACATCCCCGATGATGGGAAATGATGTCCGCAAGTTCCGCAATCCCGCTTTCAGGTACTCTCCGGTGGATCGCGCGTTTTCCTGAAGGCCTTCATCCGCGATCACCTGCAGCACCTCCCGGCCGATGGCGCAGGACACCGGATTCCCGCCAAAGGTGTTGAAATACTCCATGCCGTTGGCAAACGCCTCCGCCACTTTCCGGGTGCACACCACGGCCGCCAGGGGGTGGCCGTTGCCGATGGGCTTGCCGATGGTGACGATATCCGGCACCACCCCATGCAGTTCAAACGCCCAGAATGTGTATCCCATCCGGCCGCATCCCACCTGGACCTCATCGGCGATGCAGACGCCTCCGGCCTTTCGCACCGCATCATACGCGGTCTTCAAATACCCGTCCGGCAGCTCGATCTGCCCCCCGCAGCTGATGATGCTCTCGCAGATGAACCCGGCCACCTCTCTGCCGGCCGCGTGAACCCGGTCGATCTGTTCCCGGACATGGGCCGCATATTGAAGGCCGGTGTCCTCTCCCCGGTACAGGCCCCGGAACGCATCGGGCAGCGGCACGATATGGGTATGGGCCGGGGCTCCCTGCCCGCCTTTCCCGTCAAACTTGTAGGAGCTGATATCGATACACGCCCCGGTGTTGCCGTGATAGCCAACTTCCACGGCGATCATGTCCCGGTGTCCTGTGACCGCTCTTGCCATGCGCAACGCCAGTTCATTGGCCTCGCTGCCGGAGTTCACGAAATGCACCACGGACAGGTCATCGGGAAACGTGGCCAGCAGGGCTTCGGCAAACCGGTTGATGCTGTCATGCAGGTACCGGGTGTTGGTATTGAGCACGGCCATCTGGGCCTGGCCGGCTTTCACCACCCGGGGGTGTTCATGACCGACATGGGCCACGTTGTTCACGGTATCCAGAAACGGTCTGCCGGTCTCATCGATAAGAAATGCACCGCTGCCCCGGACGATTTTCAAAGGGGTATCATAGGACAGGCTCAGGCTTTTGCCCAGATGCCGTCTGCGGAATGACAGGACCTGGCCGGTGTCCGGAGCCGGCTTTCGTTCCAGGGCCGGGTCTTTGAAAAACAGGTTCGGGTCCGGACAGATGCTTTTCCACACCTCCCTCTGGTCGGGAAACACCACCCGGGGGGAGGTACCTGACTGTTCCAGCCGGTCCAGCATCACCTGGAAATGCAGATGCGGCACCCGGGTTTCAGTTGCTGTCCGGGCAGCAACCCTTCCCAGCACCTCCCCTTTTTCAACGGTTCGGTCCTTGTCCAGCCGGTTCAGGCATTCCGGGTCCAGGCCGCCGTAAAAAATATAAAATTCCTTCTTTCCAGAAATGGAATGTGCCAGCACCAGAGCAGCACTGCCGGCCGGACCGTCATGGCCTTCCATACAAATCTGGATCACCCGTCCGTCAAACAGAGCGTGGACCGGCGTGCCCGGTTTTGCCCATACATCCGTTCCCAGATGCAGACTGCGGTAAATGGGTCCGCTGTTTCCCTCAGCCCGGATGGCATCTTGGGTTTCCATGCCGGCTTCATAGGTCTTCAGAAACGGCTCGGCCCGGTATTCCAGGTATCCGCCCGCCGGCACCGCGCCATTTTCCTGCTGGGAAAGGCGGCTCAGCTCAAAAGCCAGCCGGTCCGGATCGGTATAATCCTTCGCATGGCCCAGCCACGGACTTCCCACACCCATGTCCACGGGAACCGGCACCGGAGAGACTGGGGAAGAGGGATCCGTGGTGCCGATCAGGTCTGAAAAGCGCATATGCTGTGTTTCCGCCCATGCAAGAAACTCCGGTTCCCCGGGATGAGGCGCCATGCCGCATATCTGCCTGAAACTGTAATGGGCCAGGTGCTCATCCAAGGTCCGCCATTGTGCCAACAGCTCCCAGGCCGGTTTTTCACTAATCTGCAGATAGGTGTTTTCCGGTTCCTTGACCCGGTTGATGGCCGATTTCGTGACACTGATCACCAGGCGCATGGCCACCAGCGTATGCAGCAGAGAAAGCTCCGTTTCCTCCAGGGGAAATGTCGAATGATACCCTTTGAGCACGCATAGGGCCGCGGCCAGCGGATCGGGTTTTCCCATGACCGCATAGGCCACGGCCACGGCCAGGTCGTTGACGGTCTGGGTGTACACCGCATCCCCGTAATCGATAATGGCCGCGACTTCCGGATGGACCCGGTCTTCGGTCACCACCACGTTGTTGTCGTTGGCATCGTTATGCACCACGCTTTTGCGCAGACCCTGGTAATCGGGCTGAATCTGTGTGAACCGGTGAAGAAAAAAATCGATGATTTCCCGCTGTTTTCCGGAAAACAGGGTCCGGTGGTCCCGGGTCCAGTCCGCCCGGGCCAGATCCCACGCCAGATCCCGGTGCGCCAGGTCATGATCAAACCCCCGCAGGGCGCTGGTCACCTGCCCGGCTTGCCGGCCCAGGCTTTCCAGCAGCCGGTCGGAGACAGGATTGACCTTAGACCAGAGCCGGCCGTCGATCCAGGTCAACATCCGGACCAGCCGGGGGGTCCCGGTGTCATCCACGATCCGGGAGACGGACTTGCCGTCCACGGCCGGAACCGTTCCCGGGCAGACCACGGAGGTCTTCGATGCATTCACATGATCCAGCAAGGCCTGCTGAAAATCAATATAGGCGGGAGACACCTCCGGCCGGCTGATTTTGAGTATGTAACTTTGCCTGCTGTCCGTGATTTTGAAGTTGAAATCCAGCTCGCCGGGCAAAGGCATGATATCGCCGGACACCTGATACAGCTGCCTTGCGATCTGTGCGGCCTGGTCCGGGGTGATAGTGATGGAAGCAAAGGATGGGTTCATGAGGTCTGCCTTGATGTCGGGTTGATTCAAACGGGTTGCGGCCGGTGCTGCCGGACCTGTATATCAACCAGATACGGCCGGGTTTGTCAATGGCTTTTGTTCAGGCCGCCATCCATACCGCCACACCCACCAGCAGCGATGCAATGATCCCCAGCGGAATGGTGTACCGGAGCACCGATCCCTCTTTACCCACGGCCCCCACCATGGCCGTGGCCAGGGCCACCTTGAACGGCGAGGAGATGGATCCCAGCGAACACCCCACGGCCAGGGCCCCGGCCAGCCAGGCGGCGGAAGTTCCCAGAAGCGAGGCCGCTTCCACCTGAAGCTGGCCGAACAGCATCAGGGATGCCACGCCGTACCCGGTCAAAAACGTGCCCACCCAGCCCAGCAGCGGGACAAAGACCGGATACCCGCCGCCGGTGAACTGTACCAGCCCCTGGGAGATGATCCAGGGAATGTTGCGGGCCGTGTCCAGACCGGCAAATTCCGGTGCATACCCGGTATAGGAGATCACCTGGCCCATGGCACCGAACAGGGCCATGGCGGCAAAGGCCGGCCAGCTCCGGGTCAGGCTGCCGGAGATCACTGTGAAAAGGCGCTGCCTGGAAATCCGGTGCAGCAGGGCTGTCAGAAAAAAGGCGGCAAACAGATAGAGATATGCGGAAAAAAGAGGACGGAAGGTGATGGTGTGAACCGGGATGATCTGAACCTGAAAAATCGCACGGTCAAACGCAAACGCCCGGAAACCGGAAATAGTGTTCACTGAAAACAGGCAGACGATCAGAAACACAAACGGGGCCAGGTCCCGGATGATACCGGCCGGCAGACCCATCCGGCCCGGGCCTGAGAAAACGATCACTGCCATCACGATTACCCCGGCCAGAGCCCCGGACACCGGCAGGGCCCCCATCCAGACGATCGCCAGCCCGGAAAACCCCAGCAGCAGCCCCACCCCCAGGGCCGGCAGAAATCCTCGCCCTCCCCCCGGCCTTTTTTCTAAAAACAGAGGTGCGGACAGGGCCATGAGCAGGACGGCGGGAATCGAAATCCAGGCGGCGGCCAGCCCCAGATCCCTCAAAGGCAGTCCGGTGACCAGGGACAGCACCGTGATGATGATACCTGCCATTTCCAGGGACATGAGCCCGGCGTATCCGATGGTGGACAACGCCGCCGCCCCGGTGGGGGACACACCGGCCGTCCGCAGCATGGGGGCCACCACTGGTTCCGCGATCACCCCGGTGCCTTCCATGAAATTGCCTACCCCGAAGGTGATGAGCAGGTTCCGGCCCAGGCCTTCACCGGCCCCGCGCCGGAACCATGCCATGATCCGGGCCAGGGAGCCGGTTTCAGTCAGCAGAGAGGAAAACAGTATCCCGCCCAGAATGACCAGCATCAGCGGCAGGGTGGTGAACACCCCGTCCAGGACCGACATCATCCCTACGGATAAAGGCGTATCAAAAAAAACCGCCGCCATCACCAGCGCCCAGACAATTCCCCAAACGGACAGGGTCAGGGCCGATTGTCCGAAAACGATAGCCAGCACAGTCAAGAGCAGAACCGGGGTCCAGCTGAGAGCAAACAGCCCGGCCATCATTTTTTTCCCGTATCTCCTGCGGGGGTGGGCTGGATCTCAATCCCCCCCTCAAACACGAGGCGGGCCGGACCGGTCTTGAACAGATGGCCGTTTTCGGGGTCCCAGAAAATGGACAGCTCTCCGCCGTCCAGGATCACGGCGGCACGCCGGCCCGTCCGGCCGGTGACATGGGCCGCAGTCAGTGCCGCACAGGCCCCGGTACCGCAGGCCAGGGTCATGCCGGCCCCCCGCTCCCATACCTTCATTTTCAAGGTCCGGTCATCCATCACCTGGATAAACTCCACATTGGTCTTGGCCGGGAACCGGGGATGAATTTCAATGGCCCGGCCCTGCGCGGCCACATCCACTTCAGCCAGATCTTCCACAAACACCACGGCATGGGGATTGCCCATGCCTACAGCGGTCACGGTCACGGTGCTGCCGTCTCCCATGTCAAGCGTTTCCCCGATGGCGGTATCCGTGTCACTGACAAACGGAATGTCTTTGCATGTCAGCACCGGCGGTCCCATATCCACCTTTACCTCAGCCACCCGGCCGGATGCATCCACCGTCACTTCCGGAACGACCGTGCCGGCATCGGTCTGCACCCGGACCTGTTTTTGGCCGATGATTTTTTTCTCATACAGGTATTTTGCAAAGCAGCGCATGCCGTTGCCGCACATGTCGGCCCGGGACCCGTCCGAATTGTAGATCACAAACCGGATATCGTGGTCTGTTGAGGGTTTCACCAGGATGATGCCGTCCGCACCGATACCGAAATGCCGGTCACACAATTTTTTTGACAGCTCTGAATAAGAAAACCCGGCTTCAATCGACCCGTCCCGGTCATCCATGACAATGAAATCATTGCCCAGCCCTTCCATTTTCGAAAAACTGATCCGTGTCATTTCCCCTCCCGTTGGAGGAGTCACCTACGGGGTCAGGCCTGCGTTATTGTAGTTGTTGATCACAACAACTACAATAACGCAGGCCTGACCCGTTTTTATGACCCCGTTTACTTCAGCGTTTTTAGAATCGTATCGCCCAGGGCCTCTTTCTGCCAGTTGCGCAGCAGGTCCATGGCATCCAGGTCCGCCCGGGTGGCCGGGTTTTCCAGGGCCAGGGCCGTGAGGGCGGCATTGTTGATCAGAAACCCCGGCTCCATTCTCAGAACGTCACTTTGCCGTTCCCGCATGGCCTTCAGGGCCGTGATGCGGGCCGTCACTTCCGGGGTTTTCCTGGGCATCACGGTTTTCGGATAACTCGGCAGGTCTTTGTGGGGCAGGGCCATGGCATCCTCGATAGCCTCAACACAGAACTGCCCGAACATCTGAGCCTGGCGTTTGCTGAGCATTTTCCTTGTCACTATTTCTCCGACAGACCGGGGCCGGGCCGTGGCCATGGCCAGCAGGGACTGGTTGGACATCACCTTGAACAGAGGCACATCTTTTTTCTCCGCCAGATCCATGCGCAGGACCAGCAGGTTTTCCAGCACCGCCAGGCTCCGGTTGTCCAGCTTGCCCGCCCCTTTGACTTTTTTGAAAAAAGGCGGGATCTGGTTGTTCTCATACCGGACCCGGGCCTGGGCTTCGAACTCTTCTTCGGCCCAGTGCAGCCGGCCCATGGCGTTCAGCCGCTCCACCAGTCTGGCATGCAGGGCGATCAGATGGTCCACATCCCCCACGGAATAGGCCACCATGTCCGGTTCCAAGGGGCGCTTTGACCAGTCTTTTTTCTGAAATTTCTTGTCCACGTCCACATCGAAAAAATCCTTGAGCAGTGCTGCCAGACCCCGTTCCCGGATATTAAGAAAACGGCAGGCGATTTCTGTATCGAACAGGTTTTGGATCCTGGCCTCCATTTCCCGGTCCAGGCTCCGCACATCAAAATCCGCCCCATGGAACACCTTGATGATTTCCGGGTTTTCCAGCACCGCCACGAACGGGGAAAAATCGGTGATGGTGAACGGATCCACCAGAAAGGCCTCATCGCTGGTGGCGATCTGGATCAGACAGATTTTTTCCTTGAAGGAATGCATGGAATCCGCCTCCAGGTCCACCCCGATGATGGCGTATTCCGACATCCGTTGACAAGCGGTTTCCAGATCCGTGTTTGACTCGATATAGGTAAATGGAAGCATCTTTTCCCTTGATTGTTGGGGGTAGTTTATTTAAAATCCTTATTTTTATATCTAAAACCTATTAAATACAATGGAAAATCAAGATGATTACCATAACATTTCCAGATAACAGTATAAAGCAGTTTGACGATTTCCCCACCGGCATGGATGTGGCGGAAAGCATTTCCGAAGGATTTGCCAGAAACTGCGTGGCCATGAAAATCAACGATCAGCTGCTGGACCTGAGCCGTCCCATTGAAGCCGACTCTCAAATTGAATTCATCACCATAAACGACGACTCCGCCCTGGATGTCCTGCGCCATTCCGCGGCCCATGTCATGGCCGAAGCCGTGCTGAACCTGTATCCGGAGGCCAGACTCACCATCGGCCCGGTGGTGGAGGACGGGTTTTACTATGACATTGACATGCCCCCGATTTCAGAAGATGACCTGAGCGGAATCGAAGCGGAAATTCAAAAGATCATCAAGGCCAAAAACACCTTTGACCGCAAGGTGGTGTCAAAGGATGAGGCCCTGAAGATCTTCCGGGACAACCCATTCAAATGTGAGCTGATCAACGAACTGGACAACCAGGAGATCTCACTGTATCAGAACGGGGCGTTCATCGACCTTTGCCGGGGCCCCCACATCCCCCACACCGGCATGATCAAGGGCATCAAACTGATGAAAATCTCCGGGGCCTACTGGCGGGCCGACCCGTCCCGGGAACAGCTCCAGCGCCTTTACGGCACCGCGTTTTTCGACAAAAAGAAACTCAACCAGTACCTGCACCTGATCGAAGAGGCCAAAAAACGGGACCACCGCAAGGTGGGCACCCGGCTCGACCTGTACTCGTTTCATGATGAAGCGCCTGGCATGGCATTTTTCCACGCCAAAGGCATGGACATGTGGAACGCGCTGCTGGATTACTGGCGGGAAACCCACCGGGCCGCCGGATACGTGGAGACCAAGACCCCGGTCATTCTCAACCGCAAACTGTGGGAAAAAAGCGGGCACTGGGACAACTACCGGGAAAACATGTACACCTGCCTGATCGATGACGAAGAATACGCCATCAAACCCATGAACTGCCCCGGCGGCATGATCCTGTTCAAAACCCGGTCCTACTCCTACCGGGACCTGCCCCTGCGGGCCGGAGAGGTGGGTCTGGTGCACCGCCATGAACTGTCCGGGGCCCTGTCCGGCCTGTTCCGGGTCCGGTCCTTTCACCAGGATGACGCCCACATCTTCATGACCCCGGACCAGATCGAGCAGGAGGTGTCAGGGGTCCTGCGCCTGGCGGAACAGATCTACGAAAAATTCGGACTCAGCTTCCACCTGGAGCTGTCCACAAGGCCTGAAAAATCCATCGGCACGGATGCCCAGTGGGAACAAGCCACCTCCGGCCTGGAAAAAGCCCTGAAAACCTACGGTCAAGACTATGTGATCAACGAGGGGGACGGCGCGTTCTACGGCCCCAAAATCGACATCCACATCAAGGATGCCCTGGGCCGGACCTGGCAGTGCGGGACCGTCCAGCTGGACATGGCCCTGCCGGAACGGTTCGATCTGACCTACAAGGGCCAGGACAATGAAAAACACCGGCCCATCATGATCCACCGGGTGATCTACGGCTCCATGGAGCGGTTCTTCGGCATTCTGGTGGAACATTTTGCCGGAAAATTCCCCCTGTGGCTGGCCCCGGTCCAGGCTGTGGTCCTGCCCATCACCCAGGACCTGGCCGACCATGCCGACCAGGTGAAAAAAGGCCTGGAAACCGCAGGGATCCGGTGCGAGGTGGATCACCGCAACGAAACACTGAAGAAAAAGGTCAGAGAAGCCCAGGTCAACTATGTCCCCCTTATCCTCACCATCGGGGAAAAGGAAAAGGAAACCGGCACCCTGTCGGTCCGGACCCTGGACGGCAAGGTGAAAATGGGACTGGCCATGGCGGATTTCATTCATCCGGTACAGCGGCATATCAAGGAACGAACCCTGGATGACATTGTTTTATAGCCATTCCCCCGGCCGGGCCGGTGCCATGGTTTTTCCGGATTCGGCGGATTCTGCCGCCTCGCCGGTTCCGCTGCTGCACCGTACCCTGGTTTCAAAAGTTCCTGCCACCCGCATCGAGGTGGATCTGGATGCCATTGCCAAAAATACCCGGGTGCTGAAACAGGCCTGCGGCCCGTCCACTTCCCTCATGGCGGTGGTCAAGGCCAATGCCTATGGGCATGGGGCCGTTCACGTGGCATGGACCGCTCTGTGCCATGGGGCGGACTGGCTGGGTGTGGCCCGAATGGCCGAGGCGGCCCAGCTCCGGGATGCCGGCATTCAAGCCCCCATTCTGCTCTTTGGCAACACCCTGCCGGACCAGGCGGCAGCCGCCGCCGGTCACGGCATCCGCATCACCCTCACCGGGCTGGACACGGCCAAAGCAGTCAATACCGCCGCCAGAAACGCCGGCACCGTTGTCCCGGTCCACATCAAACTTGACACCGGCATGGGCCGTCTGGGCCTGTGCCCCGGCCTGGACATGGACCGAACCCTGGCGGACATCCGCTCCATGATGCAGCTGGATCACCTGGACATCGAGGGCATCTACACCCACTTTGCCAATGCCGATGCCGCCGACAAGACCCATGCCCGGCAGCAGCTGGCCCTGTTCACCCAGATGCTGGACCGCCTGGATGCCGCCAACCGCCTGCCCCGGATCATCCACGCCGCCAACAGCGCCGCCACCCTGACCCTGCCACAAAGCCATTTTACCCTGGTGCGGCCCGGCATCGCCCTTTACGGGCTGTGCCCCGGTCCGGGGGTGGACGGCTCCCGGCTCACCCCGGCCCTTTCCATTGTGTCTGAAATCACCCAGGTCAAGCAGGTCCCCAAAGGCTTTGCCGTGTCCTACGGCAGCACCCATGTCACAGACCGCCCCACCGCCATCGCCACGGTCCCGGTGGGATATGCAGACGGCTACTCCCGGGGCCTGTCCAACATGGCCCACATGCTGGTAAGAGATCAGCGGGCAAAGGTGACCGGCCGGGTGTGCATGGATTTCACCATGATCGATGTCGGCCACATTCCGAATGCAGCCCCGGGGGATCCGGTGACGTTGCTGGGGACCCAGGGAAACGACACCGTGTCCGCCGATGAACTGGCGGAACTCACCGGCACCATCAATTACGAGATCACCGCCGGGCTCACCGCCCGCCTGCCCGTCTGTTATCGAAAGGAGTCTGTCTCATGATCACGGATTTTGACTGGCACACCGGCACCTGGGAATCGGGCCGGACCCATGAGCGGATCCGGATCTGCATTGCCGGGGACTGGGCACCCATCCGGGTGTTTGAACCGCTCATGGCAACGGACCCGGCCGCTGTGTATGGGGATCTCCTGGCCCCCATACAGGCGGCGGACCTGAAAATATTCAACCTGGAAACCCCATTCACCCGCACCGGCGAGTTTATCGTGAAAAGCGGGGCATCGTTCAAGGCCGACCCATCGCATGTAAAGGCCCTTGAAATTGCGAGGGTGGATGCGGTCACCCTGGGCAACAACCATATCTGGGACTGCGGGCAGAAAGGGTTTGAGCATACCCTGGAGACCCTGTCGTGCCGAAAGATCCGCTGGACCGGTGCCGGACGGAATCTGTCCGTGGCCGCCGCCCCCCTGGTCCTGGAAAAAAACGGACTAAAAATCGGCATTCTCAATTTCAGTGAGGGCGAGGACCTGACCGCTGCCACGGCCCAGACCCCCGGGGTCATGGGATGGGAGCCGGCCCTGATGGAGGCCCGGGTCAAGGACCTTCGAAGCCGCGTGGACCTGGTGATCGTCATCGCCCATTGCGGCATCGAATATGTGCCGTTTCCGCCTCCTTATGTGACCCAGGCGTTCCAGGGCCTGGCAGATGCCGGGGCCGACCTGGTGGTGGGCCACCACCCCCATGTGCCCCAGGGACTCCAGATCCATAAAAATACCCCGATCTTTTACAGCCTGGGCAATTTTATCTTTTATCAATCCACCGACTTCCTGTTCCGGAAGCTGGGGTTTGTCCTGTTCACGGATCTGGACTGCCAGGGCATTGCCGCCCTGACCATGCTGCCCTATCAGATTCATGATCAGGGCCTGGCCACCCTGCCTCCACGACGGGCTGATGATTTTTTTTCCGCGTTCAAACAGGTATCCCGCCCCCTGGAGTCCCCCTGGGGCCGGGAACAGGCCTGGCAGGCCCTGACCCGGTATTACGGCATCCACATGATGATGCCGGAGCTGACCGGGATACTGGATACCCTGCACACCGATCCCCCCAAAGGCGCGGCCATGCTCAGAAACCGGCTCACCACGCTTCAGCACTCGGCACTGCTCAAAGACACTCTGACCCGGATGGCGGACCGCCATGCTGAAATGCCCATTTCCAGGGACGAAACCCGGTGCCGGGACCTGATTCATGCCTGGATGACCCGGACCGTTACATCATGACAGAATAGAACACGGATTTGCCCGGCTGACAGCCCAACCTGATCCGAGTTAAATTCAAAAAACTGTTTGACAAACAAGAACGATTTGTGATAGTTTTATCGGGTTTTTGGCGACGTAGCTCAGCTGGTCAGAGCATGCGGCTCATATCCGCAGAGTCCGGGGTTCAAGTCCCTGCGTCGCTACCAGATATTACAATGCCCCCGTTCTTCGGGGGTTTTGTGTTTTTGTATCCCTGACAGAAATTTTGTTCCCACATATTCGAACCAATCCGAGTCTCCCAGACAAAAAAACACTCCGCAGGCTTTTCCAGAATCCGGTTGTGTGATATGCAGTAACCGGATAAATTGATGGAATATTGCAATGGGTATTTATATTTTTAATCAGATATTGTAGTATTCACAAATTTAAATAAAAATGTGAACCACATGCAGCATAAAGCCAAGGTAAGGAGGGAGACAGAATGGATGATCGGTTGAGTGAGATACTTTCACCTTATAAAGGAAAACGGGATGCACTGATCCCGATTTTGCAGAAAGTACAGGCGGAACTCGGATATCTGCCGGACGATGCCATGCGGGAAATCGCCAGAACAACGGGATTGCCTGAAAGCAGAGTGTTTGCCGTGGCGTCTTTTTACGCCCAGTTCCGCTTCACTCCCAGGGGAAAACATTCCTTCATGGTGTGCCGCGGAACCGCCTGCCATGTCCGGGGCGCGGAAAAAATTCTGGAAGAAGCGGAACGGGCCTTGAACATCGTGGAAGGTGAAACCACCGAAGACCAGGAATACACTCTGGAAACCGTGGCCTGTATCGGCTGCTGCGCCCTGGCACCCTGCGTCATGATCGATGAGGATGTAGAAGCCAAGCTGACCCCCAAAATGGTAGCGGAGATAATCGACAGGAGGAAAACGCAATGACCTTTGCTGAAATACAGGAACAGGCCAAAAAGGAATGGGATGAGCTGCTGAACGGCCAGGTCCCTCAAATCGCCATCGGCACGGCCACCTGCGGCAGGTCCGCCGGTGCCATGGCCGTGGTCAAGGCATTCGAAGATGAACTGGCTGAAAAAAAGGTGACGGCCCAGGTTCGGGAGGTCGGGTGTATCGGCCCGTGCTACGCCGAACCGCTGGTGAACATCGACAAACCCGGAAAACCCACGATCTGCTATAAAAACGTCACGCCTGAGATGGTGTCCGAAATCATTGATTCTTACCTCAAAGGCGATGATCCGCTGCCCCAGTATACTCTGGGCACATTCGGGCAGGGGGAGATCAAGGGCGTGACAAAAATTCTGGACACCCCGTCCTTCAAGCCCCAGGAACGGCGGGTGTTCCGCCTCTGCGGCATCATCGACCCCACCAATATCAACCACTACATTGCCAACCAGGGCTATGAAGGGCTCCACAAGGCCCTGACCTCCATGAGCCAGCAGGACGTGGTGGATGTCATGAAGGCATCCGGCCTCCGGGGCCGGGGCGGCGGAGGATTCCCCGCCGGCCGGAAATGGGAGGCCGGACTGGCCGCCAAAGGCACCCCCAAATATGTGGTGTGCAATGCCGATGAGGGAGATCCCGGCGCGTTCATGGACCGGGCTGTGATCGAAGGTGATCCGCATTCGGTGCTGGAAGGCATGATCATCGCCGGATACACCATCGGTGCGGAAACCGGGTATATTTATGTGCGGGCGGAATATCCCCTGGCCATCCGGCGTCTGGAGCGGGCCATCGCCCAGGCCCATGAGAAAGGATTCCTGGGAAAAAACATCATGGGAACCGACTTCAACTTCGAGATCAAAATTTTTCCCGGTGCCGGCGCGTTTGTCTGCGGCGAGTCCACGGCCCTTACCCTTTCCATTGAAGGCAAACGGGGCATGCCCCGGGTGGCGCCCCGCCCCAGAACCACGGAAATCGGTCTGTATGACAAACCCACCCTGCTCAACAACGTGAAATCCTTTTCATCCGCGCCCATGATCATCACCAAAGGGGCGGAGTGGTTCGCCAGCGTGGGCACGGAAAAAAGTACGGGAACGGCGATTTTCGCTCTGACCGGCAAAGTGAACAACTGCGGGCTCATTGAAGTGCCCATGGGAATTACGCTCAGGGAAATCATCTATGACATCGGCGGCGGGGTCTCGGACGGCGGCACGTTCAAGGCGGTCCAGACCGGCGGTCCTTCCGGCGGCTGTCTGCCGGCATCCCTGCTGGATACCCCCATCGATTACGACTCCTTGGACGAAGCCGGCTCCATCATGGGTTCCGGCGGCATGGTGGTCATGGATGAAAAAACCTGCATGGTGGATGTGGCGAGGTATTTCCTGGATTTCACGGTCATCGAATCCTGCGGCCAGTGTGTGCCCTGCCGCCTGGGGACCAAAGAACTGCTGGAAGTGCTCAAGGAGATCTGCGCCGGAAAAGGCAGAAAAGAAGACCTGGATCTCCTGTACGAACTGAGTCTGGCCATCCATGCCGGTTCCATCTGCGGTCTGGGACAGACCGCCGCCAACCCAGTGCTCACCACGCTGCGGTATTTCATGGATGAATATGAAGCCCATATCTTTGAAAAGCGCTGTCCCGCCAAAGTGTGCAAATCACTGATCTCCTTTGTCATTCAGGAAGACAAATGCGTGGGTTGCGGCATCTGCGCCAAATCCTGCCCGGTAAGCGCGATTTCCGGAGAAAAGAAAAAAGTCCATGTCATTGACCAGGCCCTCTGCGTCCAGTGCGGGGTATGCCAGGAAAAATGTCCGGCAAAATTCAGCGCCGTGGACTGCGTCTCTCCCAGAATCAAAACCGAGGTAATGGAAAACGCATAAACGTCGTCTTGTGACGCACCGTTGACCAATGCACCTCTCCGGGGCTGTATGATGATGACATACAGCCCCGGACAAATTTTTTGGATGAATCATGTCTGATCTGCTGGATGGCTGGAAATTTCTTGCCGGACTGGGTATTTTTCTGTTCGGTATGTTCATGATGGAGGAATCCATCAAACTGCTGGCCGGCCGTTCCTTCAAAGTGCTGATACGCCGGTACACCGGCACCCGTATCAAGGGCCTGCTGACCGGAATCGTCAGCACCGCCATTCTGCAAAGCAGCTCCGCCGTCTCTTTGATGGTGCTGGCATTTGTGGGGGCCGGCCTGGTGACGCTGGTCAACGCCATCGCCGTGATCATGGGCGCCAAGGTCGGAACGACACTCACCGCATGGATCGTGGCCGTGTTCGGATTCAAATTCAAAATCGAAGCCTTTGCCCTGCCTCTGATCGGCCTGGGCGGGGTGGGGCTGATACTTCTGTCCAGATCCCCCCGATACATCAATATCAGCAAGCTGCTCATCTCCTTCGGGTTTCTGTTCCATGGCCTGGATTTCATGAAAACCAGTGTCGAGCATCTGGCAGGCGCCATCGATATTGCGGGCCTGCCCAGTTTCGGCCCGTTTATCTATATCCTGGCAGGAATCCTTTTGACCGCCATCATGCAGTCCAGTTCCGCCACCATCGCCGTGGTCCTGACCACACTTTTTTCAGGCATTATCGATTTTCAGGCCGGGGCCGCCATGGTGATCGGCGCCAATGTCGGCACCACCGTCACCATCCTGTTAGGGGCCATCGGAGGAACGCCTGCCAAGAAAAGGGCGGCTGTCAGTTCCCTGCTGTTCAGCACCGGGACCGCCACGGCCATGGTGATACTGCTTCCCGTTGTGTTCTGGCTGATTCTGGATGTATTCGCTTTCACCGACAATCCTGTTCTGGGCGTGGCACTTTTTCACACCCTGTTCAACGTCATGGGCGTGATCCTTTTCTTTCCGGCCATTCCTTTTATGGCCGGCCATCTGGAACGGCTTTTTATCGAAAAGAAACCGGTTCTCACACAATATATCATCAATACGCCGTCCGAAGTCCCGGATGCGGCCATCGCCGCGTTGAGAAAAGAGATTTCGAATCAGCTGCACCTGTCTCTTCTGCATATCGCCGGGAAATACAATATCTACGGACATTTCCACCGGCGGCCTCGCCGGCGCAATCCCGCAGCGGATCTTCCCGCCATGGAAGCCGTGATCCATTATGAGGATCTCGAACGCCTGCATGCGGAAATTTTTGCTTTCTACGCCCGGATTCAGGCCCAGCCTCTGGATGAAAACGAAGCCTTGCGCATGGAACCGCTCATGCGTGCCAGCCGGAGCATCATGAACGCCACCCGCAATTTTACGGATATCATGGGGGAAATCACTGACTTCGGCAATGATGACAATTCATTCATGCGGTCCATGTACCAGGATTTCATGAACCGGCTGGCCCATTTGAAGACCCGTGTGGAAACCGTTATGGCAGACGCGTCACGCCCGTCCCCAGGCATGGAGCCGCCGGATATGGAAACCCGGCTGAACAGCTATTTTTTCAATGTCGAGGAAGAAGACAAGCAGTTTATCAAAGCCTGTGCCGGTGCCGTGGATAAAAAAAAGGTCAGGGAAACCGAAATATCCCGGCTGCTGATGGCCAACCGCCTGTTCACCCAGTCCTGCCGGATGATCATTTTAAGCCTTCAGGGTCTGACCCGAAGACCGGAACCTGGAAAAATTTAAGCAAAGCCCGGCATGAATTCATGCCGGGCTTTCAATAAGAACTGATTTTAAAAGTTATGCCGCCGGTTTGATATTGATGGCGCACACCTTGAGTTCCGGGATCTTGGCCACCGGATCCAGTTTGGAATTGGTCAGCTTGTTGGCAGCGGCCTGGGCAAAGTGGAACGGCATGAAAATGGTCCCGTCCACAGCCATGTGAGACACTTTGAGTTTGGCGCTGACCTGCCCTCTTCTGGAAGACACCTCCACCAGATCCCCGGTATTCAGACCCAGTTTTCTGGCATCATTGTGTGAGATTTCCACAAAACATTCCGGAGACATCACATTCAATCCTTCGGTCCGGCCGGTCATGGTCCGGGTATGGTAATGGTACAGGACCCGTCCGGTGGTCAGGACATAGGGATATTCCTCATCCGGCAGCTCCGCCGGCGGCTGATGTTCAATGGCATGGAACAGCCCTTTGCCGCGGGTGAACTGGGTGGTGTGCAGAATCGGGGTGCCGGGATGATTTTCATCCGGGCAGGGCCAGTGGATGCCGACCTTTTCGATACGGTCCCAGGTGATCCCCCGGTAGGACGGGGTCACGGCACAGATCTCTTCATAGATCTCACGGCTGTTGTCATACTTCATGTCATAGCCCATGCGCTGAGCAATATCGCAGAAGATCTCCCAGTCCAGCCGGACCCCTTCAGGGGGCTCCACCGCTTTTCTCACCCGCTGGACCCGGCGTTCCGTATTGGAGAAAGTGCCGTCTTTTTCCGCCCAGGAACAGGCCGGCAAAACCACATCCGCCAGGGCCGTGGTTTCGGTTTCAAAAATATCCTGCACCACCAGAAACTCCAGGTTGGACAAGGCTTTTTCCGCATGGTTCAGATCCGGGTCAGACACCATGGGATTCTCTCCCATGATATACAGGGATTTGAATTCTCCTGCATGGGCCTTTTCAATCATTTCCGTCACCGGCAGACCGGGTTTAGCAGACATGCCCGTCACATTCCACGCGGTTTCATACCCTTTTCTGACCTCATCATTGCTGACCGCCTGGTAAGCCGTGAACACGTTGGGAAGTCCGCCCATATCACAGGCCCCCTGAACATTGTTCTGGCCCCGAAGCGGATTGACCCCGCCCCCGGGTTTGCCCAGGTGACCGCACAGCATGGACAGGTTGGCCAGGGATTTGACATTGTCCGTGCCGCAGGTGTGCTGGGTAATTCCCATGCAGTAGCAGATGGATGCGGCCGGGGCCTTGGCAAATTCCCTTGCCACCTCGATGATGTCCTGGGCCGCGATCCCTGTGATCTCCTCGACCCTTTCCGGTGTGTAAGAAGCAACGACTTCCTTGAGTGCCTCAAAATTTTCCGTGCGGTCCGCAATAAACGTCTTGTCGTGCAGGTCTTCCTTGATGATCACATGCATCAGCCCGTTGATCCAGGCGATATCCGTCCCCGGATTCGGGCGCAGCCATTTTGTGGCATTGTTGGCCAGTTTCACGAACCTGGGATCGATCACCACCAGTTTTTTGCCCTTCAAGGCGGCCCGTTTGATAAACGTGGACAGGACCGGGTGGTTTTCCGTGGTGTTGGACCCGGTCACCAGAATCATGTCCGATGTCTCGATATCGGCGATGGTGTTTGTCATGGCACCGCTACCAAAAGATGCAGCCAGACCGGCTACAGTGGAGCTGTGTCACAGTCGCGCACAATGGTCGATATTGTTTGTCTTGAGCACGGCCCGGGTGAATTTCTGGGCGATGTAGTTGTCCTCGTTGGTGGCCCGGGCCGAGGTGAGCACGCCCATGCTGTCCGGCCCGTGCTTCTCCTTGATTTCAGTGAACTTTTTTGCCACCAGGTCCAGGGCTTCGTCCCAGGACGCCGGCACCTGTTTGCCGTCTTTTTTGATCAAAGGGGTGGTCAGACGGTCCGGCGCGCCCACAAATTCAAACCCGTACCGGCCTTTGACACAGAGCATGCCGTTGTTGGGAGGCAGGTTGCGGTCGGCCCCGTCGATTTTGACGATCTTATTTTTCTGAACATGGACATCCATCTGGCACCCCACTCCGCAGAACGAACAGGTGGTCCGTACGGTGCTGGTGGGAACGAACCGGTCATCCCGGAACGCTTTGGTGGGAATCAGGGCCCCCACCGGGCAGACCTGGACACATTCCCCGCAGAACACGCAGCTGGAGTGCATCAGTGTCGTTCCGGTTCCGGCGGTGATCTTGCCCTTGTCGCCCCGGAACCCGAAATCAATGGCCTGGTTCACCTGAAGCTCGTTGCAGGCAGCCACACACCGGCCGCACAGGATGCACCGGGACATATCCCGGATAATGAAAGGATTGTCCTTTTCAATCGGTACTTTCACCGGTTCTCTGTGACGGCCGCTGACCCGGCCCTTGACCTGGTACCGGTACGCCAGGGCCTGAAGTTCGCAGTCCCCCCACACCGGGCACAGTTCCTCTTTCTGCTCGTTTTCCATGGCCTCGATCTGAAAATCGGTCCAGGCTTCATCCGCGGATGCGCCGATATCACAGTTGTGATTTCCCGAATCCAGCATCAATCCGATGTAAAATCTGCGGTATTCAACGATTTGAGGAGATTCCGTGTGCACCACCATGCCGTTTTTGGCGGGTGAACTGCATGAAGACACCAGTTTTTTTCCCCAGGATTCCTCCAGCTCCACAATACAGACACGGCAGGCCCCGGTCGCGCGGGTACCTTTCAAATGGCAAAGATTGGGGATATCAATGTTATTTTCCTGTGCAACGTCCAGAATGGTCTGGCCGGGTCTAAATTGATAGACGTGACCATTGATGGTAATGCTGTTCTGATCCATGGTGAACCCTTCCTTAAATTTTTACTTTCCCGTCATCCCTTGTTTCAGGCAAAAAACAATCTTTTCGGATGTACCACAGTCCCCTGATGATGTCAACAACCCGGCTGTTGACAGGTTTCGACTTCAGATCAAAAGAGCGTTCTGAACCAATACCGGATCCGGTCCTTCATCCGGATATTTCTGCCATGGACCAAAAGCATTGTGTAAAGCAGACATGAGGCCAGCCAAAGAACCATGAGGTTGAAATGAAAAGTGGTTATTCCCACGGTTCCGACCTGTTTGTGCCCGGCGAACATCGGCGCCGTTCCCCAGGGCGTCAAAGCGTCCGTAAATATGGGATCTGACAAACGGACGATACCCTGGTCGGTGACCCGATAGGCATCCAGGTTATCCCGGTTCCTGACCAGGTCTGTCAGGCTCTTGTTCTGAAATGTCTTTTTGAATGCCGCATATTCGGTTTGCCCTGTTTCAGCGATTCTTTTCTCTTCGATTTCCTGACGTTTCCCATATACCAGACTTCTTTGCCTGATCAGATCGGTGGTCAATTCGGATAGCACGGCTTTCAATGCTTCGGCTGTCTGACGTGTAAACCTGTCCGGATCAAACATCGTATCTTTGAATCGATGTCTGATTTTCTGCTGATCCGCCAGGGACGAAAATTCAGATCTCAACACCGACAACGCCTTTCGAATTTTCCGGTCATGTTCCGGGCCGGACCGGTCCAGAAAGGGAAAATCAATCCGGGAGCGCAGTTCAGGAATATGATAATTGATCAGGTAATCAATCTGGTTAAGCTCCCGGTCCAGTGCATTAAAGGGCGCCTGGAACCGGTTATGACTGAACTGTTCCACCACTGCCGCTTCAAATCCCCACCGGGACGGCATGAGATTCCCAACCAACGGAACCCGGTTGTGGGGCCGGTCCCTGGAGATGAAATCATCAAACGACACCACCATGCCTCCCATGATGATCTGGGGCACCAGCAGCAGCGGGATCATGATATAGATGGTGACAACAGTCTTAAGGGACGCGGATATGTTGAGCCCGATCATGCTGGCACACACCGCGCATGAAAACAGGATCACCCACAACTGAGTGTTGAAGTCAGGAACCTGAAGCACGGCATTGCCAACCAGGACATACAGGCCCATCTGAATCGCGGAAACCAGGCACAGGTAGATGACCTTGGCATTGATATAACTGAACCAGCTCAAATGCAGGAACCGCTCCCGGCTCAGAATCTTACGGTCCCGGATAATCTCTTCCGCACTCACGGACAACCCCATGAACAGGGCCACGATAACGCTCATGAAAAAATATACCGGGACATTGTGATTGTCCCCGAACACATACCCCTGGGGTGTTTCATAACGGGCGATGACGGCAATCACCCATGCCAGCAGCGGGGCTTCCAGCAAATTGATAACCAGATACTGCCGGTTGGCTGCCCGGGCCAGCAGATTCCGCTGAAAAAACACGGATAACTGGCCGGCCAGGCCGGGTTTATTGAGCGCTTTTGCCGGTAATTTCCCTGAATGGACCGGTTCTTCCCCATCGGTCTGGCGGGCTTTCTGATGGCGGCGATGCCACTCTTCAGGGGAAAACCGCCGTCCGGCAGTGGGATATCCTTTTTCATCCAGCTGTCTGGTTTCAATGATATCGAAAACCTGTTCCGGATTTACATTCCCGCACTGAGGGCAGAGGCATTCATCCGTGCCGGCGTGCCAGACCGCCCGCCTGAAATAGATCACCGCATCGATAGGGTTGCCGGTATAGATGGGCCGGCCGCCCTTGTCCAGTATCCACAGCGCATCAAACATCTTGAAAATATCTGATGAGGGTTGATGAATGATCACGATGACCAGTTTTCCCTGGTTGCTCTGTTCCTTAAGCAGGGAAATGACATTCAGAGAATCTGATGAAGACAGTCCGGAAGTCGGTTCGTCCACAAACAGAATCGCAGGCTCCCGGATCAGTTCCAGCGCGATATTGAGACGTTTGCGCTGGCCTCCGCTGATGGTTTTTTCAAGCGGGGAGCCGACCTTGAGGTCCCGGGTCTCCAGTTGGTTCAGTTCTGATAAAATCGTATTGACCCGGTCTGTCAGATCCGTTTTTGTGAGATGGGCCAAACACAGGCGGCTGGAATAAAAAAGATTTTCAAAAACAGTCAGTTCATCAAACAGCAGATCGTCCTGGGGGACATATCCGATCACGCCTTCGAGTTCCGGGTCGTTCCGGTACAAATCCCTGCCGTTGATGAGCAACTGACCGCTTCCTGGGGGCATGGATCCGTTGAGAATATTGATCAATGTGGACTTGCCAACCCCGCTGCCTCCCATGACGCCGATCATCTGCCCGCCTCTGGCGGTGAAGCAGAAATCATGCAGCCCGTTGTCGCTGCCCGGAAACCGGAAATCCACATGGCGGGCCGTGAAAACCAGCGGTTCTTCCTGATCCTGAACCTTGAAACAGGAGACGATATCAATAAAATATACCGGGGATGAATGGTTGTCACGGATGATGGCGCCCTGGGGAAGCAGGTAAACCGCACCGGGGCGCAGGGGGATACCGTTCATTGCCAGGTTCGATCCATGATGCGCACAGATAAACAGCATATCGATATCATGGATATGCAGGACCGTGAACCCCCCTGTAAAGTGTTCTTTTATCAGAAGCCGGCACCTGTTCCCGGTGACCGGCGCTTCCGGCCGTCCGGGAAGATCCGGTAAAACCAAAAGATGATTCAGACCCAGTTTTTCAGGGGCCTGTCCATGACACAAAAAATTGACCATATCATGGATAACCGATTCATCGATGTTGAAAGATTCCCCGGCAGTCTCAGCCAGCCGGGGAATCCTGTCTTCAGTACCGAATTCAAAGGCGCCTGAAAGCTCAAAGAATCGAAGCAGCACCACATATTGTTCAGTCCGGGGAACATGTCCTGCCAGATTGTTGCAGATATGGGTGGTTCGGCTCAGCAAAAAGACCGGATCCTGATCTCCTTCGTAAAAATCGAGAAATCCGTCAAAAAGCCCGATATAGGGACCTGTATCCACAATCCCCAGATATTCGGACAAATAGGCTTCCACCATTTTACGGGCACGGGAACGGCCTGCATCATCACACCCGGAGGCCTGCAACGCGAACAGGTGCAGGATCCCGTTCAATATTAATTCTGAAACCATCATCAGGCGCTTTTGGATCAAAAAACTGCGTTATCTGCCGTTGCCCGCCAGAATCGCCTGACGTTCCGGTCCGATGATTTCACGGATGCCATCGACTTCCCGCTGCGTGAATGTGGACACGATCATCCGGTTGTGCAGCTCTCCGATCAGTTCGAACCGGCTGTCAAATGCCACCGCCTGTTCAAACGCGCTGTCCCCCCGGAAGGTGTTGAGCACCTTGATAAAAAGATCGATTCGTTCGTGCTGAAGATCCATCAAATCGAGCATCGAATCCGGATACCCTGCCATGGCGATGGATTCGGTCACCACATACAGCCCTTCCACAATCATGCCGTAAATGATGTCGACCAGGGTGTCCAGCTGTTTGTCCGAAACAATGCCGTCAGCCAGCAGTTTATCCGCAGCCTCTTCCAAAGCATCTGTCCATACCGTAAAATCCTGGATCGATTCCGGATTTTCAGAAAGATGTTTCATCTTCGGTGGCATCGCCATGGTAAAACCGATTTTTTCATTCAGGCTTTTGCGGGCTTCCAGAAATGAGGCCAGTTCTTTTTTACGCAGGAACAGGGCCGCATACCCCGCATCGAAACTGTACACCCCGGCCATGGCCGCCTGCTGTTTTTTGGTGGCGTATACAGACAGATCCCGGTTCCCGGCCGTCAGGGAATCCTGGAAAGAGGCTCCCGTTTCTTTCAAAGCCTGGTTGGCCCGGGCCAGATCCCGGTATTGGTCGAGAATTTCATAGATCTCATCCTTGATCTTCATACCCACTTCGCACAGTTCATCATGCAGGCCCTGGGTATGGACCGCTTTATCAGATGCAAACACTCCCTGACCTGAAAACAACAGAACCGCAACCACTGCAACCATCTTGACAACAACTCTCATTCACGTTCTCCTTTTTTCACTGGTGTTAGCACAATCATTGTTTTTCAGCTGTCCGCTGATCTTGTTATGCGATGAGTATACCATCCGCCACTTTTTCTCAAGGAGAATGTACTCGATGGGGTCACATTCCGGCGTTTATTGCCGGAGCCCGCAATAATAGTTCTTGACATCCGGGGGTTGAGTTTTTAGCTTGGTTTAATAAATTCACTGGAAATTGAACAGGAAGATGAAATGACCCAAACCGATGCAACCGTCACTTTATCCGATTACCCCATGACATTGTCATCCCGGGTGACGCTGGTGGGAAATTACTACATCAATTTGTTTCTGGTTCAGGGAAATCAAAAAACCGCCCTGTTCGAGGCCGGTATTTCCGGAGTGGTGGACACCGTGATCCATCAGCTGGAACACTTGGGAATGGCGCCGGACTACCTGATCGTCAGCCATCCCCATTCCGATCATATCACCGGACTGACCGGGTTGATGGAACGATTTCCTGAAACAGAGGTGATCACCGGGCCCGGGGCCGGAAAATTCGTCTCCCATCCCAAGGCAGGACCGCTCATGCTGGCAGAAGATGCATTCATGTCCAAAGGGCTCGCCGCAAGGGGTGTCACACCGGGCCGGCCGCCCATCGAAACCGTTCCGGACCTGTCGGGTGTCCGGGAGGTGGCAGACACGACGGTGCTGGATCTGGGAGGCGTTTCTCTGGAACTGTTTCCGGTGGAAGGGCATTCTCCGGGCAATATTCTGGGACGGGTGGAAGATATCCTGTTCTGTTCGGACAGTCTGGGGTTTCATTTTCCAGGAAGAGGCTTCTGGCCTTTGTTTTTCACGGGCGCCGGCGAATACCTGGATACACAGGCACAGATTCAGGCCATGGCGCCGGCGATCGTATGTCCGGGGCATCAGGGGCCGTTGCAGCACCAGGCAGCCACCGCAGGGATTCAGGCCGGTATCGACGCGGCCCGTGATTTCATCGCGAGGGTCACCCGGACATCCTTGGCGGATCGGGAACTGGAATCTCAGCTGTTCAATGAAAGCTACCGGGATGAATTCACTTTGTACACCAAAGAAAACATCACCAACTGCAACCGGCTTTTGATCAAACGGGCCCGGCAGATGGCGGCCTGACCCCGGAGGCTGAGTGATGACAGACACCCGCTTTTCAGACCGGATCCGCCCGTTGCGAAACGAAATCGACCGCATCGATACACAGATTCTGACGCTTTTGGCCAGACGTCAGGAACAGGTGGACCAGGTGGCGGCCCTGAAAAAAAAATGCGACATGCCGGTGTACCACCCGGCCAGGGAAGAGGACATGATCTCCCGGCTCAGGGCTCAGGCCGCGGAAAAAGGACTGGATCCGGATGTCACGGAAAACCTGTTCCGGGTGATCATCCGCCAGTCCCGGGTCAAGCAGACCTTTTCCATGCAGTACAAGGGGGTCCGGCCCGGGGCCGGCGTGCTCATCATCGGTGGTGCCGGACAGATGGGGGCCATGTTTGCCGATCTGTTCGAAAAATCCGGTTACCGGGTCCGGATCCTGACGGAATCGGACTGGGAGGCTGCCCCCCGGCTGTGCGAGGGCATCGATCTGGCCCTGGTGTCGGTGCCCATTGAGCACACCGTCCCGGTGATCCAAAAAATCGCCCCGTTTTTACCTGCCAACGCGCTTCTGGCAGACCTGACCTCCATTAAAAAAGCCCCGGTGAAAGCCATGTGCACAAGCCACACCGGACCGGTTCTGGGCCTGCATCCCCTGTTCGGGCCCACCACCACGTCTTTTGACAAACAGATCATTGTCTTCACCCCGGGCCGGGACATGGCCGCCGGCCACTGGCTGGTGGAACAGATGGGGCTGTGGGGGGCGATCCCGGTCCAGGCCCCGGCCGAAGAGCATGACGACATCATGGAGATCGTCCAGGCCCTGCGGCATTTCGCCACTTTCTGTTTCGGCCGGTTTCTGTTTGAAAAACAGGTGAATATCCAGCGCACCCTGGAGTTTTCCAGCCCCATCTACCGCCTGGAGCTTGGCATGGTGGGCCGGCTGTTCGCCCAGGATGCCGGCCTGTACGCCCAGATCATTTTTGCCACAAAAGAACGCCGGGACCTGTTGAAGCAGTTTGTCTCCTCTTTGACCCGGCACATGGACATGCTTGAAAACAGGGACATCCCGGCCTTTGTCCGCCAGTTCAACGACATCGCCGAATGGTTCGGCCCGTTCAGCGACCAGGCCCTGCGGGAATCCACCTTTCTCATCGACCGGCTTATCGAACGGTTTTAATAGTTGGTGAGCTTGATTTCGATGCGCCGGTTTTTGCGGTAGGCTTCCGGGGTGTCGGCCGGATCAATGGGATGGTACTTGCTGAATCCGGCGGCGGCCATCCGTTTTTCCGGAATCCCCCGGCCGCTTAAAAACCGCACCACGGAGACGGCCCTGGCTGTGGACAGTTCCCAGTTGGAGGCAAAAAATTCATTGTTGATGGGAACCTTGTCGGTATGGCCGTCGATCTGGAGAATCCAGTCGATATCCATTGGAATCTTTTCGGCAACGGTCAGGAGGGTCTCGGCCAGGGCTTCCAGATGGGCTTTGCCCGCTTCCCCAAGATCGGCGGACCCGGAGGCGAAAAGCAACTCCGCCTGGAACACGAACCGGTCCCCCCGGATCTGGATGGCCGGGTTGTCCCCCAGGATCTGTTTGAGGCGGCCGAAAAACTCGGACCGGTACTGGGTCAGCTCATGGACTTTTCTGGCCAGGGCGATATTGAGTTGCTTGCCCAGCTCTTCAATCTCGGCATCCTTTTTCTCGGATGCCGCTTCCGATTCGGCCAAAGCGGTTCGGATCACCTCCAGCTGCTCCCTGAGCCGGGAGATCTGATCCGTGAGCAGGGCCACCTCGGCCCGGGCCGATGCCGACAGCTGCTGCTCTTTTTCAATGCTCTCCTTCTGGGATGCCAGCACCGCGGACAGGGCCTGGATTCGGATCTCCTGTTCCTCGATTTTTTCCTGGGCCAGCATCGTGGCTTCGGTCTGATCCGCCAGACGGGCCGCCAGGCGCATGGACCGGTCTCTGATCACCCCCAGTTCCCGGTCCCGGGATTTCAGGGCCGCGGCCAGGTCCCCCACTTCCTGTTCCAGCTGCTCCCTGACCTGCCGCAGGGCCGAGATATCCTCATTGAGGCTGGCAATGGTGAGCATCTGCTGCTTCAGGGTGTTTTCATCGATTTCCGCCTGTGCCTGATAATCCGCCACCTGGGACATGAGCACCTCCTTGTCCTCGGACAGGGCGATAATGGTATCGGACAAGCGTGCCACCTGGGTTTCCAGTTGCCCGGATTTCTCCTTTTCCACCCCCAGCAGTTCCGCCAGCTGGTTCACCTGGGCATGGAGTTTCGCCAGTTCGCTTTCCTGGCCCCTGAGCACTTCACTGAGCAGAAACTGGGCCACCACAAAGATCATCAGGACAAAAATCACCACCATCAACAGGGCGGACAGCACGTCCACATATCCGGGCCAGGCTGTGATGGGGCTTGCGTTTCGCCGCGCTCTGGATAACATGTCCGCTCCTGTCAGGCTTCGGATTCCGGCGGGGAACCCGGATTTTTCTTCTGCTGCTGTTTGATCAGTGTTGCCATGGCCTGGTTGTTTTTCTGCATCTGGTTGATCAGGACCCGCAGGTTGGTGTCAATATTTTTGAACATCTCGACAGAAGCTCCCGGGCCGGCCTGGGGCAGGTCCTCCACATCCACCAGCCGGGTGACCCCGGACAGCCACTCCTCCATCTCATTGAAAAACCGGTTCTGGGCATGGCCGGCCTGGATATCGATGAATCCCAGCACCAGACTGCCGCCCAGGCCGAACAGAGAAGATGAAAACGCAGTGCCCATCCCCTGGAGCGGATTTTCCAGCCCCTGTTTCAACCGGTCAAACAGCTGGGCATAATCGCCGGTGCCCACCTCCAGGCCGCTGATCACCTGGCCCACGGTGCCGATGGTCTGGAGCAGTCCCCAGAACGTGCCCAGAAGTCCCAGAAACACCAGCAACCCGATCATGTACTTGGAGATTTCCCTGGCTTCGTCCAGGTGTCCCCGGATCCCGTCCAGCACCGTGCTCAATGATCCGGCCGACAGCCGGAACCGGTCCCGGTGAATCTCTTCCAGGTGCTTGGCCAGAGGCGACAAAAGCGTGGGCGGCTCCACCGTGGAAAGGCCGGGATCCCCGGTGCGGAATTTCTTGATCCAGTTGATCTCGGGTTCCAGCCGCAGGATCTGGAACACGTTGATGGCGATCCCCACACACAGGGCTCCCAAGATCAAAAGATTGAATCCCCAGTTGGCCATGAACGCGGCTTTGAGCGGAGTGACCAGCAGAGCGCAGACCCCGGCCACCACCAGCAGGTAAATGAATGTGAGAAACAGATAATGCCGCGGATTGGTCATGTTACGCCTCCTTGAAAATCTGATGCAGGGCCTTGTGCCGGAACCCGGCACTTACGCATCCATACTATGAAAATCCGGTTTCACCGGTTGTACGCAAATGCCATCCGATTGTCAAGAACCCGGATTTTGTGCCAAACTTGATGATTTCTGCCTGAAAACAGGATAATGCGGCGCAGCTCCCGGGTTGAGGGGTTCCTTCGTCAATCGTCTTTTCCATACTGCCTGAGTTTGTTCAACAGTGTTTTGCGGGTAATGCCTAATCGCCGGGCCGTCTCACTCTTGTTACCGTCGGCTGCGGCCAGGGTGGACAGAATCGCCTCTTTTTCGATCCTGGACAGGGGCCTGTTTTCGAGCCCCCCTTTGCCAGGACCACCGTCCAGCCCGTAAACATTCTCCGGCCCCGGCCCGTCCTCTGTCACCGATCCGTCATCCCCCTGTCCGAAAGGCAGGTCCGCCCGGGTGATATAATCGGTCCGGGCCAGCACCACGGCCCGTTCGACGGCATTCATCAGTTCCCGGACATTGCCGGGCCAGGCATACCGGATCATGGCATCCATGGCATCCGGAGCCACTCCTTTGATCTCCCGCCGGTTTTTCTCGGAAAACCGGGTCAGAAAATGCAGGATCAGTTCGGGAATATCTTCGGCCCGCTCCCGCAACGGCGGAATGGTCATAGTGACCACATTCAAACGGAAAAACAGGTCCTGACGGAACGTGCCCTGCTCCGCCATGGCTTTCAAATCCCGGTTGGTGGCCGCGATCACCCGCACATCCACCGGGATGGTGTCATCACTGCCCACGGGCGTGATCTCTTTTTCCTGAAGCACCCGCAGCAGTTTGGCCTGCATGGGCAGGCTCATCTCGCCGATTTCATCCAGCAGGATACTGCCTTTGTGGGCCTGAAGAAACCTGCCTTTGCGTTTTGTATCGGCACCGGTGAACGCGCCTCTGGCATGGCCGAACAATTCCGACTCCAGCAGGGTCGGGGTGATGGCCGCACAGTTGATCCGGACAAAGGGCTGACCTTTCCGGGGACTGTTCTCATGCAGGGCCGCGGCCACCAGTTCCTTGCCCGTGCCGGATTCTCCGGTCACCAGCACATTGGCGTCCGTGGGCGCCACCATGTCCAGGGTGTCCAGCAGTGCCGTCATAGCCGGACTTTTTCCCAGGATATTGTGCCGAAGTGAGGTGGATTTGAGCCGCTCTTTGAGCTGTTGGTTTTCTGACTGCAGAAAGATCCGTTCCAGGATCCGCTCAATGGTCAGTTTCAGCCGGTCGAAATCCAGGGGTTTGGTCAGGTAGTCATAGGCCCCGGCCTTCAGGGCCTCCACCGCCGTGTCCACGGATGAATACGCGGTCATCATGACCACGGGCAGGGCCGGGTTGTATGCCAGGATTCCGGACAGGGCTTCCATGCCGGACATGCGCTTCATTTTCATGTCCAGCAGCACGACATCGAAACTGCGGGATTTCACCTGTTCCACGCCGGTATCCCCGTCATCCGCCAGCGCCACCTCATACCCCCAGTCCGATATCAGGGTCTTGAGCATCCTTGCATGGGCGGGATCATCGTCCACCACCAGAATCCTGTGTGTCATTGATTATCTTCCTTTGCCCGGGTGGACAGCCGGATGAAAAATGTGGTCCCCTGCCCCTTGGCGCTTTCCACCCGGATCTCTCCGCCCAGGGTCTCCACCAGCCGGTGCACGATGGACAGTCCCAGGCCGGTGCCGTCCGGCCGGGTGGTGAAATAGGGATCGAAAATTTCCGGCAATACCTGCTCGTCCATGCCGCAGCCGTCATCGATGACCCGGATTTCCATATCTCCGCCCGGAGGCACATCGGTCACCGTGACGGTGAGGTTACCGCCCTGTGCCATGGCGGAAAGGCTGTTCATGTACAGGTTGAGCAGAATCTGGTTCATGCGGTCCGGGTCCGTGTAAAAGGTTGACCGGGCCGACCGGATATCCGTGTGAACCGTGATGGATTTCTTTTCCAGGTCATGGGCCGCCAGTTTCAATGAATGGGAGATCATCTCCCGGATCTCCACCTGTTTTTTGTCAACCGCCATGGGTTTGGCAAACTCCAAAAGCTGGGTGACGGACCGGTTGATCCGTTCCACCTCCTGGACCATGATCCTGGCGGTCTCCCGGTCCTCCGGATGATCCGCATACCGTTTTTCAAAATAGGTGGCAAACCCCTTGATGGAGCTTAACGGATTCCGGATCTCATGGGCCACGCCCCCTGCCAATTTGCCGATGGCTGCCAGGTGCCGGGTGGTTTCAATCTCTTTTTTGAGTTTTTCAGACAATGCCCTGGCACTAACCAGCCGGGCCCTGGTGGTACGGTAAGCCTGGAACGCCATCAGGCTGATCACGCCCGCACACCCCAGGATAAAGAACACCACGCCCTGGCCCACGGCATGGCGCAGGAGCCGGGACTGGGCAAATGCCATCCGGTCCATGGACAGTCCCACCAGAATCCATGCATTCGTATCCGGGACCCCGTTTTCCTCGCCTAAGGAATCCATTGCCCTGAGCGGTCTTTCCCATTCCGTGTTCCGGCGCATCCCGTGCATGCGCATGGGATGTCTCATGAACCGGCTTTCCATGGGGGTGAACCGCTTGTATACCTCAAACACTTTTTCTTCATCCGTTTCCAGGTAGCGGTGAGACACCTTTGTCCCGCCCGGTTCCGGATCATTCGGAGCCGGCGCTTCTGCCAGCCCCTGCCCCACCCGGGAGGGATCACTGTGGGCCAGGATGGTGCCGTCGGCCGAAACAATCATGATATACACCACATCCGGCTGAAACGCGGTTTCCTGCAGCAGGTCCTGGATCCGCCGCATGCCCCAGTGCATGGTCATCATGCCGGTGCGGGTCCCGGCCTCAAAGGTCCGAATCAGAGAAATCCCCTTGGCCAGTTGCTGGTCCGTGATATGGGATTTGAGCTTTTCCATCCGATCCAGGGTCATGACCGCAAAAATCGGGGTCAGCACCAGCAACACCCCCGCCAGCATGAGCGGAGAAATCAGGGACCCCAAAGACCGGTTCGATACTGTTTTCATGTCTGTTTCAATAGCAAAGAATATACCAGTTTCCCCCCTATCTACCCCATTTAATATTAAATGTACACCTCAAGACTGATGAAGCTTGATTGTTAAATTTATTTGGTTATTCTACCTGCACAGCCGGAGCCCCTGGCGGGGTGACCTTGCTGCCGGACTGTCGGAGCCCCCAGGATTCCAGGCCGGCAGCAAGGTCACCCCGCCAGGGGCGGAATTCTGCCCGCAGGGAGAACTGCCGGCATGGGTCCAGCGCCCAATGTATAATAATTATCCACCTGGATACCGGCCCTGGGTAAAAAAGACACAGCCTGTTTTCCGCCCGATTGCACCCCTCCAGTTCAAAAAATCATTTATCCCTTTTATTTCAAAGAGATATGATTATATTTTGAACATGGCACACCCTTTGCTACTATCTATTGCCAGGGTAACCGGGTATCAGCAGAACAAAGATATCCACAAACAAAAACATAGCTGAACATCATTTTTTAACAAAGGAGCGTTTATCATGAAAAAAGCACTGATACTGATCACCGCACTGATCACAGTCGGATTTTTAGCCACCCAGGCATTTTCCTGGGGACCGGGAAGGGGCATGGGCGGATATGGCGGCGGCAACAGCTGCCCCGGCATTGACCGGTACGCCTGGAACGACCTGACCGAAGCCCAGAAAGACGAACTCACGGCGCTGCGCCAGAAATTCATCGACGACACCTATGAACTGCGGGCATCCATGATGCAGAAACACAATGAAGTCCGCCTGCTCATGGAGACCTCACAGCCGGACCGCGCGGAACTGAGCCGCCTGAACACGGAAATTTCCGACCTGATGAAGCAGCTCCAGGAAAGCCGGATCGATTTCATGCTGGCCGCCAAAAAAGTGGCCCCTGAAGCCCGGTTCGGCCAGGGCATGGGCGGCGGATATCACAAAGGATATGGCAGGGGCGACTGCCCGAAAATGGGACAGGGATATGGACAGGACGGAAATTACGGCGGCAGAAAAGGCTCGGGCTGCGGCCGGTATTAATCCATGACCTCATGCAGAACCGGCAATCCGGCAAAAACCGCATGCTGACAGAAACAGGACCCTGAACAGCCGCGGACAATCAGCCGGGCCACGCCTCTGAAATCCAGGAGATCCCCGATTTCAGAGGCGTGTTTTTTCAGAGCCGGTCTGTTTCCGCTGTCACCGGATTTTCCAGGGTCCCGATTCCCTGTATCCGGGTTTGAAGATGATCGCCGGGCATCAGATACACCGGGGGCTTTCTGGCATACCCCACCCCTTCGGGCGTGCCCGTGAGGATCAGGGTGCCCGGAGCCAGCGTGGTGGATTGTGACAGAAACGCGATCAACTGCGCCACGGAAAAGATCATGTCCCGGGTGTTGCTCTGCTGCATGGTCCGGCCGTTGAGCACGCTCTCGATGGCCAGGGTCTGAGGGTCCGGGATCTCGTCGGCGGTCACCAGCACCGGCCCTAAAGGACAGAACGTGTCAAAACTTTTCCCCCGGACCCACTGCCCGCCCCCGGCATGTTTCTGCCACCGCCGGGCCGACACGTCATTGGCGCAGGTATAGCCCAGCACATAATCCAGGGCTTCGGCTTCAGGCACATTTTTGGCTTCCCGGCCGATCACCACCCCCAGCTCCGCCTCATAATCCACTTCCGGCGTTTCCAGGCAGGAAGCGGGAATCACGATGTCACTCTTATAGGGGGTCACGGCCCCGGGGTTTTTCATGAACACCACCGGGTATTTCGGCAGATCCATGCCGGTTTCCCTGGCATGGCCCCGGTAGTTGAGACCGATACAGAAAATGGCCGTCGGCACCACCGGCACCTCGATTTTGGCCACCTCCTTTCGCTGTCCGGTGTCGGTGATCTTGCCGAACGGGTCCCCTTCCACCACTGAAGCGGTGGTGCCGTCATACCCGCATCCGGTGTACAGGCGGTTGTCTGAGTCTCTGAATCGTATAATCTGCATGCTTTTATTTCTCCTGAACTTGGGATAAACTATTGGTCATGACTTCGCCTTTATCACAAAATCCGGACAAAATGAAACCCATTTTCAGAAGGGTTCCCCGCCGGACCGCGGACCTGATCCTGCTGATACTGGCTTCCCAGAAGATCCGTGCCGAAAAATCAAAGGGTCCCCGGGGTATCGACATCCTGGTTGCTTCAGATCAGGAAGACAAAGCCGTATCCCAGGTGGCCGCCTATTTCAGGGAAAACCCGTCCGTTTCCGAACCGGTATCCGCTTCGGCGGCCATGCCTGCCGGATTCTTGTCTGTCACGGTTTTCATGATCATGGGCCTGCTGACAGCCGTTCATCTGGGTATCGAGAAGACCGGTGCCCGGTGGGATTTCATCCTGGCCTATGGCGTATCCGGCATGTACATTTTCCAGGGAGAGACCTTCCGGGCAGTCACGGCGTTATTCCTGCACTCGGATACCGCTCATCTCCTGGGAAACCTGGCCGGCCTGTTTTTCTTTGCCGGACCCCTGATCCGGTTGTCCGGGTACGGTTCCGGACCGCTGTTCCTGCTGTTTGCCGGCACCGGGGGCAACCTGATCAACGCCGGGTTCCGAGGAACGGCGCTTCTGTCCATCGGCGCGTCCACCGCAGTCATGGGTGCGGCCGGCGGCCTGGCCGCCTTCCAGATGATGCGCAAAGGGCCCTTGCGAAGACGGGACCGGATACTGCCCCTGGTGGCCGGTGCCACGCTGATGGCATTTTTGAGTCATGGCGAAAACACCGATGTCTGGGCCCATGTGTTCGGATTTTTCTGCGGCTTTGCCGCCGGCATGGTTTTTTTCCCAATGACTGCGGTCTGCCGGTTCCGGCTTCGGGAACCGCTGGCCCTGGCTGCGTCACTTCTGATCCTGATTTCAGCTGTATCGGCAGGCCTGATCCAGTGACCGCCCTGATCCGGAGGGCCAAATTTTCCATGTTGAAAAAAAATCTCCGGTAAAACCGCTTTACACCTTCCTGCTTTATTGATACAGATTTCATGTCTTTCGCAACTTTCAAAAAAGGAGCGTCGCATGGAAAACAAGCTGCATTACGGATGGATCGTGATTTTCATGGGTCTTTTGACCACAGTGGCGGCCCACGGGTTCGGCCGGATGGCTTACACACTGCTGCTGCCCGCCATGAAAGACGGGCTGTCCTTCGACTACACCCAGCTGGGACTTCTGGGCACGGGCAATTTCATCGGGTACCTGTCCATGGCCATCATCGGCGGGTTCCTGGCGGCCCGGTTCGGGACCAGGGCCGTGATTACTGCGGCCCTGGCCTTGATGGGCGTCACCATGATCCTCACCGGCCTGGCCCAGTCCTTTGGATTTGCTTTTGCCATGCGGCTTCTTACAGGCCTTGGCAACGGGGCCGCCTATGTGCCGGCCATGGCCCTGGGCTCGGCCTGGTTCGCCATCCAAAAACGGGGATTCGCCACCGGCATCGTATCCGGCGGCATCGGACTGGGAACGTTCCTGTCCGGTCTGATCGTCCCGTTCATCCTGAAATCCTATAACGCGGACGGGTGGCGCTATTCCTGGTATATTTTAGGGGTTTTGGTACTTTTCGTGGCGGTACTGGTGGGCATTTTTCTGCGGAACCAGCCGGCGGAAAAGGGCCTGGCACCGGTGGGGCAGAAAGAGGACCCGGGCGTGGCGGCCGCCCCTGCCGCTCCCAAAGTTTCCTCCCTGGACTGGGGCGCTGTCTATAAAATGAAATCCCTGTGGTTTCTGGGAGTGGTGTATTTTTTCTACGGCATGTCCTATATCATCTACATGGTGTTTTTCGCGGCCTACCTGGTCAATGAAATGGGATACAGCCAGGCCTGGGCAGGCGGGCTGTGGGCCATGGTGGGGGGCTTGAGCATTTTCTGCGGTGTGATCTGGGGCAGCATTTCCGACCGGATCGGCCGGGGAAAAGGTGCGGCCCTGGCCTATCTGGTACTGGGAACCTCGTATCTGGTCTATGCCCTGGTCAAGGTGGAAGCCGGATTCTACATCTCTGCCGTGCTGTTCGGGCTCACCGCCTGGAGCATCCCCACCATCATGGCGGCGGCGGCCGGCGATTTTGTGGGGCCACGGTTCGCCCCGGCGGGCCTGGGGTTCATCACCCTGTTCTTCGGCATCGGCCAGTCCATCGGCCCGGCCCTGGGCGGATACCTGGCAGACACCACAAAGTCTTTGACCACCCCGTTTCTGGTGGCCGGGGCCATCTCACTCACCGGCATGGTGTTTTCCCTTTACCTGAAAAAACCGGCCAAAAGCCAGTGACCGAAAATTCAGAAACCATTCACCCGCAAACAGGATCTGCAACCATGTCTGAAACCATCTGTGATCCGAGAACACTGGAACTGATTCAAAGAGACCCGTTTGCCCGTCATCTGGGGGCCACGGTAGCGGTTGTGGCCCCCGGCCACAGCCGGGTCTGCCTGACCGTCACCGAAGAAATGACCAATTTCCACGGCACCACCCACGGCGGGGTGATCTTTGCCATCAGCGACATGGCGTTTGCTGCGGCCTGCAACTCCCACGGCCGGGTGGCCGTGGCCCTGAACGTGAGCATCTGCTACCTGAAACCCAGCTTTCCGGGCGACCGCCTGAAGGCCGAAGCCATAGAGATCCACAACGGCCGCCGCACTTCTTTGTATGACATCACCGTGACCAATGAAGACACCGGCGCACTCATCGCCCGGAGCCAGGACCAGGCATTCCGGAAAAATGAACGGCTGGTACCGGAATAGAAAGAATTTTCTAACGGACGCTTGTCAAAACTTTATTTTTGTGCATAATAATGCGGTCATGAGAAAATACAAGATCAAAGAACAGGAACGAAGAAAAAAAGAGATCTACCGGATCGCCACCCAGACCCTGTGGCAGAAAGGCTATGACAAAACCACCATCCGGGACATTGCCAGGGCCACGGACATGACCACGGCCGGGCTGTATTATTATTTCAAGAGCAAGGAAGAGCTGCTGTTTCAGATCCTGGACAGCCATATGGACGACATTCTCGACGGCATCGAAAAAATTACCGGAACAGAAACCGATCCCCAGGATCTGATCAAAAAATACATCCAGCTTCAGGTGGACACTTTCTGTAAGGACAAATTCCGGAGCAAACTGATCCTCAATGATGATGACTGTCTCACTGGTGACTGGTATCACCAGATCAAGGAGAAACAGAGAAACTTCCTGGTGTTCTGGCGTAACGCACTGAAAGCCTATTGCAGCCGGGAAGGTCTTTCTACCGAAGATATCTCCGTGGAGGCCCACTGTCTGGTGGGCATGTGTAACTGGATCTATCGCTGGTACGATCCCAAGGGCACCATCGGGCCGGAAGCACTGGCTGAAAAAATATTCCAGATTTTCATCAACGGTCTTAAAAACAAGACCTGCTGATCCATTTCCCTTTTCCGTCCTTTCCCTTCTGACAAAACCCCTTCGGATGCCTTTAAAATAATGATTTTCAATCATTTATTGATTTTGAAATAATTTCATTGACAGGTGAAATCCCACCGTGATATGGCATGATAAACATACGTTAAAATAATCTAACGCTTGTTTGGTAAGATAGTTTTCAAACCTTATGTCCTTATGGAGGGTATCGTCATGAAGTTAAGAACCGGATTTTTTGTATGTGTATTTTCCACCACCCTGATCCTGTCCCTGGCATGGACCGCCGCAGCAAAGCCCATCGAGATCAGTTTCAGCAACATGTTCCCCCCATCCCACATCCACGGGCAGCTGGGGCAGGAATACTGCGATGAAATTGAAAAGCGCACCGATGGCCGGGTCAAAATGACCTATTATCCGGGAGGGTCCCTGGTGACCCCGCCCCAGACCTACAGCGCCATTGTGGACGGCATTACAGACATGGGGTTTTCCGTGCTGGGTTACAGCCGGGGCGTATTTCCGGCTTTGGAAGCCATTGACCTGCCCATGGGATACAAAAGCGGCACCCAGGCCACAAAAATCATCAATGCATTTTACGAAAAATTCCAGCCAAAAGAGCTGGACAGAATCAAGGTGATGCTGTTCACAGCCCATGGACCGGGATTCATCCACAGCAAAGAACCGATCCGGACCCTGGAGGACATGAAGGGCAAGAAAGTCCGGTGTTACGGATTCAGCGTCAAGGTGGTGGAGGCGCTGGGCGCAGTTCCTGTGGCCCTGCCCCAGAATCAGTCGTATGAAGCGCTGCAAAAAGGGGTGTGCAACGCCACTCTGGTGCCTGTGGAAGCGCTCAAAGGGTGGAAACAGGGAGAGGTGATCAACTACACCACGGAAACCTACAGCATCGGATACACCTCAGGACTGTTTCTTTTCATGAACAAGGACAAATGGGCGGACCTGCCGAAAGATATTCAGGCGGTTTTCGAACAGGTGAACCAGGAATGGATCGTGAAATTCGGCGAAGCCTGGGATTCCAGCGACCAGGAAGGCCGGGAATTCACCCTGGAACTGGGCAACGAAATCATCACCCTGTCCCCGGAAGAGGACAAACGCTGGGCCGATGCGGTGGCCCCGGTGATCGACAACTGGGTCAAGGAAGCCTCGAAAACCGGGCTCCCGGCCCGGGACTATGTGGACTTTCTCAGGCAGGCCGTGGAAACCTATTAGAGATTTTCGGACGGCGGGGCCGGCACATTCCCCGGCCCCGCCGATGTGATGAAAGGAGCCGCGCATGTATTACGAACCCGGCAGAACCGGTCATGGCCTGGCCCATGATCCTTTCAAGTCCTGTGTGGTCCCCCGGCCCATCGGATGGATCTCCACCATCTCCCCGGAGGGCATATCCAACCTGGCCCCCTACAGTCAGTTCCAGAACCTGACCTTTGATCCGCCCTATGTGATGTTCGCCGCCAACCAGAACACCCTGGGCAGGAGAAAAGACACCACGGTCAACGTGGAATCCACCGGCGAATTCGTCTACAACATGGCGACCTGGGATTTGAGGGAGGCCATGAACCGCTCGGCCCGGGAGACCGGTCGGGGTATCGACGAATTCGACCTGGCCGGGGTCACCAAAACCCCGTCAAAACGGGTCACTCCCTTCCGGGTGGCGGAATCCCCCATTCACATGGAGTGCCGGTATCTTCAGACCCTGCGGTTGCCGGGTTCCGGCGCCATGGGCACTGTGGACATCATCATCGGCCGGGTGGTGGCGGTCCATATCAAAGACGAGGTCATCACCGGAGACGGCAGAATCGACATTCTGAAAATCAGACCTATTGCGCGCCTGGGCTATTATGATTACACCGTGATCGACCATCAGTTCGAAATGGTCATTCCGGGTGACAACAAAGACCTGTGCGCCGGGCTGGAAGGAGCGGCCGCCCCATGCAGATGATATCGATTGAAAAAAAAGTCCACGGCATTGCCCGGATCATGTATTATCTGGCCGGCCTGTCCATCATTCTCATGATGCTGTTCACCACGCTGGATGTGTTTCTGCGGTTCTGCGTCACCCTGTACGGCAAATTCGGGTGGGCATTTCTGGCATCCTGGCGCCCGGTGACCGGCACTTATGACCTGGTGGCCATGTGCGGCGCCATCGCCGCCTCCTGTGCCATGGCCCACACCACCCTGGAATCGGGGCATGTGGCCGTGAGCCTGGTGGTGCGGCTGTTGTCAAAGAAAAAACAGCTCCTGGTCAGACTGTTCACCGATTTCGCCTCCCTGTTTCTGTTCGGCATCCTGGCCTGGCGCAGCATGGTTTATGCGGACAATCTCAGAGAATACGGAGAGGTGACCATGACCATGCAGCTGCCCTATCACCCGTTTGTCTACATACTGGCCGCTTCCAGTCTGGCGGTCGCTTTGCTGTACCTGATCGACATACTCAAAACCATGAAAAAGGTGGTCTCTTTATGAGCTTGACAGCCATTGGTGTGATCGGCATTCTTGTGCTTCTGGCCATGTTGTTCTCCAAAATGCCGGTGGGATTTGTCATGGGCCTGATCGGTTTTCTGGGATTCAGTTATATCAAGGGCTGGGGTCCTGGAATGAACATCCTGACCAAGGATTTCTTTGAAATGTTTTCCAGCCACAGCCTCAGCGTGATCCCGCTGTTCATGTTCATGGGCCAGATCTCGTTTTATTCAGGCATCAGCCGCCGGCTGTACGATGCGGCCCATGTCATGATCGGGGCCCGCAAGGGGGGGCTGGCCATGGCCAGTGTGGCTGCCTGCGCCGGTTTTGCCGCCATCTCGGGATCCACCAACGCCACCGCCGCCACCATGGCCACCGTCAGTATCCCGGAAATGAAACGGTTCAAGTATGACATGGGCCTGGCCGCCGGCAGTGTGGCCGCCGCCGGCAGTCTTGGCATTCTGATTCCGCCCTCCACCATTTTCATCGTTTACGGCATTCTCACAGAACAATCCATCGGCAGCCTGTTTCTGGCGGGAATTCTGCCGGGCATCCTCCTGGCCCTGATGTTCATCCTTGCCATTCACCTCCAGGTCCGCCGCAACCCGGAAATGGCCCCGGCCGGCCCGAAGACCTCCTGGTCCCGGAAAATCAGGTCCCTGGGCGGCGTGTTCGAGGCCCTGCTGATTTTCGGATCGGTCATGGGCGGGCTTTTCTCCGGAGTGTTCACACCCACGGAAGCGGCCGGCGTGGGCGCATTCCTGACTCTGACGCTGGCGGTCGTCCGGCGGCAGCTGTCCTGGAAACATTTTCTCAAAGCCGTTGCCGACACCACCCGGCTGAGCTGTATGGTCATGGTGATCGTGGCCGGCGCCACCGTGTTCGGCCATTTCATGGCCGTGACCCGGATCCCGTTCGAGCTGTCCAACTGGGTGGCGGCCCTGCCGCTTCCCCCGATGCTGATCATGATGGTGATCATTTTCATCTACCTGATCGGCGGATGCTTCATGGACGGGTTCGCCCTGATCATGCTCACGGTCCCGATCTTTTTTCCGGTGGCCCAGGCATTAGGATTTGACCCCATCTGGTTCGGCGTCATCATCGTGCTGATCGCGGAAATGGGCGTGATCACCCCGCCGGTGGGCATCAATGTATACGTGGTGTACGGCGTGTCCAAAGACATTCCGCTGGAAGCCATTTTCCGGGGGGTGATGCCGTTTCTGCTGGCGTTGATCCTGTGCAATATCCTGCTGATGATCTTTCCGCAGATTGCGCTGTTCCTGCCGGGGCTGTTATGAAAAATCGTCCAGACCGGTCCTTCACTCATGTATCGTGTCATACGAAACCGGTTCAGGATATGCCTTGAATTACTGTGGGAGAAACCTAGTAATGGAAAACAGCAGAAACCTGTCTGTGTTTAAAAAATTCAATTTTGAATATCCCCCTGTGGGGGTAAAATTCTTATTGCTGAAACCCAACAACATTTCCAGGCTTGAGCGGAAACTGTCCTTTTGCGAAATGCTCAAAGAAGCACAGGACTCCAAGCCATTTTATGCGGCACAAGACAACCATGAATGCAAGGCAGGGCCTTTTCTGCTGGGGATGGTCGACTCCAATCCTGTTTTTGAAAGCGGCCAGATAGGACCTAAACTCGGCGTTTATGACGATCCCCGGGCAAATCGCAGGCTTTATACGCAGATGCACAAAATGGCCAGAGACAGCGTCAATTATACTGCTTTTTCTTCTCTGGATCACTTGTCTTTTGATCCTGATCTGCTGATTGTTACCGCCAGACCCCATCAGGCGGAAATACTGCTCAGAGCATACAGCTATCGAACCGGTGCGGCATGGAATGCCAGGGGCACCTCCGTGTTGGGGTGTGCCTATCTGTATATGTATCCATATGCCACCGGAGAATTGAATATGATGGTTACCGGACTTCACCACGGAATGAAAGCCAGGAACACATTTCCGGAAGGTCTGCTGCTGATCACCATTCCGTTTGATGTATTGCCGGAAATCACACAAAACCTGCAGACAATGACATGGGACCTTCCGCAATATTCATGGGGCAAAAAAGCACATGTGAAAAAAATGGAAGAAATAGGAAAAGAAATCTCAATGGCGCTTGAAAAATAACATCACCCAACACGATATAACGGAGGGTATCACAATGACGTCAAAACGAAAAACCTTCATGAAACAGATTGGTAGCAAAACCATTCTGCTGTTGACCGGATGCATGCTTCTGTTTGTCTCATCAACCGCTGGTGCCAAAACCATCAACCTGAGATTCTCCAGCCCGTTTCCCAACATGCAGACCATTACCGGAAAAATCATTGCCCCCTGGATCGAAGAAATCCACAAAGCCAGCGACGGCAAGGTCAACATCCGTCTTTATCCTGCCGGAGCTCTGGGAAAAGCGCCGGACCAGTTCGACCTGGCTGAAAAGGGGATCGCCGACCTGTCCTATCATCTCTCGGATTACACCCCCGGCCGTTTCCCCCTGACCACGGTCTTTTCCCTTCCTTTTATGGTTCCTTCGGGTGAAAAAGTCTCCCGGGCCATGTGGAAAATCTTTCAGAAAGAGGCCGCGTACCGGGAAGAATACAGCAAAGTCAAGGTCCTGGCGCTTTTCGGCCACCCCGGGGGCCACTTCCACACGGTGAAAAAACCGCTTCGCACCATTGCTGATTTCAACGGCGTAAAAATGAGAACCGCCAACCCCTCCATTTCCAAGGCCCTGCGGTTGTGGGGCGCCATTCCTGTGGCCATGCCGATCACCGAAACCTACCAGTCCCTGGAGCGCAATGTCATCGACGGAACCGTTCTGGTATGGGAGGGCATGGGCGTATTCAAGCTCAACGAGGTCACCCGTTACACCACGGTAGCGGACCTGTACACCATGCCCATGATGATCGTGATGAACAAGGACAAATGGGAGTCATTGCCGTCCGACATCCAGCAGCTGTTTGAAGACACCACCGGACTGAAAATGTCCATGGCTGCCGGCGCTGCGTTTGACAGCATGGAAATCCCCTTCCGTAAGCAAAGCCTGGAAAAGGGGATGGAAGAGATCATCCTGGCGCCGGAGGAACTCAAAAAGATGAAGGACTCCACCATCCCCCTGCAGGAGGAATGGGTCAAAGAAATGTCGGCCAAAGGCTATCCTGCACAACAGATTCTCAACACAGCCCTTTCGTTGATTAATCAATAAAGGGAATATCAGTGAATCTGAGAAATTTTGTCAATATTCTGGGGCTGTTCAGCTATGTTCTGTCGAGGCTGGGCTGCGTGGCCCTGTTTGCCATGATGTGCCTGACCGTGGTGGATGTCGTCGGCCGCTATGTGTTCAATTCTCCCATTCTGGGGGCCTTTGAAATCACCGAATTCATGATCCTGGTCATGGTATTTTCCTTTCTGGGGTATGCCCAGGCCCAGAAAGCCCATGTAACGGTGGACATTCTTTATGACCGGTTCCCGGCAACCATCCGCAAAACCATCCGTATTTTCAACTATATCATCAGCTTCATTGTGATTCTGATCGTGTGCTGGATGGGGTTTGAAAAAGCCGCTGAAACCTTTCAGACCGGTGAACGGCCATTGAACCTGGCGGTCCCGAACTATCCGTTTGTTTTTTTTCTGTCTTTCGGGGCCATGGTGCTGTGTATTGAATATCTTCGTGATGTGATCAGAAAACTGACGCAGAAAGAAAAGAACAAATGACTCCGGAAATGGCCGGCATCATCGGAATTGTTCTGCTCTTTGTGTTTCTTGCATTGCGCTTGTATATCGGGATCACCATGGCTCTGATCGGACTGGTGGGCACCTGCGCCATCATCAATGTCAGCGCCGGATTGAGCCTCATGGGGATGGTACCATGGGCCGAAGGGTCTTCCTATACCCTGAGCGTGATCCCGCTGTTCATTCTGATGGGGCAGTTCGCCTTTGTTTCAGGCATCAGCCAGGATATCTACAAAGCGGTTTACACCTGGATAGGGCACCTGCGCGGGGGACTTGCCATGGCGACCATCCTGGCCTGTTCCGGATTTGCCGCCGTCTGCGGTTCGTCCCTTGCCACCGGCACCACCATGGGAAAAGTCGCGATCCCGGAAATGGACAAGTATGGTTATGATCAGCGGCTGTCCACCGGCTGCGTGGCAGCAGGCGGCACTCTGGGAATCCTGATCCCCCCCAGCATCGGATTTGTGATTTACGGCATACTGACGGAACAGTCCATCGGGCGGCTCTTTATGGCCGGCATCTTTCCGGGAATCCTGCTGGCCGGGCTGTTCATGCTGGCCATCTATCTGCAGTGCCTTGTCAAAGAAGGCATGGGTCCCGGAGGAGAAAAAAAGAACCTGTCTGAAAGAATCCGTTCCCTGTACAGCACCTGGCCGATGATTGTCTTGTTCCTTCTGGTCATGGGGGGCATTTACTATGGTATCTGCACCCCGACCGAGGCGGCCGGCATCGGTGCTTTCGGTGCATTCACCATCGCGCTGTTCAAGGGCAGGCTCAATTTCGACAACTGTATGGAAAGTCTTCTGGCTACAGGCAACATGACAGCCATGATATTTCTGATCATCATCGGTGCCAACATCTTTTCCTCTTTTCTGGCCCTGACCGGCATCCCCATGATCATGGCCGATGCCGTTGCCGATCTGGCCCTGCCCAAAATCGTGATCCTGCTGATCATGATCATTATATTTGTGCTGCTGGGCTGCGTCATGGACTGTTTTGCCATCATGATCCTGATGGTGCCCATCCTGTATCCGATTGTCCAGCTGCTGGCATTTGACCCGATCTGGTTCGGAGTTATCATGGTGATCGTTCTCGAGGTCGGCCTGATCACCCCACCGGTGGGTCTTAACGTTTTCGTCATCAAGGGTGCGGCACCGGATGTACCGCTGACAACGATTTTCAGAGGAATCTGGCCGTTCATTGTCGCTGCTGTTTTCTGCATCGCCCTGATCATCCTGTTTCCCGGGATCGCACTCTATCTGCCTTCCAAAATGTAAGCAGACGTGGCTGGTTGAAATCTGCCCGCCGGACTGGCAGCTGCGGTGCTCATGGTGTACCAGGTTGTTTTTGTCTCCCGGTTCCAGGTTCTTGAAACTCACTTTACCCGAAAACGGCTGTGGAACGCCCACAAAACCTGCGGCAAATTCATTGCCCTGCTGGTGACCCTGCATCCTGTCCTGATTTTAGGATCGGACGGGTTTGTCAGTGAATCTTTTTCCGTGGAGGCGCTCCGCACCCCGTAATGACCTGATCTGAAACAAAGCAGGGCCACCCATGGGAATCAGGCGGCCCTGCACAGTCTTTGCGGATGCGGTTTTTTTTTAAAATCAGGATATCTTCAGAATCAGGGCGGCGCCGCAGTCGCCGGCCGCGCACCCGGTCCACAGAAAATACCCGCCCCCGGCCATGACGGTTTCCTCGATGCCTTCGATGATCAGGCGGGTGGCGGTGGGGCCCTGGGGGTGACCGAAAATCAATGACGATCCGAAGTTGTTGAATTTGAACGGGTCGATCTCCATCTGTTTTGCGAAAAACAGGTCATTGACGATAAAGGGGTTGTGGGTCTTGATGGTTTTGATGTCCCGGATGGTGAGCCCGGCGTTTTTCAGGGCCATGCGGGTGGCCGGCACCGGAGCCGCCGGCATGAATCCCTTTTTCTCCCGGGCATAGCCGTAGGCAATCACCTGGATGGTGACCTTGTCATCAGCGCTGAGTTGCCGGGCCTTTTCTGCTGTGGTGACGAGTACGCCGGCATTGCCGTCCGCCGGATGGGTCTGTGCCCCGAAGCTGAGCACCCCGCCCGGAATGGTGGGTTTGAGCCGGGCCAGTCCCTCTCTGGTGGACGGGATAATGCCTTCATCTTCTTCCACCAGAATGGTTTTCTTTTTTGAGACCGCGATCTCCACAGGCTGCATGTACCGCCGCTGAAACGCCCGGTCATCGGCCAGGGCATCCTGGTACTGCTCATACCGACGCACCGTCAGCTCGTCGCACATCTCTTTGGTGAACCCGTTTTCCTTTGCCACGTTTTCAGCGGTTTCCACCATTTTTTTGCCGGTGTTGGGATCGGCGTTGAAGTTGTCCATGTTCCAGTTTTCCGAAATCACCTCTCCGCCGGGGCCTTTGGGATTGGGCCAGATGGTGTGGGGACCGTTGGAGGTACGGTCCACGGTGATGACATAGGGCTTTTCAAACAGGCCGACCTCGATGCCCATGGCCGCCTGATTAATACAGGTGGCACCGGTGGTGCAGGCCTGGCTGATGGCAATGGCGGGCAGGGCTTTTGCCCCCAGAAGCGCCGCGGTCCAGGGGGATGCGTAGAACTGGCGGTGCTGGCCGATGGTGTTGCCGAAAATGCAGTAATCCAGATCGTTCACATCCAGATCTTTTTGTTCAAAAAACTTTCGAGATACCGCTGCCCCCAGGGTGATGGCGTTTTCATTGGCCAGACTGCCCTGCCATTTGCAGAACGGGGTGGAATAATAGCCTTTGTAGGGGATAAATGCCTTGGTATACATAGGGTGTGTTTCCTTAATTGTTTTATATGAATGAATTATTTTCCCGTAAACACCGGTTTTCTGTGAGATGCCGCTGCGGACAGGCCTTCAAACGCGTCTGCCGAAGAGAACAGATCTTTGAGGCAGTCCAGTTCACAGGCCAGTGCCGCTTCCATGGTCAACCCTTGCTGGGCCGTCATGATCTCATTGGCCATGGCCAGGGCTTTGGGGGATTTGCGGTCCAGCATTTTTTTCACCGGTGCCGGTGCATGGTCCCACCCGCTCACCTGTGTGCCGGCAAACAGATCAGCCATGGGCGCAAACCGGTCCGGAATCTCTTTGGGCGCATATTTGTCCCCGTTGTCCGGCATGTCGGTGATCTTTCGAATGGCGGCTTCGATCTCGCCGGAATCCACGATGCAGTGAACAATCCCCAAGTCAAATGCATCCTGAGCGGAAAGGATCTGGCCGGTGAACACAAAATACCGGGCCAGGGCCGGGCCTACCCGCCTTGCCATGCGCAGCATCCCTCCCAGGCCCGGGACGATCCCGATGCCGGTTTCCGGCAGACCCATGGACCCGGCCGGGGTGGCCACGATATACCGGCATGCCAGGGCCATTTCACTGCCCCCGCCCAAAGACAGGCCGTCCAGCAGGGCAATGGTTTTTTTAGGGCTGTTTTCAATCTTCCACAGCAGGTCATGGCCTTTTTTGGTAAAGGTTTCAATGTGGTCGATGCGGCCGGCCTTGATCCGGTCCACGAAAAACTGGATGTCTGCGCCGGCCACAAATGTTTTACCGGCCCCCTGAAACACGATGGCCTGCACATCCGGATCATTTTCCGCTGTGTCAAAAGCCTGCTCCAGCTGCCGGAACACCGCCTCGTTCAGGGCGTTCATGGCATCGGGCCGGTTGATGGTGATCCAGGCGACAACCTGTTTTTTTTCCAGGGTCACGAGTTGAAACTCAAAGGGCTGTCCCTTGGCTTTCTGATCCGCAAGGATTTTCGGCATTGTAAATCCGGGATATCTTTTCACGGCCGCTTCCACCACCTGGCAGGCCTTGTCGATGCCGATGCGGTTCATGATCTCAAAAGGCCCTTCCCGCCACCGCAGCCCGATCTTGGCCCCCAGGTTCACATCTTCCATGGTGGCCACGCCTTCATCCACCAGGGAGGCCGCCGCGCCCAGGCACACACTGTAGAACCGGTCCACAATGGCCGGAATCTTGTCTTCCTCCACCGGCCCGTCGGCCAGATCCCAGTCTTTCCCGGTTTCCATCTGGGTTCTCATCATATCCGGGGTATCGTAAAACAGCCCCAGCTCGCTTCCCAGGCTCTGGGAGGCATGGACGGCCAAAGGGATTCCGGTGACATTCAGGATCTCGAACGACCCCATGCCGATGCCGAAGGCCTGTTTGCTTGCCGCCTCGATGGTGGCGATGTTGCCCATGCCTTGTTCCAGCATTCTGGCCGCCTCATTGGAGGACGGCACAAAAAACCGGTTCACGGCAAATCCCGGGGAATCCTTGACCACAATCGCCACCTTTCCATGGCGGACCGCAAAGGTTTTGGCCGTTTCCAGGGTCTTTGGGCTGGTGGTGTCATGGGGAATGATCTCCAAAAGCTTGTTCTTGGCGGGATGGAAAAAATAGTGCAGTCCGATGAACCGGTCCGGCCGGCGGGTCTGGTTGGCGAATTCATGCACGTAAAAACTGGAGGTGTTGGTGGCGAAAATGGTGGATTCTTCGCACACCTCATCCAGGCTTTTGAACAGGGCCGTCTTGACGGCTTTGTCCTCGAACACGGCCTCGATCACGATATCCGCGTCCGCCACCTCCCTGATATCCGTGGTGCCGGTAATATGCGACAAAATGGTTTCCACTTTATCCGGGGTGAACAGGCCGCGTTTCACGCCGCCCTCCAGCAGGTGCCGGATGCCTGAAAGGCCCTTGTCCACCGCGCTTTGTCTGATATCCACCAGCACCACCTGCATGCCTTCCTGGGCGATCTTCTGGGCGATCCCGCTTCCCATGTGGCCGGCGCCGATCACGCCTATTTTAGACAGTTGTGACATCTTTCCTCCTGAAACTGTGATGGTTAAGATCTGTTGTGATGACCTGTTATGGCAATTCTGACACCGTTGTCATGGTCAGAATGACGAATTTTTGATCTCCACGGCTGCCGGGCACATCCGGGTGACGGCAGTCAGTTTTCCCAGGGTCACCGGCAGGATGGTGCTGATGAAAAACCGGGCCGACTGCACCTGGCCGTCATAAAAATCAGTATCCCGGGCACTGGCGCCGGCCGCCGGTTTTCCTCCGGCCGTCAGTTTCTCTTGAGCAATCAGGGCCCGCCACACCAGCATCCAGGCCATGACCACATCCCCCAGGGACTCCAGGAACGGCCAGGCAACGGCATATCCGGTCAAAGCCCGGTCGCTGTCCGACAGGGCCGCCTTCATCGCGGCGGCAGTGTCTGCCAGTTCCGACACCGCCGTTTCCACGGCCCGGACCTCCGGGGCCAGACCGGCAACCGGTTTTCCCCGGTCTATGGTTGCCCGGATCTCTTTGATCAACCGGTCAAACAGGCGCCCATCGTGCAGGAACAGTTTTCTGCCGGCCAGGTCCATGGCCTGGATCCCGTTGGTGCCTTCATAGATGGCCGTGACCCGGACATCCCGGAAGATCTGCTCCACGGGAAATTCCGCTGTATACCCGTACCCGCCGAACACCTGGATGGCTTCGTTGCACACCGCCATGGCCCGGTCCGTGACATATCCCTTGCCAACCGGAATCAGGATGTCGATCAGATCCCGGCACCTGGTTTTTTCCGTTTCATCCTTTGCCACCGCCTTCCGGTCTTCCAGCAGCCCGATATAGCAAAGCAGGCTGCGCATGCCTTCGGTGTATGATTTCATGGTCAGCAGCATGCGCCGGACATCGGGCTGGTCGATGATGGGAACGGCGGTGCGGTCGGAGCCGGCCGGAAGCGGGCCCTGGACCCTGGTTTTCGCATATTCCAGGGCGTGCAGATACGCGGACGAGGCGCAGCCCAGTGCCTGGGCCCCCACCATGAGACGCGCCATGTTCATCATCACGAACATCATGGCCAGGCCCTTGTTTTCCTCTCCCACCAGCGTGCCGATACACCGGCCCCTGCTGCCCAGGGACAGGGTGCAGGTGGGGCTGCCGTGCAGACCCATTTTTTCCTCGATCCCGGTGCACACGATGTCGTTGGCCGCGCCCAGGCTGCCGTCTTCGTTCACATGAATTTTGGGGACCACAAACAGCGAGATCCCCCGGGACCCGGCCGGGGCGTTTTCGCATCTGGCCAGCACCAGGTGAATGATGTTGTCCGTGATATCCTGGTCCCCGCCGCTGATGAAAATCTTGGTGCCGGTCAGGCAATAGGTGCCGTCCGGATTTTTCACGGCCAGGGTCTGGAGGTCCCCCAGGTTGGACCCAGCTTCCGGCTCGGTCAGGGCCATGGTACCGCCCCACCGGCCGGTATACAGATTTTCCAGGTACAGTTTCTTCTGAATGCCGGTCCCGAACCGCTCCAGGATCTCCCCGGCCCCGTGGTTGAGGCCGGCCACCATCATCAACGCCATGTTGCCGCCGAACAGATAGTTCTGGGCCATGACATTGAGGCTGTGGGGCATGCCCTGACCCCCGAAGTCCGGATTCTGGCACGGCGCAAACCAGCCCCCTTTTTCCAGCAGATACCAGGCCCGTTTGAACGCCTCCGGCATCCGGACCCGGCCGTTCTCAAACCGGCATCCTTCGGCATCGCCGGTCTTCATGACGGGCAGCAGCTCTTTGACTGCCAGGGTGCGGGCTTCGGACACGATCAGGTCCATCACTTTTTTGTTGAATTCCCCATACCGGTCATGGGTGCTCAGCGAAGCGGCCTCAAACTGCTCGTGGAGCACGAAATCCACATCCCGCCGGTCTGCAATGATCTGTGCCATGGGATTATCCTTTCAGCACCTGGCGCTTGAGTTCTCTTTTCAACAGTTTGCCGGTGCTGGATTTGGGCAGCTCTTTGACGCTGACAAACGCCTTGGGCACCTTGAACGGGGACAGCCGGGTTTTCAGATACGATTTGAGTTCGCCCGGGTCCACGGACCGGCCGGGACGGTACACGATATAGGCGGTGACCCGCTCCCCGTATTCCCTGTCCGGCAGCCCGATCACGGCGCATTCCTCGATCTCGTGGCGGGTGTACAGTATCTCTTCGATCTCTCTGGGAGACACGTTTTCTCCGCCGGTGATGATCAGTTCCTTGATCCGGTCCACGATGAACAGGTAGTTGTCGTCATCCAGGTATCCGATGTCCCCGGACCGGAACCAGCGGCCCCAGAATGCGGTTTCCGTGTCTTCGGGCCGGTTGAGATACCCTTTCATGATATTGGGGCCGGCAATGCAGATCTCGCCTTCCCGGTTGGGGGGAAGGACCCGGCCCTGCTCATCCCGGATCTGGATCTCCACATTCGGGGCCGGGGTCCCCACCGACCCGATCACATGGCGGTGATAATGGTTGAACGACACCATGGAGGCGCTTTCGGTCATGCCGTAGGCCTCGTTGATATCCAGGCCGGTCCTGGCCTTCCATTCCCGCACCACTTCTTTTGCCATGCTGGCGGCCGCGGAAAAACAGTACCGCACCGTGCCCAGCCTCTCCCTGATATCCGGCAGGGACAGAAGGCGGATATACACGGTGGGAACCGCATACAGCTTGGTGACACCAAAATCGGCCACCGCCTTGAGCAGGGCATCCATGTTAAAGGACGGCTGAATCACCAGGCCCCCGGCGCTGAACACGGTGGCGTTCATGATGTGCATCTGGGCGAACACATGGTTGAGGGGCAGAAAACACAGGGCCCGGTCGGTTTCGCAGGAACGCTCGTTATGGGACACGTTAAAGGCCGACGTCATGATGTTTCTGTGGGTCAGCATTACGCCCTTGGGCACGCCGGTGGTACCGCCGGTATACAGGATGGCGGCGACATCATCCGGATGCCGGTCTACACTGAGAACGGGATCACTGCCGGGAACCTGCGGCACCGGGTCAAACATGGGATCGGTCTTCAGAACGAGGACGGCCGGACAGGACAGGCCTTCCAGCACCGGTTTTCCGGAGTCATCCGTGAAAATGATCTCCGGTTCGCAGTCCGCCAGCACCGGTTTGAGTTCGGCACCGGTCATGGCATGGGGCAGGGTCACGGCCACGGCCCCGGTTTTGAGGACCCCGAAATAGAAACACAGCCAGGCCGGGGAATTGGGGGCAAACAGGCCGATGTGAGAACCGGGTTTCACGCCTTTTTTCCGAAGCACTCCGGCAATCCGGACGGCAGCGGTGTTGAACTGCCGGTATGTCAGTTGAACACCGTCCGCCATCAGGGCCATGTTGTCCGGAAACTGACGGGCCGCGTTCTCCAGGTTTTTTGCGATGTTCATGACTCCCGCCCTTTTAAATGATTCGATTTACATTTTCTAACAAACGTTAGATTTTTTTATCATATGATAACTCGATATCACGGCAACGCCGGGTTGTCAACAGGATTTTTTGAAAAACCTCCGTAAAAACAGGGGGGTGCTTTCCGGCATGGATACCGCCTTTTTCGGTGCCCTGGCACCGGCCTGAGATCCACAGTCTCTGACAGTCCGGCACCAGGGCACCGAAAAAGGCTGCCGCTATGGCAAAATGATCCCGGAAAAAGGCCCCCCGGGGCGATTCTTTTACAGAACACATCCACAGGGGGCCGGGTGCTGCTTCCAGGAGGTCATCTGGGAACCCACAGCACCATCCGGGGTTTTTCCTTCATTTTTTCAGCCAGTTCTTCGATGGGGCCAAAAGTCATGCACCCGGCCATGCAGTGCTTCACACAGGCCGGGGCCAGCCCTTTTTTCGTGCGGGGTTTGCACAGGATGCACAGCTCGGTGGGGAACGGCAGATAGGTCAGGTAGTGTTTGTCCTTTGGCAGGGCCTGGACGATCTCCTGGACCCGGATGCCGCCCATGCCGGCAGGCCACTTGTTTTCCTGGGCGCACGCCACCTGGCAGGCATGGCACCCGGTGCAGTATTCATAGTCGATAAGAAGTCCGAATTGCGGTTTTGGGCTCATGATCTGCCTCCTTCGCATTTGTAGATCCGGCACAAGGAGTGCTTGATGGGGGCGCCCTGGCCGTCTTTGCCCTGGTGACCCATGGGAATGAGCTGGTTGATGTTGGAATCCCACATGCCGTAGAGATCGGGTTCGGCCGCCTTTTTTTCCGGAAACCACCAGCCGTGCGGCGCCATGATCATCCATTCCGGCACCACCGGCGTGACCTTGGCCTTGTACCGGGCCCGGCCCATCCAGTTCTCTATCCACATCCATTCCCCATGGCTGATATGATTTTGTGCGGCCGTGGCCGGATGGATCTCCACCACCGGATCCGGATCGATCTCCCGGAGCCAGGGTATCTGGCGGTGTTCGGTGTGGAAAAACGCCGGAGACCGCCGGCCCGTGGACAGGATCAATGGATAGTCTTTGGCCAGGTCCGGCCGGGACACCGGGGTAAAAGGAGGCTCCTCATGCCGGGGCATGGGTTCCAGGTCCCATTCTTCCCGGAGGGTGGCATACAATTCGAACAGCCCGGTCTGGGTCCGGAAGCCCGGTTTCTTATCCGGCCGCAGCAGGCCTTTTTCATGGCGCAGATAAGGGCAGGAGCTGCTGCCTTCCGGGGGATAGGCCCATCCTTTGGCCTGGAGTTCTTTAAATGTCATGCCCGCAGGCTTGAGGATATCGTCATACAGTTCATGAATGGTGTTGAACTTGAATTCCGGATCAAACCGCCTGGCCAGCTCGAAATTGATGGCCACATCCGGCCGGCACCCGTCCACCTCCACCACCTTGTTGATGGTCTGAAGCGGCACCCACCAGCTTCGGAAACTGTCTTTTTCCAGAAACGAGCCGGCCGGCAGCACCACGTCCGCGTACTGAGTGGTGGGGGTATGGAACAGGTCCACGGCCACGATGAAATCCAGTTTTTCCAAAGCGGCCCGCCATTTTTTGGGATCCATGCCCAGCCCCTGCATGATGCCGGCGGTCTGGATCCACATCCCTTTGATGGGATAGGGATCTTCCGTGAAAATCTGATCCAAAGTCATGTCGGTCTGGCACCGCCAGTAAAACTTGTTCAAGGGCATGTACCGGTCCGCACCGATGCGGGGCTTGTCCTGTTCTTCTGTCTTCAGGCGGATGGCCCCTTTGGTGCCGGGCAAGGCATAGGGCACCACATCAAAGGCAAACCGGGCAAACACATTGCCGCCGGGCACATCCAGGTTGCCGGTGATGGCCCACAATGTGGAAATGCCGGTAACCAGGGGCGTCAGCGCAGGGGTCATGTCCACGGCCACGCCCCAGTGGATGGCGCCGGGCTTGCTCTTGGCATACATGACCGCTGCATCATGGATATCTTTGGCAGGAACCCCGGTGATCGTTTCCACTTTGTCCAGAGGATACTCATTGACCCGGGCGCAGAACGCATCCCATACCGTGTGACAGCTAACGGTGCGCCCGTCTGCCATCTTGATTTCCCATTCACCGGACACCGCCGGGTCTGCATCCAGGACATCCCGGAATCCCACCGACGTGGTATCCCAGATGACGGGTTTGTTTTCTCTGGTATCCCATCCCGCAAAATTCTTGTCTGATCCGCCGGGATAAAGATCTGATTCCCGGACCAGTTTTCCCGTGTCTTTGCGGATCAGGTGCACGGCATTGGACCATTTTTTCACAAACGCTTCATCATACAGGTTGTTGTTGATCACCACGTTCAGAAATCCCATGACCAGCGCAGAATCCGTTCCCGGCCGCAGCCGCAGATGATGTTTGGCCCGGGAGCCGAACCAGGACAGGCGGGGATCGATGCAGATGATTTTGGTGCCTTTTTTCATCAGATCGATGATCCAGTGGCCGAACAGGTTGTCCGGACAGGTGGCATGGATGTTGTAGCCCCAGATGATCATGGTTTCCGGCACTTTGTATCCGGGATGATCATACCGGTCTTCAAACCACTGGGCCGCGTCAAACACGGCAAAATCCCCCTGGACCGTGATGGCGGCCGCCAGTCTCGGACCATAACAGGCCTGGCCGGTCAGCCCGAACATCACGTTGGGACTGCCGTAGGCATAGGCCAGCATGCAGATCCAGGCGTAGATATCTCTGCCGGTTCCCACGTTGAACACCATGCTTTCCGGGCCGTATTCCTCCCGGATCTTGTTCATTTTTTCCTCGATCAGGTCGAACGCCTCTTCCCAGGAAATGGCGTCCCATTTGCCCTCCCCTCTTTTCCCGGTCCGCCGCATGGGAGATCTCAGCCGGTCCGGGTGATCGATGTACTGGGTCATGGCCAGAACCCTTGCGCACAACCGGCCCTGGTTCATGGGGTGGTCCGGGTCCCCTTCGATTTTCACCAGCTTGCCGTCCCTGACATGGGCCAGCACCCCACACCCCCCATGACACCCCGGCCCGGGAGACCAGGTGGTGGTTTTGTAAATCCGGGTTTCAGACGATGACATTGCGAATTCCTCCTTTTTGTTTCATTCCGTTGACCACGGTCCCTGATCCGTCCGATCCGCATTGTGCGGACCCACTGCCAGACCCCAGGCAGGCTAGCCCACCGGGATACCCTTTGTCCGGACTGTCAGAGCCTGTGGATCTCAGTCCGGACAAAGGGTATCCCGGTGGGCGGGTTCCTGGCAGAGTTTATCTGACAAAGACACCGTTTTTTGTCATCAACCCATCCATAACAAACAACCAATTGATAGTCAATAAACAAATTATCAATAAATTGACTATTTATTTATTGAACACTTTTTGATATATTCAAGAGAGGTAATTTTTTAAAAAATCGACTTATATGACTCTTTCTGGAAAAAAGGAGCCTGCACCCCATGTCCCAGACCAATTACAGAAATGACCTGACCCTGGATGAAAAAGTGCTGATGGCGATTGTCCGGGCAGCGGAAAATTTTAAAAGAACCCATTCCGCTGTTTTCAAACCGTTTGGTCTGTCCTTTCCCCAGTACAATATTCTGCGGGTCCTTGAATCCTCCCATAAGGGACAGAACAAAATCAGTGTCGTGGGAAAAATCATGCTGGTGCCTAATGCAAATATGACAGGCCTGGCCAAACGCCTGGAACAAAAAGGGTTCATTACCCGGCAGCCGGACCCGGGTGATGAGCGGGTGACCCTGCTGACCATCACTGAAAAAGGCAGGGTCACCCTCAGGCAGATAAAAGAGGAAAAAGATTCAGCCATTACTGCCATACTTAAGGATTTTGACAGCGCTGATAAAATTGATCTGCTGGAAAATATCAAAAAGGTCATCACGGCCACAGCCGAGATGACCCGGCTTTCTGAAAAAAACCGGCTGCCGTGAAAAGGAGAGCGGAAATGATGACATATGCCAGTTTGTTTGAACCGGTCCGAATCGGCCGGCTGGAGATCAAAAACCGGTTCGCCATGGCTCCCATGGGGCCCCTGGGGCTATCCGACACGGAAGGTGCGTTCAATCAGAAGGGGATTGATTATTATACGGCAAGGGCAAAGGGTGGCACCGGTCTTCTGATTACCGGGGTCACGTTTGTGGACAATGAGATTGAAAAGCATGCCATGCCCCATGTGCCCTGCGCCACCCACAACCCGGTTCATTTTATCCGTACCGCAAAAGAGATGACCGAACGGATCCATGCATATGACGCAAAAATTTTTTTACAGATGTCCGGCGGGTTCGGCCGGGTCACGGTCCCCACCAACATGGGGGAATACCCCCCGGTGGCGCCATCTGCAATCCCCCATCGCTGGATGGACAAAATCTGCCGGCCTCTGGAAACAGATGAAATCCACCACATCGTGACCATGTTTGGACAGGGTGCTTTCAATGCCAGGCGCGCAGGATTTGACGGGGTCCAGATCCATGCCGTGCATGAAGGATATCTCATCGATCAGTTTGCCATCTCATTTTTCAATCACAGGACAGATGAATATGGCGGTTCTCTTGAAAACCGGCTGCGGTTTGCCAGACAGATTGTGGAAAAGATAAAACAAACCTGTGGCGATGATTTTCCGGTCACCCTCCGGTACAGTCCCAAAAGCTTTATCAAGGACTATAAATCAGGGGCACTGCCCGGGGAGGCGTTTGAAGAAAAAGGACGGGATATCGAAGAAGGGATTGAAGCGGCAAAACTCCTGGTGGCATATGGGTATGACTGCCTGGATGTGGATGTGGGGTCCTATGATTCCTGGTGGTGGAGCCACCCGCCCATGTATCAGAAAAAAGGGTTGTTCATGCCCTATGCCGGATTGATGAAAAAGTCCGTTGATGTCCCCGTGATCTGTGCCGGTCGAATGGACAACCCGGTTACCGCCGTTGAAGCCGTTGAAAACGGAATCTGTGACATCATCGGGTTGGGCCGTCCGTTGCTGGCGGATCCCGACTATGTGAACAAAGTGATGGGCAACGATATCCGGTCCATCCGGCCCTGTATCTCCTGCCATGAAGGATGCATGGGAAGGGTGCAGACCTACTCGGCCCTCAATTGTGCGGTCAACCCGCAGACCTGCCGTGAACAGACCGCCGCTTACAATCCTGTCCTCAAGCAGAAAAAAGTGATGATTGCCGGCGGGGGTGTCGCCGGGTGTGAAGCAGCACGCGTCCTTGCCACCAGAGGACATTCTCCGGTTCTCTTTGAAAAATCGGACCGGCTCGGGGGCCATCTGATTCCCGGCGGTGTCCCGGATTTCAAGGAAGATGATATTGCCCTGGTGAACTGGTATGCATATCAGCTGGAAACCCTGGGGGTCGACGTGCGGCTGAATACCCAGGTCGATGCGGCCCATATCCTGTCCGGTTCCTATGATGCAGTTCTTATTGCAACCGGTTCCCATCCCAGAATTATTTCTTTGGGAGATGATGACCAGGTCCATACTGCCGAAGAGGTCTTTTCAGGCAAAAAAAATCCCGGTTCAAGGGTGTTGGTGGCCGGGGGCGGCCTGATCGGATGTGAACTGGCTCTGTGGCTGGCACAGCAGGGCAAACAGGTCACCATTGTCGAGCAGATGGAAAAACTGCTGGCCGTCAACGGACCCCTGTGCCACGCCAACAGTGATATGCTTGAGGCTCTGATTCCCTATAACGGGATACAGGTTCACACCGGAACCCGGATTCAGTCGTTCAGAGCAGGCAAAGCCGTCTGTACAACGCCTGACAATGAGGTCATCATCAACTGTGACAGTGTGATTCTGGCAGTGGGGTATGACCCGGACCGGTCCCTTTATGAAGAGATCCGGTTTCAGATGCCGAACACCTATGTTCTGGGGGATGCCCGGCGTGTGGCCAATATCATGTATGCCATATGGGACGCCTTTGAAGTGGCCAATGGCATCTAACCGCAAAGGATGAGACCGTTTCCTGAGTTTACAAAAGGAGCATCACTCCATGTGCTTCATCCCATGGGCTGATTTGAACTCGTGCCACTCCTCATGATCCAGATAACCGTTTCCGTCCAGATCGACGGCATCGAAAACCGCTTCATTGTCTGATTCATCTGCAAAATACGCATTGAATTCCTCGCGGGAGACCTGGTCATTTTGGTCTTTGTCCATGTCCGGAAAGTGAGCGTTGAATTTCGACGGTTCCGGCAGGGCCTTGTCGTGATACCTTTTTTTATGGTGCATGCCCCCCATCCCCTGGTGCATCTTCTTGAACTGGTGCCATTCCTCACGGCTCAAACTGCCGTTTTTGTCGCTGTCCAAGGTGTCAAATCCCTTCTGCTCAGTTGATGGGAATACCTGTTTGAATTCCGTGTAGCTCAGGCTGTCATCCCCATCGGCATCCATCTCTGAAAAAGGCCGGTCAAACTTGACGTGCCCGCCCGGCGCCTGTTTATTGTCCTGGTCGCAGGACGACCCAAACACCGGTGAAACAGCCAAAACAGATACCACGAGAACAAAACCAGCCATTATCGATAAACTTTTAATACGTGCCATCATATCATCTCCTCAGTTCGTTATCCGGTTATCAGTTTTACCATTGACCCCTTTTTTCCGATTAACAGAAACAATAATCACAAACCATTGCAATGCAACTGAACACTGAAATCAGGAATTGAGCTATCAACATGAATCAGCATGCCGGAAAATCCGATCCTTTTTTCAATCAAACCTGTATTTTTCGGACAGTTTCACACAAGCACATCCCAATATCCGCCTTTGGGAGAACCAACCCGCCTCAACAACCCCATCCTCTTTAATTTTTCAATGTTTTTATCGATGGCTGTCGTGCTGATGCCGATTGTTTCCGCCATTTCCCTTATTGATATGCGGGGGTTGTCTTTGGCGGTCTGCAGAATTTTTTTCTGATTTTCTACCAACCCATCTACCAACCCATCTACCAACCCTCCGGGGCGGTTCTGATCCTCTTCCGTCGTTCTATCCTGGATGTTGTTTTTTCCGTTTTCTGTTTTTCCCTCAATAACAGCCATATACTGCGGAGAAAATCCGAATTCCACCCAAAGATCATACCCGTCCACATGGATTTCGGGAGGCGGCGAGTCTGCTTTGCGGCAGGCGGAAAATATTTTTTCAATCCCACGGCCCCAGGATTCGATCTCCCCGGAGCGGAAAAACGCATTGGCCACGTCCGGATTATAGGGATGGGAGGCATGGGCACCCAGCAGCTTTTCAAGGTCCCAGCCGTCAGGCAGTACCGCTGGATTCCAGATTTTCAGTTTATGCTCGTACACCCGGATCTGTATGGGGGCGGGTACGGCATAATCCCGGTGCACCAAAGCATTCAGCACCGCCTCGCGCAGGGCCTCGTAAGGTACGGGAAACCGCTCGATCCGCTGAATCCCCTGGTAGCTGATGGCGGCTTTCATATATTTGGTTCGCAGCAGGTCGACCACGGCATGGGCCTGGGAAAAAAGAGATCCATGGATTTCATCATGATAGGCCAGGTCTGATTCAGAAACAAAAAATCCGATTTTCACAAATGCCCCGGTGATGAATCGATCCGGGTCTTCATGAAACAGCAGTACGGCGGCCCGTTTCAGGTATTTTCCCTCCACCAGTTTCAACTTTTCCAGCAGCCCTGAATCTGATGCCAACAGATCTGCGGCACTCAGGCGGCCGCTGGCAGCAGCCAGTTCACGGAATCGCTTCAGACTTGACAGGGACAGATCCGAAGATTTGACCCCGGGCAGCGGCACGGAATCCCAGGTCCGACCCTGCCGCTGCAGCAGAAACCGGTCCAAGGCCGCTCCTTTCAGCTCCTGGAGCGTACTGCCGCTGCGGGTATAGTACCGCCCCCGAAAACTGATGGGATTGGTATAGGCAGGCACATGAATCTCCAGCAGATCCACCCCGGCTTCCTTCACCAGGTTGACATCCACCATGATTCCCAGCAGGTCACGGATTTTATTGGGCAGATCCTCCAGCAGTTTTGGACCGTTCGAAACGCCCACCGCTTTCCCCCGGTCGTTTCTGCCGATCACCAGCACACCGCCCCGGCCGTTGGCAAACCCGCTGACCCAGCGCAGGTATTCGTCCCGCCAGGATTCTTTCCATTCGATGGTCTGGTTTTCCCGGATCATACACCGGCCTCCATAAATCCTTTCTGCAATCTTTCTTAATTCTTTCTGCGAAAATGCCTGCAGAAAGAACCTGGTATTTTTCTTTTCCGTTGTCAATCAAGGCATTTTATTATACCTGAGTGTTCCTTTTATTTTGCAACATCGTATTTTATTCTGCATTTCTTTCTGCAATCCACCATTAACGGAATTTTATTTGAAATTTTCATGGTTCACATATTGCCCTGAAAAGTCTTCAAATCCATTTGTGACGGCAAAATCCACATGGCTGCCCAATGATTTGAAATGCGCTTTTCCACAGGCGATCTTGGCTTTTTCCATCGGCCGGAGCGCATCAGTGAACAAGGTGCTTTTGGTTTCCACCACAAAATAGAGTTTCTCCCTGCCGTCCGCCTCGATCAACACGGCCCAGTCCGGATTATAGGCGCCCAGAGGGGTGTCGATCCTGAACCATTTTGGCAGTTTGGCATACAGTTTGACATCATTGCTTTTTTCAAAGGCTGTGGCAAATTCAAGCTCAATATCTGAATCATAGACCACATGGTCGAAAATGGATTTTCTGGCTTCCACCATGTTTTTATGCAGGTATCCGAACAGCTCGTTTTCCTCGAACAGCTGCTGGGCATAATAGTGATCATTCCCGATCCGGTGGTATTTGATGCCATCCACCACAAACAGCCGCATCTGGTTTTTGATGATGGCGGATACCTGTTCAATGAACTTCTGGGGATTGTTCTTGAACGATGCCAGCCTGCCGCTGTCATTGATGATTTTGACGATGGTTCTGCGGGTCAGATTGGTCTCGTTCTGGAGATAGGTGATCAGGTCCGGCAGTTCAAAAGACCGGGCATCATAGACATGGGCGGTTTCCTGAATCTGTTCGGCATGCACGCCGCCCCGGTCGATTTCCGTTCTGGCCTTGCGGTATATGAACCGGGCCTTCCCAACCTGCAGACTGGTCTTGATCTCTTCGGCACATCTGGCTGCCAGCGCATCCACATCAAAATCCACCCGGAAAGTGGTGCGGTACTTGATCCGGTCCCAGAGCTGTTTGAAATCCTCACTCAGATACACCGCCTTGTTCAGGGATACATTTTTCCGGTTGCCGCGATTTTTGATGTTCAGTTTACCTGCCACTTTTTTGAGCATGGCGGCAATCTGCCGGGCCTGGGGTTCAAACGCTTCCGGCAGATCCAGGTCCCCGGTTTTCAACGCTTTTTTCAAAGGTTCCTGAACCTTTCCCCCGGCATCGATATACCTGGCCGTTTTCAGATGATCCCAGAGCGTTTTTGAGGCATCAACCCCCAGGTATTCATTCACATGCCCATCCACGGAAACCACCATGTTTGCGAACAGGTGTTTTTCCACCACACCGAATTTGATGCCCTCTTCCTGCTCGATCTCTTTTTGAAGCTGGGCCGCAAAAGCTTCATAGGATTCATTGGCCATGACGGTCAGGGTGTTCACATCAAACCCGTGCACCCGCTCCCCATCCTGGTTGACCGCGATGCGAAGCCCCCGGCCGATTGTCTGCCGCCGTTCCTTCTCAGATCCCATTTCCCGCAAATTGCAGATCTGAAATACATTGGGATTATCCCACCCCTCTTTCAGGGCGGAATGGGAAAAGATGAACTTCAGTCTGGAATCAAAACTGAGCAGTTTTTCCTTGTCTTTCATGATCAGGTTATAGGCGCTTTCATCGGCAAGGGTTTTGCCGGAGGCGTCCTTGAGCATCTCTTTTCCGGAGGCATCTTTTTTCTTGTCCGCGGCAAAATACCCGTTATGGACTTCAGCCGGCAGCGTATCCAGGTCAACCCCGTCAAAAAGCTTCAGAAAATGATATAAGTTGAATACTCCAGAGAGGATTGCTTCAGGGATTTCTTCAATCTCATTGATGGGCTGTTCTGTTTTTTTACTCATCGGATTATCCGCATCTGTCGGTTATAATGCGTGCATTCCTGTTCGGGCGATATTGGTTTAATCGTTTTTAAGATAGTGGCTTCAGACTGCTGAGCAAAATAAAGATCCCACCGCAATTGCAGATTCAGCCAGAAATCAGGGCTGACAACGTAAAACTTTGAAAGCCGTAGCGCTGTGCTTGGTGTGACACCCCTGCGACCATTAATAATTTCATTGATTCTCTGATAGGGAACACGTATCGAATCTGCCAACTCTTTCTGCTTTAGCCCCATCGGTTTCAAAAATTCTTCAAGAAGCATTTCCCCCGCGTGAGTGGTTGCTCTGTGTGTTGGAATTCGAATCATATATAACTCATTGGTTGATAGCGTATCAATGTTAATCTGTAATTTCAACATCTGATGGTCCATTTTCAGACCATTTGAAACAAATCAGAGGAGGACGCTGCGTGATCAGGCCTTCAACACTTACCAGTACCGGTTGTCCCGGTGATATGTTTGCCTGAAGACAGGCCCGATTCCGGCTGTTCGCCATCGTCCCGCCTGTATTTCCATGGATTCTCAGCAAGGTCCTGTTTGATGTATTCACGATAATCCTTGAACAACTTCATGAATAGATCTTCAAATTCCGATTTGCTCACAAAGGTGTCATTATGCGCTTGTTCCTTTTCGATCCTCTCTTCTTCTACCTGCTTTCTGTAGACATCTTCATCAACAGGACCCCACTTCTCCTCTATCTCTTTTTTGACCTGTTCCCATGGAATCCCTTTTACCTCACCCGATTCAAACTCTTTTTCTCTTTTTTCAAGCTCCAATCCGAGAGGGTCGTCTTCCCGGCTGTAGCCCGGTTCTGGAATCATTTCATAATCAAGAATCGGCTTGCCAAAAGCTTCCGCCATCATCACCCATGAATGCCGCAATTCTTGGATGGTTTCACCAAAAGGTTCAATTGGATCTCTGGTGATTGCCCCTGCAAATCCATTCTTGTCATAGTATGCTTCATGTATGGCATACGTGTAATCGATTCTGTCTTTTTTGCTCGAAGAATCCTTACAAACCGTTTTTTTTCGAACAACTCTATAATTCCACATGATTCACCTTCATTAGGGGCCAAATCATTTACAAAATGATGGCTTCCCATCAAATCTCATGCATAATTATACACCGGTGTCTTGATCACTCTATCCGGTGTTTTTCTGTTTTTAATGATACTTTGGATATGTTCCACTGTCTCAGGGGCAAAAAAATGCTCCCCGGTCTCCCTGCATTCACGTGCCGGGACATTCTCAATGATAAAAAATTTACCACCATGTTCCAGGGTATAGGTCACTTTTGTATCCACCATTGTTTCTTGCATACGAATATCCCCCCTAATTCACCTTCTGACCCGATAATCTATCCAAACACATGGATCAGGTTCATATAAGGTGATAATTTTTACAAGCGGCCTGATCGGATAACTGCACTGAACATGCAGTGGCCGTCCCGCCATTGTAAAGCCAAAAACCAGACAACTCGGGCCATACTTATCGTTCGGATAGTCTTCAATAACTTCGCTTTGGCTGGAAATTGCCTCCTGCATTTCAGCCACACTTATGTCCCGGATGATGCTCTGATCAACCGCATGTTTTGAGAACTCAAATTCACGCCTTTCGAATTTGGCTTGAATTTCATGTATCTTTAACATGTTATGATACTATCAGCCCTTTGATGTATTGTCAATTTGCCTCAAATCGACAATACATCTTTTGATTCTGCTCAATCCTCAATACCGGTCACGGTGTAGCCGGCATCCGTGATGGTCCGGGTCACCAGGTCTTTGTCAACGGGTTGTCTGGATTCCACCACAGCCTGTTTCTGTTCCAGGTCGACATGGGTGGATGTGATGCCTTCGAGGGCGTTCAGGCGGTCGGTGACACTTTTGGCGCAGTGCATACAGCTCATGCCGTCAATTTTGATGATGGTTTTCATGGAAGTCTCCTTTCTATCTGGTTCATTTGTGTCTGGTTCACTGGATTGATCTGAAGCTTTGGGCTCCAGCGTGGGTTTGAAATTTTTCAGGCGCAGGGCATTGGTCACCACGGATACGGAACTCAGCGCCATGGCGGCGGCCGCAAACATGGGGTTCAGGGTGGGACCGCCGAACAGGTGGAACAGCCCGGCCGCCAGTGGAATGCCTGCGGAATTGTAGAAAAACGCCCAGAACAGGTTCTGCTTGATGGTCTTGAGGGTGGCCCGGCTCAGATCGATGGCCGTGACCACGCCGGACAGGCTGTTCTGCATCAGAACAATGCCTGCGGATTCCATGGCCACATCCGTGCCGGAACCGATGGCAAATCCCAGGTCGGCCTGGGCCAGGGCCGGGGCGTCATTGATGCCGTCCCCCACCATGGCCACCCGGCTGCCGTCCGCCTGGAGCTGTTTCACCTGGTCTGCCTTGTCGCCCGGCATGACCTGGGCCACCACCTGGTCGATATTCACCTGTTCTGCAATGGCCCGGGCGGTCAGTTCGTTGTCTCCGGTCAGCATCACGGTTTTGAGCCCCATTTTCTGGAGCCTTGCAATGGCGGCTGCGGAATCCGGCTTGACCACATCGGCCACGGCAATGATACCGGCCAGTTCCCGGTCCACAGCCAGGTACATCACGGTTTTTCCCTGGCCGGACAGATCGTCGGCTTCCGGCAGATCCGCGTCCAGCACCTGGTTTTCCTTCATGAACGCCAGGTTGCCGAACATCAGGTCCTTGTTGTCCACGGTCACGGTGATGCCCCTGCCGGGAACCGCGGAAAATCCCGTTGCCGGCAGAAAAGACAGCCCCTGTTGTTCACTTTCCGCCACCACGGCCGCACCCAGGGAATGTTCCGATCCTTTTTCAGCCGATGCCGCCAGCTGAAGAATGTTTGATTCTTCAAATCCATTGAGGGCCTTTATGTCGGTAACCCTGGGTTTGCCCTCGGTGATGGTCCCGGTCTTGTCCAGCACAATGGTGTCGATGCGGCCGGCGGTTTCAAGGGGCTGCCCGCCCTTGATCAAAACCCCTAATGATGCGCCTTTGCCGGTCCCCACCATAATGGCGGTGGGCGTGGCCAGGCCTAATGCGCAGGGGCAGGCGATCACCAGAACGGCGATGAATATTTTCAAAGAAAACGCCACCCCGGCCCCGCCCACAAACCAGGCCCCGGCCGATACCAGGGCGATGCCGATGACCACGGGCACAAAATAGCTGGAGATCACATCCGCCAGCCGGGCGATGGGGGCCTTGCTGCCCTGGGCTTCTTCCACCAGCTGAATGATCCGGGCCAGGGCCGTGTCTTTGCCCACCTTGTCGGCCCGGTACCGGATGGTGCCGTTCTGATTGATGGCGGCACCGGTCACGGGATCTCCCTGGCTTTTTTCCACGGGGATGCTCTCTCCGGTGAGCATGGATTCATCCACCGAGGTGCGGCCGTCCACCACCGTGCCGTCCACGGCGATCTTTTCCCCGGGTCTGGCGATCAGCTCATCCCCGACCGTTACCTCTTCAATGGGGATCTTGGCTTCTTTACCGTCCCGGACAACGGTGGCGGTCTTGGGGGCCAGTCCCATGAGCTCCTTGATGGCACCGGACGTGCGCCCCTTGCTCACGGTTTCCATGTATTTGCCCACCTTGATCAGGGCGATGATGACACCGGCGGTTTCATAATACAGGTTCATCACGTATTCGGTCCGGCCAAGGAAAATCAGCACGGTATTGATGCCGCTGTAGATAATGGCGGCCGTGGTGCCCACGGCGATCAGGGAGTCCATGTTGGGATGGCCCTTGAACAGAGCGGGGAATCCCCGGGTATAAAAATGAAATCCGGCCAGGATGATGGGCAGGGTCAGCATCAGCTGGGTCAGGGCAAAGGCCCCGGGACGGTGGGCCGGGCTGATGAATGACGGAAGCGAAATTCCCACCATCTCCGCCATGGCCACAAACACCAGCGGAACGGCAAATCCGATGGAAATGATCAGGCGGACATACTCCTGTTTGCGTTCCTTCTCTTTTTTCTGCTCATCTTCATCCGGGCTTCGGGTGTCATCCACAGGGGACAGCCCGTATCCGGCCGAGGCCACCGCATGGATGATATCCGCTTCTTCCGTCCCGCCCGGTTCATAGGTCACCTGGGCTTTTTCCGTTGCCAGATTGACTGATGCCGATTCAACACCGGACACATCCCTGATGGCGTTTTCCACCCGCCTGACACAGGCGGCACAGGTCATGCCGTCGATTTTAAACTGTCTGGTTTTCATTTTCATGGAGGTCACTCCTTTCCCGGGGCAGCGAGCCTGCCTGTCCTGCACAGACCCGGCCGCCGGGTCATATCCGTTTGCTCAGCAGCTGCATCAGTTCATCGATCTTTTCCTGAATCTCTTTCTGGTCCTCCGAGGTCACCGCATGCATCAGGCAGTGCTGCATATGGGTTTTGAGCACCTGCTGCTCCACCCTGTGCAGGGCCGCCTTGACCGCCTTGAGCTGGGTCAGGATATCCACGCAGTAGCGCTGGGTTTCAATCATCTTCTTGATGCCCCGGATCTGTCCCTCGATACGGTTGAGACCGGGCAGCTGATCATGATGCGGGGGATGCATGGCACCTCCTTGTTTCAATTTATTCTGATTTAATACTATACCCTGGTAGGGTATTTGTCAAGGTGCCTCGGCTGCCCTTCATCATTGCGCTCATCAAAACAAAAGCATCAAAATCAGCAGGTGGATTCGGCAATCTTTTCTTGACACAACCGCAGTTTCATACAAGAATCAGGCCATAACGGTCAATTTTTCAAGGACATGTCATGACATTCGATCATCCTGCCCCGCCCCATCCCATCCAGGCATTGCCGGTCCGGATCATCATCCCGGTGGCACTGACCATCCTCTTGTTTATCCTGACCATTTTTCTGTTCATCCTTCCCAAGATGGAATCGTTCATGATGGACGGAAAAAGGGAAACCACCCGGCACCTGACCGAAACCGCCTGGTCGGTGCTCGATTATTTCCATGAGCAGGAAACATCCGGAAGCCTGTCGCGGGAAAAGGCAAAACAGGCGGCGGTGGCTTTGCTGGAACAGCTGCGGTACGGGGATGATCACAAGGATTATTTCTGGATCAACGACACGACCCCTGAAATGATCATGCACCCTTACCGCCCGGACCTGGAGGGCCGGAACGTGGCCGAATTCAAAGACCCGGCCGGCAATCCCCTGTTTGCCGACATGGTGGAAATCACCCGGACTTCGGGCGCGGGCTTCGTGGACTATCTGTGGCAGTGGAAGGAGGACCCCACCCATATCGTGCCCAAGATCTCCCATGTCAAAGCGTTCGACCCCTGGGGATGGATCATCGGCACCGGCATCTATGTGGCGGATGTCAAAGCGGACATCTCCGCAGTCACCCGGAAGATCACCCTGGCCTGTGCCGGTATCCTGGGGGTGATGCTTCTGCTGTCCGGGTATGTCATCTGGGCGGCTGCCGCTTCCAGAAAGGAAAAGCTGGCAGCCATGGCCCGTTCCGAACTCCAGGAAAAACAGCTGGTCCAGGCGGACAAGATGGCTTCTTTGGGCATCCTGGTGGCCGGGGTGGCCCATGAGGTGAACAACCCGGCCACCACCCTGATGCTCAACGCACCGAACCTGAAAAAAGCGTTTGAATCGTTTCTGCCGGTGCTGGATGACCATTTTGCAAGGCACCCGGATGCCCGGGTCTGCCATATGGCCTACCCGGACCTGCGCACCCGCATCGAGCGCATGCTGGCCGCCGTTCTGGACTCATCCACCCGGATCAAGCAGATCATCACCGATCTCAAGGATTTCTCCCGGCCGGCCGACACCCGGACCCTGTTTCCGGATCCGGAGATCGACGTGAACCAGGTCGTGAAAAAGGCCCTGGACCTGACCCGGCCCACCCTGAAAAAGATCACGCCCCATGTATCGGCAGTCCTTGACACGTCTGTGCCTCCGGTGGCCGGGGATTTTCAGAAACTGGTCCAGGTGGTGATCAACCTGCTGATGAATGCGGGCCAGGCCCTGGAAAACAAAGACCAGTCCATCACGGTCATCACCTCCGCCAACCGGCACAAAAACATCGTCACCATCGAGGTGATGGACACCGGTCCGGGCGTGCCGCCGGACATGCTGGAAAAAATCATCGATCCGTTTTATACCACCCGAAGGGATGACGGGGGCACCGGCCTGGGGCTGTTTATTTCCGAAAAAATTGTGTCTGACATGCAGGGCGTGCTGGAACTGGCATCCGAACCCGGCCGGGGATTTACCGCCAGGATCGTCTTGCCCTGCAAGGAAAAATAAACTATAAAAAACCCATGGAACCGACGACAATGGACAAACCGATCCTGGTAGTGGATGACGAACCCGAAATCCTGATGGCCGTGGACACCACGCTCCGCATGGCCGGGTTTGACCACATCGTCACCATCAATGATGCCCGCGACGTGATCCGGCACATGGAGCGGGAGATCCCCGGCCTGATCCTGCTGGACCTGAACATGCCCCACATCAACGGGGGGCGCCTGCTCAAAATCATCCGAAAGACTTGGCCGAAGATCCCGGTGATTGTACTCACCGGCACCATCGAGGTGGATACGGCGGTTCAATGCATGAAAATCGGTGCCATGGATTATGTGATCAAACCGGTGGAGGAAGAGCGGTTGATCACAGCGGTCAAACAGGCCCTGGCCCTGGAGGAGACCGGAGAAACCGGCAAAAAACCGCTGCACCAGGACCTGTTCGCCCAGATCAAAAATCCGGCCGCGTTCCGTCATATCATTACCCAGGACAAGAAAATGCACTCGATTTTCCATTATGTGGAAGCCATTGCCCCCTCGCTCCAGCCGGTTCTGGTGTGCGGCGAAACCGGGGTGGGCAAGGAACTGATCGGCCAGTGCATCCATGAACTGAGCGGGCGCAAAGGTAAGCTGGTGGTGGTGAATGTGGCCGGCCTGGATGACAATGTGTTTTCCGACACCCTGTTCGGGCATGTGCCCGGCGCGTTCACCGGCGCGGACAAGGCCAGGCCCGGGCTGATCGAACAAGCGGCCGGCGGCACCCTGATGCTGGATGAAATCGGGGACCTGGCCCTGACCTCCCAGGTCAAGCTGCTGCGCCTGCTGCAGGAAGGGGATTACCTGGCCCTGGGATCAGACAAAACCCGGCATTCCGATGCCAGAATCATCGCTTCCACCAACCAGGACCTCTGGGCCCTGGAAAAACAGGGAAAATTCCGGCGGGACCTGATCTACCGGCTGTCCACCCACACCCTGACCCTGCCGCCGCTCAGGGAAAGGCTCCTGGATCTGCCCCTGCTCCTGGACCGGTTCGTGTGCCAGGCCGCCGCCGAACTGGACAAACCCATTCCGGACATTCCCAAAACCCTGATCGAACTGATGGAGACCTATCCGTTCAAGGGAAACATTCGGGAACTGAAGTCCATGGTCCATGATGCCATCACCCGGTATGAAACAGGACCGATCACCGCAGATCTGTTCAAGGGACTGGATGCCACGGACACGGAAGACGGCCGGACGGATGATACACCCCATACCCTGGAAACCGATAAGGGACTCCCCACCCTCAAGGAAGCCTCCAACCTTCTGGTGGAAAAAGCCATGGAACAGGCCGGCGGAAATCAGTCCGCCGCCGCGAAAATCCTGGGCATTTCCCAGCAGGCATTGAGCAAACGCCTCCAGAAAATCCGGAAATAGACCTACAACCTGGGTTGTACCCACAACTTTTGTTGTAATTTCGTTTCAATCCCTGATTGCTGCCCCGTTTTTATAAATCCCGCCAGTTTTCCACAACTTTTGTTGTAAACAGGTGAAAAAACACTGTTCAGAAAATATTTGATATTTTGTAGTAAAATCAGAAAGTTATCTAGATTTTCTCTGGTGGCATGCCGATTGCAAATCTCAATGGTCAGCGACAAGAGATGAACCCCTTCAGGGAACTTGACGGACAAAGGTTCCCCAACATCTGCCTGAAAGGAATGTACCCATGAAAGAGATCAAAAACATTGGATGGCGCGTCACCTTCGCCGGTCTGGGCATTAACCTGGCCCTGGGAATTCTTTACACCTGGAGTATTTTCAAGGAGTCCATCAAGGAATCCATCGTGGCCGGAGACGGCCGGTTCGACTGGAATCTGGCCGCTTTGAACGATCCCTATGCGGTGTGCTGCCTGGTGTTTGCATTCGCCATGATCCTGGCCGGCCGGGTCCAGGACAGGACCGGCCCGAAAATGACGGCCATCCTGGGCGGGGTCCTCACCGGGTCCGGCCTGATCCTCATCGCCTTTTCCACCTCCTGGATCGTCTGGATCCTGGGATTCGGCATTCTCACGGGCGCGGGCCTGGGCTTCGGGTATGCGTCCGCCACACCGCCGGCCATCAAATGGTTTCCCCCGGCCAAAACCGGGATGATCGCAGGGATCGTGGTGGCGGGATTCGGGCTGGCGTCGGTGTATATCGCCCCCCTGGGCGCGTGGCTGATCTCCCGGTTCGGCCTGAGCCAGTCCATGCTGATTTTCGGGGTGGCGTTTCTGGTGGTGGTGTGTGTGCTGGCCCAGTTTCTGATCAACCCCCCGGCCGGATATGTGCATCCGGATGCCCGGGCCACGGCCACCCGGCCGGCCGCACCTGCAGGCATCGACTTCACCCCTTCCGAGATGATGAAAACCGGCACGTTCTATAAACTGTGGCTCATGTTCTGCGTGGGCTCCGGGGCCGGTTTGATGATCATCGGCAGCGTGGCCGGCATGGCCAAGTCCGGCATGGGAAATCTGGCCTGGATCGTGGTGGCGCTCATGGCCGTTGGCAATGCGTCGGGCCGGATCATCGCCGGCATCGTGTCCGACCGCATCGGCCGGGCCAACACCCTGTTTATCATGCTCAGTTTTCAGGCGGTCATTATCTTTTCTTTGATGTTCATTGCTGAAAGTCAGGTGATCCTGCTGGTGATGGCGGCCACATTCATCGGATTCAATTACGGCACCAACCTGTCTTTGTTCCCCTCCGTGACCAAGGATTTCTTCGGGCTGAAGAACTTCGGGGTCAATTACGGGCTGGTGTTTTCCGCCTGGGGGATCGGCGGGTTTATCTTTCCCCGGGTATCCCAGATGATCGTGGCGTACACCGGCACCCCGAAGATGGCCTATGTGCTGGCAGCGGCCCTGCTGATGGCCGGCGCCGTCCTGGCCCTGGTGACCCGGGCGCCTGAGACCGAAACCGACACCCCGGCCATGGGTGCCCCGGTGCCTGTGCCCGGAAAAAACTGATTCCGATGATCCGTCACGGCCGGTGACCGCCGGCCGGACTGCATTTCACCATTGAATATAACGCGGAACCATTTTTGCTGACCTTCATCTGAAAAGGAGACTCTCATGACGGAAACCCTGTTTCACGCCCCTGACGAATTCAGAAGAAACGCCTGGATCAAGACCATGGAGGAGTACCAGGCCATGTACAATCAGTCCATTGAAGACCCGGACACCTTCTGGGCCGGAATGGCGGAAAACTTTCACTGGGAAAAAAAATGGGACAAGGTCCGGGAATACAACTATCATCTGTCCAAAGGCCCGATCTCCATCAAATGGTTCATCAACGGCAAAACCAACATCTGTTACAACTGCCTGGACCGGCACCTGCCGGAACGGAAAGAACAGACCGCGTTGATCTGGGAAGGCAACAGCGTGGGAGAAGACCTGACCATCTCCTACGGCCAGCTCCATGAAAAAGTGTGCCGGTTCGCCAACGCCCTCAAGGAAAGAGGGGTGGGCAAAGGGGACCGGGTGGCCATCTACATGCCCATGATCCCGGAACTGGCCGCTACCATGCTGGCCTGTGCCAGAATCGGGGCCATCCACTCCATCGTGTTCGGCGGATTTTCCGCCGAAGCCCTGGCCGACCGGATCGAAGACAGTCTGTGCAAGGTGCTGGTGACCACGGACGGGGTGATGCGGGGCGCCAAGGCCGTGCCCTTGAAAACGGCGGCAGACCGGGCCCTGGCCCTGTGCGAAGAACGGGGGCACCAGGTGCAGACCTGTTTTGTGGTGAAACGCACGGGCAATGACATTCCCATGAATCAGGACCGGGATATCTGGTGGCATGAGGCCGCCGATGCCCAGTCTTCCGACTGCCCCGTGGAATGGATGGATGCGGAAGACCCGCTGTTCATCCTGTACACCTCCGGGTCCACGGGCAAGCCCAAGGGGGTCCAGCACAATGTGGGCGGGTATATGGTGTATGCCGGCACCACGTTCAAATATATTTTTGACTACCATGACGGGGACATCTACTGGTGCACGGCCGACATCGGCTGGGTCACGGGCCATTCCTACATCGTATACGGCCCCCTGTCCCAGGGGGCCACCTCCCTGATGTTCGAAGGCGTGCCCACCTATCCGGACCCGGGCCGGTTCTGGGCCACGGTGGACAAGTGGCAAGTGAACCAGTTCTACACCGCGCCCACGGCCATCCGGGCCCTGATGGCCCAGGGGGAGGAATGGGTGGAGAAATATGATCTTTCCTCTTTGCGCCTGCTGGGATCTGTGGGAGAGCCCATCAACCCGGAAGCCTGGCGCTGGTATCACATCCATGTGGGCAAAGGGCGCTGCCCCATTGTGGACACCTGGTGGCAGACCGAGACCGGCGGCATCATGATCTCGCCGCTGCCCTATGCCATCGACCAGAAACCCGGGTCCGCCACCCTGCCCTTTTTCGGGGTCAAACCGGTGCTGCTCAACGAACAGGGGGAGGAGCTGTCAGGGGCCTGCGACGGGATCCTGGCCGTCAAGGAACCCTGGCCCGGCCAGATGCGCACCGTGTATAACGACCACGACCGATTCGGCAAAGTATATTTCCAGATGTTTGACGGCTACTATTTTGCCGGGGACGGATGCCGGAGAGATGAAGACGGGTATTTCTGGGTTACCGGGCGGGTGGATGACGTCATCAACGTGTCCGGCCACCGTATGGGCACGGCCGAAGTGGAGTCCGCCCTGGTGAGCCACCCCCAGGTGGCGGAAGCGGCCGTGATCGGATATCCCCACGACATCAAGGGACAGGGCATCTACGCCTTTGTCACCCTCAATGTCAGTGCCGTGCCTTCGCCCGAACTGCTCAAGGAACTGAAAGCCCATGTCCGGGAAGAGATCGGCCCCATCGCCACCCCGGACATCATCAATTTTGCACCCGGCCTTCCCAAAACAAGGTCTGGCAAGATCATGCGCCGAATCCTGCGCAAAATCGCCACCAACGATTACGATCAACTCGGAGACATCTCCACCCTGGCGGATTCCGAAGTGGTAGGCACCCTGATCGACAGCCACAAGGCCCTGGTCAAATAGACACGGATCCGTGCCGGCGCATCCGTGCCGGCACGGATTTTCCCGGGAGCGGTTTCAAAGCCGCTCCCGGCAGATCCTCTCTCATCTTTCCCTTTTGAAAAAAACAACCTCTGATTTGACATTCCCGGCCATTTGGGCAATGATTCCGTATGAACCGCCGCCCGGACATGGATTGCCGCCAGATCATCCATACATCAGAAGATGGAAAACACCCCGTCATTGTGCAGATCCTGACACTGTCAGATATTCAGGACAGGGTATTTTCTCCGGGAATGCAGCCGGGAGGGCCATCCATGAAAAACAGGATTTTTGATCATTCACTGTTCAAGATCCCGTTTCTATCAGACGAAGAACTGGTCCGGGTCAACCGGTTCAGGGCACTGAAAAAACAGATGGAGTGGATCTGCGGCCGGTTTGCCCTGAAACTCCTGACCAAAGATATCCTGGATCCGGCAACATCCCTGAACCAGGTCCGGATCGACTACCGGGAAAAAGGCGCGCCGTATCTGACACGGTCTCCGGAAATTTCCATCTCCCTGTCCCACAGTGGTGACTACACAGCCGCCGCCATCACCCGGGATACGCAAACGGCCCTGGGGATCGATATTGAAAAAATCGGGGACATGCCGGACCAGGGATTCATGAAAACCGCGTTCACGGCAGAGGAGATCCGGCACATGCCGGCGGATGCCGGGTCCGTGTTCCGCCACTGGACCCTCAAGGAAGCGTTTTTGAAATACCTGGGCCTGGGGTTCAACGAGAGTCTTCACCATGTGGCGGTTATCAATGATGAAATCTATCACTGCGAAAAAAAGCAGGCCGTTCATACCTGGTCCCGCTTTGTGGATGACACTTATGTGGTAAGCCTGGTATCCGGCCGAAAAAAATAACCGGAAAGCCACCCGGAGAGGGCTTCCCGGTTTTGCTTCAATGGCATGTCAAAGGAGGATCAACATCTCCGGGTTAGAATCTGTTGACTCCGTTATGCCGTCTTGATCTCGATCTGACGCGGCTTGGCTGCTTCGGATTTGGGCATGTGAAGGGCCAGCACGCCGTTTTTCAGCTCCGCTCTGACCTTTTCCACATCAATGGTCTGGGGCACTGAAAAATTCCGCACGAATTCCACATTGCCGAATTCCTCCCAGGAAGCCGCACCCCCGGTTTCCAGTTTTCTGACCCCGGACAGAGACAGACGGCCATTGTCGATATTCACGGAAACCTCATCCTTTACCACGCCCGGCATGTCCGCATACAGCAGAATTTCGTCATCGTTTTCGTAAATATCCACCGCCGGAGCGACTTCATACAGTTCCCTGGTTTTTTCTATATTCCGGTCTTCTCTTTTGGCAATTTCAGTGTTTTTATCCATGATACGCCTCCAAATGTTTTGATGGTTCAAAGTACTTCGGGCAATGAATCAAACGGATTAACTGATGGTAATCTGTCTGGGTTTGGCCGCCTCGGATTTGGGCAGAGTCAGGTAAAGTACACCGTCTTTCAATTTGGCTTCCACCCGGGCGCTGTCCACATCATCGGGCAAGGTAAAGCTTCGGGAAAACGTGCCGTTCAGTCTCTCGGTCTTGTGTACCTTGTATCCCTCGGGCACATCCTGTTCTCTTTTGCCGGAGATTTCCAGATAATTGCCCTGGATCTTGATGTCCAGCGCATCCTTGTCCATGCCCGGGACTTCCAGCCTCATCTCAAAGGCGTCCCCGCTCTGGTACAGATTGGCCCGGAGAAATCCGTCTTCCAGAAGCCACGAGCTTCTGGAAGGCCGGTTGTAATCCGTATAGAGGTTGTCCAGCCGCTGCCGGATCAGGTCCATGGTCCCGAATAATCTGTCGATATCACTGAATCTCGTAAACATAATTTATCCTCCTGTTTTTATGGGGGTTACGTGTCGTTTGTTTCGAGTTTACCACCCGCTTTTTGAACACAAATTTAGGTATCAAAAATGCCATGTCAATATCTGTTAATTATTTTTTTTGAAATATCTGTTTTAGTAATACGCCGACGGAATTTGAAGAATTTTCATTACTAATAATTTTTTATTGACATAATAATGAATTTTATTTAACATCAGTGGCTGATTTGGATCAAAAAGAAGCATCATCAGGAGGTGATTTGATGTCCCGGGATTATTACCTCGTCTTAGGCATCGCCTCGGATGCCAGTCAGACAGATATCAAAGGCGCCTATCGCCGGCTTGCCAAAACATACCATCCTGATCATTACAAAGGAAACAGCCGCCCGTTTCAGGACATTCAGGAAGCCTACGATGTATTGTCAGACCCGGACCGCCGCAAAGCCCATGACGTTGAGCAGATGCGGGACATCCGGCCTGCCCCACGCAGACCGGTCTTTTACGGCCCTCTGGAACCGTTGATCCCTGAGCCCGAAGAGGAGTCTTTTTTCCGCCCGGTCCGCCCGGACACTCATCGGCGGGCCGGTCATTCGTTTCAGCCCGTTTCAGGGCAGCCGTTCTTCATCCGTTTCCTTTTCGGCAGATGACATCATGGGTGATCAAAAATATAGCCCACGGATCGACGGCTTTTGAAAAATTGCGGATTTTTCGGGTTTTTTTCAAAATATTTTCTGAACCGGACCATGAAATTGTCCACTGTTCGGGTGGAGGTATCCCGGGAATATCCCCACCCGGCATTCAGCAGTTTTTCTCTGGATAACGGCTTTCCCCGGTTGGCGATAAAAATTTTAAGCAGGGTGATCTCCTGATCCGTCAATGTGATCTCTCCGGCCATGCACCGGGCCTTGAATGTGACAAAATCCACATGGTTGTCCCCGAACCGGTACTGGTCCCCATCGAACAAACTTACGGCCGGTTTGTTTTCCGGCACCGTTGTTTCATACCAGGCGGTTTTCTGAATGAGGCGTTCCACCCGCAGCAGAAATTCCTCCAGATCAAAGGGCTTGGCCAGGTAATCATCCACGCCGTACCGCAGGCCCCTGACCTTGTCCGTGGTGTCTCCCCTGGCCGACAGAATCAGCACCGGAATTTTTTCATCTTCCTGGCGGATGGTTTTCAGGATGGAAAATCCGTCGATCATGGGCAGCATGATATCCAGAACGATCAGATCCGGGTGCCAGGCCCGCCACCGGGACAGGCCGTCGATACCGTCCGGGGCCACGGATACGGCATACCCTGCAAGGGACAGGTTGAGCCGGAGGCCTTCCGCGATGCGGGCTTCATCCTCTATGACCAGAATACGTTTTTTTTCAGCCGTTTCCATATGTTTTTCTCCCTGACATCGGCAATGGCGTTTCTGGGAATGGTGATGGTAAATTTCGCCCCACATCCCTTGCCTTCACTGGACACCGACACCCGCCACCCATGAATCCGCGCTATGCTTGAAACCAGGTACAGCCCCAGCCCGGAACCGGACACCCGCTGCCGGTTTTCCCGGTCGGACTGATAAAACTTGCGGAAAATCTTTTTGGTCTCCTGCCGGTCCACACCGATGCCGTTGTCAATGAAATCAATGGTGACCTTCTGGAGATGGGATTTGAACACAATGGTCAAATGCGGCCGGTCAGACGTATTGTATTTAATGGCATTGGACACGATATTCATAAGCAGCATCTCAAACAGAAACAGGTTCACCGGATATTCAAATTTCCCTCCGCCCGGATTCAGGATCTGGATGTCGCACTCCCTGAAAAGGGAATCGTTTTTCCGGCAGAAGGTTTCCACCACTTCCACCAGGCTTTTCCGGGTCACCTCGGAATCGAAATTCTGGCTTTCGATCCGGGCCATGTTCAATATCCGGTTGATGTTGTCGGTCAGCCGGTTGATGTCTTCCAGCATGTTTTCACTGTACCGTTTGATATCTTCAGGTTTCAAGGGATGCCGGACAAAGGTTTCCAGATACAGACGCAAGGAAGTCACCGGGGTTTTGAGTTCATGGGTGAAATTGTAGATAAAATTGTGCTGTAACCGGAACAGGGTCACGGTTTTCTGGTAATAGATAAATGCCAGGAGTATCCCTGCCATAACCACAGTGATCAAAAGGCTGAGTACCAGAATGGTCATCCCGGTCTTGGACGGAAAAATCATCCCCGGATCGATGTGAAACTTCACGATCACCGCTTCCAGGGCCGACCGGATCTCCATATACAGACTGACGGTCAATACCAGAAACGTGGCCAGAGCGATGATGGAGCAGGTAAAGATGAATACCGGATGAAGGTACCACCGGGACGGGTTCAGAATCTGCATGGGTCAGGCCTGTTTTCGGGTTTTATGGCAGCCGGCCGGCAAGGCTTAATTTTCCCGGACCGGTTGACATTTTTTTGTAGAACGTTACACTGTTGTCAATTGAACCAGAAAATTTGCATAATTACAATACTTGACCGGCAAAGGAGACCCATAATGGCCAAAGACAAGGAAAAAAAAGATTACTGTGACGCAGAAGATCAGAAAAAAGTGGTGGATAAAATGAGTGACTGCGACAAATCATCTGAAACCGACAAAGACCGTGATGAATGTTACACCAAAGTGGTCAAAGAAGATGACGGGTGCATGTCCTAGTGAACACCGATCCTGCCTGACATCTATTTTCATCGGCGGCCCGCCAGCCTGATCGTTTCCGATCATTTTACAGCGGGCCGCTTCCGTTCAAAACTCAAGGTCGTCAAACACCACCGGCAGCCGTTCTTTCAACTCCGCCAGCAGTGGAATCATCAGCGCCCGGATCTGGGGATGGGCTTTTTTGGTGCACCGCAGCGCAAAAATATGGCGCCATTCCCGGATATTGCCCTTGACCACGATTTCAGTCTTCAATGAATTGGGCAGCACCTCCCTGGCCTGCTCCGGCCGCCATCCGCTCTCCAGAAGCGCCAGATACCTTTTTTCCGCTTCTGCCATGGCCGTTTGCCAGAGGGTTTGCTGGGCCGGGGTGCTGTCATCCCACCAGCAGGGCCGGATAAACTCCATTTTACCGTCATACCGCACATACCGCGTGGATTCCTGGGCAAAGGAGCACAACCGGTGCCGCACCAGTTCATGGGTCACGCCCCGGTTGGTCACAAACCGGACAATGATATCCCCGAACTCGATCATGGCATGATGGCCCCGGTCCCGCATGCGGGCCACAAACCCGGCTGCGGAATCGGGGGTGATCTTTTCCTCGGATTTGTAGCAGGTGCGGCCGGCGGCCTCGATGACCTGAAGCAGGTTGTCCGGCAGGCTGATGATCTCGTACCCCTGGTCAATAATCTGCATAAGCATCCTCCTTGATCTTATACGCTGTTCAGCAAAATATCATACCTGAAACAAAAGCCCAACCCGATTTTTTTCGACAGTCATGCCCTGCCGCTTTAGTCCGGCACCTTACGGGTGGCCAGCACATAGTCCCTGATACGCACAAGCTCTGGATCCTCTTTTTTTGCCAGGCCTTTTTCCACCCAGGCCAGGACCAGATCCGTGTTTCCAGCCGCCAGCCAGGCCCTGGAAATGGTGGTGATGATGTCCAGAAGCTGTATTTCCGACAGGGTGTCTCCGTGCTGCGACAGCCATTCTTCATACTGCCGGGCCGCGGATTCCGGGATATGGGAGGACAGATACAGGTCTGCCAGAAGCCGGGATTCTTCCCGGTTCAGAGGGATCAGATAGGAACGGCTCAGCATGGCGGCCAGGGCCTGTTCAAACCGGTTGTCTGCCAGGTGCACATGGGCCAGGGCCTTCCACCAGCCGGGATCTTCCGGGTGAATGCGGGTGAGGTGGCTGGCATAGGCCAGGGCGTCTGGTTTCATTTCCAGAGACAGGTACTGGTAAAGCAGCATCTCCTGCCACTGCCGCCGGCCCTCCCCCTGTGTCTTTTCAGCCAGCTCCTCCAGCCACGGCAGGGCTGTCTTAAATTTTTCCAGGGCAAACAGGATATGGACCAGGGTCTGTTTCCATTCCAGGGAAATCGCTTCAGGATGGGCCACCATCAGGCGGTTGAACACGGACAGGGCATCATCCGCCTGCCCGGCCTGAAAAAGGCAGGAGACCGCATAAAACAGGTGAACGGCCTGCTTTTTGTCACTGGTCTCATACCCGTTTTCAAAGGCCCGGGCCGCGCCGGTCATCTGTCCCTGTTCATACCGGCACCGAGCCAGGTTCAGCCAGGCCGGGGACAGATCCGGTTTTTTATCCACGGCCCTTTGAAATGCCGTTGCCGCAGACCCGGTCTGCCCCAGTTCCGTGTGGCAGATGCCGGTCAGGAAATCGATATAAAAATGGACCGGTTCCGCCTGTTTTTCCGAATACCGGATCAATACGGCCAGGGCTTGGTCCGGTTTTTCCTCCGCCATCAGGGACTGGGCCCTGGTCACGGCCATGCCCGCAGCCAGGGGCATGGGGTCGTTTTTCTCTCCGGATGCCAGGGTCAGGCCCGGGCCTGAGAAAACCATGATCAGTATCAGCCCCAGCCACAATTGCCGGCGATACCGGTTCATTTCTTTCATCTGCTGGGTATTTCGGATCATGTTCACTCCAGTTGAAACCGGATGGTGGTCTGTGCCAAGGCCGCAACGGGAATCCCCTGGACCCGGCCGGGCTGGAACCGCCACCGGGACACGCAGTCAATGACACTTTTGTCAAACACTTCTTCCGGTTTTGCCGCCAGAATCTCAATATCCTGCACCGTTCCTTCGGCCGTGACCAGGAACCGCACCTGCACCTCTCCTTCAATGCCCCGCCGGGCCGCATGCAGCGGATATACCGGCGCTACCTTGGCCAGGGGAATCAGGCCGGCATCGAGTTCATGGGCCAGGTACCGGTCCTTGAGCTGCGGTGCATCCATGGCAAAGGACTCCAGGGGCGGCATCTCCAGGGATCGGGCCATGGGGGGGAGTTTCGGGTTCAGGGCAAAGGGCAGGGACGGTTTCGGGGCCGGGGGCCGGGGCATTTTTTTCTGAAGCGGTTCAGGGGCGGCGGTTTCCCGGGGTTTCGGCGGTTCCGGTTCCGGGGGCTGCTGTTTCCGCAGCGGGGGTTCGGGCCGTTTGACCCGCACCACCTGGACGGCCCTGACCGGCTCGTGCCGCTCCAGATTTTTGGGCACGGCCCGGATCATTTCCGGCATCACGGCAAACAGGAACAGGTTCAACGCCGCAGCCAGGACCCCGGCCACGACCCACCCGGCCCAGACACCCGGGCCGGACCGGTGTTTCCGCCCGTGGGGCAGGGGTGTGCCCGGCGGAACGGCCTCAACACTGCCCGGCATAACCAAAGTGGCATCCCTCCCCCGGGACAATATGGATCCATTCCCGGTCACCGGTCTAATCTTCTCCGGGAAGGCCGGCGGCGATGGCCACGTTTTCAGCCCCGGCCAGTTTGCAGGCATCCATCACATCGATCAACAGACCCGTGGTGCTGTCCTTGTCCGCCACAATCACCACGGCAGCCTCGGGATTCTCGGCCATGGCCCGCTCCACATTGGCCCGCACGGCCCGGACATCGATCTCCCGCCGGTCCAGGTGCACCGTGCCCTCTTTTGTCACACCGATAAGAATGGTGTTGGGAGCCGTGGAGACAGCTGTGGTGGCTGTGGGCCGGGTGATGTCCACCCCGGTCTCCCGGACAAACGAGGTGGTCACCAGGAAAAAGATCAGCAGGATAAACACCATGTCGATGAGCGGGGCGATATTCAGTTCCAGGGTCTGTTTCTGGGCCCGCCGGGCCGCAGTGATATTGAGCATATTTCCAATCCTTATATGAACCGCCGCAGGTACATGCCCGTGGCGGCGATCCGGTTTTTCAGGTTCCGGGACCGTCGGGTAAGCCACCCGGCCATGTAAAGGCCGGGAATGGCCACCATCAGGCCGGTCTGGGTGGTGATCAGTGCCACGGAAATCCCGGCGGCCATGGCCCTGGCATTGCCCGTGCCGAACACCGTGATCACCTCGAAGGTGTGCATCATGCCCGCCACCGTGCCCAGCAGCCCCAAAAGCGGCGCCACGGCCGACAGCACCCGGATGGCAGCCAGATAGCGGTCCAGGGAGGCGCACAGACCCATTACGGTCTCATCCAGGATAAACCCGTCCAGGTCCCGGTCATGGGTGCGCCGGGCCAGAAATTCCCTGACCAGCAGGCTGTTGGCCCCCTTGTACCGGTTTTCCGGCCGTTGGTTCAGCCGCACCAGTTCCCCGGCCCGGGTCCGGGAGATGTTTTTCACATACAGGGTGCGCATGAACCAGACCCGGTTGAAAATCAGCACCCACATCACCAGGGACACCCCCAGGATGGGAATCATGACCACTCCCCCGGAGCGGATATACGCGGCCAGGTTCTCAAACAGCGGCAGCGCCCCTGCCATAATCTCATGGGCTGTCATGGGTTAATGCCTGCAGCACTCGTTTCTGGCCTTGAACACCATATTCACGAATGCCACGGCTTTTTCCTCCATCTGGCTGATCTGGGTTTCCACCCGCCGGGACAACAGCGTGTGAAACAGCATGATGGGGATGGCCACGGTCAGCCCCAGCATGGTGGTGACCAGGGCCTCGGAAATGCCGCCGGACATCATCTTGGGATCCCCGGCCCCGTAATAGGTGATCACGTGAAAGGTGTTGATCATGCCGGTGACCGTGCCCAGCAGTCCCAGCAGCGGGGCGATGGCCGCCAGCATACCCAGGGTGGAGACAAACCGCTCGATGGCCGGTATTTTTCCCAGGATCGCTTCCTGAAGGGCATTTTCCATATCCTGGCGGGTGTGGTCCCGGAACGCCAGGGCCGTGAGCAGGATGCCGGGGATCCATTTGTTTTTCCGGGACCGGCACAGGGCGTCACACCCTTCCCAGTCGCCTTCGGCCACCAGGTCCCGGAGCCGGTTCATGAACGGTTCCGGTGTCATCTGTTTGCGCGAGAAAAACACCAGCCGTTCCAGCAGGATGAGCAGGGCCAGTCCCAGGATGGCAAGAATGGGCCACACAATGGGTCCGCCTTTGGGAATCTGTTCGGCCAGGTCCAGTTCCAGGGTGTACTGGCGCAGGGCCGTGCCCCGGGAGATGTCTACGGGCACATCCGGCCGTTCCCCGGCCAGGTAGCCCTGGATTTGCTTCACCGTGCCTTTATCCGGGAGCCGGGACAGGGCAAAGAACCGCTGGCCGGCATCGGAATACAGCAGAAACCCCTTTTCCGGTTCCGGCGAACCCGGCTGTGTCAGCTCATAGATCCCGGTAAAATTTCCCAGCATCAGGATGCGGGCTTCCTGTTCCAGGCCTTGGCGGTCAATGATGGGGCCGGTCACGGTCCGGACCTGTCCGGAAGCGGAAATTTCTTCAAACCAGGCATCGGCCATGGCACGGATATCGGTCATGGAGGGAAACCGGTCTTCATGGATCACCGGGTCCAGAAATTTGTGCCGGTTCTCGGACAACGCACTCTGGGGACTTTGCAGCAGCAGCCCCTCCAGGTCTTTGGCCGCGCTGCGGATAAACCCGGACAATTCCCGGTTCTCCGCCCGGGAGAGGGCCAGTTCTTCATTCAACGCCGCTGTGGCCGCCTCTTGTTCCTGGATTTGCTTTGCCAGTTCCCGGTTGCCGGTTTCCAGGGTGCTGTTCCGGTTTTTCAGTTCCTGGATGGCCGCGGTCAAGACATCTTTGTCCTGTTTGATCTGCCGGGTCCGCTCCTGTGCCTCGGCTTTTGCTGCGGCCAGCTCCTGCCGGGCCTTTTCCTCCATTTGGGCCCGTTTCTCCGCCTGCACGGCAAAGGACTGGCGCATGTCCCGGGCCAGACCCCCGGCCGGATTCAGACAGATCACAGCGACCAGGCAGATCAGACAGATCAGTACCCTTGCCTGGCAGTCATTTTTCTTTGATGTCATGGAACGGCCGGGATTCATAAGCGTCATATCCGCCTCCTTCACGGGACTGCCAGCCGGCCCAGAGGCAGGTCCAGGATGCCGGCGGTGCGCCGTTTCAAAGCGATCTCCACGGCTGCGGCCACCTCCGGCACAAACCGGTCATCCAGAAGGCGCCACTGCTGTTCGCCCACATCGAACACCGCCGCCTCCCGGCCGTCCAGGGACAGATAATACAGGCTGATGCGGCCCAGACGGAAAATCTGCCCGGACACCTGCCGCTCCCCCAGCCGGATCCGGTCGTGGTACACTTCGATGGTATTGCCGTATTCCGCCTCGATGTTCAATGCCTCCATGGTTTTGCGGAATTTCTCCGCCACCGGGACCTCGGAATCATCCATGAGCTCGGCCAGTTTTTCCAGGCGGACGGCCCGCTCTTCCGGCAGAAACGGCATATCATGAGTGACAAACCGGGTCAGATCCGCCTGCACGTCTGCCAGAAACGGCATCAGTTCCTCCCGGACCTGCCGGGTCTGTGTTTTTTCCTGTTCCAGCTGGGCGATCGTCCGGCCAAGGACGGCCGACTGATCCGACAACCGCTGGTTTTCCGCTTCCAGGACTCCGTTTTCGGCCGCAAGCCGGTCATACTCGGCTGCCAGTTCCGCCCGCCGGGCATCCCATTTTTCCTGTTCCTTCTGGGATGCCTGGCGGACATCGATGGCCGTTGTCACATGCTTTTCCACCACCGCGGCCGTGTCTGCCGCCGTTGCTGCAAAAACCGGCCACACCAGCATTATCAGCAAAGCCGCCGGCACCGTCCGGCGTATCCCCCTTCTTTTCCCGACCGCCCTCATATCTGAATCTCCTGCGCTGAATTCTTCCAAAACAAAAAAACCACAAAGGTATCCCTCTTGTAAAACTGGGGAAAACCTTCGTGGTTTTATTGAATGCTTCCGGGTTGTTCCGGCTGTGTTCTGTTTCAGCCTGGGCCTGATTTACACCATCCTTTGACCGCTTGTCAACCCAAAACCGGTCCCGGGCATGCGGGGTGACATGAACCCGATTCTATTGCGGGTATTCCGATTCTGCATGACGGCCAATTCATTTCCGTTTCCCACTAGAACCGGTATTCCACCCCCAGGTAAAACGACCGCCCCGGCATCCAGTCATCCTCGTCAGTGGAATAGAATTCGTCAAACAGGTTGTGAATGGATCCCTTTAACCGGATTTCATTCTCGTTTTGGAATTTGACAAGGCGCTGGCTGCACGAGAAGTCGATCACCCAGGCATCTCCCACATTTTCCAGTTTTTCCTGGGATTGGACAGCGCTGCTCCCGGATTCCCGGTCAACCGCATACTGGGTGCCGTAATAGGTGGCATCCAGGCTGGCGGTCAGGCCGGCTTTCCGGGACCCGAACACCAGTCCGGCGGAAAAGCTGTCTCTGGACCGATCCGGAAGTTTAAAACCGTTGCCGTCTTCAAATACCAGCAGATGGGTCCAGTTGACATAGGGTTCCACCTGAAAAGACCATCCCAGGGTCCGGGCCAGATCCAGTTTCACCCCCAGCTCAATTCCCTGAATTTCGGCGGAATCCACATTATAATACCAGTAATGCTTGCCGCTGTAATACGCGTCGGCACTGTTGTGGGTTTCATATCCGATCATGTCCTGATAATCGCTGTAAAACCAGGTGGCCGAAACAAACAGGGACTGCCAGTCCAGGTCAACGCCCAGATCATAGTTGTCACTTGTTTCCGGTTCCAGATCCGGGTTCCCGATAAACGGCGTGGACATCATGACGGTATATCCTGTCAGCTGCCGGGGAAGCGGCATTTTAAACGCCCTGGCATAATTGGCCCGTATTTTGAGGGCCTCCACCGGACTGTAGGCAATCCCTAAGGCCGGAGTCCAGGCGTGTTTATCCACCTCCCTGGATACGGTCACATCCTCCTCGATTTTCCAGGCATTCACCGACACATCAAACAGATCGTACCGGATCCCGGCAGACAGGATCAGGTTCCGGTTTTCCAGCAGATGGATATCCCCCATCAGAAAACCGCTGATATTGTCGAAATCACTCTGGGCCGTGTTCCGGGTCGACGCGCCGGCAGCGTCACCATCCTGGCGCTGGTCAAATTCATAGGACATCCAGTCCATGCCGGCAATGGTACGTAACAGCCCAAAATCATGGCTGACCTGGGCCTGGGATCCCTGGAACCGGTTGGTGTTGTTTGACAAGGGCAGCCGGGTGGTGCTGGAACTGGTGAACCGCTGGAGGTCGTAATTGACTTCTCCCTGAAAATAGCGGGTCAGCCAGGTGGTGGAACCGGTTTCATCATTCCCCGTATAAGAAAGGTCCCATGTGTGGTTGTCCCGGTCCTGGCGGGTATAGTAATAATAACTCCTGGCCGCGTCTTCTCCCTTGCCAGCGTCATTGGTGTCCGACCCCTGGAGTATCAGGCCCAGGCGGTGGTTGTCATTCAAGTGCCACCCGGTATTGAAGCTGTATCGCACCCGGTCCTGCACGTCACTGTTTTCATAGGCATCCCCATTTCCCAGCTCATAGTCGTCCCGGGAAAAATAAGCCATGGAACCGGCAAAATCCAACCTTCCCGTTTTACCGGATATGCCGGCTTTGTAACGCTTTTCCCCCCAGCTGCCAATGCCCGCCTCGACACTCCCCGCCGTTTTTTCTTTTCCCTGTCTGGTAATGATATTGATGACGCCCCCCATGGCTGCCGCCCCGTACTGGACTGCGCCGGGTCCGCGGATCACCTCGATCCGCTCCGTATTTTCCAGACCGATATTTCCCAGAAAATCGGATCCTGTGCGGTGGCCGTCCACCAGCACCAGGATATCCCCGGCGATATCAAACCCGTGCATGGAAGTGCGGCCGCCCCGGATGACCACGCCCTCGTTGCCATACCCCGCACCCCCGTCATGATACACCTGGATCCCGGCTTTTTTCAAAAGGTCCGTCACTGAAACAGACCCTGACCGCTCGATATCCTGTTCAGTGAAAACGGTGATGTTCTGGCTGACATCCCTCAATGGTTCCTCGGTTCTTTTGGCCGTCACGACCAGGGTGTTCATCACATAGGGCGTTTCAATCTGTGTTTCCTGTGCAAAACCCGTTGCAGAGAACAGCATCATGATCACCATACCCGTCCATTTCAGCATGATCCTCTTCATCTATCTCTCCTGTGTTTTGCGGTAATGGTCAAAAAAAAAGATCCCGGGGCCAGTCCCCGAGATCTTCCGTTTTTAAAATCTCTGTCATGCCTCTGTACAGTACCGCGCTGTGCAGAACCACATATTTGCAAGCAGGTCTTCCGGCTCAGG
>NPIG01000074.1_pt1 | contig 114921 bp, 96 predicted proteins | sample 8637441 | NCBI WGS metagenome assembly NPIG01 (sample SAMN07420675, study PRJNA396082) | bioreactor metagenome | isolation source: sample BR6 brine-fed electro-methanogenic bioreactor BR | place: Japan: Kochi | collected 2016-06-14
GAAAACAGCATATGGCCGAAGGGTTCAAAATCCTGATCAGCGAATTTTCCGGCATGAATCTGTGGGCCGGGTTCAGGGAACCGGTTTTCAGGGATATCATTCATACCATTCTCCCGGATACAGACCTGGACCGGTTTCTCAGGCAGGTGAAACATCCGTTGATGGCCCATGATCTCCCCGCAGAACAGATAAAAAAACTGCTGTTTCTGATCATGCTGTATGTCAACATGGAGGCCGGTCATGCCGCACCCCGCCAACTATCAGCCAGGAGGGGTGAATGAACCCGGGAACACACCAGTATATTGACCGGCACACGGGCCGGGTTCACACGGAAACCCTTGTGGCGGATCAGACCATTGCCTTCCTGTACGCCACGGTCCGGGAAAATGCCCCGGCCATGTTCAATCTGCTGATCTCCGGCAGAATGTCGGCCCTTCTGGGATTTCTGTGCTTTGACCTGCCTTTGAACACTCATATTCCAGATCCCGGCCGATTTTTGAGCCAAAGGGGAATCCCTTTCAGGGAGATTTTCGGGCCGGTGAATCAACTCGATACCTTCCGGCGGTTTTTTGAACGGAAACTCCGGTACTGGGACTGCCGTCCCATGACCGATGACCCCGGGGCCTTTGTTTCACCGGCCGATGCCCGAATCCTGCCCGGTTCCTTTACAGACAACCGGCACCTGTGCATCAAGGATAAACTATTTCAGTATGAGGAACTGACCGGTATGGACCGGCCGTGGCACCGCACGTTCCGGGACGGAGAGTATGCCGTTTTCCGCCTGACCCCGGACAAGTATCACTACACCCATGTTCCCGTGTCCGGCAGGGTAAAGGATGTCTACGAAATCAACGGCTGCTTCCATTCCTGCAACCCCGGGGCCGTGGTGCAAACCATCACCCCGTTTTCCAAGAACCGGCGGGTGGTGACGGTCATTGACACGGATGTGCCGGACGGCACAGGGGTGGGACACGTGGCCATGGTGGAGATTGTGGCGCTGATGATCGGCCGGATCGTTGAATGCTACAGCCCGGTCCGGTATGAACCGGTCCGGCCGTTGCAGCCGGGCATGTTCATTCAAAAGGGGCAGCCCAAAAGCCTGTTCCGACCCGGCAGCTCCACCGTGGTGCTGCTGTTTGAAAAAAACCGGGTCCGGTTCTGCCCGGATCTGCTGGCAAACACCCGGCGGTTCGATGTGAAATCCCGGTTTTCAAGCCGATTCGGCGTGCCGCTGGTGGAAACGGATTTAAACGTCAGGGAAACCATTGGAAAGGCGGTCTGATGACTGAATTGTTTTTTATCACTGGCATGGGTGTGTTGACAGCCGTGGCTTTGTGGTGGGGGTTTCGACATCTGCCCCGGGAAAAATGGCAGATCATGGCGGTGGTGCCCCGGCACAAAACCGAACAGGGGTGGCAGGGACTCAATCTCACCTATTATGGGGTGTTGTGTGCCAATGCTTATACCGTTGCCGTGGTGCTGTTTTTGATACTGGCCACCTCGGCCCGGATATCTCTGTCCGGCCTGTGTGTTTTCATTACAGGTGTTCTGGCTGTCTGTCTGCCGGCGTCCCGGATCATCGCCCGGGTGGTGGAAAAGAAAAAAGGCACCCTTACTGTGGGCGGGGCCGTGTTTGCGGGCATCCTGGTTTCCCCTCCCCTGGTGCTGCTCATCAACCGGGTCTTTGAACCCGTCATGGCAACTCCGTTACACCCTTTGATTCTGCTGTCCGCAGTATCCATTGCCTATGCCTTCGGTGAAGGTCTGGGCCGCCTGGCCTGCATCAGCTTCGGGTGCTGCTACGGCAAACCCCTGGACCAGTGTCCTCCGGTCATTCAAACACTGTTTTCCCGGTTTTACCTGATATTCACCGGCCCCTTGAAAAAAATCACCTATGCTTCCGGATATGACGGACAAAAGGTCGTGCCCGTGCAGATTATCACGGCTGCCCTGTCCACCGGGACCGGGCTGGCCGGCACCCTCCTGTTTTTGAACGGATTTTATCGCACGGCCTTTCTGGTCACCCTGGCCGTCACCCAGATATGGCGATTTGTTTCCGAATTTCTCCGGGCGGATTTCAGAGGCGGGATGCGCATCACCGCCTACCAGATCATGGCCCTGGTCACCCTGGGATTTGCCGGTGCCCTGGCCCTGGGGCTGCCCGTGGACAACAACAGTCTCCCCCAGCCCCGCCTCCAAGAGGCGGTCTCCGCCCTGTGGACCCCCTGGATGATTCTTTTTGTCCAGGGGATCTGGGCCGCCTCGTTTTTTCACACCGGAAAAAGCGAGGTGACCGGCTCCCGCATCTTTTTTCATGTGGAAAAACCCCATATTTAATTGTTTTTTAATAGGGTCATAATACCGGCATAACGCCACCAGAGCATCATACCGGGTATCATCAATTATTTTTCAGGAGTCCGCCATGAACACCTTACTGCCGTCTTCCAAAAATTTCAGTCCGTCTATCCCCCCGTTTCTCGACAATGAGAAACTTTGCCGGTTCAAGGAACAACTGCTGACAAAACAGGTGGAACTGGTCCGCAAACGATCCGAGATCAAAACAAAGATCCGGAGCCTGAAAATGAAACATGCGGATCTGGTGGATCAAAGTATTCTCATGGGTTGCATCGACAATGAAATCCTTCATTCCCAACGTTGTGACGACCTCATCGCACAGATCGAAAAAGCATTGGAAAGAATCGAAAACGGTGAATTCGGATATTGCGAACTCACCGGAGACCCCATTGATATCAGACGTCTGGAAGTGCAGCCCTGGGCCACCCTGTCCATCAAAGCCCTGGAGAACATTGAAAAAAAACATGACAGCCGCCGGTTTTAATGAATACCGCCGACCTTTGATGCGGGTTCAATATCCGATGGCGGCCTTCAGGGTTTCTTTTTTTAACATCCTTTCCGACAGGGAATCCGTTCCATCTGTATGCACGGTATCTCCCAGTCCCAGATTATTCAAAAACGCATTGAAAATGGTATCCCTGGAAAACGACCTGGCCCGCCTCAAACTGTTCTTTTTCAAGGTGTGCCGAAACGTTTCATCCCTGACAAACCGGGCGATGCCTTCGGCGAGCCCTGCCGGATCTTCGGCCAGAATCCCGTTTTCCCGGGTCTGAATGATTTCAAGAGGTCCTTTTTCCGCATAGGCCGCCACCGCAGCCCCGCAACTCATGGCCTCCAGGATGACATTCCCGAAGGTATCGAACCGGGAAGGCAGCACCAGCAGATCCGTCCGGGAATACAAGGCCGGCATACGGGACCGGTCCACCCAGCCCAGGAACAGCACTCCAGGCAGCAGGGCTTTCAACCGGTTTTCGGCCGGACCCGTGCCGGCGATCACCAGCCGGACCGTCACTCCGGACCGACCCAGGGCTGCCATGATTTCGGGCAGATCAAACACCCCTTTTTCTTCGCTGAGCCGCCCGGCATACACCAAAACGATATCGCTTTCTGAAATTTGTTCCCCGAACACGGCCCGCCGGTCCCCGGGCAGAGGGCGGAACCTCTCATCCACCCAGTGGGCCGTGTTGTAAACCCGGGAGCCGTCATAGGCAATGGCCGGCCCCGTGAGCCAGTTCCGGTGATCCCGGTTCAATACAAAAATGCCGTCAAACTGGTGGTAAAACGCTCTGAGCATCCGGCGGATCCGGTCCATCACCGGGGGCGGCAGTTCCATGGTATGCCGGAAAAATGTCAGCCAGTCCGTGTGCATGAAAAAATAGACGGGCACGGCCATGGACTGTTTGAGAAACAGGGCCGCCAGCCCCATCAGCAGTTCCGTGGAGCAGATGATCCGGTCATATCCCCCCTGGATGAACAGGGCCTGGACAGCCAGGAGATCCGGGACCTGAAACACATGATCCGGGTAACCGGGAACGGTAAAACTTCCCACGGGCGGCACCACCTTTAAATGGGGAGCTTCCTGAATCCGGTCATGGCAGACCAGAAAATCGATGGGCAGATCCCGTTCCTGGATAAAAGACAGCTTTCTGGACAGGGATGTGGACACGCCGTTGTCGTCACACAGGGTATCGGTGAGCCAGAGGACACGCCGGGGATGGACATGACGTCCCAGGGACCGGGCAAAGCCGTTGACAAACTCCCGCTGGCCCATCAGCACCCGGGTGGAGAGCAAAGAGGCCCCGGCAATGACCCCCCAGGCCAGCACGGGAAAGGTCAGGGCATCAAAAAAATCGGATAGATTGATCCGGGAGCCATGATCCAGTGTCGGTTCCGGATCTTCTTCAAACAACGCCCTGACATGGGACGGGAGTTCGAGCTGTTGAATCAGGTCGGCCAGGTTTTTGTTCCGAACCCTGTCCAGATGCTCCCAGTGACCGGCCCGGGAAGCGACCCGTTTTGCAATGATCTGGTTCAGGCAGGAAAACATCCGGGAAGACCCGGTTTTCAGCAGTTCCATATAACGCTTCCGGTCCCGGGATCTGGCCCGGGCGATCTCATCGATGGCCCGGATCAGGGGCCGGAAATCCGGGGTCACCTTGAACCGGCTGATCAGGCCGGGCCGTCTGCCGTGCAGGGCCTCGTGAAACGATCTGAAAAAAAACAGGGTGAACCGGTGCCGCCGAAGCTCCTGCATGGCATTGCTGAACCCCAGACAGACCAGCTTGTCCCGAAGGCTTCCTTTATGGAGAAACATTCTGAGCAGTCCGGGCTCTTTCATGTTCAAAGCGATCTGGGACAGGTAATCCATGAACGCGACATTGAGCTTTTCATGGATAAACACCTCACCATAGGGATGCATGGTGCCGCTTTGGATTGCTTCCAGTGCCAGCAGAGACAGGGGCGTTTGCTTTCGTTTCTTCTCCAGATCCGGCACATACAGGCCCGTGCCGCAGGTACCGGCAAACAAACCCATGTGATCATCCGATCCTCCCGTGACCCGCTTGTCATAGACAAATCTGCAGAAATTTTCCGACCGGATACCGTGTTTTTTCTGCCAACGATCGATCCGCTCTTCGGTCAGGCTGTCCAGCCATTCCCAGGTCAACAGGTTCTGCCACACATCCCGCTGGCCGTTGAGCACCTCGAACCGGTCGAACATCAGAGCCAGGTACTCGTACATGACCGGATCCGGACCCTTGGCACCGGCCCCCACATACAGGGGGTGGGGCAGTATTGTGGGGATATCATGATCCACCGCATAGGTGAGAAAGGCCGGCAGATCATTTCTCAACCCGTTGAGGATCTCCTCCTGGGCCGGGGTGAACCCATAAGCCAGCACATGCAGGCGGGTATTGAACCTCTTGAAAAAGCAGGTGAATTCTGCCCCCGGCAGCACATCCCTGCCGGTTTCCATCAACTCCCAGCAGGACCGGGCATTGTTGTGGTTGGTAATGGTGACCAGATCGCACCGGTGTTCATTCAGACAGGTAACCAGCTCGTCCGTCTTCAGCCAGGTTTCCGGAAACCGCAGGATTCTGCCCAGAAGCTCGTCTGTGACATCGGAGTTACAGTCATGGCAGTGCAGGTCTATTCGAAGGCATTCTTTTTCCGGAAACTGTGACTGATGTTCGTCCAGGCGCTGCTGGAATGTCTGTTGAATCTGCTGCTGAAACTGTCCGGACTCTGACATGGTATTTGCGCTCCTTTTTTTGACGCTTGTTACGCTTGTTTTTGACTCCGGCCGGATGACTTGCCGGGGTTTTGTTGAAATTCCCCCTGTCCCTGTCGGATCGCGCTGGACCTTATCAGGAATTCAATAATATTGTATGTGAATTGCATTGATTTTTGGTAAGGACCGGTTTTCATTTTTTTAAATCAAAACATAACTTCCGTCTAACAGGGAATAAACATGCAAATGGTTTGATGATCGGCAATGTCAGACAGAGTTACAGAAAACTCAGAATAAAACGACCAAATCATTTAAGGAGACGCGTAATGAAAAAATGGATCACATCAATGTTCGTCGCCATGGCTGTCATGATGGCGTTCACCAACGCCCCCATGGCTGAAGAAACCATCACTGAATTCCGCATCGGTATCCTGGGGGGTGAAAACGCATCGGACCGGCTGCGGTCCAATGAGTGCATCCGGGCCAAGGCCGAAGCAACGCTGGGTGTACCCACCAAAATTTATGCACCGGCCGATTATAACGGGGTGATCGAAGGTCTTCTGGGAGGCAACCTGGACATGGCCTGGCTGGGAGCTTCCGGTTATGCCAAAGTGTACATGACAAACCCGGATGCCGTGGAACCCGTGCTCACCAAGATCAACAAGGACGGCTCATTTGGTTATTACGCCATCGGTTTCGCCCGGGTGGATTCCGGAATTGAAAACCTGGAAGACATGAAAGGCAAGGTGTTTGGTTTCGGTGATCCCAACTCCACTTCCGGATACCTGATTCCCTCCATCGAAATTCCCCAGGCCGGGTATTCCATGAAGCCGGGTGAGTATTTCAAGGATGTCAAGTTCACCGGCGGCCACGAACAGACCATTGTGGCGGTATTCAACGGGGATATTGACGGCGGTGTCACCTGGGCCTGCGGCCTGGGGGACTGGGTGGACGGCTATAACAGCGGCGCTTTGAGAAAAGCGGCGGATGCCGGTATTGTGGACATGACCCAGATCCGGGAGATCTGGCGGTCCAAACTGATCCCGGAAGGCCCCATCGTTCTGCGCAAAGACCTGCCGGAATCCGTGAAACTGAAGATCACCGGCATGCTGGCCAGCATGCCCTCCATGGACCCGGAATGTGCGTATGGATTCATGGCCGGCGAAATCAAGGCCATTGCTCCCATCGATCATTCCGACTACCTGAGCATCATCGCCGCCAGAAAAGCCAAATCCCAATAGCCGGAGAAAGCCCTTCATTTGAACGGCCGTTCCCGGCGGCCGCTGGAAAAAACAGCGGCCGCCGGTTTTGAAAATTTCTGCCGTCCACATGATGAAAAAGGATACGCCATGACCGTTTCGGCCATCAACGAAGAAATTCTTGCCATGGAAAAACGCCGGCAGCTCTATTCCGCTGTGTGTATTGTCATGATGCTGGCCATCCTCGTCAGCGGATACAAACTGGCCAATGACATGAATTCCGGCAGTTTTTTCAGGGGATTGACCCAGTTTTTCGATTATCCGGGTGAAATTGTCAAAGAAGCCTGGCAGGCGGGATTCGGTTTTTTTGCTCTGCTGATCCGGTTTCTGCCGGCCCTGGTGGAAACGTTGAACATCGCAGGCGCCGCATCCCTGATCGGCGGTGCACTGGCCGTGGTACTGGCATTTCTGGGATCCAGCAACCTGGACGTCAAGCCCGCCGTCATCATTTTGTTGGTCCGGCGGATCATGGACAGCATGCGGGCGTTTCCGGAACTGATCATCGCCTTGTTTCTCATTTTCGTTCTGGGCTCCAGCCCGGTACCGGCCATGATCGCAGTGGCGTTTCACACGGCCGGGGCCCTGGGCAAGCTGTTTTCCGAGGTCAATGAGAACATGGATCAGGCCCCCATCGAGGGACTGGCCTCCTGCGGGGCCAGCTGGCTGCAGCGCATGCGGTACGGGGCACTGTCCCAGGTGCTGCCCAATTATCTGAGCTATTTCATGCTCCGGTTTGAAATCAATGTCCGGGCATCGGCCATTCTCGGGTTTGTCGGGGCCGGGGGCATCGGCACGGAACTGCGGCGCACCATTGGGTGGGGAAAAGGGTCCGGTGATGAAACCGCAGCGTTGTTTGTGCTTTTGATTCTCTCTATTTTCATCATTGACCAGACATCTTCTTTCCTTCGCCGACGCCTGATTACCGGCGACCAGGCGGCTTAATCGAGGTCCCCTTATGAGCATCACTTCCATGGCCCTGAATCACACCGCGTTTTTGACACCGAACAGCCGGACCGTCTTCTCCGCCATCCGTCGAAACAGTATTATTACCCTGGCGGGTGTCACCGCTGGGGTGATCTATCTGTGCTATATTTTCTTTTCCTTTGATGTCGGCGGACTGATCAGCAAAGCCCGGCCGGGCCGGGCCCTGCTGCTGGCCACGGATGCCGTGGCCCACAAGGTGCATGTCACCCGGAACCTGCGGGGGACAAGTTCATTGACAGTGGCCGTGGAAGGGGAACGGACCGCCACCTATGACACCCCGCCCGCCTGGGTGAAACAATCCGGGGACCTTGTCCGGGTGGATCTGGGCAAAGGGGTGACCGTCGAGATGCAGGAAACCGTTTTGATCCTGACGATCCCCGACTATGGCCACATCCGGGTGGAAGTGACCGGATCAGGCATCGAAACCGATCTGCCGGAAGGAAAAACTCCCCCGGACTGGCTCCGGGCCACTTCCGCCAAGTTTGATGCCCGGCCGTCCTTAGGTCAGCGGATTCAGGTGTCCCGGGCCCGCATGGAAGTGCACCGGTATTTCGGGGGATGGGAAAATTTTTTCTTTCCCTTCCGGTCGGAACTGGCCGGATCTTCTTTCCCGGAGATCATCCGACTGGCATTTTCCAGTGACCGGCGCCAGCCGGAGACACCCAACTGGAAACTGATATTCAACACCTTCTGGAACAATCCGGACTGGCAGCATGGCAATGTGTTTATCGCGTTGCTGGAAACTTTTCTCATGGCGGTTCTGGGGACCCTTACCGCAGCTCTGGCAGGACTGCCCCTGGCCATTCTGGCGGCCTCCAACTTCACTCCGTCCCAGGTGCTGCGGTTTGCCGTCCGCCGGGTCTTTGACTTTCTCAGAGGCATTGACATGCTGATCTGGTCATTGATTTTTATCCGGGCCTTCGGTTTAGGGCCGCTCACCGGGGCCCTGGCCATCGCCTTCACTGACACCGGTTCGCTGGGAAAACTGTTTTCAGAAGCCCTGGAAAACGTGAACAAACGGCAGATGGAAGGAGTCAGCGCCACCGGGGCCAACCGGTGGCAGTTCTACCGGTTCGGAGTCATTCCCCAGATCATTCCCGTATTTGTCTCCCAGGGCCTGTATTACCTGGAGTCCAACATCCGGTCCGCCACCATCATCGGGGCCCTCGGGGCCGGGGGCATCGGCCTGATGCTGGTGGAAACCATGAACACCCAGCGGGATTGGGAAAACACTGCCTACCTGATCCTGCTGACCGTCGGCCTGGTCATCATCATGGACACGCTTTCCGGAAAACTGCGAAAACGGCTCATTCACGGGGTGGCGCAAAAAAACTCGATAAATCAATGACATCCAGGAACAATAAGGAGATACCATGAAAATTACCCACTTGACCAAACAGTTCGGCACAGTTACAGCCGTCAATAAAGTATCCTTTGCTATTGACACCCCCCAGATGGTCGGGATCATCGGTCCTTCCGGGGCCGGTAAATCCACGCTGCTGCGCATGATCAACCGGCTCACCGATGCCTCCGGCGGCAGCATCGAGATGAACGGCCGGGATATTCTTGCGCTGAAAGGAAAAGAAAAACGAAAATGGCAGCGGGACTGCGCCATGGTCTTCCAGCAGTTCAACCTGGTACCCCGCCTGGATGTGGTGACCAATGTCCTGCTGGGCCGGCTCAACGGATATTCCACCGTGAAAAGCCTGTTCAGTATTTTCGGCAAAGAAATGGTGGATGAAGCACTGACTGCCCTGGACCGCCTGGGGATTGCCGGCCAGGCCCTTCAGCGGGCCGAAACCCTGTCCGGGGGGCAGCAGCAGCGGGTGGCCATTGCCAGGGCGTTGATGCAGACCCCCAAAATGGTGCTGGCAGACGAACCCATCGCCTCCCTGGACCCGTTGAGCGCGGAAAAAGTCATGACCGCGCTGCGAGAGATCCGGGACCGGGATCAACTCACCGTCATCTGCAACCTGCATACCCTCGACACCGCCAGAACATACTGCGACCGGGTGATCGGCATGCTCCAGGGTAAAATCGTGTTTGACGATGTGCCGGCAAAACTGACCCCGGCCGTGGTCAAAGACATTTACGGCGCCGATACAGAGCTCAATGAGTCCGTGACCTCCACCTCGATGGTCACGCCGGTCAGAAAACCGAGCCCCCGCAGCCTGGCACCGGCCATGGCTGCTCTGTCAGCTGGTTGATCATCAAAGGGTTTGCCGAAGAATGCCGCCGTCCGTCAGTCCAGAGCAATCGCTGATGATCCCCATGAACAGGAAGTGATGGACTAGATCGAAACCGTTTCTGAATCAGACGGCTGGACGTGGGATCATGGAAAAGCCCTGCATATCAGAACGAAAAAATGCCCTTTCTGGAAGAGGTCATCGCCACCATTCCGGATCAGGGCGGACTGATCGTGGAAATCAAATGCGGGCCTGAAATCCTGCCGGTCTCCAGCAGATTGCGGCAGACACCCCCAAAAAAGACCGGTTGATCTTTATCAGTTTTGGATGGGAAACCATTTTAGCCGCTAAAAACAGGTTTAACAGATAAAATCAAGACATGTGCCGATAACTGGCTCAACGGCATTGACCTGTACTATAAAATAATTGACGCTGAAATGATTGAACAGGCGCATCGATCCGGACTGGAAATCCTGTGCTGGACAGTCGACGATCCGGTAAAAGCCCGGCAATTGATTGATCTGGGGGTAACCGGCATTACAACCAACAGACCCGCTTGGCTGAAATCAAACGTCACCCGGGGCTTTCATGGAGGACCAGGAACCGCGATGCGCAATCCTGTGTCTGAAGCGTTTAAGCTGACGGGCCGCGCCAAGGTGCTTGAAAAAGGCGGCTGAGCTTCTCGCGGTCCCGTCCAGTGATGGGTTCGGTGATCAATTCTGTTTGATTAGACCTCTTGACGTCAATAATTCTTCAACCAAATCTCCATTTTTCACTGTGAATCCGATATCAACCCATTGATTTTTCAAAACCATCTTAAAAATCCTGTCTCGGCTTGGACGATCGTTGTCATTTGGAAACCACACTTTAAAACTACCAGTGCCATGAATTCGCCACTTTCCACTCTTGAGTGTGGGCTTAAGCACAACAACACTTTCAATATCTGCTATTTTAACAACCTTTTTTTTACACGTCGGAAAGTAATAGTTAAAAAAGGTGATATTCTCGTTTGTTATACAAACTAATTCATCATTATACGTTGATTTCATATATGTGCTTCTCCAACCGAACGTTCCGGCTCACCGGACCTGCGCTGTTTGCGGGGTCCGAGTGTAGCCGGTGGTTATTTCACGATTTCTTTTTTGTACTCAAACAACTTGAACGCATTATTTGGATCTGGCTGAAATTCACCAATCTTTGTATAACCAAACTTTTCATAAAAGTGGTGGTTTCGATAGGCTTTATATGGTGTTGCAAGTGTCCAAGCTTTTGCGCTGCTATATTGTTTTTCAATTAACTCCACTGTCATGGAGCCAATTCGCTTGTTTTGATATTTTTCAGAAATGAAAAAGTACTTTATTTCTATCAGTTCTTTATATGATGGGATGATGCAAATGCCACCAGCAAGCTCATCATTGTATTGAATTTTATAATAATGGCCTTTTTCAATTTCTGATTGATGCCAAGCTAACGACTCAATTCCCGGAGGATAAGAGCCGTACTGCTCATAATCACCAGTAAAAGCCTCAACACTGATTGATTTCAGCATTTCTGCATCCTCAATTTTTGCCAAAGAGAGTGTAATCGTCAATTTTATTCCCTGCTGTTTAAACCGTGAATTCATATGACATATCGCACATAACGCCGTCTGTCACCTGCCGGAAGGGGAGTGCAGATTATGCAAATGGCAAAAAGGTTGAAAAGCTTCAGGCTTGGCCAAAGCCAAGGTAGCCCGCCCCTTCCGGACTGAGTGTACAGGCTTGTTAGCGAAATTATTTTTGATTCTTCTAAAAATAGTTCACCTATTGTCAATTTTCTTTGCGGTAATAATAGTGAAAGAGTGTGCATTTACAGTTAAAATAGCATTATATTCGAAACATTTGAAATAATGATTTTTCCCCTTTGTTTCTATATTTTCAAGAAGAGTCGACAAAATAATTTTTTTCAAGAATATTTCTGTTTCACTATCTGAAAAGCGGACGATTTCCAGATTTCTCCTTATTCTCGAAAATCCTAAAGGGGTATTTCTGAATTTATCGGCTGTTGATGTTCTTAAAGTTTCGTTCATTTTTTTTTTGCTAACGCCGAAAATCATCGGCAAAATAAAGATGCAGAGTGAAGCGATGAAGCTTTATTTTGTCCGAGTGAATTTGAATGGTTATACCTATTTTACTGTTTTTAGAAAAAAAATTGTATATACCCTGAACAATCCCCATTATGATGCATGTGACATAGGTTAATCTCTGGGGAAAACTTATGTTTTATTCCAAGTTCTTCAAGCCAGCATTTGATTCTGTAAAGTACACCACATTCATACTTGCCTATGGCACCTAATCTTTTTACACCTTCATAGGCAAAGCATTTTCCTTGATTAAATACCCATGTCACTTTGTTCTCTTCAGAAAAATTAAAGCTAACATTCATAAAATCAGGTATTATCAATTTAGAAGCTTCAATAAAAAACACCTTAAATTCTTCAAAGTTTTCAATGTCTTTCTTAAATCCCAAAACACTCCTAATTCTTTTTAGTTCAATTGAAGACATTGATTTAATGGCGGATTTATTAATTTTATTTGTTGTCTCAATCCCAAATTCTTGCAGGCAATGAAAAAACCACATACCGTCATGTGTCATCCAACACTTATTTAAAAGATCAATTGTTTCTTTTTTGGTAATAGCATCACTTGGTTTCAAAACTACCGCCTCCTTCACCTCAGTTTATTGTAACTTTACATCATAACGTTGCAAATAACCGGCTGGGAAAAGGCACAGAGCGAAGCGACGCGGCTTTTCCCAGTCCGAGTTAATTTGCCTTGTTAGCCGCCAATTGGTGTACACAGCTCAATTATTGAGCCCTCAGCGGATCTGACATACCCAACAACTTGCCCCCAAGGTTTTTCTTCCGGCTCTTTTATCGGTAATGCACCGGCTGAAACGGCTTTTTCATATGCTGCTGAAACATCTTCGGTTACAAAAGCCAGCTCAATTCCTAAGGGTGTGTCATTGATATTTGATTTTGTATATTTGCCGCCCAAGTTCATATCACCCATTTCGTGGGAAGCAAAAGCTAATATTGTTTCGCCTGTATCCAACTCCCCATAGGCTTTAGATTCGTGAACAAATTTAACGTCAAAACCAAAAGCCCTATGATAGAACTCCAGCGTTTCCTCGACTGAGGACACGTATACAATTGTATAACCATATTTCATTTTGTTTCTTCCATTTTTAAAGTTTTCTTTCTCTCATCTGTGAATGCCCACCATGGTAGTGGTTCACCGCTTTCCATGAAATGAACAATAGATATAAACGTGTCAATGACACAGGGATCATGCCTTTCCTCTGATACTGTGCAAAGTTGATCGTATAGCCCAAAGGGTTGCTTTCCAATCAACTTTTTCGGATGATCAATCGGAGCTTATCCGCAATTGCCCTTCCAACATTTGGAAGGTCTTCAAGTCGTGAAATTGTATCTCTGTCTGGATTTTTCATGATTTTCCTTACGGCTAACGATTAATAGTATCATGACGTAAAAATCCAATTCAACCTCTGGTTCCAACCCCTTATATTTTTCTTGTTGAACTGTCAACATAAATTATATATATTGATTATACGCTTCGACATATAATTATTAATGTTTGGAATATTACGACAGTGACGCACGAAAGAGCCGACCTGAAAGATTTTTTTAATACCCAGGGAATCAGTCCGCAGAAAATAACCTATTACATTGGATGGCTGGATCAATTTTTCCAATTTTACAACGGCAGCATAGATGAGGTTTCGAATGGAGATGTAATCGCTTTCAATAATTTTCTGTTTCAGAAAGGAATGGCAGAATGGCAGATCATGCAGGCCCGGGAAGCGGTATTCCTGTATATTGAAAAATTTCTGAAAAAAAAGATACGGTTTTCAGAACCGGACAAAGAGCGTTCCGATTCGGGACATATCCAGACATGGACGGAAGCCAAAGAGATTTTCATAAACCGCATGAGGCTGCGCCACTATGCCTATAATACCGAAAAAACCTATCGGGAATGGATCAGACGATTCCTGCTGTATACCCGCGTAGAATCTCCTCGCACGGCAACGCCCGGGCATGTAAAACGATTTCTCACCTATCTGGCTGTGGAAAGAAAAGTGTCCTCGTCTACCCAGAATCAGGCGCTCAACGCATTGCTTTTCTTGTATCGTGAGGTATTGGGAATAGAATTTGGCGATTTCAGAAACACGATCCGGGCAAAACAAAGCAAACATATACCTGTGGTGCTTTCCAAGGAGGAAATAAAAATACTGTTCCGTCATCTTTCCGGCATACACCTGCTGATGCTGAAACTGATCTACGCCGGCGGCATCCGCCTGACGGAATGTGTCCGATTACGGGTCAAGGATCTTGATTTTGACAATCAGGCCCTGATCATTCGATCAGGGAAAGGCGACAAAGACAGAACCACCCTTTTTCCGGAATTTCTTCATCCCCCCTTGAAGCCCACTTGAAAGAGGTGAAAGCGATACATGACCGGGACCTTGCCAATGGGCATGGTGCTGTTTATCTGCCGGAAGCCCTGGAACGAAAATATCCCAATGCCGGCAGAGAATGGGCATGGCAGTATGTATTCCCTGCCGGTAAACTTTCGGTCGACCCGGGAAGCGGCATCGTCCGTCGTCATCATGTCGGCCAGCAGGTATTGCAGCGGGCCATGAAAGCCGCTCTGAAAAAGACGGACATCGCCAAGGCGGCGAGCGTTCACACTCTTCGCCACTCGTTTGCCACGCACCTGCTTCAGTCCGGATATGATATCCGCACCGTCCAGAATCTTCTGGGCCACAAAGATCTGAATACGACCATGATCTACACCCATATATTGAAGCGGGGTCCCGGCGGGGTCATGAGCCCGGCTGAATTTTTGAGGTGAAGTCCCGGGATAAATCGGCATTCAGGGAATTTGCCAATACTGGCATTTTCCCTGAATGGTTATGTATCGTTGTTTCTTTTTTTGGATGTTCAAAATTGACTGCCACTGGCTCATGTGATATTGCAACCAATAGTTGCACAATAAAACTTTCGAAAAGGAAGCGACATGCCAAATATAACCATCCGGGAAATTCCTGATGTTTTATACCAGGATATTAAAAAAATGGCGGAGGAGGAACGAAGGTCCATCAACAGCCAGATCATATACAACCTTTCTCAATATGTGAAAAATGAAAAATCCACAGAACAGAGACTGGCGGAGGTACGAAAATTGCGGCAGGCCATAAACGTTAAAGATTTCCACCCCACACAGGAACAATTGAAAGAAATGGTTGAGGAGGGCAGGCAGTGATAGTTGTGGACACCAATATCATCAGCTATCTTCTCATTCCCAATGATTTATACAACCCCCTTGCTGAAGCGCTTTATCAAAAGGACAGCCGGTGGAGTTCACCGTTTTTATGGCGGTATGAATTCATGAGTGTATTGAGCATCTATCTGCGTAAAAACCTTATTGATGCGGTTGGATGCAAATCGCTCTACAAGGAGGCAGTGGACTTGGTTGCATCAAGGCTGATGCCGGATTTTGATGCGGTAACCGGAATTACAACCAACCGGCCCGCCTGGCTGAAATCAAAAATCAACCGGGAAGCTTTCACTGTTTAAGAGAAAGCACGATGCGCAACCCCGTGTCCGGATCAAAAAAATGGCAGTGTTTCCATAAAAATCCCAGGTCCACAGTATCTCCCGGAGACAGGCGGCTGTATTCTTTGCTCCGGATGATCAGCGGCTGTTTGCCGGAGCCGCACTGGATATGGTACAGACTGTCCGACCCCAGGCTTTCTTTCAGTTCGATCTACCCGGAAAACCGGATATCCGGAGTGACAGACCCGTCCACCACAAACAGGTGCTCCGGCCGGATTCCGCACACACAGGGGCCGGTTACAGCCGGTTCAAAGGACAGCGGCAGAGCCGAACCTTTCTCCTGGATCCGTCCCTTCAGATCCGTTCCCCGGTCCAGGTGCGGCTTCGACAGATCATTAAGCCGCAGGTGGGGTCCGGTGAGATCCCCGGCCAGGAGGTTGATTTCAGGGGACCCGATAAATTTTGCCGTAAACAGGGTCTCAGGCTGAAAAAACACCTGGTCCGGGGTGCCGAGCTGTTCGATCCGGCCCTGATTCATGACCAGTATCCGATCCGTCAGGGTCATGGCTTCCACCTGATCATGGGTCACATAGATCATGGTGGTTTTCAGGGTCGCATGCAGTTTTTTCAACTCCACCCGCCTGGATGCCCGGAGCTTGGCATCCAGGTTGGACAAGGGTTCGTCAAACAGAAACACGGATGGCTTGCGCACGATGGCCCGGCCCATGGCCACCCGCTGGCGCTGCCCCCCGGACAGTTCCCTGGGTTTGCGGTCCAGCAAATCCTCCAGCTGCAGCAGCCAGGCAGCGCGATTCACCCGATCCCGGATCTGCACCTTTGACACTTTCCTCAATTTCAGGCAGTAGGCCATGTTGTTGAACACACTCATGTGGGGATACAATGCATAGTTCTGGAACACCATGGCAATATCCCGGTCTTTGGGTTCGATGGTGTTGACCGTATGACCGTTGATGCGGATTTTTCCGCCGGATACCTGCTCAAGGCCCGCGATCATCCGCAGCAGGGTGGATTTGCCGCACCCGGACGGGCCCACCACCACCAGTACGGGCGGCAGCTGGGCCAGCAGGGTGTTGAGCATTCCCAGGTCGGCCACCACCGCAAAAGTGGGTATGATGCGAACCTCCACCGGCAGCATCAGGGTGATAAAGATCATCCAGAAAAAAAACATCCGGAACCTGAAATCAAAATACACAATGGCAAATGCGGATAAAATGGAGATGACAATTTTTCCGAATGCAATGGACAAGGCCATGATCAGGCTGTTGAACAGCATGATCCATACCGGCTGTTCCCGGGCATTTCCTACGCCCTGGAACAGGGCCTGGGCCATGCGGACCATGTCGTGGCTGGCCGCCACAAAAGTGATCCACAACGGAAACCCGATGACAATGGCCATGAGAATCACAGACTGACCAGCCGATCCCCCCAGGTCCAGGCCGATGAATCCATCATTGTAAATCTTGTACACCAGAATCTGGGTGGCCTGGGATGCGGGCCAGATAAAAAACACCAGGGTGATGAGCACCTGGGGCAGCACCAGCAGATACGGAAGAAAAGAAGAAGAAAAATGGACCCGCTTGATCATGAAAACCTGTTGTCTCCGGTTCAGGAAACAGCTGTTTCCTGAACCGGAAATAGTTTAAAACCGTTTATTTGTTGGCTTTCTCAAATTTTTCCAGCAGGCTGTTGCCTTTTTCCACGGCATCATCCATGGCATCGGCAGCGGTTTTGATGCCGTTCCAGACGGCTTCCAGCTCATCATTGATGATGTCACGGACCTGGACAAAATTTTCGAACCGCACCCCCCTGGAATTGGGGGTGCGGGTGTTGAGGTTCAACTGCCGGATGGCGGTGTCCGTGCCGGGATTATCCTTGTAAAATCCCTGTTTCTTTGACAATTCCCAGGCGGCTTTGGTGATGGGCACATAGCCTGTTTCCTGGTGCCACCAGGCCTGGACTTCGGGTGAGGCCTGGTAGTTCATGAACATGGCCACGCCTTTGTAGTCTTTTGCCTCCCGACCTTTGAGGGTCCACAGGGTGGCACCGCCGATGATGGAGTTCTGGGGAGAATCGATCAGTTCCGGATCATAGGGCAGCATGGCCTGGCCGAATGCAAATTTTGCCTGTTTTTTCATACCCCCGTAATAAGCGGATGAGTTCAGCCACATGGCGCATTTCTCATTGATGAACAGGGGCAGGCTATCCCCCCGGCGGCAGAAACGCATTTTTATCCAGGGTGAACCCATGGTCGTTCATCACATCCTCGATGGGATACACCGCACCTTCTGCCGCCATCATGGTGGCGGTTCCCACCTCGAACACCTGGACGATATGGGGCTGCTGCCCGGCCCGGAAGGCGGCAATGGCAGCGGTCATGGTTTCGGTATAGTTGCCCTTGTACACCGGCACCACCATAGACGGATAATATTTATAAAATATATTGAACCGGCTAGGGTTGTATTAAAATACCGGCATTATGGGAGAATGGACATGCATCCAGAACAGACAGTCAATACCAAAGATCCACTGTTCAACTATATATACAAGATAACCGTTTATAGTCCCTGATATCAGTTCCGCCAAGTTTGGAGAATCATCTGTCTGAACGCTTATTGAATGTTAATGGGTGTTTAATAAAAGCTGAACATCTTCATTTTATAAAGGCGGTGAACTGCAAAGGCGCAAATGATTTATAAATCCGGCACCCAATTGACCGTCTGCCATGGAGAAACCCCGTGAGCCGCATCGAAATCCGCAACCTGACAAAATCATGGGGCCCTGTCAAAGGGGTGGATCAGGTGTCGTTTGCGATTCCCGAAAAAAGACTGACCGTGCTGCTGGGGCCTTCGGGCTGCGGTAAGTCAACGGTGCTGCGCCTGATTGCCGGTCTGGAAACCGTATCTTCCGGAACCATCTGCATCGGGGACAAAGAGATCACTCACGAGGACCCTGCTCGCCGGGGGGTGTCCATGGTGTTTCAATCCTATGCCCTGTTTCCCCACCTCAGCGTCCGGGAAAACATCCTGTTCGGGCTGAAGGTGAGGCGGGTGCCCAAAGCCAAACAGCAGGCAAGGCTGGCAGATGCCGCCCGCATGGTGGGGCTCCAGGACCTGCTGGACCGGCGGCCGTCCCAGCTGTCCGGGGGGCAGCGCCAGCGGGTCGCCCTGGCAAGGGCCATCGTGTCCCGCCGCCGGGTGTGCCTGATGGACGAACCCCTGTCCAACCTGGATGCCAAACTCCGGGCCGAAATGCGGGGGGAGATCCACCGGCTCCAGAAGGAGATCGGGCTGACCATGATATATGTCACCCATGACCAGGTAGAGGCCATGACCATGGCGGACCAGGTGATCCTGCTCAACTCCGGCCGGGTGGAGCAGGCCGGCCCGCCATATGTCTTGTATGACCGCCCGGAAACCACGTTTGCGGCCCGTTTCATGGGATCGCCGCCCATGAACCTGCTGACGCTGAACGGTGAACAGGCGGCCGCTGCCCTGGCAGACCTTCCTTCTGACCGGAAGAAGGAACCATTTCACCGCCATCAGGGGATGCTAGGGGTACGGCCGGAACATGTTTTTATCGGTGACACCGGACTGCCAGCCCGGATTGTCGCCGCGGATTACCTGGGATCGGAAACCATTGTCCGCATCCGGCTGGATGACCAGGTCCTGTTTGCCAGAACCGGCAAAAGGATCCCCCCGGGTCCTGAGGCACAGATTTATATCAGCTGGCCCAGGGAAGCGGTCTGTCTGTTTGACAAAACCGGCAGGCGGTTACCGGAAAATGTTTTATAACCTTTTGAATTTTGTGCAGGATGCCGTGCCTTCAGGGCACGGCCGTCAGTAAAAAATGAAACCAACCCACTTTGTAAAGTTGTAAAGGAGAAAAAAAAATGCGTCAAAAAATGCATTTGACGGTGATGGGGCTCCTGCTGACTGTCTGCCTTATGGCAGGCACGGCAGCGGCCAAACAAACGGAACTGACCATGTATTATCCTGTGGCGGTGGGCGGGCCCCTGACCCAGGTGATCGACGGCATGGTGGATGAATTCATGGCCGAAAATCCCGGTATCAAGGTCAACGCCATTTATGCCGGTAACTACAATGATGCCCGCATCAAGGCTTTGGCAGCCCTGAAAAGCGGCCGACCGGCCCAGCTGTCCGTGCTGTTTTCCATTGATATCTATGAACTGATCGAACAGGATGCCATTGTGGCCTTTGATGATGTGGTCCAGACGGCCGAGGAAAAAGCGTGGCTGGATTCGTTTCATCCCACCCTCATGGAAAACGGAAAAACCGGGGGAAAGACCTGGGGAATCCCGTTCCAGCGGTCCACCATTGTAATGTACTACAACAAGGACCTGTTCAAGCAGGCCGGTCTGGATCCGGAACAGCCCCCGGCCACCTGGGACGAGATGGTGTCCATGGGCAAACAACTCACCGCGTCTGACCGGTGGGGAATCATGATCCCGTCCACGGGCTACCCCTACTGGATGTTCGGGGCTTTGGCCATGCAGAACGGACAGGTGCTCATGAACGGAGACGGCAATGCGACCTATTTTGACCACCCGGCCGTCATCGAAGCCCTGCAGTTCTGGAAGGATCTGGGGGGCAAACACGGGGTGATGCCCGCCGGCACCATCGAATGGGGCACCCTGCGCCAGAACTTTCTGGAGGGGAAAACCGCCATGATGTGGCACTCCACCGGCAACCTGACTGCAGTCAAAGACAATGCAGATTTTGACTTCGGTGTGGCCATGCTGCCGGCCAGCAAACGGCGGGGCACGCCCACGGGCGGCGGCAACTTCTATATCTTCAAGCAGACCGCACCGGATGAACGCAGGGCCGCCATGCAGCTGATCAAATTCATGACCGGCCCGGAAAATTCCGCCCGATGGTCCATGAAAACCGGCTATATGGGGGTCAGTCCGGCAGCTTACAATACTGAGGCACTCAAAGACTATGTCTCAGAATTCCCCTATGCCGCCGTGGCCAGGGACCAGCTGGATTATGCCACGGCTGAACTGTCCACCTATCAGACCGGCCGGATCAGAAAAACTCTGGATGATGCCATCCAGGCGGCATTGACCGGCGCCAAGGCACCGGAAGCCGCCCTCAAGGAAGCCCAGGGGGTGGCCGACCGGCTCCTGAAACCTTACCGTTAACCCCAACCATTTCCTGTTCCGTGCCGGGAATGAAACCCGGTCCCGGCACGGAACAGGTTAACAGGAAAAAAAGGCGCTCCATGCTGCTCCCCCGGAAAAATCACGTGCATGCCTGGCTCCTGCTGATGCCGGCGGCCATCCTGCTCATCGCCTTCACCCATTATCCCACGGTGACCACGGTGGTGAAAAGCCTGTTCTCCAAGGGAACGGCCATCCGGCCATCCCGGTTCACGGGCCTGGACAACTACGGGATGATGATGGCAGACCCCGTGTTCTGGAAGGTGCTGGGCAACAACCTGTGGTTCGCACTGGGGACCATTCCCACCTCCATCGCCCTGGCCATTCTCATGGCCCTGTTTGTGAACCGGGCTCTGCCCGGCCGGTCCCTGGTGCGCATGGCCTACTTCACCCCCACCATCCTGCCCATGATCGCCGTGGCCAACATCTGGCTGTTTTTCTATACCCCGGATATCGGCCTCATCGACCAGATCCTCACGGGGGTAGGCCTTTCCGGCCACAACTGGCTGGGGGACCCGGCCACGGTGCTGCCGGCCGTCATGGTCATGACCATCTGGAAGGAAGCCGGGTTTTTCATGATCTTTTACCTGGCCGCCATGCAGAATATCCCGCCGGAACTCAAGGAAGCCGCCCGCCTGGAAGGGGCCGGGCGCTGGACCTATTTTTTCAGGGTGATGTTTCCTTTGCTCATGCCCACCACCCTGTTTGTGTTCATCAATGCGGTGCTCAACTCCTTCAAGCTGGTGGATCACCTGTTCGTCCTCACCAAGGGGGGGCCGGACAATGCCAGCAACCTGCTGCTGTACTATATTTTTGAAACTGCGTTTTCCTATTTTGAAACCCATTATGCCGCAGCCCTGACCGTGGTGCTGCTGTTGCTGCTGGCAGGCATGGCCCTGGGCCAGTTCTTTATCCTGGATAAACGGGTGCATTACCGATGACACGCATTCTGGACACTTTTCAAGCGTACCTGGAGATCACGGCAGCTTGGGTGCTGGCCCTGCTCTGGATCTCTCCGCTGGTCTATGCTTTCTGGGCCGCGTTTCATCCCGGGGCCTATGCCGTCAATTTCACGCTGGGCGCTCCCCTGACCCTGGACAATTTTGCCGAGGCCCTGTCCCGGGCTCCTTTTTTGCGGTATGCCGTCAATACTGTGGTTCTGGTGACCCTGATCCTGTCCTGCCAGCTTTTGCTATGCACCCTGGCTGCCTATGCCTTTGCCCGGTTTGATTTTCCGGGGCGGCAGGTGGTATTTGCCCTGGTGCTGATCCAGCTGATGATCACCCCGGAAATTCTCATCGTGGAAAATTACGTCACCCTGTCCCGCTTCCGGCTGGTGGACACCATCACCGGCATCGGCCTGCCCTACATGGCCAGTGCCTTTGGTATTTTCCTGCTGCGCCAGGCATTCAAATCTACTCCCAGAGAACTGGAAGATGCGGCCCGCCTGGAAGGGTGCGGCACCCTGGGGGTGATGTGGCGGGTATATGTGCCCCTGGCCCGGCCCACATACCTGGCCTATGCCCTGGTATCGGTGAGCCACCACTGGAACAATTTTCTGTGGCCCCTGATCATCACCAATTCTGTAGAGACCCGTCCTTTGACCGTGGGCCTGGGTATTTTCGGGGCCCCGGAATCAGGGGTCAACTGGTCCATTGTATCGGCCGCCACCCTGCTGTCCGTGGCCCCGCTGCTCATCGCATTTCTTCTGTTTCAGCGCCAGTTTGTGCAGTCCTTCATGTATGCGGGTATTAAATGATGTGACCGCACCATGCGGGTCCGTCTTTCTTAACAGGTCTTCGGGCCGGTGGGTGCAAACCAGGCAAGCCGGGATAATGCCGACGGTTTTCGGCCGTTGAAATATCCGCAGGCCGCATAATACCGCAGATCTTTCTGCCACAGAGATAAAAAACGCGGATCATGAGAGATCCGTTTCAGCACCCTTTTCGGGCGGTGCAAGGCATCCAGCAGGGAAGAAAACAGTTCGGACGGATCCCTGAAGCATTCCCAGTCACACTGGCGACAGTCCGGCACCGGGTTCAAGGCATGCAGATCCAAATCCGGAAAAGGCCCCAGGTCTTCACGGCCCCGGTACCCGCAGGGGTAGGTGTGGCCGTCATCGGAACCGATGAAAAAATAATCTGTGCCGCCTCGGCATCCGGCCGTTTCCACTGCCGGACCGGGGGATGGAAGCAATGCCTGATGCTGGGCAATGAGGGTATGCAGGGCACTGAGGGGGGTGAAGATGCGCAAATAAGGCCGGTGACGGGTCACATTGGCGGCCAGGGCCTGGTAGAGGGCCACTTTTTCTTCCCGGGTGAATCGCACCACTGCCTCCCCGGCCGTGGCCGCATACACCGCCTGGAGCCCGTCTTCCGAACCAGTATCTTCAATGCTCATGGGATAACAGGTGTTGGCAATGGTGAATCCCATCCGGGTCACCTGCCGGAAAAACCGGTCAAATGCGGCATGAAACCTCTGGTAAAACGCTTCCAGATACGCGGTGTCACTGGAAAAACCTTTCCGGTGAAGGTCCCGGGTCGATGGACCGCCCACCAGGCGGTTGATGCCCAGGTTCACCGACGGAAATATGCCGGCATCATGAAAAATGGGAATGGCCGTCTCTATCCCCCGGACCACGTCCGGCAGCCCCCGCATCTGTTCATGCACCTTTGGCACGGCAGAATCCAGACTGATCCAGAAATTTCTCAAAGGCGTTGCCGCCAGTTTGTCTGCCATGGCCTTGATCCGGTCCCTGAAACCCGGCTGTCGGCTGCCGCAGAACAGAAACCCGTTGGTACCGGTGCGGATATAAGGGATGCCGGCCCGGCCGGCATGGGAGATCAATTCCATGACCGGGTCCAGGTACAACAGGGGTTCCCCGCCTGTAAATGAAACCGCCTGAACCCCTTTTTCCCCGGCCGCATCCAGGAGCTGCCGGATGACATCGGCTTCCAAACGGGTTCGGCGGATATCCGCGGTCTTCCGCATGCCGCACTGGGGGCATGTGGCATTGCACTGATTGGTGATCTGGATGACCAGTTGTCCGGGTACCCGGTCTTTTGCCAGGCAGGTCACTGTCTTCAAAACAGAAAGAAGCGTCATGAGTTGCGTATCCTGTTGTCCGTTTTTTTCGTCAAAGAATCAGGGCGTCTTTCCATGGGTGATCGTTTGGAGGCATTGCCATCCATCATCCATGATTTCGGGCTTCCAGGACAATCAGGCGAGGTTTTTCCCCCTTTGACCCGGGCCGGGTGTTTTCGTTCAGATATGCCGTAAAGTCCGGCAGGGGCATGGGCCGGGCATAACGGAATCCCTGCATGATGTCACAGCCTTCTTCCACAAGAAATGATTCCTGCCGCTCTGTTTCAACCCCTTCTGCGATCACGGTCATGGACATGGCTCTGGCCATGGCAATGGCTGCCCGGACCAGGGTTTTGCCCTGGGAACCGGTTTCAATGCCGTGAATCAGGGATTGATCGATTTTCAGGGTGTTGATGGGAAGGTTTTTCAACATGTTCAGGGACGAATACCCGGTGCCGAAATCATCCAGTTCGATATGAATCCCCATCTGCTGCAGCGATTCAAGGGTTGCCCGGCCGCTATCCAGATCATGGAGCAGACAGGTTTCCGTGAGTTCGAATTTCAACCGCCGGGGATCGATTCCGCTGCTTGAGATGATGGCTTTCACTTTTTCCAGAAAATGATCATCCGAAAACTGGCGGGCACTGATATTGACGGCCAGGGTAAAACCGGTCGGCAGATTCCGGCATTCCTGGAGTTTGACCAGGAGCTGGCAGGCGTTTGTCAGTACCCATTCCCCCAGAGGCAAAATGAGTCCGGTTTCTTCGGCAATGGGAATAAACAACCCTGGTGAGACCGGCTGTTTCCCGGCAGGAATCCATCGCAGCAGCGCTTCAGCACTACAGACGTTTCCCGTTCCCATAATCTGAGGCTGCAGATACAAAGAAAATTCATTCCGGGCCAGGGCTTTTTTCAAATCATAGGCCATGGCTGTGGTCCGGTCGACGATGGCCTGCCGTTTTTTGCTGAACAGACAGACCCGGTTCCGTCCCAGATCCTTGGCCTCATACATGGCCACGTCCGCGCGTTTGAGCAGTTCACTGGATGTATGGACATCCCCCTTGAAAATGACCGTCCCGATACTGGCGCTGGCATGACACATATGATTTTTTTTACCCAGAACATAGGGCCGGTTCAGGGAAATCCGTATTTTTTCAGCCACATCCAGGGCCATTTTCAGGCTGGTGTCATGATGGCCGTCCAGCCATTCCAGCAGCACGACAAATTCATCCCCCCCCAGACGGGCGGCTGTATCGGTCTGACGGATACAGGCATTGAGGCGCTGGGCCACTTCAACCAGCAGAGCATCGCCGATGTCATGACCGGAAGTGTCATTCAAGGTCTTGAAGTTGTCCAGATCCAGCATGAGAACCGCCCCATACTTCTGGCTTCGACGGGATGCTGCAATGGCCTGGCCCAGGCGGTCTCCCAGCAGACGGCGGTTGACCAGTCCGGTCAGAGCATCGTACAGTGCCAGTTTCCTGATCTGACTTTCCGATTTTTTCCGGTCTGTAATATCCTGGACCGTGCCGGAAAGAACCTGCCTGCCGTCATGTTTTCTGACGGCGGCCTGCTGAAATATCATCCGTTCCTGTCCGTTTGGACAGATGATCCGGTATTCCATGGTAGCGGATTTTATTTGATCCACCACCCCTTTTAATGCAGTTTTTACTGCCTGCCGGTCATCCGGATGAACCAGTTGAAGCGCACTTTCCTCATTGACCTCAAACTGTTTTCTGTCCACACCGCAGATGTCATAGGTCTGATCCGACCAGGTCAATCTGCGGTCCGAAAACCGGTATTCCCAGTCTCCCACCCGTGCCAGTTTCTGGGCCGCTGTCAGGCGCTTACGGATATGAGTCAGAGACCTCACACTGGTTTGAAGGGAGTTGATGGTTGCCCGGACATGACGCTCCAAAGGATAAAATATGAGCCCGGCCTCCAGCAGAAGTATCAGGATGGTTGCCCCCCAGATCATGGTCTCCAGTCTTTCGATCTTTACGATGGCGGCTCTCCCGATTTTCTGATATTCATCCACGGCGGCATCCAGCATAGGTTCCAACACATGGGGGCCATAAGTGGTCAGATAGATATAGGAAAAAAATTTGGAATTGAGCACATCATGGCTGGAAAGATAAATATCTCCCGCATGATGCAAAAAACGGCTCAGCGCCAGGTCCAATCCCACGGAAGGATCATCGAAAATGATCTTCAGCCGTTCATTGGTCACTTTTGGAATGCCCTTTTCCCGGCTCCCATGGCGCAGGACATGATGTGCACCCTGCATTTTATGAATGGTCTTTCCCAGCTGAGCCCGTGCCATGTTGAATTCGGTTTCATCGTCAGTGGACACCATCAAACTGCTGAAATACGCAATGCGGTTGACAAGCCCTGACTGGTGTCCGGCCAGGTTGACCAGACTGGAAAATCCGCGCTGTTTTGATATCACGTTGTTCATGGCGATAAAGGATGCCGTCACCAGCAAGCCGATGGCGCTCAACGCCAGGATGTATCGAAGCCTTATATTTTTTACCGTTTTCAGAGAATTCATGGATGTATATTTAACCCCAACCGTTTTGTTTTATGAGTAAAACCGGACAAAAAGCCGGACGGCCCATCGACTGTTTTGATAGATAATAGCAGGGTATTGTTAGAAGACTATTTTTTTACCGCGATTCTCAACCGGAAATGAAATTTTTTTTACCAGGTACTAATCATCCTGTAATAATACCGTTTTAGGGTAATAAAAATTACTGTCAAGGAAAAAAAATGAACATAAACATTTGCAGGGAAACTCTGGAAACAGGCCTTTTCACCCAGCTGCCGGATCTGATGGATCCTGAATTCGTTTTTCATCCCATTGTTCACGTTCATACCGGACATCTGTTCGGCGTCGAGGCTTGGTTCTCCGGGTTTACCGGGGATAATTTTGAAATTCGGACCGATCTGTTTGACACTGCCCGGGAAAAGGGCCTGCGCCATCAGGTGGACCTGTTTCTGCAACAGAGAATACTGACCCGGTTTTTACCGTTTCGAAAAGAAAACCGGTTCAGGCTTTTCCTTCGCCTGGATCACCGAATATGCCTGTCGCCGGATTATCACCTCGGCAGCATCCTTTCAATGATCGAACACTCAGGGCTGGTCCCTGCTGATATCTGCTTTGTCCTGCGAGTGGATCCGGATGTCATCATGGACGAGCAAGTGATTCACATACTGGACAGGTACCGGTCCCAGGGATTTCGGATAGCCTTGTCAGGATATGATATCCGCTCTCAAGGGATTCAACTGCTGGACCGAACGGCACCGGATTATATGATCCTTCACCGGGACCTTTACCGTGATTTCAGGGAGAACGCCAAAACCCGACAGATCCTGTCTTTTATGATCACCTATTCCCATCTGATGGGATGCCGGGTGATCGCCGGTGAGGTCCAGACCGAGGCGGAATTCATCCAGTGCCGGGAATTGGGGTGTGATCTGATTCAGGGGGATGTGATCCAGCCACCCGGCCATGGCCTGGATACCATCAAGTCCTGTTATGATACCATCAGGCAGATTATACGAAGAGACCGCCGGAACCATGACGATAAGCACCGTTCACTGACCGCCGGTGAAATCACTCACCTGGAACCGATATCATTCGACTGCACCGTGGTCCATGTCTTTGATCAGTTCAGAACAAATCCGGACACCTCTTTTTTTCCGGTGATCGACCCGAATGGTGACCCCCTGGGCATTATCAGGGAAACCGCATTCAAACAGTATATTTTTTCTAAATTCGGCAGGCAATTGCTGGAGAACCCCTCTTTTGGCAAAGATATTTCCCGTTTTGTAGCCAGAATCCCTGTGGCGGATGTGCACGCTTCCCTTGAAACTCTGATTGAAATCTACACCCGGTTCAATAATAATGAAGGCCTGATCATGGTGGACAACCTGAAATATGTCGGTGTGCTCAGTACCAATTCCCTGCTCAAACTGATCAATGAAAAAAATCTGACCCAGGCCCGGGATCAGAATCCGCTCACACAGCTGCCCGGCAACAACCTGATCCATGAATATTTGAGCAGCAGTCTGTCGGATGAACAAGCGGATTATCACCTGATCTACTTTGATTTCAACAACTTCAAAGCGTTCAATGACCGGTATGGATTCCGAAGCGGTGACCGGGTCATTTTGATGTTTGCCGAACTCCTCAAAAAAACCGCATTTTCCGAAAACCGGTTCGTGGGCCATGTGGGAGGGGATGATTTCTTCATGGGAATCCGAAACAGTACCTATGAAACGGTGGCAGATCAGATGGTATCCCTGGCCAGGGAATTCAAAAAGAATGTTGAAAGTTTCTATGATTTCGATACCGTGAAAAAAGGTTTTCTGTTGGCCATGGATCGGGAAGGCAAAAAACGGAACCTGCCCCTGATGACGGTCAGTGTGGCCATACTGGAACTGACTGCCGGTGACAAAAAGGGGCTGACGGTCGAAGACATGGCCAACATGCTGGCCGGACTGAAAAAAAAGGCCAAACGTTCCGATGCCGGCATTGCCAGCACCAGGGCCTTGAACAGGCAAAAATCAGGCTGAATGAGTCGGCTCAGGCCTTGAACCGCTGGCCAAGATATCTGTGGACATGGCCGGCAAACGGCAGCGGCAGGTACCCTGGCAGGGAATGATGTGTTTTGCGCATCGTCAAAAAAATCCATTTGTGTTCCAGAAAATTGAACGCGGCAAAAAGATCCCACAGCGGGGGGAGAACAATGGTGACGCTTTCTCCTACCCGGCACAGTTCCCTGAAAAACAACTCCGGCTGTTCCACATGTTCAATGGTATGTGAACACAGTACCTTCTTGAACTGCCTGTCCACAAAAGGCAGCTGGTAAATATCGTCGATCAGGACAAAATTGGGTATCTGCGCATGCCGGATGATATCTGCATTGATTTTCCCGGCACCGGTTTTTCCGCAGCATATGTTCAGGTCCCATTGCTGCCGGGAAATGATCCGTTCCTTCATCACAGAATAACTGATGAAATTGACCATTTTTCCCAAAAACAGTGAACTCATGAAAAAAAGGGCTGAAATGATGCTGTGCTGTTCGAGAATTTCCGTCATTGTCTGATTATCCCTCCGGGTTTCTTGCCCGGCCATCGATTCCTTCCTTTCCTGGTAACCCCGCTGAAAGCTCTGCCTGCTGCTGATGGATACAGGGGGGCTTATGTTTGTGCATTATTTTATATGGCAATTGATAAAAACAGATTTGACCTCTGTTAGATTTTCACCAGCCGGGAAAAGCGGTCTGCGGGTACTGATGATAAACACCGGTCCTTTTCAATGTTGTCTTTTGAAAATCCCTGTGTTATTGGGTCTATGCTATCAAAAAAACAACCTGTCGGGCTTTATTTAAGCAAGACAGGGAAAGAGAGGTATCATGAAATCCGGGTTCACAAATATGATCGTGCTACTGGTTGCAGCCTGCTGCATACAACTGTTTGGCTGCACATCTCCGCCCATGGAACAAATGGTCATCAAAGGCTCCACCACCATGGCGCCGATGCTGGAAAGACTGGCAGCCGAGTATCAAACCCCGGATCAGAAACAGATCTTCATCGAGGCCACCGGTTCTCTGACGGGAATTGCCGCACTGATTCAAAACGAATGTGACATGGCTGCCTCGTCTGTTTCCGCGCCAACAACACTTGTTCAGGAAGCTGAAAAAAAAGGGATCACCCTGAAAGCATTCCCCGTATGCCGGGACAGAATCGTCCCGATTGTGAATACCGCCAATCCCTTGCATCAGTTATCCATCACAGACCTCAGACATATTTTTTCCGGAAAGATATCCTCCTGGAAATCTGACGACATGGCCGATGCTAACATTCAAATTGTATTGAGACAGACAGCATCAGGCACCTGCAGAATGTGGGAACAACGCATCCTGAATGGCGCCTCGCCGGCACCCGGTCACATACAGGTATTCTCCAACAGCGGCGTTCTGGCGGCAGTGGCTGAAAACCGGTACGCCATCGGTTATGTCAGCCATGCATATCTCAATCATGAAGTCAAACCCGTGGAAATCACCGGCCATGATTCAGAAACAGCCCTGGAACGGACCCTTTTTCTGTATGTCAATCCCGATCGCATGTCAAAAGCGGTCAAATCGTTTCTGACCTATCTGCACAGCGGACCGGCCAGAAAGATGATCAGGGACAGTGGCTTTGTTCCCATCACCCATGACAATTAAATGGCGCTGCCAGACGCAGATGCCCATATAAGCCCATAAAGGATAAGATTTAAATACGACATCCAACAGACAGGAGCTTGATTTGAAAACAATCATTCTAGCGGCACATGGAAGCCGCCAAAAAGCGTCTGCCGCAGAGGTGGCGGCTCTGGCAAAAAAGCTGGATACCAAGGTCAAAACCAATGATTCAAATGACATACACCAGGTGGTGCATGCCTTTTTGCAGTTCTGCGACCCGTCCCTGGAAACAGTGATCCAGGAGCTGGCGGACAGCGGGGTGGACGAGATGGTGATCTTTCCGTTTTTCATTTCCGCGGGCAGCCATGTGCAGACAGATATTCCCCGGGCCGTTGAAACCGCCCGACAAAAACATCCCACTGTGCGGTTTCACATCACCCGGCACCTGGGTATCCTGGATGCTGTGGAAGATCTTATCTTAGGAGAGGTCACGGGCTGACATCATGAAGCAACCAAAAATTCTGATTGTAAAGACCGGAGATACGTTTGCCGATCTTATTTGTTCTTTCGGGAATTTTGAAGACTGGATCCGCCAGGGTTTAGGCGTGGGTGAAAATCAGATCCGGCTGGTCAATGCCCCGGCATTTGAAGTGCTGCCTGAACCCGGCACCTTCAGCGGGGCCGTGATCGCCGGCTCCCATGCCATGGTCACCCAGAACCTGGACTGGAGTCTGAATGTGGAAGCGTGGCTGGCCCGGGTGGTGACGGCCGGGGTCCCGGTGCTGGGAATTTGTTACGGGCATCAACTGCTGGCAAAGGCTATGAGCGGTAAGGTGGATTTTCATCCCGACGGCCTGGAGATCGGCACCGCATCCATCACCCTGACCGCAGATGCCCTGTCAGATCCCCTGTTTCAAGGGCTGCCTCCGGTTTTCAACGCCCATACCTGCCATTCCCAGACCGTGCTGACCCTGCCCCCGGGCGCGGTGCATCTGGCAAAAAACACCCATGACCCCCATCATGCCTTCCGCCTGGGTCCTGCTGCCTGGGGAGTGCAGTTTCATCCGGAATACACCCATGGCATCATGGCCGGGTACATCCGCAACATGTCGCCGGTGATCCAGGCCTTGGGCAGTGATCCCGCAAAAATACAGCAGCAGGTGACAGATACACCCGAAGCGGCTCAGATACTGGCCCGGTTTGCCGCCCTGTGCCGCCATGCCCCCATGGCGGATTAACGACAGCCATCATTGAGTATCATCCGGGGCAGACCTGATTAACATGGTACCGCAGAATCCTATATATTCGTTACCAGAATCCCTACATTTTTTTGTTTTTGAAAAATTCTTTGACAAACGAGATGTGGATGTTCATGGACGCATACGCTCGGTCTGAATCCCGGGAGGAAATGGCCTCCAGAATGGCCTGGTGCTGGGCAAATATTTTTTCAACGTTTTCAGGGTCTTCGTACAGGCTGGTGAGATTTTCCCGGATGCCGTGGAACAGATAATCATAGAAATTGCGCATGATCAGGATGTGGAGCGGATTTTTGGCGGCATAGGCAATGGCCATGTGAAATCCGGTGTCCGCTTCCGTTCCCAGACGGCCGGAATTCACTTCCTGCTGCATCTCATCAATGCTCTGGGCCATGGCGGTGATATCGGTTTCATCGGCCCGCTGGGCCGCCAGGGAAGCAGCATTGCACTCCAGGCCCAGCCGGACTTCCAGCAGGTCCACCAGGGTGGCGGACTGGGCTTCCATGGCTTTGGCCAGGGGATTTTCCTGCACGGCTGCCAGAGATTTGACAAAAGTGCCCTGACCCTGTTTCTGGGTGATCAATCCCATGGTGACCAGGCGCTGGATCGCATCCCTGATAGTGGTGCGGGATACATTCATGGCCTGGGCCAGTTCCCGTTCGGTCATCAGTTTTTCACCGGGTTTGAGTTTTCCTCTGTAAATGAGTTCCCGGATCTGATCAAACACCTGATCGGAAATTCGCTTGGGCTTTATGGGCTTGATGGGTATGGTCATAATCTTAATTATACAGGCCTTTCCAGCATTATGTGTTCAAGATTCAGACCACAAATTATTCATTATTACGGATGGTTTAGCAAGTTTTTTTCTCCAGGGCCTGAGCATACAGCTCCATGGGATGCCGGACCCGGATAGAGGCGCCGGCTTTCCCCAGCATATCAGATATCTGCATCATGCAGGCCGGACACCCCGTGGACACGGTGGCACAGCCTGTGGCTTCGATATTGTGCTCTTTAAGAGTACCGATGGCACTGGACAAATCATAATGGTAAATATTGAAACTGCCGCCCATGCCGCAGCACTTGTCTGATCCGGCCATCTCCTCCAACCGGCACCCTGCAGCCCGGATCACCTGCCTGGGCTGATCTGCCACACCCAGAGATTTTTTCAGATGGCACGGGTCATGATAGGTCACGATTTCTTTTTCTGCGTCTTCCAACCCGGTTTCAATCGGCTTGATGCCCACCTGATCCACCAGAAACTGGTTGATATCCATGGTTTTTTCCGACAGGGCCGTCAATTTTTTCTGCATACCCGGGGACGGGTTTTTGTAAACTGAAGGCCATAATTTCTTGATGGTGGAAGTACAGGTGGCACAGGCGGTCACCAGAACATCAAAGTCGTGTTTTTCAAACAACGCCAGGTTGTGGTCCACCAGCCGGGTGAAGCTGTCCCGGTCTCCGGATGCCAGGGACGGGATCCCGCAGCAACCCTGGCCGGGAGGGATCACCGCCCCCACATTGTGATGGGAGAGCACTTTTAACGAGGCATGGGCCACACCGGGAAAAATTTTGTCAATCAGACATCCGGTAAAAAATGCGACCCGGGGTCCGGAACCCCTGGTTGTCAAACCTTTGCCCGGCAAAATTTTATGAAACGGGGTGGGGCTCAGGGGCATGAAGTGCCGATGGGACAGCAATGGCGAAACCAGGCGGGCGCAGGAGGTGCCCTGGGCGTTGGCATCGGGTTTAGCGAAAAGGCCCTGGAACCGACCGGCCCAGTCCACCATGGCATCGAACCGGCCCGGGTGGGCCAGCAGTTGCCTGAAGATCAGTTTTTTGGCAGGGGACAGGCCTTTGTATTCCGCCAGGATCGCCCGGGCCTTGATGAAAATTTCCACCACATTGACCCCGGATGGGCAGTTGGATGCGCATGACCCGCACAAAAGGCACCGGTTCAGCCGCTCGTTCACCCCGTCCGGGTCGGTGAACATGTTTTCCATAAGCCCCGTGAGCAAAGCCAGTTTGCCCCTTGCCACATCCGCTTCCTTCCGGGTCTGCTCGAACAAGGGACAGACCGACTGGCACATACCGCATCGAATGCAGGTCACCAGTTGATCTTCCAGCTCCTTAACCAGATTTGCCAGTTCTTTCATGTCCGCCATTATAGCTTATACTCCGGTAATTTTACCAGGATTTAAAATATGGTCCGGATCCAGGGCCGCCCGCAGCTGCCGGGAAAAAAGAATGGAGGAATACCCGGCTTCCTTTTCCAGAAACGGGGCTTTGGCAATGCCCGTGCCGTGTTCACCGGACAATGTCCCTCCCATGGAAAGGGCGACATCGAAAATCTCTTCAATGGCCTGTTCCACCCGCAGAAACTCTTCCTTGTTTCTGCGGTCCGTGAGAATGGTGGGATGCAGGTTCCCGTCTCCGGCATGGCCGAAGGTGCCGATATCGATGCGGTATTTTTGGCCGATCCTTTGAAGGGCCCGCACCATGTCCGGGATCCGGCTTCTGGGAACCGTGGCATCCTCCAGCACCAGGGTGGGTTTCAGCTGAGCCAGAGCGGACAGGGCTGCCCGCCGGGCCGCCCAGATTTTGTCCCGCTGGGCATCATCTTTGGCCTGTTCAATCGTTCTGGCGCCCATTTTGAGACACAACGCCTTGACCTGTTCCGCTTCTTCCGCCACCACGGCCGGATGCCCGTCCACTTCAATGAGCAGCAGGGCTGCCGCGTCTTTGGGAAGTCCGGCCTTTGAAAAATCCTCCACCGCCCGGATGGTGAAATTATCCAGGATTTCCAGGGTGGCCGGCAGGATCCGGGAAGAAATAATACCGGCCACGGTTTCCGATGCGGCTTCAATGGTATCGTACACCGCCACCATGGCCTGCCGGGCCCGGGGCGCAGGGATCAGCTTCAGGGTGATCTGTTCCAGAACCCCCAGGGTGCCTTCCGACCCCACCATCAGGCCGGTGAGGTTGTACCCGGTGGCGCATTTCACGGTCCGGGACCCGGTTTTCACATGGTGGCCCCGGGCATCAAAGAACTGAAGCCCCATGACATAGTCCTTGGTGACGCCGTATTTAAGCCCCCGCAGTCCACCGGCATTTTCCGCCACATTACCGCCCAGGGTGGACACGGCCATGGAACCGGGATCCGGGGGATAGAACAGCCCCTGCTTTTCCACCTCCGCCGCCAGGGTCGCCGTTACCACGCCTGGCTCCACCACGGCGTACATGTCTGCGGCATTGATTTCAATAATCTTATTCAACCGCCCGGTCAATACCACGATGCCCGATGCTTCAGGGATCGTACCCCCGGACAGATTGGTACCCGATCCCCTGACCGTGAGCGGAATCCGATATTTTCGGCAAACCGCAATAATTTCTCCGATCTGGTCTGTTTTTTCAGGAATCACGGCAGCTGCAGGCATTACCGGATCCAGAACAGCGGCATCATAGGAATAGGTGAGCATGTCTTCCTTCTGGGTCAACAGATGCTGGGGCCCCACAATTTTCTGCAACGCATCAAGGATTGATTTTTGGATCATAGGCACCTCATTTGTATTTATGGTAATACCAATTAACTATTCCCCATATTTTCAGGATTGTCAACTGCTAATTTCATGGTATTACCTTGACATCAAACGAAAAATGTCCGCGCACAATACCCTGTAATTTATAAGCATTTTTCCGATATAACAAGATTTAATATAAAAAACAAATTAATTAATTTTTTTCTTGACAAAGAAAGACAGATGGATTTTAGTATTGGTACTACCAAGAAAATATACGGTATGATTTATCATGTAATTTGGATTTACCGAGGCACATTGGCGGTAGCTGATCCGGGAAAGGAGGGAAAACCTTTTTCAGTCAATCAATGAAATCAGGTGTATGAATCAATCATTATTTTAAAGGATGGAGGAACGTATGAAAAAAGCAACAAGTATCATGATAACCCTTCTGATGGCCGTGGTTTTTATCTGCGGTACAGCCCATGCCCAACGCGAAAAATTCGGAGAAGATCCCCGGGCCAAGGACGCGAAACGGATCTCTTTTAAAACATCAGATGAAAAAATCCGCTGGAAAATGATCATGCCCTGGTCCAAAGGGCAGCTGTTCTATGATATCGCAGCCCATTTTGCCGACAGTGTCCGCCTGGCATCTGCAGGCCGTCTGGATATCAAACCGTTTTCCGCCGGCGAGCTGGTTCCGGCCAACCAGACCTTTGATGCCGTCTCCACCGGTGCGGTCCAGATGGCCCATGGATCTCCCCTTTACTGGAAAGGAAAAAACGAAGCCTTTGTGGCCTATGCATCGGTCCCTTTTGGCCTGGATGCCGAGGGATATAACATCTGGCTCTACGAGAAAGGCGGCCTGGAACTGCTTCAGAAACTGTATGCAAAACATGGGATTTTTGCCCTGCCCGCCGGACAGACCGGCCAGGAAATGGGACTTTTTTCTAATAAGCGATCCACTAAAATGAGTGATTTCAAGGGGATGCGGATCCGGACCCCGGGATGGTACATGGATATCATGAACAATTTGGGCGCGTCGGTCAGCCCGCTTCCCGGCGGCGAAGTCTACCTGGCCCTGGAACGGGGTGTGATCGATGCAGCAGAATATTCAACACCGGCCATCAACTATCCCATGGGCTTTGACGAAATCACCAAATATGCGATCCAGCCCGGTGTTCACCAGCCCGCGTTTCAATGTGATATCATCATCAACCAGCAGGCATACGATGCCCTTCCCGAAGACTTGAAATGGATTGTCGATATAGCTGCAAAAGAAACCCAGCTGTGGAGCTACAACTGGATCAACAGCCTGAATGCCGAAGCCATGAAGCGGTTCAAGGAAAAAGTTGAAATTGTCAAAATGGACAAAGAAACCATCATTGAATTCCGCAAAGTCACCAAAGCCTATCTGGATTCAGTCAAGGAAAAATATCCGGATGTCAAAGAGGCATTGGATTCCCAGGAAGCGTTTATCGAAGAATACGCCATCTGGAGAGATGCCAGAAGCGGCGTCACGCCCTGGCCTTATGAAGATTTTATCCAGGGCAGAACCACGGAATAATCAGCCTTTGGTACAAAAACACAGGTCCGGCGGTTCAGGATAAGACCCATCCCGATATAACAGACTGCCGGACCTGCACTATTTGATCGACAAAATTTCAGTAAAGGAAAAGCACCATGCTGGAACCACTTTATCAAAACCTGGAAAATATTGTTCGAAAGCAGGGGGATGTCACATCGTTTCTCGTGTATCCCCTGCTGATCATCGTGGTATATGAGGTGTTCATGCGGTATGTTTTCAATGCCCCCACCACCTGGGGCTTTGAAGCCACCACTTTTTTATACGGGCTGCATTACATGTTCGGCCTTTCATATGCCGATGTCCACGGGGCCCATGTCAAAGTGGATATTTTCACCTCTCTGGTATCAAAAAAATCCCAGGCGGTTCTCAGTATCATTACCAACCTGGTTTTTTTCATGCCTGTGACCATCTGCCTGACTTTGTGGGGCATCAAGTATGCATACACCGCCACTAAAGGGCTTGAGGTAAACCCCACATCCTGGGCACCGCCCATCTGGCCGCTGAAGATATTGATGGCCCTGTGCCTGGTCTTTTTGCTGATCCAGGGCATCGCCAACCTGCTCAAGGATATCAACATACTGAAACAACAAGGAAGAAAGGTCCTCCCATGAGTCTTGAGTTCATGACAGTGGCCATGTTTGCCACCCTGATTTTCGCTATTATTCTCGGGCATCCACTGGCCTATACCCTGGCTGCCGTGGCCACCCTTTTCGGGCTGATTGACAATGGATTTGTGGTCTCCAGACTGTTTGAAATGTTTATCAACAATATCTGGGGGCTGATGGAAAACTATACCCTGGTGGCCATTCCGCTGTTCATTCTCATGGCCCAGATCCTGGACCGATCCAAGGTGTCGGATGCCTTGTTTGAATCCATGTATGTGGTGCTGGGCAGTATCAAGGGCGGTCTGGGCCTGGCCGTGGTGCTGGTGTGCACGGTGTTTGCCGCCACCACCGGGATCATCGGTGCCTCCGTGGTGGCCATGGGGCTGCTGGCAACCCCGGCCCTCATGAACAAAGGATACCAGAAAGAACTGACTGCAGGCATCATCTGTGCCTCCGGAACCTTAGGCATCCTGATTCCGCCCTCCATCATGATGGTGGTGTACGGCGGGCTTACCGGCATGAAAGAAACTTCGGTGGGCAATCTGTTTGCCGGCGCCATTTTTCCGGGCCTGCTGTTGGCAGGTCTGTACTTTGCCTATATTTTTGTCCGGTGTAACATCAACCCGAAGCTGGGACCCCCTATCTCAAAACAAGAGGCATCCGGGTACACGGCCCGCCAGAAATGGGCCATGACCCTGAAATCCCTGCTGCCGCCGCTGATTCTGATTCTGGCGGTCATGGGAACCATTCTGGGCGGGGTGGCCACACCCACGGAAGCGGCGGGCTTAGGTGCATTCGGAGCCGGAATTCTGGCTTTTTTAAACAAAAAACTCAACTGGACCGTGCTCAAGGAAAGTGCCTATGCCACCATGAAAACCACTTCCATGGTCATGATGCTGTTTGTGGGCGGAAAATTTTTCTCCGCCGTGTTCCTGAGCATGGGCGGCGGCGATGTGGTGGCGGATCTGCTCATCGGATCCGGCATGAACGAGTGGATCATTCTGTTTATCATGATGTTCATCGTGTTCATCATGGGCATGTTCATTGACTGGGCCGCCATCCTGCTGGTGACGGTGCCTATTTTTCTGCCCATCGCCATCGAGCTGGGATTCGACCCCCTGTGGTTCTCGCTGCTTTTGTGCGTGAATCTCCAGACCTCCTTTCTCACCCCGCCGTTCGGATACGCCCTGTTTTACTTCAAAGGCGTGGCTCCGACCGATTACACCATGATGCATATTTACAGAGGAATTATGCCGTTTGTACTTTTACAGATTATCAGTATCGGTCTGTTGTGCCTGTTTCCGTCGCTGGTCACCTGGCTGCCGGGGGTATTTTTTGGATAAAAAGGAACAGATAACGTGACGACCGGAAGCAGCACAAAAAAATTGAACTGCTGACCCCGATTATCAAGCCCGGCGCGATCAATAACCTGAGTACCACTATTAAGTTTCCCCTTTTGTATCGGCCTGCCAACGAATGAAAAATATTTCGCGGCAGGCCGTTTATGTAATATGTTAAATTCTGAAATAATCTGAATCAAGTCCCGCCTTATTTTTCACATTAAATTGACAAATTTGAGGTTTTTTGAATTATTCTGCCCACTTTTTATCAGATTATTTTGGCTGAAATGAAAAGGGCGAGAAGTTTTGCCAACCCTCGCCTGATAACAGGCACAGGAACCAACCTTAGACCGGAAGGCTGAATCATTTATTATGTGCCGTTGAAAATCAAAGCGCAGGCTGCCGTATCAAGTATTTCTTTCCGAAATCGACAATACATCTCACACCGCTTCATCCCAGAGATTTTCATACGTATATGGGGAACCCGGTGCCGTCCAGAAATTGCCGCGAATATATCGCCGATGCTGATCCAACGATGCCAATGACTGCATATCTTCCGGGGATAACGAGATATCAAGAGCATTTAAATTTTCGGCCAGGCGATCAGGGTTAACGGTTTTGGGTATTACAGATGTCCCACGTTCCATCGCCCACCGGATCAATACCTGGGCCGGTGTACAATGATTTTTATTTGCGGTTTCAATAACGATTGGGTTTTGCAGGAGGCTGGGTTCATCCTCAGATTTCAGGGCCGGTGGCCTGTCTCCAGATCCGAGGGGGGCATAAGCAGTCAATAAAACATCATTGAATTTACCGTATTCAAGCATCTTTTTTTGTTGAAGAAAAGGGTGAAGTTCAATCTGGTTTAATTCCGGCGCGACATCAGATTCAGCGGCTAATGCGGTTAATTTTTTGATACTGAAGTTTGATACCCCGATATGTTTGGTCTGCCCCATTTTTTTACAGGATATCATCCCTTTCCAAGTTTCAAGAATGGGTACATCATCAAGACTCAGGAAGTCATTCACACTTTCAGGATAAACAACATCAGGTTTCAAAACAACCGGCCAGTGAATTAAATACAGATCCAAATAGTCTAATTGAAGCTCCGTCAATGTTTTTTGCAAAGCAACTTCAACATGTTCTTTTTTATGAGCATTATTCCAAAGTTTTGATGTAATCCAGATATCCTTCCGGGAGACGATACCCTTATCAATAGAGTCTTTCAGTGCATTTCCCACCTCTTTTTCATTGCCGTAAACAGCGGCACAATCAATGTGCCGATATCCAATTTTGATCGCTTCCTTAACGGCCTGATAAACCTGATTGGGTTTTGATTTCCAGGTTCCAAGGCCGATGATTGGCATTGTATCACCATTTTTGTATTTTAGGTATGTCATAATCATTCCTTAAAAAAATATCCTCCCAGGAATTGAGGACTCTGTTTTTCAAAAAGGGCGGCAAGTCCGTCTTTTACCTTTTTCAGGTGGAAGGCCAATTTTTGCTCTGCCTTTTCAGGGTTGTTTTCTTCAATCGCACTGACGACATCCTGGTGTTCGCCAATGGTCTTTTCCAGCCGTTTGTCAATATAAGTGGTCAAATACCGTATTCGTTGAATTTTGTCATTTAATTGATTCATTAATTGTCCCAGTGTTTCATTACCATGAAAAAATACAATTTTCTCGTGGAAGGCCAGGTCGGCTTCAAAAAAATCATCATGAGATTGTTTTTTTAATGCATGTTGCATCCGGATAATCGTTTTATTTAGATCTGAAACCTGTTTTTTTGTGGCGGTACTTGCCACATGTTTGACCGCGTGCAATTCCATCAGTTTCCTTAACTCATGGATTTCAAGAACGCCTTTCATGGTAAGCGCTGATACTTTAAATTTTTTCCCGTCTGTTGCCTCTACGAATCCCTCTCGTTCAAGTCGGACAATTGCTTCTCTGACAGGTGTTCTGCTTATTCCCAATTCTTTGGCCAAAGTCTGGATCATTAAAATCTCCCCAGGGCGCAACTGTAGGTCCATTATCTTTTTTTTCAGATTGTCGTATGCTTGTAATGTCAGCGGAATATCTTTCTGGATATTCATTTTCAATGCCTTTTCTTTGGTTATATCATCTGGTTATTAATATAATAAAATAAACAATAAATCAAGGAAAAGTATTGACTATTGCATGTAAAGATGTATACATAATTGCATGTAAAGATTTTAAACCTTTAATTTTTAATCTGATTCAAGGAGATTGATGCGATGACCCCCAAAAAAAGATCCATATATGACCTGTACCAAATGAAAAAAAAAGGAAACAAAATTGCGTGGCTGACTTCCTATGATTTTCCAACGGCTCAATTCGCCCAGGAAGCAGGAATGGAGATGATTCTTGTGGGAGACAGCCTGGGCATGTGTGTGTATGGGTATGACGGTACTGTCCCCGTGTCCATGGCGCAATGCCTGGTTCATTGTGAAGCGGTTCGCAGAGGGGCGCCGGCATGTTTTGTCGTTGGAGATATGCCGTTTGGAAGTTATCAGTCTTCTGATGAACAAGCCGTGGACAATGCTGTCAGGTTTTTAAAAACGGCAGACGTAGATGCCGTAAAACTGGAAGGCGGGGTTAGGGTCAACAGCCGGATACAGGCGATTACCGATGCCGGAATCAACGTGATCGGCCACATCGGGTTAACGCCCCAGAGTTCCGGTCAACTGGGTGGGCATAAGGCACAGGGCAGAACCGCTGAAACAGCAAAACTGGTCGTCGAAGATGCCTTGGCCGCCCAGGAGGCCGGTGCCAGGATGCTTCTTGTGGAAGGTGTTCCGCCTGAAGTCACCAGATATATATGGAAAGCCCTGGAGATTCCCGTTCTTTCCATCGGTGCTGGTCCCCATTGTGACGGTCAACTGCTGATTGTCAGCGATCTGATAGGTCAGTTTCAGGCGTTTACGCCAAAATTTGTAAAAAAATATTGCAATGTTGCCCAGGTGATTACAGATGCCATGAAAGAGTATGTTTCAGAAGTCAAATCCGGTATATTTCCGGATGAAGATAAATATTGTTACCACATGATAAATGGAGAGGAGGAGAGATTTAAAAAATTAATGGAGAAGTGAGGTCAACCTGAAACACGATGGCGGAAACAGTACCGTCAAAATTTTAAACAGGAGGCAATAGAATGAAACAATTGGTTAAAAAGTCACTGGTAATCGTTGGCATGGCCATGGTTTGCGGACTGATGATCATCTCCCCATCCCATGCAGCAAAAACACTTAAATGGGCACACAGTTATGAGGTGGACAACCCATATCACACCATGGCATTATGGGCGTCTGAAGAAATTGCAAAACGGACAGACAACAAGTTTGATATAAAAGTGTATCCGGCATCTTCTCTGGGAAAAGAGGTGGATATCAACGAAGGGCTGACATTGGGCACCATCGATATTGTTCATACGTCTGCAGCCTTTACCGGAAGGACATACCCGCTATTGGCAATGTCAACATATCCGTATGTGTTCAGGAATCTGGCACATTTTTATGCATTCGCCAAAAGTGACCTGTTCCGTGAGTTTGCCGACAAGTACGAAGAGATCACCGGCAGCCACGTGTTCTGTACCTCTTATTATGGCGCACGAAATGTTACGACGACAAAATTGCCGGTCCGGACGCCTGAAGATATGAAAAATCTAAAAATAAGAATCCCCAATGCACCCGCTTACGGTATGTTTCCGAGAGCGGTTAATGCAAATCCCACCCCCATTGCATTTGCAGAAGTCTATCTGGCACTCCAGCAGGGTGTGGTGGATGCTCAGGAAAATCCGTTGACAATCATTAAGTTTAAAAAGTTTTATGAAGTTCAGAAGTATATCTCTTTGACGCAGCATATGCTGGATAACCTGGTGACCATTGCAGGGGGGCATTTGTGGAACAACCTTTCCAATGATGAAAAGAAAATATTTACCGATGTCATGCTGGAAATGAGTGATAAAATAAGTAAGAGCATTGAAACAGCAGAAGCAGAGCTTGTGGCATGGTTTGAAGAGCAGGGCAACATCGTTATAAAAGACGTTGATAAAGCCGCCATGGCCAAAAAGGTAGCCGAGTTTTATAAGAAAAATCAGAAGGAGATGCCTTGGGATGAAGCAATCTGGAACCGTCTCCAGGCGATTCAATAAGTAACGCACTTTGACACCCGGGAGGAACCGGTTGATGGTTCCTCCCCGTTTCATTCAACTGCAGGAGGGAACAGATGTGTAATAATGGCATAGCTTCCGGCGATTTATCCATTGCGGAAATCGAAGAGCAGAAATTAAGTCGTCCGGAAGAATTGGAGGATTATCTTTCGCTGGCCTTGTTCTGGACGCTCGGGGCCGTGGTTTTCCTGCAGTTTTTTACCCGTTACGTTTTGAACAATTCCATGGGATGGACTGAAGAGATTGCCCGTATGCTTTTAGTTGCCTGTTCTTTACTGGGCTCCTCTCTTGCCATACGAAAAAATTCTCATATTTCGGTTGAATTTTTTTATCGTTACCTCAGCCCCAGGGGCGGGGTCATTTTTTCCCGGGTGGTGGATTTGCTCAGGATTGTCTTTTTTATCGTATTGCTATTCACCTGTTATAAACTGGCCGGTAGAACATTTGGTGCCCTGGTATCTGTGGATGTTCCCAAAAAGGTTCTGTATTATATTTTTAACGGCATGATCGGGGTGAATCTGATCCGTTCGGTTCATGTGGCAGTATTAAATTGGAAAAACGGCGGCAGCAGCCTCAATTTGACAGCGCCGCCTGTAACGAATCCGGACTATAAAGCCTCATTCACAGACTGGATCGCTCCTGGTATCATTGTCATTTTAGGCGCATTGACCATATGGGCTTTATTAGCAGGCAATGAATTGTATTTCATGTTTGCCCTGGCATTTACCGTTATTATTATCGGCCTGCCGGTTGCTTTCTGCCTGGCCGGTTCAGCCTATATCTACATACTTGTATCTGGAATGGCTCCTGATGTTGTGATTGCCCACCGGTTGATCAATGGAATGGACAGCTTCCCATTGCTGGCCATTCCGTTTTTCATACTGGCCGGTACATTGATGAATTCGGTGGGCATTACAGACCGTCTTTTTGATTTTGCCAAATCCCTGGTTGGCTGGCTTCCCGGCGGACTCGGGCATGTAAATGTCGGGGCTTCCATCATATTTGCCGGTATGAGCGGTGCTGCTGTAGCCGATGCCGGTGGATTGGGCACCATTGAAATTAAAGCCATGAAAGACGCAGGCTACGATCCTGAATTTTCAGTAGGTATTACCGCAGCCTCTTCAACGATTGGACCCATAATCCCACCTAGTCTTCCCATGGTGGCCTTCGGTGTTATGGCTTCCTGTTCTGTGGGACAGCTTTTTGCAGCAGGATTTATTCCCGGGCTTTTGATGGGCACCGCTTTAATGGCCATGGTGGCATATATGGCCCACAAACGAAAATATCCCAGGGAAGACCGTTTCAGGGCTGGTTTTCTGGTTTCCAGCTTCAAGCGGTCTTTTTTAAGCCTTATGACCCCTACCATTATCGTAGGCGGCATTTTAACCGGCATCTTCACACCAACGGAAGCCGCCATTGGTGCTGTGGTATACGGCATTCTTTTGGGTTTTTTTTACAGAACGCTTACATTTAAAAAATTTGTCAGTATCAGCATGGAAACCATTGATACCAGTGCCACGATTATGATGATCATTGGTGCGGCAGCGGTATTTGCGTGGATATTGACCAGCAATCAGGTGGCAAATCTGTTTGCAGCGTTTGTCATGGATAATTTTACTTCCAAATTTATGATTTTGCTGACCATCAATCTGATTCTTCTGGTGGTTGGCTGTTTCCTGGAGCCCATTGCAGCAATTACCATAATGGTCCCAGTTTTGATGCCCCTTTCCCAAATGATCGGTCTGGATGTGATCCATCTGGGGGTGCTCATGGTATTGAATTTGATGATTGGTCTGTTGACCCCTCCGGTCGGAACGGTCCTATATGTTCTCAGCAGGGTGTCGGGGATAAAATTTGAAAGATGCCTGGTAGGAACAGCTCCATTTTTTATTCCGCTGATCGCTGTTCTGATTCTGATTACCTATGTGGAAGGTTTTTCTCTGTTTCTGCCGAATCTGATTTATCGATAACATTACAGAAAAGGTTAAAGATATATGTCGAATCTGATTCATCTCAATGAAAAAGACAATGTAGCCATGGCATCTGTGTCTCTTGAAAAAGGGACGAAAATCAAGACCCATGACCTGGTATGCAATACCGTGATACCTGCCGGCCATAAAGTGGCCATATATGATATCCCAAAAGAGGACCCGATATACAAGTATGGCGACATCATTGGATATGCACTTGAACATATTAAAAAAGGAGATCATGTCCATTCCCATAATTTGTATTTAAAAAAAGCATCATGTGAGCATAGCTGTGAAAGTCCTCATGATCATTTCCCTTTGAAAACAAAGTCAGAAAGATCCTTTTTCAAAGGATATATCAGACCAGGAGGAAAAATCGGAACTCGAAATTATATAGGGATATTGTCAACGGTTAACTGTTCGGCCAGTATCTGCCACTTTATTGCGGATGGTGCCAATAAGGCGTTTAAGGAGAAATATCCTTCTATTGATGGGTTTGTGGGCTTAGGGCATGGGGCCGGTTGCTGCATGACCATTGGCGGGGAAGGTTTGACGATTCTTCAGAAAACCATGGCCGGGTTTATCAGAAATCCCAATTTTGGGGGAATTCTGGTAGTGGGACTGGGTTGCGAAGTCAATCGTATATCTGATTTTTTCAACGCCATGAGCTTGAACGAAGGTTCTTTACTTAAGACACTGGATATTCAGGACAGCGGAGGCACTGAAAATACCGTGATCAAAGCCATGACATTGATCCAAGAGATGATTCCCCCGGTTGCTGCCGCAAAAAGGGAACCCGTTTCAGCAGCGAATCTGATACTTGGTTTGGAATGTGGAGGATCTGATGCATATTCCGGTATCACTGCCAATCCATCTCTGGGAGCGGCAGCTGATCTTCTGGTTCAAGACGGGGGGACGGTTATTTTATCGGAAACCCCTGAAATATACGGTGCAGAGCACCTGCTGATCCGCAGGGCAGTAAATTGCCGGGTAGCGGATAAACTGATTGAAAAAATAAAATGGTGGGAAGCTTATACTGAAAAAAATGGTGCCCAGATAAACAACAATCCTACTCCGGGCAATAAGGACGGCGGCATCAGCACCATCCTTGAAAAATCATTGGGTGCTGTGGCAAAAGGCGGCAATACGCCATTACAGGAGGTATACAGTTATGCAGAGCCTGTCCTGTCAAAAGGCATGGTTTTCATGGACACGCCGGGCTATGATATTGTTTCCATTACCGGTATGATCGCCGGTGGTGCCAACATGATCGGTTTTACCTCCGGACGGGGGACTGTGGTGGGATTCAAACCAGTCCCCTGTTTGAAACTTGCATCCAATACACACATGTACGATCGGATGAAAGGTGATATGGACATCAACTGTGGTCCGGTCCTCGATGCGGGAGTCAGTGTCAAAGACATGGGTCTTTCCATTTATAAAACCATTTTGGAAACAGCGTCCGGTAGCAAAAGCAAAAGTGAAATATTTGGATATGGCGATCACGAATTTGTCCCGTGGCACATAGGGGCCGTCCTTTGAAAGTCGGGTAATTATATGAAAGCCCTCGGTACTCAGATAACAGCTAAAAGCTAAAGACTAACAGCTTTCATGTTTTGTAGTGTCCGGCAGGGCTGCATGCTATGTATTAAAAGGATGGAATTACTCTTTAGCGAAAATGTTTTGAATTTAGGAAAATGTTTTGAATGATCTGGTGAAACAATTCATACACAATGCATCCGTGGTGGGGGCCAAAACCATGTCCGTGAAAAATCGGACTGCAGCCCTTGAACAGGCGGTGACATTATTGACAGACAAACCGCCCCTGGAACCCCAGATGCACAATCCAGGACTGAAACCCTCGGAGGAAAATTCCATGCGGATCATGGCGGCCCCGAACCTGGATGATGACAGCTTCAGTCAATTATCTGATCTTTGTGACGCTGTCGGCAATATTCGGCTGCTGCGCCAGGGTATGCGGGAGTATCCAGGCGGCATCGATATGGGATTGACCCCGGTGGACCTGGGAATTGCAGACACCGGTACGCTGGTCCTCAATTCGAACGGTGAGGAAACCAGGCTGACCACCATGCTGTGTGAGGTTCATGTGGCCCTGCTCAACATTTCGGATATCCGAGAGACCGCCTTTGCCATGACAGATGAACTGTCAGAGCTGACGCAGCAATGCGGCGCCTACATCGCCTTTATCACCGGTGCCAGCCGCACCGCTGATATTGAGAGGGTTTTGGCCGTTGGGGTCCATGGCCCCCTGGCGCTGCATATCCTTCTTGTGGAGGAGCGATAATGGAAGGAACCTGCGAAAGTCTTAAATCCTACAAAAAAAGGCTGGACAGTGCAATTGGCAACCCTTTTCTACGTCAGGTCATGGACAATTTTGCCGTTGCCTACCGCATCTCCCGTGAAAATGCCTTTGAACAGATGGATGTGGATGCCCTGGTAAAACAGGTGGCAGATGTCAAGGCAGCTGCTGTTGAAAATATGGCAGCCTTGCTGGAACAGTTCACACAGAAAGCTTCTGCCTGCGGGGTTCATGTGCATCTGGCAGATACCGCAGAAGAGGCCAACCGGATTATCAGTGAGATCGCTCAAAAAAACAGCTCAAAAAAGATTGTAAAATCCAAGTCCATGACTGCTGAAGAAACCCGTTTGAACCAATGGCTGGAAACGAAAGGCCTGGAAGTCACGGAAACCGATCTCGGGGAATGGATCGTGCAGCTGAGAAAAGAAGGCCCCTCCCACATGGTTATACCAGCCATCCACCTATCCCGGTTCCAGGTGGCGGACCTGTTCACGGATGTCACGGGCACGGGCCAGGACCCGGAAATCGAGCGGCTGGTCAAGGTGGCCCGGAAAGCGCTGCGGGAAAAATTTGTTCAAGCGGACATGGGCATCACCGGTGCCAACTATGCCGTGGCCGACACCGGCACCATCGGCATTGTCACCAATGAAGGCAATGCCCGGCTGGTCACCACCCTGCCCAAAGTGCATGTGGCCCTGGTGGGCATCGACAAGCTGGTGCCCACGATTGCCGATGCCTTGACCATCAACCGGATTCTGCCGAAAAACGCCACGGGCCAGGCCATCACTTCCTATGTCACCTGGATCACAGGACCCTCGGAATGCACCGTCACCCCGTCCGGAAAACGGGAAATGCACATCGTATTCCTGGACAACGGCCGCAGCAAAATCGCGGCTGATCCCGAGTTCTCCCAGGTGCTCCAGTGTGTACGGTGCGGGGCCTGCGCCAATGTGTGCCCGGTCTACCGCATGGTGGGGGGGCACCAGATGGGCCATATCTATATCGGTGCCATCGGCCTGATCACCACCTATTTTTTCCACGGCCTGAAAAACGCGAAAAACCTGGTGAAAAACTGCACCAACTGCGGGGCGTGCAAGGCGGTGTGCGCCGGCGGCATCGACCTGCCCCACCTGATCAAGCAGGTCCATGCACGGATCCAGGATGAAACAGGACACCCATTGCAAAGCCTGATGCTGGCAAAGGTACTCAAAAACCGCAAACTGTTTCACCGGCTCCTGCGCACGGCCTATCTGGCCCAGCAGCCTGTCGTGGACCGGTCGGATCCGTCACGAACCGCGCCCGGCGGCGGATCCGGCCGGCCGTCAGATCCCGGTTTTCTGCGGCACCTGCCCATGATCTTTTCATCGGACCACAATTTCCGGCGCCTGCCCGCCATTGCCGGAATCCCGTTCCGGGACCGGTTTGCCCGACTGAACCAGCCGGTGGACAACCCCCGGTTCACCATTGCCCTGTTTTCCGGATGTGTCCAGGATTTTGTGTATCCCGAACACCTGGAAGCCGCCATGAGAGGATTTATCCGGCACCGGATCAACGTGGTGTTTCCCATGAACCAGTCCTGCTGCGGTCTGCCGGCAATCAGCATGGGGGAAACCGCGGCGGCCAGAGATGTGGCCCTCCAGAACCTGGAAGCCATGGCAGTCAACGGCAACAATTACGATGGCGTGGATTATATCGTCACCTTGTGCGCGTCCTGTGCCTCCCACCTGACCCACGGGGTGCCCAGACTGCTCAAAGATTATGCCCCTGAAAAGGCGGCGGCGTTTGCCAAAAAAATAGTGCCCTTTTCCGTGTTCATGAACGATATCGTGAGCATTGACGCGGTCTCCGGGCCCGGCAGAAACACGGCATTCCATTCTCCCTGCCATCTGTGCCGGGGCATGGATGTTCACCAGGCCCCGCGCGATCTCATTGAAAAATCCGGAAACCGGTATATCCCTACTGAAGAGGAAGAAACCTGCTGCGGATTCGGCGGCAGTTTTTCCACCACCTTTCCGGCGGTCTCCCGGGAAATCCTTACCCGGAAACTGGATGATGTGATGGCTTCCAACGCCGAACTGCTGGTGACCGAATGCCCGGGATGCGTGCTTCAGCTCAAAGGCGGTGCCGCGCAACAGGGCCGGGACATCAACGTGTGCCACATTTCTGAACTGCTGTTTCCCTGATCGGGAAACGTAACAATTTGTCAGACCATTCTCGTGCCCTTATGATCTTTAACCAATAAATCAAGACCAGGCCTGTAAATTTTTCTTTTCTCAACGGACTGACTCATTTAAAATCAAAAACAGCCGGCCGTGTATTTTCTGGCAACCGGTATGATGCATTGCCTGGTACTTTATGATGGAAGGAGCGTAACCATATGGAACCAGATAAACCAACCATTGAAGGGATGGTACATACCGATACCGCCACCCGGAAAAAATTCAGCAAAGATGCCAGCTCCTATCGTATCCAGCCGCAGATGGTGGCGGCGCCTGCCAATGAAAACGATGTGGTCCGTATTCTGGAATTTGCCCGGAAATCCGGCACCAGCATTACCTGCCGGTCCGGAGGCAGCGGACTCAGCGGCGCCGGCATCGGCCCTGGTATTATTGTTGACTTTAAACCATTGATGAACAGGATCAAACAACTGGATCCGGAGATAATTGCCGAACCCGGTGTGGTCCTGGAAGATTTTTTAAAACAGATCCATAAAAAGGGACTGATGCTGCCCGCTATTCCATCCAGCAGCTCCTGGTGTGCACTGGGGGGCAACATCGGTACCCGGGCAACCGGTCCCAGAACCGCACGTTACGGAACAATCGATGCATTTGTCACCTCCTTGAAATTCATCACCGCCCGGGGGGATATTGTGGATACCCGAAAAAAACTGCCAGATTACCTTGAAAAAGGTTTGATGCGCATCCGGGAAAAATATCTGTCAGATGAAAAAAGCCGCAGGCTTTTTGAGAACAGGCCGCCCATTGCCGGCGGATATAATGTGCCTGCATTTTCCCGGTATAAAGATCCCGGTGACATCGCGGCCCATCTGATGGTCGGCAGCATCGGCACGCTGGGGGTCATAACGGAGATCCGGCTTTCACCCATTCCGATACGCATGCCACAGATGACCTATGCAGCATTTTTCCCTACCCTGGAAAAGATCGGGGATGCGCTGAACAGGATCAATGAACTGCACCCGGCTGCCGTGGAATATATCGATAACAATACCCTGGCGCGGATACAGGGAAAACTGCTCAACAACCGGCACAAAGATATTGCCGGTGCATTGCTGGTCGAATTTGATGAATCCGAAGAACAGGCAAAAAAAGGGGAAAAAATCCTTGTGGAATCCAACCCGGATGAGCTGATTCAGGTGCCGGTGAACAGCCCGGAAGAAACCCGCATATGGGAAGAGCGGCGCCTGATTCTGCCCAGGCTCAGGGCATTTGCCCGGAAAAAAGGCTGGATTGTACCGTCCATCATCGATGATGTGGCGATTCATGTCAAAGATTTTGTGCCGGTCGTCCGGGATCTGAATCAGCTGATGCGCCGGCTGCAGCATGATATCTGCATATTCGGTCATATCGGTTTCGGCAGCCTGCATGCACGGCCGATGTTTGACCCCCGCAAAAAGGAAATCACGGACCAGATCGACACGGTGTCGCGACAGACGTTTCAGATACTTCACCGATACGGCGGCACACTGGTGGGGGAACATAATTCAGGGCGCTCACGTTCCATCTATCTTGAAATGGAGCTGGGTGACTGCTTTACATATTTACGTGAGATCAAAGATCTGTTTGACCCCGAAGATATCCTGAATCCCGATACCCTGTTCGACACTGCTCCCATCACCGAGAACATGAACCTGGACGGATAAGCTAAAAAGCGGGATTCAGTAGAACAATCTGCGCGGGTTATGGACCATCATCTTTTCAATGGTTTGATCGCTGATGTGCCGGGATGTGAGCTGGTCCCTGAATTGTCGGAGCGCCTGTGGCGCAGGGTTCCCCTTTTGACCGGCATCACTGACCATGACCCAGTTGGCATCTGGATGGCGTGTGATCATCCGGGTCAGCCGGTCCATGGAAGCGGCGTGAATTTTTTGCGTCAGATGGGAGATCTCGAACCAGACCCCGGGATCTTTCAGGGTTTCAATATCGTTTTCATCCATATCCGGCGTATAAAAAAGCACATGATTGATGAGCACACGGATATCATACCCCCGCTGTTTCACCTCCCGGACCAGGGTGACCGCCTCTTTAGCCGACACATGCCCTGTTGCCAGCACCACATTTTTTCCATGAAGGATGTCAAGAATTTCGTACATGGCATCAGTCAGACCTTTTTTCGATAGAATCCGGATGCCTTTGTCCGGGAATTTTGTTGTGGACGGCTCCTGGAAATCAAACCGCCCCAGCGGCTTGTGTGCATCTGCATGAATGGTGGGCAGCCAGACGATCTTTCCTCCCAGTGCACAGCAGGCATCCACAGCATAGGGATTGAGACCGCCGACAAAATAATTGAGTACCACACCGCCGAACACATCCATATCGTACTGCTGGTTCACAATATTGGCAATCTCCACCGTGCTGCCGTGATGCGCCTTCAAAACAATGCCGGCATACCCGGCCTTTTGACAGGCGGCTGCCGTCTGCCGGGCATCCCCCCATCTTTCAAATATACTGGGAGATGCGTGGATATGTATGTCATACACATTTTTCATGTCGCCACCTTTGATTCAAGCCATGTCAGCAAGTTGGAAACCAGGGTTTGAAATGGTTTGCAGTCATCACACATCCATTCCGTGTGGCCTGCACCGGGGATGATATGCAGGGTTTTATCCCCGGGGTATTTTTGGTAAAGGGATTGGGCTTCCGAAAGCGGATGAAGTCTGTTGTTTTCCCCGTGCACAATCAGAAGCGGCACTTCAGGCACCTGCTGTTCAAGCTGTCCTTCAGGATTATAGCGCAGCAGGGAATAGGCAAACCCGATGTCGATATCACCGCCGAATCCGTCTGTCTTGAACAGGACCTCATCCACATATCCGCGGGTCACCGCATCCAGGGGGTAGATTTTGAATGGATCAACACGGACACTTTTTCCGGTTTTGACCTCTTCAAAGCGCTGCTTCTGCAGCCAGATCATAATTTTTTTGTATTCCGCTTCAGACCGATGCGCTTTAAAAAACCGGGCACCATTGTAAAATCCGTTGATACTGATAATTCCCGCCAGATCCGGTACTGCATACGCTGCCTCCAATACCAGGCCCGCGCCCATTCCCCAGCCGATCAACACCGTTTTTTTGTCTGGTGTTTTCTTTTGCAGGGAGACAAAGATTGCGGCATTTTCAATATCGCGGGCCTGCTCTTCCAGCAGAACACTTCTCCGGTTACCCTCGCTTTGGGCAAACCCGCGGTAGTCAAACCCGAAACAGGTATATCCTTTTTCAGTCAAGGCTCTGGCAAATCTGGCCGGGTGGATATTGTTCAACCCCATGAAACCGGAACAGACCACGATATCCGGTTTTTTATCATCTGCTTCATCAGTATTGGGATAATAAAATTTACCGTGCAGTTTCAAGCCGTCACTGTAAAACCAAACCTGTTTTTCTTTCATGATTTCCCCGTGTTGTAGCAGAACAGATCCATGATCTTGTGTTTCAGAATACCGGTGAGCCAGGTGTTTTCCGACGCATTACCGGCAAAGCTTTTTCTTGCCTCCAAAGCCGCAACCAGAGTCTCCTGGACCAGTTCCAGAGCCAGGATTTCATCCTGGACCCGGTAACCGGCGAAGCCATACAAATAATCACCATAGGTATCCACCCCGGTGTCAGGAGAACTTGATTCATGGACAGCAGCGACAGGCATTGATTTCATTCTTAAATATGGGGTTTGTCTTCATAACGGTTATAAAATACGGGATTGGGTTTTGTCAATTGAACATTATTGTATAAGTTTGTTATATAAAAAGATATAATGAAAAAAATCCAACAGCCTATGGGGACAAACGGTCATGCTGAATAAAGGAAAAAAACGAACCGGGGTCCGGGAAATCCTGGTCATGGGGGTTTTCTGGCGGATTCTGTTTATTGAAGCAGTGCTGCTGGTATATTCTTTAGGTTACCGGTGGCTGGCCGAAGGGTCCGGCCCCATGGAACTGTTCTGGTACGCCATGCGGATCATGGTGCTGGTGGGCATCATCGTTGTCTTCATGGTGGTGAGCCTCAAACACTTTCTGACCCGGAAAATCATTGATCCCCTGGAACAGATCACCCTTGCCAACCGGCAGATAGAGACCGACTTTTCCAAAGCAGACACCATCGACCTGCCGGCGGACACACCCGATGAAATCAAGGCCATTGTCTCCACCCGGGCCAACATGCTTGAACGCATCATCCGGGTGTCGGACCAGCGGCTCCAGCTGGTCCGGTTTATCAAAGACACGTTCGGCCGCTATCTTTCCAAAAAAGTGGTGGAAGAAATCCTCTCCTCTCCCAAAGGCAGGCAGATCGGCGGCACCCGGAAGACCGTCACCGTGCTCATGGCTGATTTGCGGGGGTTTACCAGCCTTTCGGAATCCCGGGATCCTGAACAGATGGTTCAGCTGCTCAACCGGTATCTCAAACAGATGTCCGCCATTATCCTGGCCTATGATGGAATTATTGACGAAATCATCGGGGATGCGATCCTGGCCGTGTTCGGTGCGCCGGAATCCCATGAAGACGATCCCCAGCGGGCCGTCGCCTGCGCCATTGAAATGCAGAACCGCCTGATCCGCCTGAACAAAGAACTCATGGATGACGGATATCCCGCCCTGGAGATGGGCATCGGCATCAACACGGGCAGTGTGATTGTGGGCAATATCGGATCTGATCTGAGAATGAAATACGGGATTGTGGGAGGCGCGGTCAACCGGGCCGCCCGCATCGAATCCAACAGCATCGGCGGACAGGTGCTGATCGGCGAATCCACATACCGGGCAGTTCAAGCCCAGGTTCAGGCAGATCCTCCTAAAACCCTGATGATGAAAGGCATGAAAGAACCTTTGGTATTTTATCCGGTCGTTGCCATTGATATAAAAGGCACCCCCATCGCGCTGGATGAGACGGCTTCGCCGGGACCGCTGCTGGAGATCCAGATTCCGATTCACTGCTGGATCATCCAGGACAAAAAACTGGATCGCATCCCCCTGGCCGGCACCACCCTTGCCCTGGACGAAACCTTTGTTCACATTCAGACCGCCACCCCCATTGAACCCCTGACCGATGTAAAGCTCAATTTTGATTTCTGTCTGGAAGCCCATTGTTTTGATGATATCTATGCCAAGTGTATCCATGCCGAACCGGCCCGGGACGGGCATCATTCAAGGCTGCACATCACGGCCATGGCAGATGGCGACCGGGAAAGAATCCGGGAGTGGATGGCCCAGGCATCTGCCTGATACCGGCACAGCCGCGTTTTTTTTGCTTCATGTTTCTTGTTTAGCAATGAATATTATTGTATAACAATATTGAACAAAATAACATAGAAGGATATTGACATGGCCCGATTGAATACCATGCCCGAGCCCATGCGTTCTCACCTGGCAGATCTGCCCTGCCCCACCTTTGACACCCGGCCCTGGGTTCCGGGGCCATCTCTTTCCCGGCGGCGGGTGGCCATCATTTCCACAGCCGGCCTGCACCGGCGGGAAGACCGCCCTTTTGAAGGCATGACCGGGGATTACCGGGTGATTCCAGACACCTGTACGGCAAAGGACCTGGTGATGACCCATGTCTCCACCAATTTTGACCGCACCGGGTTTGTCCAGGACTGGAATGTGGTGTTTCCCCTGGACCGGCTCCATGAACTGGCAGCCGACCACCACATCGGATCTGTGGCCCAATTCCACTATTCGTTCATGGGGGCTGCCGATCCCGGTGCCATGGAACAGGCCGCCGGCAGGCTGGCCCGTCTTCTGAAAGGCGATGCCGTAGATGCGGCCCTGCTGGTCCCGGTCTGACCTTTTTGCACGCGTGCCGTGGGCGCGCTGGGCCATTACCTGGAAACAGAAGGAATCTCCACCACCCAGATCAGCCTGATTAAGGAACACACTGAAACCATTCAGCCGCCCCGGGCCCTGTGGGTCCCGTTTGCCCTGGGCCGGCCCCTGGGACGACCCAGTGACCCGGCATTTCAAACCCGGGTGCTCCTGGCGGCCCTGGTCCTGCTGGAAGCAAAAACCGGTCCGGTATTGGCCGACTTTCCGGACGATGGGCCGGATGTGTCCGAACCGACTGAAGATATCGCGGATCTGCCGGCCTGCCCCATATCCTTTGCCCGGCCGGACGGGCAGAAAACCGAAACCGAACAGCTGTTGGAGGCGTTCAGGCAGGAGCTGGCCGACTGCCGTTCCTGGTATGACATGGCGGCAGCACAGCGGGACTTTTCCAGCGTGGCGTATTTCCCGCCCCAGGACGTATTTCAGGTGTTCCATGACTTTCTGCTTGACAAACCCATGACCCTGGATGACAACATAGCGTCACCGGCCCTGGCCCTTCGGCTGGCGGCCCAGGACCTCAAGACCGCCTATTTCGAATCGGTCATGGTCCGGCCGGATATGACCCTGCCCGATGATACTGCGTTCAACCGCTGGTTCTGGCATAAAACCGCGGCTGGAGAAGTGTTGCGGGCCGTCCGGGACAAATGCCGGGCCGCAGACGATGCAGCATTGAAAATGAACGGAGACTTGCTGCTGGTCCCCATGGACCAGACAGGCTCCTGAAACTGGAACCCAAATATGGAAAAACTGCTCAATGTCAGACAGGCGGCAGCCCTGCTCAATGTCTCACAGATGACGATCCGCCGCTGGACCAATGATGGCCTGCTGACGTGTTTCCGCATCGGTAAAAAGCGGGAGCGGCGGTTCAGTGAAGCGGATCTGCACGCATTTCTCGCCGGCCGCACCGACCCGGTTGCTGGAGCCACTGCCGCACCGGCCCCGAACCGGCCGGCCGGCCGGACCGATGGTGTGTCCCTGGGGTTTGCCAACCTGCATATACCGGACGGGACCCACTTAACCCACCTGTATCTGGACCGGTCCGAAGCACTGGGGATTCAGGGCTTTTTTGTCCGCCAGGGCCTGAACACCGGCGAAACCGTGATGGTGGTGGCCCCGGCAGACCAGCGGGACACGTTGCTGGACACCCTGGCCCGGGACGGCATACCGGTTCAGGATCTGATCCAACAGGACCGGCTGATCCACGGCACTGGAAAACAGACCCCGGAACAGATGATCGCCCTTATCGCCCGGATATCATCATCCGCCCAATCCGGATTCCGGCTGGTGGGAGACATGTCTTGGACCACGGTTGCCGGCTGGTCCCTGGAACAGACAAAAGCCCTGGAAGAAAGCACCAACACCCGGCTGGCACCGGGCCTGCTGTTTTTATGCCAGTACAGTCTGACTGAATTTTCCGGTGCCCAGACCATGATGGCCCTGGAAACCCATGGCTTTTCCATTTACAAAAACAAGCTGACCCGGCTGCACTTCTGATCAGGAGAAGGATCATGAAAACTCCGATATTCAGATGGCTGGTCGCAGTTTCGGTCATTATTTTGATGGTGTTTTTTTTCGTGTATGACTTAGGGCAGTTTCTTTCTCTGGCATATCTCAAATCCCGGCTGGCATGGCTGACGGACATCTATACCCATCACACACTTTTGACCATCGCAGTATATATGCTCATCTACATTGCGGTCACCGCCCTGTCTCTGCCCGGTGCTGCGGTCATGACCCTGGCCGGAGGCGCATTGTTCGGTCTTTTGACCGGCACGGTGGTGATCTCATTTGCCAGCACCATCGGCGCCACCCTGGCATTTCTGGTGTCCCGGTTTTTGCTCAAAGACTGGGTCCAGGAACGGTTCCGTGCCAAACTGTCCGCCATCAACCAGGGCATTGAAAAAGAAGGGGCGTTCTATCTTTTTACCCTGCGGCTCGTACCGGTGTTCCCGTTTTTTATCATCAACCTGGTCATGGGCCTGGCCCCCATCTCTGCCCGCCGGTTCTACCTGGTCAGCCAGGTGGGAATGCTGCCGGGCACCCTGGTGTATGTCAATGCCGGTACCCAGCTGGCACAGATCGATTCGCTCAAAGGCATTTTATCTCCGGGACTGCTGCTGTCCTTTGCCCTGCTGGGTATTTTTCCGCTCCTGGCCAGAAAAGGGGTGGCATTTATCAACCGAAAAAGGAAAGGAACCGATCATGAGCCAGTATGAATATGATATGGGAATTATCGGCGGCGGTGCAGCCGGCCTGACCACTGCGTCCGGGGCTGCCCAGCTGGGAGCCCGAGTAATCCTGATCGAACAGGAGGACCGACTGGGCGGAGACTGCCTCCATTACGGATGTGTGCCCAGCAAAACCCTGATCAAATCGGCCCATGTCTACCATCAGATGAAACACGCGCCCGCATTCGGACTGCCGGAGGTGGTCGTTCCGCCGGTGGATTTCAGACAGGTGGCGGACCGGATCCGGTCAGTGGTGGACACCATCCAGAAACATGACTCTGAAGCGCGGTTCTGCACCTTAGGCGCCAAAGTAATGTTCGGCCAGCCCCGGTTTGTGGATGAACATGCGGTTCAGGTCAACGGCACCATGATCTCTGCGGCCAAATGGGTGATCGCTACCGGCTCCTCGCCAGTGGTGCCCCCCATCCCGGGCCTGGCCGAGACCCCGCACCTGACCAACAGGGAGATCTTTTACATGGACACGCTGCCCGCATCCATGATCATGCTGGGGGCCGGTCCCATCGGCATTGAGATGGCCCAGGCATTCAACCGTCTGGGCACCCGGGTGACGGTCATCGACCGGGCCCCCCGGATTCTGGGCAAAGAGGACAAAGACATGGCGGACACGGTCATGCAGATCATGGCAAATGAAGGGGTTCGGTTTGTTCTTGAAGCGTCCATCGAACAGGTGGAACAAATCAACGGCCAGGCCCGGGTGAGCCTCACCGACAACACGGGCAAACAGAATCAGATGGCAGCCGACGCGCTGTTGGTGGCCATGGGCCGGTCCCCCAACACCGGAGGCCTGGGCCTGGCCGGCATCGACATCCCGGTGGAACGGACCGGAATTCCGGTGGACAACCGGCTGCGCACCCGGCACAAGCACATCTATGCGGCCGGGGATGTGAACGGCGGGTTCCAGTTTACCCATGCGGCCGGATATGAAGGGGGCATTGTCATTGCCAATGCCGTGTTCCGCCTTCCCAGAAAAGTCAACTACACCTGGCTGCCCTGGGTGACCTATACCGACCCGGAGCTCGCCAGCATCGGCATGAATGAAACCATGGCCCAAAAAGCGGGCATCAATTATGCCGTGTTCACCGAAGCTTTCAAGGACAATGACCGGTCCCTGGCCGAAGGAGAAACCCAGGGCAAAATCAAACTGCTGCTGGATGAAAAAGAAAACCCCATCGGCGTGCAGATCCTGGGGCCGGGCGCCGGGAACCTGATCAGTGAATGGGTGGCCGCGTTCAACGGCAATGTCAAACTGTCCACCCTGGCCGGTGCCATCCACCCCTATCCCACCATCGGTGAGATCAACAAACGGGTGGCCGGCACCTTTCTGTCCCCCAAGATCTTCTCCCCCACCATCAAAAAGGGGCTGAAATTCTTTTTCAATCTCAAGGGCCGGGCCTGCCATGTGACAGATTGACATGTTCCGGATGAATGACTGGAATCTTCTTGTGGGGAAAACCGGAAGGATCACAGGATGAAAAGAGGTCTTCTTGCATTTTTGATAACGGTCGTTTTTTTATGGGGGACGCATTCCCCGGGTCAGGCCGATTCTTTGGCGGTAGCTCATTTTTCAGCCCTGACACCGGATGGAGAACTTCCTGAAACCTGGGAATCGATGACATTTTCGGGCATTGACCGCCATACCGGATACACCCTGATAAAAAATGACGGCCGGACCGTGATCAAAGCCCACAGCCAGAATGCTGCTTCAGGGCTGATCCGGTTTCTGCGGATAGACCCGACCAAATATCCGGTCATCCAGTGGCAGTGGAAAATCGACCATGTCCTGGAGAAGGGTGATGCAAAAACCCGGCAGGGAGATGATTACGCGGCCCGTATCTATGTGGCGTTTGCCTTTGATCCGGACCAGGCATCCTGGTGGGAACAGGCACGGCACAAAAGCGCTGCCATTCTTACCGGCAAAGAAGTGCCCGGATCGGCCCTCAACTATATCTGGGCCAACAAGGCCCCTAAAAATTCGATTCTGACAAATCCGTACATATCCGAATCCATGATGGTGGCCGTACAAAGCGGCAACATCCATGCCGGCCGGTGGATCACCGAAGAACGAAACATTGTGGATGACTACCGGCAGGCGTTCGGGCGGAACCCGCCGGAGATCATCGGTATCGGCATCATGACCGACACGGATGACACAGGCGAAGAAACCATCGGATATTATGGAGATATCCGGTTGCATCCCGCAAGGAATTGAGCCCCGATTCTGTTGCACTGGGAATCCCTGGTCCAACACTGCCCGGGAATCGTCCACGGGACAGGCTTTGTTGCATCATACCTTTCTTTCTACACCATCTTCCGTCTGTCTGCAGGGCTTTACCCGCTTTGGAATTCTCTTAGGTATGTCTGATATTAATTTTCTATCCTGCTCTGCTGACCAATTGGGGCGCTGAATACCCATTTTTCTCATCCTGGATTGCAGTGTGGTGTGCTTGACGTCAAGCGCTTGGGCAGCACCATCTTTACCTGAAACAAGGCACTTTTTCTGAAGGAAAGCTTCCAGGATGTGCTCCCGTTCAATATCCTCCAGTCCCATTTATCAAAATTGCTGGTAAGACTGAAGTCCGTATCGCCCCGAATATAGATCTTTTCAAACGAATCAGACACAAGATCGAGGGTTTTGTCCAGCCACTTGGCAGAATCCAGATGAGAAGGGGCATTCCCGGAACGGTTAACCATATAGAGCACTTCTCTTGTGCCGGTCAGGGAAATGATCAAAGAGGCTCATAGAGAGGAACTATCACATTTAAGGTAAGCAATAATCATTTTGACCACTTCATCAACAAATATAGCCTGTGGGATAAACTGGTCATCAGGATGGGCTGCATACCGGTGGGTCAAACTCTCAACCGTCTGGACAATAACAAAGCAGGTATGTTCGAGACCGTTTGATCGAACTTCAGGGTACAAACGGATAAGGCCGGCTACAGTTTTGGCCGCATGTTGTTCAGCCTCAATCAATGCCTGGTGAACTCGCTCGGGCAATGGTGTCTCCTCAAGCAGAATATGTTGCAATCGTGGTTGCTTGGCGTGCATCTCCAGCATTCCAGTGACATAGTCGTGCAGAGCCTCGTACAGATTATGCTGTTCTACCACCATGTGTCCAACCCACTCGTGCAGGCGATGGTCAGTTTCAGCAAGATGCCTCTCAAGCAACGCAACTGCGATCGCTTCCTTACTTGGAAAATACTGATACAGAGTTCCAATCGACACTCCTGCTCGTGAAGCTATACGGTTGGTGGTTCCGGCTGCATAACCATGAGACTCAAAAACCTGAGCAGCTGCGAGGAGAATCACATCCACTGTTATTTTTGAACGTTTCTGAACCGGCTTTTTTCGGGGATCAAGGCGTTGTTTGCGTGCTGTCATAAACAATATCCAAAATGCGAGTTGACATAAATTAAGTATTTGCTCATAATTTCAATAGGCTGTCAATCTACTTTTTTAATTAATATGAATGGGAATGAAAAGACATATGATAAACTTTTTATAAAATAAATAATATTTGCTCTGCTCTGGTGATCCGTTCGTTTACAAAGATAAAGCCTGATCACCTCTCTAACTAAGGCGGGAAACCCGCAACCCATTTTCCCCCCCTCATTTTTTTAAACCGGAACTGAAGAGTAAGGCACCAATCATGTGGTTTATTGTGTTGGGAGAAAAAGAATGCACAATTATAAAATTCTGATATTATTAACAATTGTCGGTCTCATGGGGTTCGGGTCCTGGTTTGCAGCAACTGGCATCACCGATGATAAGCATAGGGTTGAAAAATATTTCGAAAGAGAGGACCAGCACAACTCCCTATTTTCGGAGACCGACAATGAAGGTAATGAAACCGCGGGTCAGATTGCAGCATTGCTTTTACTTATAGCGAACTTGCCGGTCGCAGTGAGCATTCTGATAAAGGGAATCAATCAATTTCTGCCGATAGGAACTGGATTAAAAAAAATACTGTCACATCTTAACAGAATACAAAAAAAAGCCTTTATGAGATTTCACTACTATTTGAATCTCTCGATTTTGGGAATCATTCTCTGGCACTGGTTGGCTTCACAATGTAAATCTTCATTCTTGCCGGAGCTTGGGGCGATAGTGATGTTGATTTCGATGATTTTGGGATTTCTCATGAAATTTAAGTTATGCCCCAAATTCTTCAGGAAGAGTGCCTACAAGATTCATACCCAGCCCATTATTTTTATCGCTATGTTTTTGGTCTTGACGGTAGGTCATCTGATTGTCGATTAGCCTGGAAAATGTTTGTCTGGCTGTATCGAGCATGGATCTGTTTTAACAGCTTAACTTTTGGATTTGATTTTAAAAAGATGCGTACTGATATTGAAAACCGATTTTTTATGGAGGAAATTAAAATGTATCACAAGACAATGTTTTTTATGTTTTGCCTGGTTTTCGTCACCCTTTTTTCGATTCCTTCTTTCCTGGTTTATGCTGATGATGACCATAAAGAAAATAAGAGGGGCAATCTGTTAGCCGACGGAAACGGGGATAATGATGACAACTGCCAACAAAAAAGAAAGCAAGACCACCATAGGGATGGAGATCATGGCAATGGCTCTGTAAAATCCTTGGCCAACCCGACTTACCAGTTTCAATGCGGGGCCTGCCATTTTGCCTACCAGCCGGAATTTCTACCGGAATCTTCCTGGATAAAGATCCTGACAAGCCTTGATGATCATTTTGGAGAATCCGTTGAACTGGATGCCGAATCAGAAAAAATCATTACAGATTATCTGAAATCCAACTGCGCTGACCATAGCACGACAAAACGAGCGGCCAAAATCATGAAGGGACTTGGGAATCAGACCCCTTTGAGAATTACCCAAATCCCGTATATCATAAAAGAACACCATGAGATTACTCCGGATATATTGAAGCGGGAATTCATAGGTTCTTTATCAAATTGTATTGCTTGTCACACAACGGCTGAAGACGGAATTTATGATGATGACAATGTAAAAATTCCCAAATAAAACAATTATGACAGAAATATGTTCCATTTATAAGTATAAGGATTAAAAATGAGCGGTATATCGTTTGAGAATTTAAAAGGTCTTGCGCGGGAGGAGGTAGTCCAGCGGCAGCAGCGGGATGGTTTTAATGAATTGCCGACCCAGGGAAAACGCAAGGGTCTGGATATCCTGATCGGGGTTTTAAGAGAACCCATGTTCCTGTTGTTGATCGCATGCGGGGCATTGTATCTGCTGTCTGGCGAGTTTCAGGAAGCATTAATGCTGCTTGGGTTTGTTTTTGTCATCATCGGCATCACCTTTTATCAGGAACGGAAAACAGAGAGGGCGCTCGAAGCACTCAAGGATCTGTCCAGCCCTCGGGCATATGTCATTCGTGATGGGGAAAAAACACGCATCCCCGGCAGGGAAGTGGTCTGTGATGATATTATCCTGCTGTCGGAAGGCGACCGTGTTCCTGCAGACTGTATTCTGATTCATGCCGTCAATGTTTCCATTGATGAATCTCTTCTGACCGGTGAATCCGTGCCTGTGCAAAAAACATCCACAAAGGAGACCTCTGCTGAGATAGGTAAACCGGGAGGAGATGATCTTCCCTTTGCTTTTTCAGGAACTCTGATTGTATCCGGTCAGGCCGTAGGAATTATAAAGGCGACAGGAATCCGAACGGAGTTGGGGAAAATCGGCAAAGCGCTTCAATCCATTGAAGAAGAGCGCACCCCGCTTCAGATTCAGACCGGGAAGGTCGTCCGCACATTTGCGATTGTCGGTTGCATCCTTTGCACGCTCGTGATTGTGGTATACTGGCTGACCCGCGGCAACCTGTTGGAAGGATTTCTTGCCGGATTGTCTCTGGCCATGGCCATCCTTCCAGAGGAATTCCCGGTTGTTCTCACCATCTTTCTGGCGCTTGGCGCCTGGCGGATCTCAAAATTCCGGGTGTTGACCCGGCGGGTTCCGGCAGTGGAAACCCTCGGCTCGGCCACCGTGCTCTGTGTTGATAAAACCGGGACACTGACCCTCAATCAAATGACAGTATCCGATATTGTAGCTGGCGATAAGGTATTTAAGGTTGAAAAGACGAATGAAATACTTCCCGAAGAATTTCATGAAGTGGTCGAGTACAGCATTCTTGCAAGCCCGGTCGACCCCTTTGACCCCATGGAAAAAGCCATGAAGGAGCTGGGTGAACGAACCCTTTCACAGACCGAACATCTTCATTCGTCATGGACCCTCCAGCGTGAATATCCCTTAAGCAAAGAGCTGCTTGCCATGTCCCGGGTCTGGACGTCGGCTTCGGGTGAAGACCTGGTCATAGCGGCCAAGGGCGCTCCTGAAGCCATTGCGGATCTTTGTCATTTTGATGCACCAAAATTGAAATGGCTTGGGGAAAAAATAGATATGCTCAGTAACCAGGGCAAACGGGTGATCGGAGTTGCATGTACCAGGCACAAGAAAACAAATCTGCCGGAACATCAACATGATTTTCAGTTTAAATTCATCGGATTAATTGGCCTTGAAGACCCTGTCCGTCCCAATGTAAAAGGGGCTATCGAAGAATGTTACACCGCCGGCATCAGAACGATTATGATCACCGGGGACTATCCCGGTACTGCCATGAGTATTGCCCGGCAGATTGGTCTTCAAAATCCGGATCAGCACATTACCGGTTCTGAATTGGAAGCATTATCCGATGAACAACTGGCAGAGCGCATAAAAGAGGTCAACATCTTTGCCCGCATGGTGCCGGAGCAGAAACTGCGTATAGTTCAGGCCCTTAAAATAAACAAGGAAATCGTTGCCATGACGGGTGATGGTGTGAATGACGCGCCTGCCCTGAAAGCCGCGCATATCGGGGTAGCCATGGGGGGCCGCGGCACGGATGTCGCACGTGAAGCTGCTTCACTGGTGCTCCTTGATGATGATTTTAATTCCATTGTGACGGCAGTGCGTATGGGGCGGCGTATTTATGACAATCTTAAAAAAGCGATGATGTTCATCCTTTCGGTTCATATCCCAATCGCAGGACTGTCATTAATACCCGTACTGTTGAAATGGCCCTTGATTTTATTCCCGGTGCATATTGTTTTTCTTGAACTGATTATTGATCCCGCATGCACGTTGATCTTTGAAGCTGACAAAGATGACCGCGGTGTCATGAACCGAAAACCGCGCAGTATTGATGCCAAACTCTTCGAAGGGTCGACACTTCTGAAGTGCTTTTTTCAGGGAGGCCTGACCTTGGCTGTTACCATTGCAATTTATCTGTTCATACGCAATGATCATTCTACTGAGACGGCTCGGGCACTGGCCTTTTTAACGCTTGTGGTCTGTAATCTTGGAATGATTTTATCAAATCGCTCCCTGACAAAATCAAGCATCAGCATGCTGAAAGAAAAAAACGCGGCATTTAAATGGGTCATGACCGGAACGGTTGCAGTTATGTGCCTTGTGCTTACCATACCTTTTTTCAAAAACCTGTACCGCTTCGGATCGGTTTCCTTGAATGATTTTTTTCTGGCTCTGGCGGGTGGTCTTGTGGCGATCATTCTTATGGAGCTTGTAAAGGTGTTTCCTTTGTTCAACAGGAAAAACCGATTTGCCAAGAATGTATGAGAAATTTATAAACAACAAACACAGAGGAGAAAAATGAAATGAAATGCCCCGTATGCAAAACAAATGATTTAATCATGTCAGACCGACAGGGTGTGGAAATTGACTATTGCCCGGAGTGCCGAGGCGTCTGGCTTGATCGGGGAGAGCTCGACAAGATCATAGAACGATCTCTTCCGTCAACAGCGCCATTATCATCCGCAGGATCGGAACGATCGTATCGTGACGCGGATCGTTCGTCATCGCATGACAAAAAACATGGTCATGGACATGACGATCATCACGATTCAAAGCATGGATATGGAAAATCATACAAGAAAAAATCTTTATTAAAAGATATTTTCGATTTTTAACATTGCTTGTGGACCCATTTATGACTTTAAACAGGAAGAAATTCAGTAAACATTTCTTCCCTGGAGAACCATGTTCGGAACCGTTTTAATTTCAGTCTGCACCTTTACGCATGTTTATGTTTTCAGGAGACCCGCTCCAGCGGAAGCCAGTTCCCTCCTCCGACGGGCATATTTTGAGAAGCCCTTTCTCGGGGACCTGGCTTCCACTTCCGATAGATGCTGAAGCAGACCGGAAAAGTGAACCGTGACACAAACTCATGAAAACTGGCGGAAATATAAAAAATGACGCTTAAATTGAATGGAAAACTGTCTTGACATTGGGGTCCACCATAGTCCAGAAATTATGGCGCTCACCTTTTAAAGGATGACGTCGCAATTCCGGCAAATCCATATCTTCAGGTCCCTTGACGCTTCATGAAATAAGCTTTTTCATACCAGGCCCCGGTATTGTCATCAAACACGGCTTCCTGCTCATGGATGAGTTTCACAGGTTCATCCGGCCAGGGCCCGTATGCCATCACCACGGTATCTCCAAGACTGAATTTCCGGTTGCAAGCCTTACATCCTTTTTCATTATGGGTGTTCAATATATCCAGATCCACCAGAAATGGGGTGTCAGTTTTTTGCTGCATGGGAACCTCCTTGTATGGGTTGCCCGTTGACCGCTTTTTTTACAGCCCACCGGTAACAGATTTTGATTTAAGACAGCACGCGTGTATCACATGCTTTTCATGCTGTCTTGTAATCAATAAAGTAAGAATGCCTGGGATGATTTCAACAGCAAAACAAACAAGCTTTATGCCGGTGATTCCATTTTCAAAAGTTTTCTTAAAATACACGGCAGAATGCCATTGTTTTCAAAATATTCCACATCCACCACCGTATCCAGGCGGGCAGTGACGAAAAATCTAACCTGCGTGCCATCGGTTTTCCGGGCCGTCACTTCCAGGGACTTTCGAGGCGTCATGTTCTCGATCCCTTTAATTGAGAACGTCTCGGAACCATCCAGACCAAGGCTTTTCCAGCTTTCACCGTCTTTGAAGACCAGAGGAAGCACCCCCATGCCGACCAGATTGCTGCGGTGAATTCTTTCGTATGACTCGGCAATGATCGCTTTCACCCCTAACAGGGCGGTTCCCTTGGCTGCCCAGTCCCGTGATGATCCGGTGCCGTATTCTTTTCCGCCTAATATCACCAACGGCTTGTTTTCTTTTTGATATTCCATGGCCGCATCATAGATGAATTTTTCTTCCCCCGATGGAAACTTCAAGGTGAAACTGCCCTCCCTGAGGTTGTCCATCAGATTTTTTATCCGGATATTTCCGAATGTGCCGCGCATCATGACTTCATGGTTGCCTCTGCGGGCACCATAAGAATTGAATTCCTCGGGATTGACCTTATTGTCGATCAGATACTTACCGGCCGGATATTCTTTGGGGATTGCTCCGGCAGGAGAAATATGATCGGTGGTGACGGAATCTCCCAGTAAAACAAGGGCATTTGCCTCTGAAATATCACCGGGCTTGTCTGTTTCCACCTTAAACGCTTCAAAATAAGGGGGATTTTTAATATACGTGGATTGGTCATCCCATGTGAATGTGGTGCTTTTTGTGACATCAAGATCCTGCCAGAAGCGATCGCCGTCAAAAATTGTATCATATTCTTTCCTGAAAAATTCCTGTTTCACATGCTTTTGAACCAGGTCTCGGATCTGGTCATCCGACGGCCAGATGTCATCAAGGTACACCGGTTCATTGTTGGGATCGAATCCCACAGGTTCAGTGTTCAGGTTGATATCGATTCTTCCGGCAATGGCAAACGCCACAACCAGCATGGGCGAAGCAAGATAGTTGCCTTTTACGCTCTGGTGAATTCGGGCTTCAAAGTTTCTGTTGCCCGACAATACCGATACGACGTTTAAGTCGTTATCGGCAATCGCCTTTTCAATATCCGGATGAAGCGGACCGCTGTTGCCAATGCATGTGGTACACCCAAACCCTGCCACATGAAAACCAAGCGCTTCCAGGTATGGCAACAGGGCGGCATCCTCAAGGTAATCAACAACCACCTTTGAGCCCGGTGCCAGTGACGTTTTGACAAAAGAAGGAATTTTAAGGCCTTTTTCAACGGCTGCCTTGGCAACAAGCCCGGCACCGAGCATGACTGAAGGGTTGGACGTGTTGGTGCAGGAAGTGATGGCCGCAATCACGACACACCCGTCACCGAGCTTCAAGGGTTGTTCGTTAATTTCCAGATCGATCTGCCGCTTGCTGACAGGAATACATTTTGGGGCACGCCTGACTTCACATCCTGATTCGTCGAAAAATTTAGACAGATTTTCCGGTTCTGCATCACGGTGATATTCACATCCCAACACTTCGGCAAACCCGGATTTTAAATCACACAGGGAGATACGATCCTGAGGCCGGGCAGGCCCTGCCAGACATGGTTCAACTGTGGATAAATCTATTTCCACCACTTTGGTGTATTCCGGTTCGCGGCTTTCGGTATAAAAAAGCCCCAGGGACCTGGCACACGCTTCCACCACAGCCGCCTGTTCTGCACGGTTGGTCAGTTCCAGATATTCAACGGTTTTTTCATCGATGGGGAAAAACCCAAGGGTGGCCCCATACTCCGGGGTCATGTTGGCGATGGTGGCCCGGTCGGTTACCGACAGGCTTTTCATCCCCGGACCAAAATACTCGACAAACTTTTCCACCACCTTTTCTTTTCTGAGTATTTCCGTAATGGTCAGTACCAGATCGGTCGCTGTCACGCCTGTTTTCAAGGCCCCGGTCAGCCTGACACCGATGACTTCAGGAACAGACATGTAATAAGGCTGCCCCAGCATCACGGCTTCCGCCTCTATGCCGCCGACCCCCCATCCCATCACACCGATTCCGTTGATCATGGGCGTATGAGAATCCGTACCCACCAGTGTATCCGGGTAGGCCAGCAAATCTTGTGACTCTGTATCCATGATAAAGACCCGTCCCAGATGTTCGAGATTTACCTGATGGCATATGCCGGAGTTGGGCGGCACCACCTTAAAGTTCTTAAAACTTTTCTGGGCCCATTTTAACAGCGAATACCGTTCCTGGTTTCTCTCATACTCTTTTGCCACATTTTTGGTGATGGCGTTGCCGGTCCCGTAATAATCCACCTGCACCGAATGATCCACAACCAGTTCCACCGGCGCCAACGGATTGATCCTGCCCGGGTCACCTCCCAGTGCCTTGACCGCGTCCCGCATGGCTGCCAGGTCCACGACCGCCGGAACCCCTGTAAAATCCTGCATCAGAACGCGTGCCGGATGATAAGGGATTTCCACAGGCGTTTCGTATTGTTTTTGCCATGTTGCGATGTTTAACAAATCTGTCTCAGTGACAATCCGGCCATCCAATTTTCGAAGCAGATTTTCCACAAGAATTTTAATGGAAAAAGGGAGTCTGCCGATATCCGGAATGCCCATTACGTCTTTTAACCGATTGATGTCATAAATCGTTATCTTTTTTTTGCCGACTTCAATGGTCTTTTGAAATTGATTTTTTTCCATGATACCACCCTGAATGATTGAAAATTATGTCCTTTTATGATTGTTTCTTCTATCATGGATATCTTTACAATGACAAGGGCATTCAAGGATGAAACATCAAGCCCCATTCTTTCATCCGGCGCTATACCGGTAGCCTAAGCCATGAACGGTCATGATCAAGCGGGGATGGGCATGAAAGCAGCGGGTCAGGGGCAGCAGGGCAAGGCCGCGATCTCCTGCCACGAAGCGACCCGGGTGATGCCCGGATGCACTGCCGGCCGGGCATTCCAGGGCCGGTCATACAACAGGACCGTCACCTCCATCTGTTCTGCCAGAAAAAAGGCCGTGTCCAGGGAATCCTCCACGGCCAGATCATACGGGCAAGCCATGAGCTGTGCCATCGAGATCACATCAGGATGATCCTCACCGCTCCGGTTGTATTTATCCACCATGATGAATTCACTGAAGGCGATTCTCTGCCGGTCCAGCCAGGCCAGAGACGTTTCCCGGGCCGAAGGAGGCCGGCCCGTGACAATGTCCACCCGGTGCCCGGCATCGATCCAGCGGGCCATCATCTCTTTTGCTCCCGGCACCGGATCAAAATTCATCAACAGGTCCGGCTGGTGAATCCGGTCGAAAAAATGACGGTACTCCTTTTCCGTCAGTTGAAATGACACCTTCAAATCAAAACAGGTCAGATCCTCGAACCGGACCTGTCTGCCGAACTCCTGTTCAATGATTGCACTGTAAGTATCGGTTGTCCTGGAGATCACGTCATCCAGATCCACGTATATTCGTTTCATGGTCAAATCATATACCAAAAAATTTGTTCAGGCCGGCATCTATTCATGGTTACGAATAACGCCTTCTCAATCTGCACGGGTACAGACGGTTTGATTGGATTGTTAAAAAAATCTATTGCGAGTCTCCCAACAGCTTGTATATTCCATCAACCAAAACATTGAAACTGTGTGATTTATTTTCTTCTATATTGAGGTGCGGACCAATGGCCCGGGAACCGGAAAGTTTGTCATAGCGGTTTCCAGTCAATTTTATCAGTTCCGCCGAAGGATTTGCCAGGGCGTCAGGATTTCTGAATTTCCGTGTCTGTTGCTTTTTACGCAGCTTCTCCATTTTCAGGCCCTGTTCCACAGCGGCCAGGTCTCCAAGGAAAAAACTTTCCATTTCCCGGCAGGCGACACGGACAAGCCATGCATTTTTTCCGCTTTCTGTGCATTTCTCCACCAACCCGGCCTTGACATGCTGGCAATCACCGGCATCCTGATCCCTCAGGATCACAAACACCGAATCCGGCAGTTGCCAGCCCCGCAGCCGGCGGACCAGGTTTTTTTCCAGGTCCTGCTTTCCCCGGAACACCAGATAGCGGACATCCATGTCCGCAGGCAGCAGTTTCGGCAAAAGGCCAAGAAGCATTTCTTTCTCAGAAGGTCCTTCCAGAAAAAAGACCATGGTTTTCATCGCGGATCTGCTCCCGGAAAAAACCCATGCTCCCATAAATACCCCATCTGATCCCCTTCATTCATATAAGCGGCCAGCTGAGCATCGTCCCGGGCCCGCCTTACCTGGGAAAAGCCGTTTTCCTTCTCCAGCCAGAACACTTCTTCCAGCCGGGTGGCATTGAGAAAATCCGGAGAATGGGTGGAGACAAATACCTGGCCCCCACGGTTGGCATAGGCACGGAATTCCTCGGCCAGTTCCCACAGAAGTTTGGGATACAGCTGATTTTCCGGCTCCTCCACACACAACAGCGGATGGGGAGTGGGATCGTACAACAACAGCAGATAGGCAAACATCTTGATGGTCCCGTCAGAGACATATCTGTCGATAAACGGATCCTTGAACGACCCATCCTGAAATGTCAGCAGCAACCGGCCGTCACGCGTGGGTTCAGGTTCTATGGAACTGATCCCCGGCACCCGCATTTTCATCGATTCTACGATCCTGTCAAAAATATCTTTTTCTTCCAGAAACAGCCGATGGGCCACCCGTTGCAGATTGTCACCGGTCACGGAAAGATGATCTGCATATCCGGCCGCATCTTTGCTGCCCCGGGCCAGGTTGATATGAAAATCGGACACATGCCAGTTTTCGATCAGCTGCCGAAATGCGTTGGCCGCCTTGAATTTCTGGAACTGCCCCAATCCCTTGATGGCAAGAATGTCGGACTTGTCCAGCTCCTGTTGCTCTTTGGTCAACTCCTCCTCGGTCTTGTTGAAATCATCCTCATTGACCACCGCCCTGCCTTTTCCATAGGAAAAATCCAGGAAATGATAGGGAGATCCGGCAGCCCCCCGCTTGTAACGCAGGATTTCCCTGGCCACTTCCACCTTGTTGCTGGTGTGGGAAATCTCCAGATAATAGGTCACCAGCCGCTGCACTTTGCTGATTTCCATGCGGAACTGAAGCTCGATGACCATGTTTTCCGTTTCATGCCCCCGGCTGACCAGCTCATGCCACCCGCCCCGGCTCTGGATGGCCGCACCCGCATTGTACACCAGGCAGTCCTTGAGAAACCCGAAAACCTGGAACAGAGTGGATTTGCCCGTTCCATTGGCACCCACCACCACACACAAAGGCGGGATACCGGTCATGTCAATGTCCTGAAACAGCTTGAAATTTTTCAGGCGAATGGATTCAATTTTCATGATGCACCTCGTTATGCCATATATCCAGGGTTTCAAATCAATTTTTCAGACTCATTAACCACCTTGCTCACTCTGGCAAACAGTTTGTCAATATATCTGTCACGGTCATCGGTCATGAACAGCACATGCATATTCTCCAGATCTTCCCGGGAATGGCCCCATTGCAGTTGCGGGTACCGGGTCCTCTTTTACGCTTGGCCATGATCCCTCCGAACAAGGGATTCCAGCCTGGAAAGCCAGGCATCAAACAGAGGACAGGCCGTCCGCATTTTCGGGATACCGATTTCAGATGCGATCATGATACCGGTAGATGTTTTTTTGAAACGATCTGAAAGAGCCGCCAGTCTTTTTGATGGTGCCGTCTGGTGATGATCGTTGATCTTTTCCGGTTCTCCACACTCCGAGAGGACCTTGTCAACCTTTGTCCGGGGTACGCCCAACACCTCTGCCAGACGTGCCGGGTCGCTGAAATACAGTCCTTCTGTTTCATACATGGAAACATAGGGAATAAATCGGGTGGTCGAATTTAAATCAGGAAACAGATGCTGCAATTCTCTGACCGTATCATCATACATGATCTGCGCTTTTCTTTTTGGCGGCATTTTCAATCAGTTCGCCAAGAATGCATATCGCTTCCGGATGCAGACCCAGCTCAGGCTCATCAATGATGATGCTGGACGGCGGGTCCGGCTGCAAAAGTGACGTGGCCAGGCAGATGAACCGGATACTGCCGTCTGACAGGTGATACGGCTGCATGGGATAATCAGAGCCTTTGGTTTTCCAAGACAGCGCCACCTTGGTCTTTGGCCCCAGCTGTTGAGTATCCAGCAGAAAATCATCCAGAAAAGGGGCCACCAGGCGGCAGGCATTCAGGATTTCCTTATAACAGAATTTGTCTTCATTCCGAAGACGCAGCAGAAACGGGCCGATGTTGGAGGCATCATATCTCAATGCCCTGTTGTCCTGGACGATCTCCGCATGCCGCATGGGCGCCGTCTGGCTGGTGTCATGGAAATGATACATTTTCCAGGATACGATGGCATCATACACGGGCTGGCTGTCATGTGACGTCCCCAAAGCTTCATTTGCCAGCTTTGAAGTGTTGTCTCCACTGCTGCCAAGCTCCCACCAGCCTGTTGAACCATGGGAATAATACCGGGCTTCATCGGTGACAGCGAACTTTTCTCCGGGGCCGGGCTTGAGCTTGAACCGGTACCCCCGGGGACCGAACCGGGTTTCAAATTCCATTTGTTTGGTGGCTTTGCGCCCATTGTGAAGCAGATCGCTGATACCGCCGCTGTCCCGGACAAAGCCGGCAATGTTTCCCTTGATGAACGCCTGGAGCATCCGGAAAAAGGAAATCAGGTTGCTCTTTCCCGCGCCATTGGCGCCGACAAAGATATTCAGGCGTTTCAACTCAAAATCGGACACCTCCCGAATGGATTTAAACCCGCGTATGGTCAATTTATCCAGCGACTCAGTCATTTTACACACTCCCCATATCCCACAAGTGTTTCATGAACGCATTCTTTTATGAGTTCTTTGTTCTTGAAGGACTCTTCCCGCATCAGATCAAAACTTTCACAATATATTAAGGGACCCTGCGCCAAGTCAAACGATCTTTTCATGATCAACCCATATCATATTCCCGAAAAATGGGAAATCTCCCGGTGATGTAAAACCGGGGACCTTTTGTACAGCGGAGCCCCTGGCGGGGATGCCTTGCTGACGGACTGTCGGAGCCACCCCGTGGATTCCAGGCCGGCAGCAAGGCACCCCCGCCAGGGGCGGCACCCTTGCCTGTGATCCAAAAATTTGCCTTGCCATCCGACACGCTTCCTGTTTCAATGGCCGCCATGAAAATTATCCAGGCACAAACAGACCATGTGACGATTGAACAGTTTCAGGCGCTGCCCGGCCAGGCCTGGACCCTTCTGGGAACCAACCGGTCCGGCATCGATGATCTGTTTGATCTGGTGTCCGGCAGGCAGATCAAAGGCCGGGTGGCGGAACGGTCCCTGCCGGATCAGCCCGGCGTGGTGTCCTTCAAAGACCAGCAGGCCGTGTATGAATCCGAGCTGAAAAAAGATGAGACCGATTTTCTGGACCGCCTGGATCCCGGCACCCCGGCCAGGAAGTTTCTGGAAAATATCCAGGATCATGCCGGTCTGATCCAGGCCCTGGGCATGACGGAAAGTCTGGACAAAGGCTATCGCCAGCTGTCCACGGGCCAGACCCGGAAACTGCTGCTGCTGGCCCCCATCACAAAAGGGACCGACTGCCTGGTGATCCAGGCCCCGTTCGACGGCCTGGACCCGGACAGCTGCAAAGAACTGGACAAGGCCATGTTCCACCTGTTTTCCAGGGGAATCCAGATCCTGATCTTTGTCTACAACCGGGCGGACATCCCCTCATGGACCACCCACCTGGGCGTTGTGGCGGAAGGAACCCTGGTTTACCAGGGTCCGGCGGACCAGGTGCCGGCATCCTGCCTGAACCTGACCTCCCGGCCAGACTTCCAGGCCACGGTCCGGGACTTTTTCCCGGCGAAACAGACAGGTCCTGACACGCATGAAAAAAAGAGTCTGGTCCGGCTGCACCGCTGCACTGCCGGATATGAGGGCCAGCCGGTTTTCACGGACCTGAGCCTGGTGGTGGGCCGGGGGGACCACACTCTGATCACCGGTCCCAACGGCACGGGCAAATCCACCCTGCTCCAGGTGATCACCGGGGACCATCCGGCCTGCTATACCTGTGACCTGACCCTGTTCGGCATCCGCCGGGGCACGGGGGAGTCCATCTGGGACATCAAGCAGCACATGGGCATTGTCAGCCCGGACCTGCACCGCAACTTCCGGGTGCCGGGCAGTGTGCTGGCCTGTATTCTCTCAGGCCTGTTCGATTCCATCGGCCTGTACCAGCCGGTGACCGAAACCCAGGAAAAAAAGGCCATGGCCTGGCTGTCCCGGCTCAACATGCAATCCAGGGCATCTGTGCCTTTCCGGGATCTGAGTTATGCGGACCAGCGCCTGGTTCTCATTGCCCGGGCACTGATCAAAGGACCGGAGCTGCTGATTCTGGATGAGCCCACCCAGGGGCTGGACGCGCCCAACCGGATGGCGGTGCTGGATTTTCTGGCGGAGGTGGCAAAAGACGGATTGGGCACCATTCTCTACGTGAGCCACCGGGAGGATGAGGGCCGGTCTTTTTTTGTGCAGCACATCAGGATGACGGCTCCTGCCCGGTGATATCCTCTCTGTCGTTACTCCTTTTTTACTGCATGTCCACGACAATCTTATTTCGGCCGGAATTCTTGGCCTTGTAAAGGGCGTTGTCGGCCCGGGTGAGGAGCACATCCCGGTCCATATCCGGGTTTGGAATGCAGGAAGTCACCCCCTGGCTGATGGTCGTCTGAATTTTTTCTCCGTTGTATTTCAGCACCGCTCTCTCTATTTTTTTCCCCAGCCGCTGTGCCAGATCACGGGTGTGTTCGGCATCTCTGTCCGGCAAAAGAACAACAAATTCCTCTCCGCCATACCGGGCCACCATATCGGTGTCCCGTTGAAACACTTGATGAATGAGGCGGCTGATAAGTTTCAGGTATTCATCCCCTGCCGGATGCCCATAGGTGTCATTGACCTTTTTGAAATGATCGATATCGCAGATCAAAAGTGTCAGCGGCGTCTTTCTCCGGCTGGACAGCCCCCATTCCAGTTCAAACAGCTCATCAAAATACCGGCGGTTGTAAAGCCCGGTCAATACGTCGGTCCGGCTGGCCTTTTCCAGTTCCCGGGTCTTTTCCTTCAGCAGATATTCATTTTCCAGCGCGGTCCAGTATTCATGGTTGCCCCGCAAAGAGATCAGCACCAGATAGATGGTATACAGGATCATGGCGATTCCCAGAGACGGCACATCTCCACTGATGAACACCCCGGCAATCACGGGTACCAGCATCAGAAAATTATAGGCAACCGCCAGATACAACACCGGCATGAAGGACATCACCCCTCCGGCACAAAAGCCCACCGTACAGATGATCATGAGCAAATGGATGGTCCGGTCGTCGCTGTACAGCAGAAAAAAGGCGGCCCCCATTCCCCATGCCAGGGCCGTCAACAAAATACTGACGACAAAGGTGGCTTTATGCTTTTTTTCATGACTGGTGCTGTCCAGCGCTTTTCTGGAAATATGAACATGAACCAGCCGGAACAGGCAGATACCGGTGAAAATTCCCAGAAACATCAGGCTGACGGTTAAATGCCGGTAAATATACCCATCCGTGAAAAAAAGAACCGGCGGCACCAGCATATAGAAAAACACCCCTGAAGTGGATCTTTTCTGCAGGTCGCGCACCACCCTTTTGCTCAGCTGCTGTCGTTGCAACGCCATGTTTTCCGGAGTTCCCCTGAATTGTGATGTCAGCCCGGACATTCATTTCATGTCCGCCCGTTCTGTCCGTTGCCCTATATACCAGAAGCAGGTGGAAATCAAATATTTTTTCAATTTCACACAATACCTCTTTTCAATTTAAAAAAAATCCTGTAAAAGGATTTGTTTTTTATCGGGATAAGCGTTTACCATATAAAATTTATGGCACGCAGGCAATAACCCAAACTTGAAGGTTTTATGCATTTAAAATTAAACATTTTATGGTTATTCGGAGATTTATATATTCAAGAAACAAGCTCGGATGCGTTGCTTGTTCCACCGTCACGGGGATGGCCGCTGATGCCGGGGGGGTAAAGCAGATACTGTCTATCGTTTCGAACCGTTCTGCTTTCAATACGTGTGACACTCTCCCTCCCTTCCATCACCTCCATTTCCCGGACACCCCCAAATTAAAAAAACCGACTGAACTGAACCGGTGTTGATCTTTTCAACCTCCGGATCAGTCCTTTAACTTTATTTTATGATGAATGACGGGCATTCCTCTGCATCAGGCGGATTGCCCCGGATGTGGATTAACTTTTTTTGGAGACAATACCCATGCTTAACAAAAACCCCAAATTGACCGGTGATGTTCAGGACAATGATTTTTTTGCCCTGGGAAGGCAGGTGACCATTGAATACTATGAGTGTGGAGCCACTGCGTTTCTGGATCCGGCACGGGTTGAAAACGCCCTCTTGAAAGCGGCAAAAGACAGCGGAGCCACCGTTATCAGCTCCTCGTTCCATCAGTTCAACCCCCAGGGCGTCAGCGGGGTGGTGGTGATCGCTGAATCCCATTTCACCATCCATGCCTGGCCGGAACATGACTATGCCGCCGTGGACATCTTCACCTGCGGTGACAGTATTGATATGGAAACCGCCATCATGTCCATGAAAGATTCATTTGAATCTGAAAACGTGGTGATCTCTTCCGATCAGAACCGGGGGATCATCGCCCGGCCCGTTGAACAGCAGTGTATTGGACAAACCCTTAAAAGTTCAACCACCCATCCCATCTCCTGGAAAAAAGAATATGAACACAAAAATCCATGGGGGGTCCTGTCTTCCATCGATATCTACGGCAGTGACCCCGGCATCATCCGGGACGCGGAAAAAATAAGACAGTTCGTGTTTGAGCTGTGTGACCGGATCGACATGAAACGGTTCGGTGACTGTCAGGTGGTTCATTTCGGCGAAGATGAACGGGTGGAAGGGTTCAGCATGACCCAGCTGATCGAAACATCCCTGATTTCCGGCCATTTTGCCAATGCTGACAATACCGTTTACCTGGATGTGTTCAGCTGCAAATATTACGATCCCCGGGAGGTGGCTGAATTTGCCATATCTTTTTTCAAGGGGGATCATTACAAGATGCAGATCGCATTGCGTCAGTGATTCAGATATCCCGCCCCTTTCCGGAACCGGTGGTCATTGACGGCTCCGGAAAGGGGCGGGCAGGCCAGAAATCTATACAGCAAGGAGTTGAAACATGACACACACCAGATATGTCAAAGACGGCTGGTTTTCTGAAACCTGTCCCATGTGGCCCGGCATGGCCCTGTCCCTTGAAATCGAAACAACCCTGTATGATGAAAAAAGCCCGTTCCAGCATATCCAGGTGTTTGAAACCAGACATCACGGAAAAATGCTGGCCCTGGACGGCATCATTCAACTGACCCAGTCCGATGAATTCAGCTACCAGGAGATGCTGGCCCATATCCCGCTGTTCGCTCACCCCAAGCCGGAAACCGTTCTGGTGATCGGCGGCGGAGACGGCGGCATTCTGCGGGAGGTGGGCCGTCACGCCGGTGTCTCAACCATGGATTTCTGTGAAATCGATGAGATGGTGATCACGGTGTCCAAACAGTTTCTGCCGGACCTGGCCTGCGGATTCGACGATCCCCGGGTCAATGTCTTTATCGGGGACGGGGCCGCATTTGTCAGAGAAAAAACCGGGATGTATGATGTGATCATCGTGGATTCATCCGACCCCATCGGCCCCGGGGAAGTCCTGTTCAAAAAACCGTTTTACGAAAGTCTGAAAAACGCGCTCAAGCCCGGCGGCATTATCGCCACACAGGGAGAATCCATTTTCCTTCACAAGGACTGCGTCACCCGTCTGGCGAAAATCACCCGGGAACTGTTTGACCGGCAGGCGTATGCCTGCATCATGGTACCCACCTATCCCGGGGGCAACATCGGTATCTGCCTGGGATCGCTGGGACCGGAACTGACACGCCCGGCCAGAGAGATGCCGGCGGAACTCCAGGGCCGGTTGAAATATTATACCCCAGAGATCCATGAAGCCGCATTTGTCCTGCCGCATTTTGCCGAAGTCATGCTGAAAACCCTTTAGGGAAGAGATGCGCCGGCAGCCGGAGATGCCGCCAGATAGTTTTCGGCCAGTTTGACAAACGCATTGATCTGGCGGGTTTTCCAGGCATCGTCATATCCCAGGTCCCGGGCCATGATCCCTGCCACCTCCGGTGCCATGGCCATGGCGGCCCGGGCATCCAGCACCAGAGCCCGGCTGCGGCGGGCCAGAAAGTCCTCCACGGTCCGGGCCATCTCCTTTTGCACGGCCCAGGTCACCTCGGCCCTGAGGTAAGGAAGATCCGGATGCAGCTTCTCCCCCAGGCCGGGGTCCGTGCGGATCATTTTTTTGAGGTGGATGGCATCCGACCCGTAATAATGAAGGGGGTCGGTGCTGTCAAAATGTTTGAGCCAGCCGTGGATCCGCAGTTTTTTGGTCACACATTCCCGCTCGTCCAGCCCGGCCACCAGCATGGCCTGATTGACGGTATCCTCGGCCATTTTCCGGTAGGTGGTCCACTTGCCGCCGGTAATGGTCACCAGGCCGGATTCGGAAACCACCAGGTAGTGGTCCCGGGAGATGGCCGCCGTATTATGCTCCTTACCGGTATTCACCAGGGGCCGCAGACCGGCAAACACACTTTTGATATCTCCGGGCGTGGGATCTTTGGACAGATAAAGGGCTGCATGCGCCAGAATGAAGGCGATCTCCTCTGCAAGGGGGCGGGGCTCCAGAGAGATCCGGGACACCGGTGTGTCCGTGGTTCCCACCACGGCCCGGCCGTGCCAGGGCACCACAAACAGGACCCGGCCGTCAGCGGTCTGGGGTACCATGATGGCGGATTCCCCGGGTAAGAACGACTTGTCCAGCACCAGATGGACTCCCTGGCTGGCGGCAATCATGGGCGTTGCCCCGGGATTTTCCATCTGAAGCACCTGGTCGGTGAACACGCCGGTGGCATTCACCACCACCCGGGCATGAATTCCATGGGATTTGCCGGTTTCCATGTCCGTGGCAAACACCCCGTCGATCATTTCGCCGACCTTTGAAAACCCGGTGACCTTCATGTAGTTGACCGGGATGCCGCCGCAGTCCGTCATGGTCTGGGCCAGGTTCACGGCCAGCCGGGCATCATCGAACTGGCCGTCATGATACACCACCCCGCCCCGCAGCTTTGCCGGTTCCAGGGTGGGAATCCGTTTCAGGGTCTCCTGTTTGGACAGGTGCCGGGAAGGGCCCAGCCCCAGTTTGCCGGCCAGCATGTCGTACACCTTCATGCCGGCCCCGTAGAACGGGCCGTCCCACCACTCATAGTTGGGAACGATAAACGCCTGATTGCTCACCAGGTGCGGGGCGTTGCGAATCAGCAGTCCCCGTTCATGAAGGGCCTCCAGGACCAGTGATATGTTGCCCTGGCGCAGGTACCGGACCCCTCCGTGGACCAGCTTGGTGGAGCGGCTGGAGGTGCCTTTGGCAAAATCATGCTGCTCCAGCAGAAGGGTCCTGTATCCCCGGGACGCGGCATCCACCCCCACCCCCAGGCCGGTGGCCCCGCCGCCGATCACGATGATATCCCAGTATCCCTCAAAGCTTTCCAGGGCCTCGATGGCCTGATCTCGGTTCATATACGCCTCCTGATAACCCGTTACGGGCCGGGCGTTTTCCGGTCTGTCATTCCCAAATGGAATCCTGCCCGTATGGGGGTATTGCGGTTTCCTTAGATATTATGACGAACAAAGACCGGATACAAGGGTTAGTTTTTCAGCCGGACATGAACACACCTGCCTGTAAGAAACCGCGTCAACAGATGGCCTCTCACTTGTCTAACCCCTTTTTTTATGCTACCACGCCCATATGGAGGAACGCCTGAATAATCGAAACCTGAAAATGTTGTTTGCGCCCGGAAGACAGGCTCTGTGACAGCCCATTTGAAACCGGATCAGGAAAAACAGGCCGGCGCCTGGCTGAAAGACCAGGTGGGACAGGTGACATCGCTGCTCTGGCTTTCCGCTGGTGCGGGCATGACCGCCTCGGTGTGCATGGTGGCCCAGTGTTTTCTGGTGGCCGGTCTTCTGGCAGGCCTGGCGATGGAAACCCGATTTGACCGGCACCTGCTGTGGCTGCTGGTGATCCCGATGGTTCTGCGCCCCTGCTTTCTGGCGGTCAAGGAGATGCTGGGGATCCGGGCCGGCCGGCTGGTGCGCCGCCGGCTGAGACAAACCCTGCTGGAAACCATTGCTGCGGCCGGCCCCCACCGAAGCCGCATTGCCGGAGACGGCAGCCTTTCCGCCATGCTGCTGGAGCAGGTGGATGCCATGGATGACTATTTTGTGCGGTACCTGCCCCATAAAATCCTGGCCGTGGCCACCCCGGTCATCATTGTGGCGGCGGTGCTGCCCCACAGCCCCGTGGTGGCAGCGCTGCTGACGGTCACGGCCCCGCTGATCCCTTTTTTCATGGTCCTGGTGGGCAATGAAGCGGTCCGGGCCGGACGTCGCCAGTTCAGTGCCCTTTCCCTGCTGGCCGACCGGATCCGGACATTTTTACAGGGCCTGCCCGTGCTGCGCCAGCTCAATGCCGTGCCCCAGGCCCGGCAGACCCTGGCATCCGCCTCAGGCCGGTTCCGGATAAAAACCCTGGCCGTCCTTCGCATGGCGTTTCTGTCTTCCGCCGTGCTGGAGCTGTTTGCCTCCCTGGGCATTGCCGTGGCAGCGGTCTACCTGGGCATGGGGCTTCTGGGGTATGTGCCCTGGGCCAGGGGAACCGTCCCCGTCCCCCTGAACAGCGCCCTCTTCATCCTGCTCCTGATCCCCGAATTCTACATGGCCCTGCGCCGCCTCGGAGCCGATTACCACGCCAAAGCCCAGGCCATGGCCGCGGCCGCCTCCTTGATGCCCTTGATCCGTGCCCGCCGCACCGTTTTCCAGGGCGGCACCAAAATCTGGGTGCCGGCAGGGCCGCCCGGCATCCGGATGCAACAGGTCTCCTGGCAGCCCCCCGGCCGGAACCGGGTGCTTGATGGCATCGACCTGGACATTGCCCCGGGTGAACGGGTGGGTCTGGTGGGTCCCAGCGGCAGCGGGAAAACCAGCCTGCTGCACCTTATTTTAGGGTTTGACCGACCTTCCAAGGGGCAGATCCTGGTGGACGGGCATCCCCTGGACTCCCTGGAACCGGACCGGTTCCGGAAACAGATCGCATGGCTGGGGCAACGGCCGGAGTGGTTTTCCGGCACTGTGGCCCAAAATCTGGGGCTGGCCTGTCCCGAGGCCGGAGATGCGCGGTTCCGGCAGGCCCTGGATTCGGCCGGCGCGTGGGCTTTTATCAACACTTTGCCCGGCGGTATCCACACGGCTGTGGGGGAAGGGGGCCGGGGGTTTTCCGGCGGGCAGCTGCAGCGGCTGGCCCTGGCCCGGGCCCTGCTCCAGGATGCCTGGCTCTGGGTTCTGGATGAACCCGGGGCCCATCTGGATCCTGAAACCGCCGTTGCCGTGCGCCGCCACATCGGACAGATATCCCGGGGCCGGACCCTGATTCTGGCGGCCCACCACCTGGAGGGCCTGGAATGGCTGGATACCCTGGTAAGACTGGACAACGGCCGTGTCACCGATATTGAGAGGCGCCATCATAGCACAGTCACCTGAAAAACCGGACCGCTTCGAACCGGATCTCTCCATACCGGATTTTTCCCAACCAGACCGGGCTCAGCCGGACCGGTCCCAAACGGGTCTGTCCCTGCCAAAACTGTCCCTGGGGTTCCTTTTTTTCCACCAGGGGGCCATGGGGTATCTGGGCCTGGGTCTGGGGGCCGTGGGCCTGAGCGCGGCCATTCTGCTGCTGGCGGCATCCGGATGGTTCATCACTGCCGCCGGTGTGGCCGGGCTCACCCCGGCGGCCCTGTATGCCTTCAATTATCTGCAGCCGGCCGCGGTCATCCGCACGCTGGCTATCTGCCGGACCCTGGCGATTTACGGCGAGCGCATCGTTTCCCATGACGGGATTCTCCGGCTGCTGCAGCACCTGCGGCTTGCCGTGTTTGACGGGCTGTCCCGCATGACCCGGTACCGGCTCGAAGATCCGGGTTCCGGAGATCTGATGCAGCGGATGCTGGCGGACATCGATCTTCTGGACCAGTGGCCCCTGAGAGGCCTGGCTCCCTGGGTCTGGGCCGTGTCTCTCAGCCTGGTGTTTGCCGGATTTCTTTACTGGGTATCGGTCCCTCTGTTCTGGATCTATCTGGCTGTCATGCTCCTGATTTTCGGGGGGCTGCCGCTCTTGGCCGCTTCCCGGGCCATGAAACTGGCCCGGTTCCAGACCCGGAAAGCCGGGGAACGCAGGCAGTTTTTAGTCGAAACCCTGGCAGGGCTCATCACCCTGCGGACCACCGGTGCCCTGGAAACCCGCCTCACCACCCTGAAACAGATGGATCATGATCTGGAAAACAGCCGGTGGAACCTGCAGGCTCTGGGCATTTTTTCCCAGGCCGCGATCCTGGCGGCCCTATCCCTGGGCCTGTGGGGGATGCTGTTCCAGGGGGCAGAAACCGTTCTTTCCGGTCAAATCTCTGCGGCCCTGCTGACCGGGATCTGCTGCGTGATGCTGGGTCTTTCGGAAGTGCTGGCGCCCCTTTCGCAGACCTTTCAGGCCCTGGGGTTCACCCGGGGGGCCCAGCAGCGGCTGCACCGCATTTTTGACATGCCCGAAGACCGCAGCACCATTACGGAACTTTCCGCCCCCCCCCGGCTGGAACTGGAAAACATCACAGCCCGGCAGGGACAGGCCATGACCGGCCCGGACCGTGTGTCGTTTTCCCTGTATCCGGGCGACACCCTCTGGATCCAGGGCCCATCCGGCTGCGGCAAATCCACCCTGGCGGCCGTGATGGCGGGATGGATGGCCCCGTCCCAGGGGCATGTCCGGGTCAATGGTATCCCCATGGGAGAGGTGGAAGAAAAAACCCTGCGCCGGCAGATCGGACTGCTGGACCAGGACCTGTATCTGTTTCCCATGACGCTGGCTGAAAACCTGCGCCTGGGAAAACCGGATGCAGAAGACACCAAGCTGTGGGAAATCCTGGAACAGGTGGCGCTGGCACAGTGGGCTCGAGAGCTGCCACGGGGACTGGACACCCCCATCGGGGAATACGGGACCGGCCTGTCCGGGGGTCAGGCCCGGCGGGTCTGCCTGGCAAGGCTCCTGCTGTTCGGCCCGCCCATCCTGATCCTGGACGAACCCTTTGAAGGCCTGGATCCCCCCACGGCTGACCGCCTGCTGGCCATGCTTCGGCAGCAGGGAAAAGACGGCATTCTGGTCATCATCAGTCACCAGCATCTGGCCGGTGACTTTACCTGTCATTTTCAGTGGGAAGCGTTGCAGAATATGGAAAACCAGGCAAAAACGATTTGATCTCATTCCCTTAAAATGATACAAGTTTTTCCAATGGAAGCACCCGCAGACATTCATCAAAACACCACACTGGCATTGAAACCCAATTTTTTTTGAAAGGAACGCTCGTGATTCAATCCTCTGCCACCCAAAGCCGGTCCGTGAGTATGCGGATTCTGACCGATGACCAGATCTGGGAAATCAAACAGGCTGCGTTTGATATTATTGAAAAAGTCGGATTCAAATGCCGGCATGCCGGGGTCAAAAAGATGATGACGGCCGCCGGGGCATGGGTCAGGGACGATATCATCAAGATTCCCAAATATATCGTTCAGGGCTGTGTGGTCACCGCCCCCAAGGGATGGACCATTTATGACCGGAACGGCCGGAGGGCCCTGGAAGTGGAAGGGGAAAAGAGCCACTACGGCACCTCCACCGCCAGCCCCAATCACCGGGATCCCTTTACCGGCGAAATCCGGCCCACCAGCATCCATGACATCGCATTGGGGGCCAAAGTCGCGGATGCCTTGCCACATATCGATTTTGTCATGCCCATGGGCTCCTCCCAGGATGTGCCGGGCGCAGCCGCGGAGGTCCATGAAATTCCGGCCCTGTTCACCAACACCGTCAAACCGGCGGCGTTTATCGGGTATTCACCTCTCGGGTGTGAATATGTCTATGAAATGGCTTCCGTGATCGCCGGGGGTCAGGACAAGCTGCGGGAAAAACCGTTTCTCATTCTCTATCCGGAAGCCATTGCGCCGTTGTTTTTTCCCGATGACGTGGTGGACCGGATCCTGATCGCGGCCGACCGGTTCATGCCCCAGCTGCCCGGTTCCACCGTATCCGCCGGTGCCACCGGCCCGGTCACCCTGGCCGGCATGCTCGTCCAGATCACGGCCGAAGCCCTGATTCACATCACCATTGCCCAGCTGCGCAAACCCGGATGTCCGGTGGCCATGAGCGGCAATGTGGGAATCCTGGACATGAAAACCGCGCTCATGACCATGGGGGCTCCCGAAAACAGCCTGGGGATTGCGGCCCAGGCGGAAATCGCCAAATCATTCGACCTGCCCACCTGGGGCCTGGCCGGTGCCACGGATGCCAAATGCCTGGATGCCCAGGCCGGCCTGGAAGGGGCGTTTTCCATTCTGGCTCAGGGGCTGTCCGGACTGAACCTGATTCATGATGTGGGATACATGGCCTCGGGCATGGCCTGCTCCCTGGAACAGCTGGTCATGGGAAATGAAATTGCGGGAATGGTCAAGCGGTTCGTGGAAGGCATCACGGTCACCCGGGACACCCTGGCCAGGCAGATCATCGAAGATGTCGGCCCGGGAGGACATTTCATCACCCGGAAACATACGCTGGCTCATTTCAAGCAGGAACTGTCCGTGTCAAAACTGCTCAACCGTCAAACCATCGATGCCTGGAAAAATTCCGGCTGTCCCACCATGGATCAGCGGGTCCAGGAAGAAATCCGGTCCATCATGGAAACCCACAAGCCGGATCCGTTGAGCGACAAGGTGATGGCCGAACTGGAACGCCTCAAAAAAGAAGGAGAAAAAGAAATTCTGGCAAAACGGGAAAAGGGATGACATTTTCCCGTTTTAAAAAAAATCAAACCAAAAATTTGCATTAATCCGGAGGACATGCAATAACAGACCAGCGGTAATGACCCCTTGTTTGTATGAACACATAGACAAAATCACACCAAAAAACACTGAAAGAAAAGGAGGCAAGCATGGAAAAAAGAATTCATCCGGCCGTGCACGACTTGAAAAGTGACATGGAAAAAGGCAAACTTTCCAGAAGAGAATTTCTCAGATACTCCACCTTGCTGGGAGTATCCGCTTTCACAGCCACCCAGATGGCCGGCCTGTCCTGGACCGCCAAAGCCTTTGCTGGAAACGTCAAACGCGGCGGCACCCTGAAAATAGCCACGGCGTTGCAGAAAATCGCCCATCCTGCCACCTATTCCTGGATTGCCGCATCCAACGTCACCCGCCAGGTCGCGGAGTACCTGACCCTGACCGACGGCAAGAACATCACCCACCCCTATCTGCTGGAAAACTGGGACGCCAGCGATGACCTGAAAACCTGGACCCTGAACGTGAGAAAGGGCATTAAATTCAACAACGGAGACACGTTTAACGCCGATGATGTGATCTTCACCCTCAACCAGTGGCTGGATCCGAATGTCGGATCCTCCATGAAAGGGCTGGTGGACGGTTATCTGAGCAGCAACAACATCGAAAAAGTCAATGACTACCAGATCAAGCTGCACCTGAAGGTGCCCACCATCTCCATTCCCGAGGACTTTTTTCAGTATCCGGCCCAGGTCCTGAACCACCGGACCTTTGAAGGCGATTTCCTCAAAGCCCCCCACGGCACGGGTCCCTATACGCTTGAAACCTACCGGGAAGGGGAACTGGCCGTTGTCAAGGCCCGGTCCGATTACTGGCAGAAAGGCGCGGACGGCAAACCGCTGCCCTATCTGGATGAAATGCACTTCCTGGACATGGGCACCGAGACCTCGCCCATGATCTCGGCCATCAAGAGCAAGGACATCGATTTCATCGACCTGTCCGACATCGGCGGCACCGATATTTTCCGGGCCCTCAAGGATGATCCGGAAATCAACATCCTGGCCGCCCCCACAGCCTCGGCCCGGGTATTGCGCATGCGGGTGGATCTCAAACCCTGGGACAACGAAAAAGTCCGGCTGGCCATGAGAAAATGCCACAACCACGAAAAAATCCTGGCCCTTGCGTATATGGGACAGGGACTGGAAGGCCAGGATTTCCATGTGTACCAGCTGCACCCGGAATACTGTGAAATGCCGATTCCGCCGTATGATCCCCAGGGATCCAAAAAGCTGCTGGCCGAAGCCGGGTATCCCGACGGCCTGGAAGTCACCCTGGCGGTGGGTTCCGGATGGCCGGATGTGGTGAGATATGCGGAAATTCTTCAGCAGGACGCCATTGCCGGGGGATTCAAGATCAACCTGCAGACCATGCCCAACAGCCAGTACTGGGAAAAATGGACCGAAGTGGATTTCGGCATCACGCCCTGGACCCACCGGCCGCTTGGCACCATGGTCCTGAACCTGGCCTACAAGGCGGACGCGGACGGCAATCCCGTTGCCTGGAACGAGACCAGATGGGTGGACAAGGAATTCTCCGAGATCCTGGAAAAAGCCAACGGCACCCTGGACGTGGAAGAACGCAGAAAACTGTTCTGCAAACTCCAGAAAATCCAGTATGACCGGGGCTCCATCGGCATCGGCTACTGGCGGGCCGTCTGGATGGTTGCCAGAAGCAATGTCAAGGGCCTGGAAGGCCACCCCAACGGATTCATGCTGTTCAACGACGTCTCTTTAGCATAAATCAGAAACCTGTGTCGCCCGTACGTACCCTCTGCGTACGGGCACCTTAAAACAAGGACAGGGCTTTTATGATTGTTTTTATCCTCCGCCGTTTTTTTCTATTGCTTTTGACCATGATTCTGGTGTCGCTGGCGGTGTTCATCATTGCGGAATCCTCCCCCGGCAATATCGCCAAAAATGTACTGGGGGCGTTCATCACCCCGGAACAGGAAGCCGCGTTCATCCGCCAGAACGGCCTGGACCAGCCCATGTATGTGCGGTATCTGCACTGGATCGCCGGTAACGACTGGGTGGCTGAAAAGAAAATCGGCATGCCCCTGCAGCGGATCACCACGGAAGAAGGGTTTGAAGAATGGTGGGCCGTTAAAGATGACGGCTCTCTCATCCGCTGGAAAGTGGACGGAGACGACCTGGTGGCCATCAACCTGTTGCCGGACGGTGAAAAAACCGAATATGTGGACAATGAGCGGTGGGAAGCGATTTCGGACGGCAAGCAGGAGTTCTGGGGGGTGGACCGCCAGAATCACGCCGTGCGCTGGGTCAAGGGTGAAATAGAAACTATGTTCGTGTTTGTCATGGGCAAGGGGTGGATGGAAAGTTCCGGCGGTCCCAAAGACTACATCCCCTTGAAAAAAGGATTTCTCCGGGGAGACCCGGGGGTCTCTTTTCGAACGGGCCGCCCCGTAAACAAGAGCCTGTGGCCCAGGCTGCGCAATTCCGTGGTCCTGGCCGGCTCCGCATTCGTGATCGTCATGCCCCTGGCCCTGCTTTTGGGACTCATTGCGGGTCTTCAGGAAGGCTCGGTCAAAGACCGGTTTCTGTCGGTGGGGGGTATGATGTTTTCCGTCGTACCGGAGTTTGCCACCGGTATCTTTTTGACCCTGATCTTTTCGGTGTGGCTGGGATGGCTGCCGGGTGCGGCGGTCCTGGGGACGGCAGCCCCCTGGGAAAAGCCCATGATGCTGATCCTGCCGGTGCTGACGCTGACGCTCATCGAGCTGGGATATGTACTGCGGATCACAAGGGCCTCCATGGTGGAGGTAATGAAATCCCCTTATATCCGCACCGCGTTTCTCAAGGGACTGCCCTATAAGCAGGTGGTGTTCAAGCATGCGGTGAAAAACGCGCTCATCGCACCCATCACCGTGATCATGCTGCACGTCAACTGGCTGTTGGGCGGGATCGTCATCGTGGAGGTGGTGTTCGGATACCCCGGACTGGGGGCCTATCTGCTCGAATCCGCCCTTTACAAGGATTTCAACGCCCTGGAAGCCGGGGCCATGATCATGGTCATGGTGGCGGTGGGAACCCAGCTGGTGGCGGATATCATCTATACCTTTTTGAATCCGAGGATACGGTATGCCTGAAAAACCTGAAAAAAACACGGCCAAAACCAAGTCAAAGCAGGTCAAGGAGATGTTCGCCATCCTGTTCAGCTCCAAAATCGCCATGGTGGGGCTGGTCATTGTCCTGTTCTGGGTGTTCGTGGCCCTGTTCGCCCCGCTGCTGACCCCGTACTCCCCGTTTGACCAGGACTGGAAAGCCCCCAACCAGGGGCCGTCCGCCGAACATATCCTGGGCACGGACGAGCTGGGACGGGATCTGTGGACCCGGCTCATCTACGGCGCAAGGGTGGTTCTGGTGGAGCTGCCGGTGACGGAAAACTTTTCCCTGCCCGGCGGCACCGCCATCTGGGGGGTGGTGGTGGCCCTGATCATCGGTGCCACTCTGGGGCTGATCAGCGGATACCGGGGCGGCTGGATCGATGAACTGGTGATGCGGCTCTTAGATGCCATGATGGCCATTCCGGTGATCCTGCTCTACCTGATCATCGTGGCCGCCATCGGGGCCTCCGCCGTGAACGTGGTGATCGCCATCTCCATTGTGGGGGTGCCGGGCATCGCCCGGCTGGTGCGAAGTCTGACTCTGGACATCAAGACCCGCGAATACATAAGGGCCGCAGAAACCCGGGGGGAAAGCCCCTGGTTCATCATGTTCGTGGAGATCCTGCCCAACACCCGGGGGCCCATCATCATCGATGCCATGCTGCGGATCGGGTACGCCATTTTCGCCATGGGAACCCTGGGATTTTTAGGACTTGGCATGCCGCCGCCATCCCCGGACTGGGGATCCATGGTGGCCAAGGGACGGGCTTTTATTCTCACGGGCAGTCCCTGGGCCGCATTGTGGCCGTCCCTGGCCATCGCCTCCCTGGTGGTGGGGCTCAACCTGCTGGCGGACGGCATTCGTGAAGAATCCATGAGATATCAGTAAATCAGTGACCGGCAGCCGGTCTGCCGGTCACCCCACACAACAAAAAGTGATTCTATGGAACAGACAGCAGACATACCGGTATTGGAAGTCAAAGACCTGGCCATCTCCTACCAGACCCGGAAACAGCTGGTCCCGGCGGTCCGGGGGGTCAATTTCACCGTGCGCCAGGGGCAGACCGTGGGCGTGGTGGGAGAGTCCGGGTGCGGCAAAAGCACCATCGCCTTCGGTATCCTGGATTTTCTGGGCGCCAACGGCAAGGTGGTGGGCGGCAGCATCAAGTTCATGGGAAAGGAAATGGTGGGGACCCCCAAAGCGGAGCTCAGAAAAATCCGGGGCAACAACATCTCCATGGTGTACCAGGACCCCATGCAGGCGTTGAACCCCTCTCTGACCATCGGGACCCAGCTCACCGAAGTGCTCACGGCCCATACCGACATGAGCGGCAAACAGGCCTGGGACCGGTGTATCGCCATGCTGGAACGGGTGTACATGCCGGATGCGGCCAACGTGATGAACCGGTACGTCCACATGATCTCAGGCGGCCAGCAGCAGCGGGTAGTGATTGCCATGGCGCTGCTCAACAATCCGTCCCTGCTCATCATGGACGAACCCACCACGGCCCTGGACGTGACCGTGGAAGCCGCCGTCCTGGACCTGATCGAGGACCTGAAAAAAGATTTCAACACCGGTATCATCTTCATCACCCACAACCTGGGCGTGGTGGCCAAGGTCAGCGACCGGCTGTGCGTGATGTATGCCGGGGAAATGGTGGAGCAGGGCCCCATCGAAAAACTGTTCGCCAGCCCGGCCCATCCCTACACCCGGGGGCTTTTGTGCTGTGTGCCCCGGCTGGGGGACAGCCTGTCCAACAACCGGCTGTGGTCCATCCGGGGCCGGGTGCCGGACCCGGCGGACCGGAACCTCAACGCCTGTATTTTCGCCCCCCGGTGTGACTGGCGCATCGAAGGCCGGCATCTGGAAGACAAAAGCCTGACCGCGCACTGTATGTCCAAGCATCCGGAGCTGGTTCCCATATCCGATGACCACTGGTCCCGGTGTTTTCTGGGCAGAGAGACGCTCAAAGTACCGTATGACGATTACGCAAAAGGGCAGCGCGACGCCGTGGTTCAAATCGAAGGGGATGAGGATTTTTCCGCCATGGACACCCTGCTCAACATCCGGAACATGAAGCTGTGGTACCCGGAACAGAACCCGTCATTGCGGGCCATTCTGGGACTGGAAAAAAAATCCCACGTCAAGGCGGTGGACGACATCTCCCTCAAGGTTCTCAAGGGCACCACCCTGGGCATCGTCGGGGAATCCGGCTGCGGCAAGAGCACCCTGGTCAAGGGCATCATCGGCCTGGAAGAGCTGACCGACGGCAAGGTGGAACTCATGGGCATCGACCTGAACCTGCCGACCCAGAAACGGGACCTGTCTTTGATCCGGGAACTGCAGATGGTGTTCCAGAACCCGGATTCCACCCTGAATCCCTCCTACACCATCGGGACACAGATCGGCCGGCCCATCCTCAAATTCAAGACGGTTCCCCGTAAAAAGGTGCGCAAGGAAGTGGAGCGGCTCCTGCGGGCCGTGAAGCTGGATGCCTATTATTATGACCGGTATCCCCGGCAGCTGTCCGGCGGGGAAAAGCAGCGCATCGGCATTGCCAGGGCCCTGGCCAGCCGGCCGTCCCTGGTGATCTGCGACGAACCGGTATCGGCCCTGGACGTGTCCGTGGCTGCGGCCGTACTCAACCTGCTCAACGAAATCAAGGAAGACATGGGTTCCACCATGATCTTCATCGCCCATGACCTGAGCGTGGTGCGGTTCATCTCCGATTTTGTGGCGGTGATGTACCTGGGAGAAATCGTGGAGTTCGGGCCGGTGGCCTCCATTTATCCGCCGCCGTATCACCCCTATTCCGAAGCACTGCTGTCCTCGGTTCCCATTCCCGATCCCACGGCCAAACGCCAGTCCATCATTTTGTCCGGTGATGTGCCCAGTCCCACCAACCGGCCGTCCGGCTGCTGCTTCCATACCCGGTGCCCCAGAAAATCGGTGCTCCCGGAAAACGGGAAAATCTGTGAACAGGAAAAACCGCGGTTCCAGCGGCTGCCCAACGGCCACAAGATTCTGTGCCATATCCCTGCGGACAAGCTCACGGAACTGGCCATGGAACGGGGGGATGAACGCATGATGATGCCCACGGGCTGATGAAAGGAATGCGCCATGAACGATCTGCTGCAAACCATTGAACCGGTCACCCTGATGGGCCCCGGCCCCTCCTGTGTCCCTGATTCGGTTCTGAAAGCCCTTTCCATGCCGACATTGGGTCACCTGGACCCGGATTTCATCCGGATCATGGATGCCATCAAACAGCAGCTCAGAACCCTGCTGCACACCCGGAACACCCTGACCCTCCCCATTTCCGGGACCGGCTCCGCAGGCATGGAATGCTGTTTCGTGAACCTCATCGAAAAAGATGACCCCGTGCTGATCCTGATCAACGGGGTCTTCGGCCGGCGCATGCAGGATGTGGCCACCCGCCTGGGGGCTGACGTGGATACCCTGGAGTTTGACTGGGGAATGCCCGTGATTGCGGATGTGGTACAGAAACAGCTGTCCAAAAAATCCTACAAACTGGTGGCGGTGGTGCATGCGGAGACCTCCACCGGCGTCATGAACCCGGTGTCCGGCATCGGTTCTCTGCTCCGGGGCAAAGACACCCTGTTTCTGGTGGATGCGGTCACCAGCTTCGGGGGCATGGAAATACTCATGGACGACTGGGGCATCGATGTGCTGTACAGCGGCACCCAGAAATGCCTTTCCTGTCCGCCGGGGCTGTCTCCGGTGTCCTTTTCTCCGGCAGCGGCTGCCGCGCTTCAGGCCCGGAAAACCAAGGTTCCCAACTGGTATCTGGATCTAAGCCTGATCATGAGCTACTGGGAAGGCGCCACCAGGGCCTATCACCACACCGCCCCCGTCAACATGCTCTATGGGCTGTATCAGGCCCTTTCCCTGATTCTGGCGGAAGGGGAAGCCCCTGTCTTTGAGAGACACATGGAAACCCACCGCCTGCTGGTGCGGGAACTGGATCAGTTGGGGATGCGCATGCACGTGGACGCCTCCTGCCGCCTGCCCATGCTCAATGCCGTATCGATTCCCGACGGGGTGAATGATGCGGAAATCCGGTCCCGGCTTCTCAGGGAGTACCGGATCGAGATCGGCGCCGGTCTGGGCCCCCTGGCCGGAAAGATATGGCGTATCGGCCTGATGGGACACACGGCCCGGCCTGAAAATGTCGAAAAACTGATCCAGGCCCTCAAAGCGGTTCTCCCCCCTCTCAAGGACCACTGACATGACCGATTTCACGATGTGAGCGATATTCCCCGGCCCCTCCGCTCATGAGATACCTCATCCTTGTTTCCGCCGTGCTCATGCAGGTGTGTCTCGGCGCCACCTACTCCTGGAGCATTTACGTCCAGCCCCTCAAAGACATGACCGGACTGGCCCAGGGGCCGGTACAGATACCGTTTACCCTGTTTTATTTCATTTTTCCCCTGACCATGATGATCGCCGGTGGGTTTCTGCCGAAAATCGGTCCGCGAATCAGCGCCATGGTTGGCGGCCTGCTGTTCGGAGGCGGATGGCTGCTGGCCGGCCTGGGCAGCCACAGCTTTGCGTTCACCATGCTGGGCATCGGGGGCATGGCCGGCATCGGTGCGGGCATGGCCTATATCGTGCCCATTGCCGTATGCATCCGGTGGTTTCCGCGGTCTCAGGGGCTGGTGACCGGCGTTGCCGTGGCCGGATTCGGCGGGGGTGCGGCCCTGGTCAGCCAGGTTGGCGGCATTCTGATCACCTCTTTTGGATACACGCCGTTTGAGACATTCACGGTCTTCGGTATTTTGTTTTCATGCCTGGTGATCTGCGCCGGCAGTGTGATGCGATTTCCAGCCGCAGACATCCGATCTGTTGATCCCCGATCCATGGCCGTATCATCTCTCCGGCCGGGCCGGGTCCTGGGCCATGCCCATTTTCAACTGCTGTATCTGGCCATGTTCATGGGGCTGGCTGCCGGATTTGCCGTGAACGCCAATCTCAAGGAAATGTTTCAGGGCCCTGGAAATGCCGCATCCATCGGCATCACCGCGGTGTCCCTGTTCGCCCTGTGCAATGCCGCCGGCCGGGTCATCTGGGGCACGATCTTCGACCGGATTTCCGCCGCATCCGCGATCCAGGCCAACCTGATCTGTCAGGCGGCCGTATTGGCATCGGCCCCGCTTCTGGCGGCATCCGCACCCGGGTTCTGGGCCTTTGCCATGCTCACGGGATTCAACTATGGCGGGGTCCTGGTGATTTATGTGTCCAGTGCGGCCCGGACCTGGGGCAGTGACCATGTCTCGCGGATTTACGGATGGCTGTTCACCGCCAACATTCCGGCGGCCCTGTCGCCCATTGCCGCCGGTTTCGTTTTCGACGTCTTTCATGATTTTACCCCGGCGCTGGCCGGGCTTGCCATGCTGCTGGCACTCACGGCCCTGATGATCCGTTACAGAACCGATCTCATCAACCGCCGGATTTGACAAGTGCTTTGCCGGACCGCCCTCCGGCACCGGACCACGCCCTGACGCTGATATCCTGCCCGCAATTCAGGGGACTGACCAAGACGACTATTTCAGCTGACTGTCCTTGCTGCCCCGGCGATTGTAAAGGCTGACACTGGACTCGGTTTTCTCCAGGTCTGATTGACAGGCAACACACAGCCTCACTCCGGGAAGGGCCTTGCGTCTGGCTTCGGGAATGGGCTCCTCACACATCTCGCAATGGGTCCGGCTTTCCCCTTTTCCCAGCCGGCTTCTGGCCCGTTTCACCGCATCGGCCACACCGGCATCGATCTGTTCCTGCACCGCCCCGTCTTTTGCCCATCCAACCGCCATGAGTCACTCCTGTTTCTGCTGTGTCCTTGACTTGGATATCAACTATAATCACCCCCTCGCATAATTGCAAGCCACACAATGCATTGACAACACACCACGGGTCAGCTACATTCAATGAACCAGATTCTTTTAACCGGGACAATCGGCCCATGAAAACAGCGCATTCCATATATTTTGCCGATGCCGGCCATATGTCTGAGGTGTCGGACGGCAGCATCGACCTGGTGGTGACATCGCCTCCCTATCCCATGATCGAGATGTGGGATGATCTGTTTCGAAAAATGGCCCCTGATATCAACAAAAGCCTCTCCACACAGGACGGTTCCGGGGCGTTCGAAGCCATGCACCGGCAGCTGGATCCGGTGTGGCGGGAGTGCTTCCGGGTACTACGGCCCGGCGGCCTTGCCTGCATCAATATCGGAGACGCCACCCGGACCATTGACGGCCATTTTGCCCTGTACACCAACCATGCCCGGATTCTGACCGCGGCCCGGGATATCGGATTCACCAGCCTGCCCTGTATCATCTGGCGCAAACAGACCAATGCCCCCAACAGGTTCATGGGATCGGGCATGCTGCCGGCCGGGGCCTATGTCACACTGGAACATGAATATATCCTGATTCTGAGAAAAAATGGAAAACGCAATTTTCTGAGTGATGAAGAAAAACGGCAGCGCCGGGAAAGCGCGATTTTCTGGGAAGAGCGCAACCACTGGTTTTCCGATGTATGGTTTGACATCAAAGGCGCGGGACAGGCCCTGCCCGATGCGCAGGAAAGGCAGCGCAGCGCCGCCTTTCCTTTTGAACTGCCCTACCGTCTGATCAACATGTTTTCCGTCAGATCAGACCATGTCCTGGACCCGTTCATGGGCACCGGCACCACCATGGCCGCAGCCATGGCGGCCGGCCGGAACAGTATGGGGTATGACACAGACCCCCGCCTGATCTCTGCCGTTCAAAAGTCCGCCCACAGCGCGATGCTGCCGACCAATCAGCCGGCGGCAAGGCGACTGGCAAGGCATCAGGCGTTTGTGGAACAGCGAACAGCTGAGGGAAAACCGTTGAAATATACCAATGAACTGTATGGATTTCCCGTGGTCACCCGTCAGGAAATCTGTTTGCAGCTGGATATTCCCGCCCACCTGGTTCAAACCGGTGACACCCGGTTCGAGGTATCCCACGAAATGGCCCGAATCCCTTTTAAATACAGTCTTTTTGACAACTGAACAACACATGGGACAAAAGTAACCGACCCGGCAGAATAAAGGAATCTGAACCATGGCATCTTCGAAACCGGAAAAATCGGTCCAGCAGCTGTACAAGGAGACCCGGCTGGCGCAGAAGCGCCTGGACACGCTGCTCCGGTTTCTTCCGGACCCGGTGTTCGCCTTTTCCCTGAACAACACCGTCGAATATGTCAATCCGGCCTTTGAAAGGGTCTTTGGCTGGAAACTGGAAGAGATCCGGGGCAAAAACATCCCGTTCATTCCGGATCATCTGCTGGAACAGGCCAGACAGGGGATGAAGCAGCTGTATGAAAACCGGACGGTCATGGATTTCGAAACCCAGCGGTACACCCGGGACGGCCGGCTGCTGGACATCCTGATCAACGGCGCCATTCTGTACGATGAAGACGACTCCCCCATGGGCCAGGTCCTGATCCTGCGGGACATCACCTTTGAAAAACGCATGGCCAAGACCAACCGGATCATGTTCGACATCTCCACGGCCCTGCACACCTATCACAAGCTGGGGGACCTGGTGGCCATCATCACGGCGGAAATCCAGAAGCTGGTGAACGTGGAAGGGGCGTTCATCCTGCTGGCGGACCGGGACACCGATGAGCTGTATTTTTTTACGGCCCGGTTCAAGGATGCAGCCTCCGGCAGCAAATTCAAGAAACTCCGGTTTCCGGCCGACCAGGGGGTGTCCGGCCATGTTTACAAAACCGGCAAACCCCTTCTGATCCCGGACATCTCCCAGTGTGATTTCTACCTGCGCCGGGTGGACGAGGAAACCGACCTGGTGGCCAGAAACATGCTGTCCGTGCCCATCAAGCTCAAGGACCGGGTCATCGGCGTGGTGTCGGTGGTGAACAAGCTCCAGGGCCAGTTCGACGATACGGACACGGACCAGCTGATGATGGTGGCCAGCACCGTGGCCCTGCCCATTGAAAACACCCGGATCCATGAGGAGCTGGAACAGTCCTACGCGGATCTCAAAATCCTGAACCAGGCCAAAGACAAGGTGATCAACCACCTGGCCCATGAACTCAAGACCCCGGTGTCCGTTGTGGATGCCGCCATGAAGCTGCTGGGAAAGAAACTGACGGCCAGGGGCATCAGCGACGAAAAAATTCAAACCATCATCGACCGGGCCCGGCGGAACCTGAAACGGATTCTGGAAGTTCAGTTCGAGGTGGAAGACCTGCTCAAAAAAAAGCAGTTCACAGCCCACCATATCCTGACCCGGCTCATTGACGCCTGTGTGGATGAACTGACCCTGCTGGCTGAAACCGAAGTCCGTGACGAAACCAAAGCCGGAGGCCCTGAAGTGATGACCGCGGTCAGGCAGGCCGTGGAAACCATTTTCGGGCCCGGCCGCCTGAGCGTTCAGACCATCTCTCTGGATCGATTCATGGAGCAGCACGTGCAGCATCTGAAGCCGGCGTTCGCCTTCCGCCGGCTCACCCTGGAAACCGGTCTGGAACAAACAGAACCGGTCCGCATCCCCCGGGAGATCCTGGAGATCATTGCCACCGGCCTGATCCGAAACGCCGTGGAATACACGCCTGACGGCGGAAAAATCGAGATCCGGGTATTTACGAGGAAAAACCGTCCGGTCCTGACCATCAAAGACACCGGTATCGGATTTACCCGGGACAAACTGCGCCTGATTTTTGAAAACTATTTCACCCCGCCGGATTCATCGGAATACACCACCAAAGAGCCCTATGAATTCAATGCCGGGGGCCGGGGATTCGATCTTTTGCGCATCAAGCTGTTCTCCGAACGCTTCGACTTCACCCTGGATATCGATTCCACCCGGTGCGCGTTCATCCCGGCGGACACCGACACCTGCCCGGGAGAGATCCGGCGCTGCACATTCTGCACAACGCCGGATGGCTGTCAAGCTTCCGGGGGCACCACGGTCACGCTGACTTTTTAGACTGCGTCAGGACAAACGTCAGATTTTCTCTCCGCACTGGGGGCAGAATTTATATCCTCTGTCCGCCACCGGGGTATCGCAGGCCGCACATTTCCGGGGTACGGGCCCCAGTTTCACCAGCAGCTCCCCTTTTTTCACCGGCACCATTTTCTTGTCGAATTTATAGTCAGCCGTCTTGAGAACGCTTTCGACAATGCCTTCCACCGGGGACACCACCGCTTTTTCCTGCTTCATGATGGTGATATTGAACAGTTCCTCTCCGGCTTTGACCACATCGCCGGGTTTGACATACATGATCCACAGATCCCCGTTGGAAGGCGCCGCCACATGATGCGGATTGTTCGGGTCCGCCATCTGGATGGTATCCGCGGCAGTCCCCGCGGCATCAGCCACCTTGACCGTATGGATGAACACCTCCGCGTCCAGGGTATACCGCACCACAGCCATGCCTTTGTCATCCGGCGGCTCGATCCCAAGAATTTTCATGGCATGGGGTTTGCCCTGGGTGTCGGTGAAAAACAGTTCCCGGCCCGGTACCAGGCCTTCAAACCAGACATCCAGGGGCACCCGGTTGGGATTGCCGTATTCCTGACGGAACAGAATGGTTTTCAACGCGTCTGCCGGGTGGTTGAGATACATGGCCAGTTCTTCGGGCGTGGCGATCCGGTTGATCTGTCTTTCCAGGGCCTGTTTTTCCGCTTCCATATCCATGGGCGGCAACCCTTCCAGCGGCGAGGATTCGGTCCGGCCGGACAGGGCCTGTGAACAGGATTTTCCAAACGCGCTTTCATAGACCCAGTCCGGGGGAAATCCCAGGGGGAGGCGCCCGAATTTTCCCAAAAGCAGGTCCTTGAACGCATCGTTGCTGTCCCTGTAAAGCATCAGCCGCTCTTCTTTCAGCGTATCGTTGAGCTGGCCTTCCGGGGTGGCGATCACGGAATCCAGCACCCACAGCAGATGCGCCACCTCTTCTTCACCGCCGCGCTGATACGCGCTGGTCACGGCCAGAAACGCCGTGTTCCAGGTGATCTGGGAGCCTGGTGTGACATCGTGATACCGGATGATCTGACGGGTGCCGGCCAGAAACCTGAGCATCTGGGGCAGCAGGTGGATGTATCCCTGTTTCATGGCCCCTTCCTGGGAGGAAGAAGTGGCGCCGCCTGGCATGCCGTGGTGAATCACGTCATGGTCGACCCCCTGGAAATAGGGGGCCGTGTACCGGTCATACCAGGGCATGATCTGCTTGAGCACAAAATTACAGTGACGGATCATCTCCCTGTTCAGGCAGACTTTCAATCCCAGCTCTTCCTCGATGTAGGCCGCTGTGGACAGCACCTCACCCTGGCCGTACCAGCGCACGGCAGAACCAATGGCCGTATCAACGATATGGGCCCCGGCCCTGGCGGCCGCCCCCACCGCCGGGACAAACAGGCCGTCCGTGCAGTGGCGGTGATAGTGGAGCACCAGTTCCGGGTACTGTTTCCGGATCGCTTCCACCAGGGCACTGATAAACCGGGGCGGACACACCCCGGCCATGTCCTTGAGCCCGAGGATGAACAGGGAACAGGCCTTGTTTTCCGACACCCCGGCCGCTTCGGCCGCCTGCCGGACAATCGCTTCCACCACCCCCATGTAATGGGTCACGTCAAACCCTTTGGCCCAGGACAGAGACACCGCCGGCTGCCACACATTGGTTGGGGAGTTCATCACCACCTCGGCCAGGGGCCGCATGTTGTCCACATGGTTGAGAAAATCAAAGCACCGGACAATGTCGTGCTGCTCGCAGATGAACTCGCTGGTAAACTGCATCAGGTTTTCCGGCTGGGGCTTGTACCCCAGCAGGTTGGTGGATCTGACCAGAATCTGCTTGGGCGTCAGGGGCGCGAACTGATTCCATGTTCTGGCTTCATTGAACGGATAGGTCATGTTGGCCATCATGGCCACATGAAAATGGGCCCCGCCCCCGTTTTCCAGGGAGAAAAACCCGCACCGGTCCAGATACGGCCCCATGAGCCGGTCTTCGGCCAGGCGGAAACGGTTTCCGGAGTTGGACTGGGTGATATCCCGGGCCGTGGTGTCTGAAAAATGCACCAGGCCTGAATCCCGGACATAATCGATGAGCGCTTTCCGGTCTCCCCGGGGATACGGCCCGGATTTCGGAGGCGGGGGCAGGGGCGGCAGTACCGGCCTGAACGCTCCCACCCGCTTGTCGGACACACCCCGGTAGTCGGACAGCTGAACATGGGGGTTGTACCCCATGGCGGAAATTTCCGCCATCAGCCGTGACAGTCGCAACGCTTCGGATTCACTGTCATGGTACCGCATCAGTCCCGGCGTTTTCTCCACAAACCGGGTATCATACAGGCCGGACCGGAATACCGGGTCCATAATGATCTTCTGGTGGAACGGAATGGTGGTTTTCAGGCCACCGATCACATATTCCTTCAACGCCCGGTTCATCACCGCCAGGGTCTTTTCCCAGGTCTCCCCGTGGGCGATGAGCAGTGAGGCCGCCGAATCATAGTTGGAAGGGAAATCATACCCGCCCGCGATACAGGAATCCAGCCGGATCCCGGGGCCGCCCGGCGAAATGTACCGCACGATATGGCCGGCATTGGGGGCAAATTCGTTTCTGGGGTCTTCACAGTTGATGCGCACCTGGAGGGCATGGGCCACGGGCCGGGTTTTTTCTTCCGTAAACCGCAGGGTGGACCCGAACGCCACGGCGATCTGCTCCTCCACCAGGTCGATGCCGTACCGGCACTCGGTGATGCCGTGCTCCACCTGAAGCCTTGTGTTCACCTCGATGAGATAGGGGTTCTGATCCGCATCCACCAGAAACTCCACGGTTGCCAGGGAATAATAGCCCACCGCCGTGACCAGGGACTTGGCATAATCCTTGAGCCGCTGGCGCAGTTCTTCGGTCATCTTCGGCCAGGGCGAGGGGGTGATCTCCACCAGTTTCTGGTGGTTGCGCTGGACCGTGCAGTCCCGTTCGTCAAAGGCGAACACATTGCCGTGCTGGTCCGCGATCACCTGGATTTCGATGTGCCGCACCGAGGTGAGCAGTTTTTCCACATAGATTCTGGGATTGCCGAAGGATGCCTGTGCCAGGACCGCCGCCTTGGAAAACGCGGTTTCCAGCTGATCCATGTCATAGATTTCGTAAATCCCCCGGCCCCCGCCGCCGCCTTCGGCCTTGAGCATGACCGGCAGCCCCATTTCCAGGGCGATCTCTCTGGCTTCCGCCACTTCCACGGCATCTGTTGAACCGGGCACCACCGGCACGTTCAGTTTCCGGGCCAGTTCCCTGACCTTGACCTTGTTGCCCAGAAGGGTCATGGGTTCGGTGGGCGGACCGATGAACAAAATGCCCTTGTCCGCGCATTTTTTCGGAAAACCCGCGTCTTCGGAAGCAAATCCCCACCCGGGATGCACCGCCACCACATCCTGTTCCCTGGCCAGTTTCAGTATCAGATCGATGTCCAGATATGCCCGGGGATTGTCCCCCAGAAGCATCAGTTCCTGGGCACCCGAGGTAAAGGGGGCGGTTTTGTCCACATCGGTCACCGTGAGAACCGGCACCGCCATGAGTTCTTCTCTGATGGAACGGATGATCCGCCGGGCCGTGATTCCCCGGTTGGCCACCAGAATTTTTCTGCCCTTTACCGCTTCCACCACCTGTTCAAATGTTTTTGCTTCCATCTCATACTCCTTGCTGCATACCGATCATGTCACCCTGGGATACAGGGTGCCTGAACGGATAAAAGAAATGCCTTTCGGGGTCCTGACGCAGAGCCGGCCCTGACCATCCACCTCCAGAACAACGGCGGGGCCGTCAATGCTTCCCGTCTCTTCCAGAACCACGGTTTCATTTTTCCATGCCAGAACCGCATTGACCTCCCGGACGATGATGGCGGGATCTGCCGTCATGACGGGGAACCGGTCCAGAATCCTTTGCAGAAACCTGCCCCAGATGTCAAAAAGAGTCAACCCTACACCAGAAAAGTGCAAACATCCAGCCGGCAAATGAAAAAATTGTTCATTCACACTTTTTTCAGGGGCGTTTCCAATATTCACTCCGATCCCGGCCATGAAAACCCCCTGTTTTTCCTCAATCAAAATCCCCCCGGCCTTGCGGCCGTGAACCAGGATATCGTTGGGCCATTTGACCGCGGCCGGCACATCCATGGCCGCCATGGCCCGGACCAGGGCCAGGGCGGTTGCCATGGACACCAGCGGTCCCAGTTTTCGGGCCTCATCCGGCAGGCGAAGGGTGACGGCCAGGCTGCCGGGTCCGGTCACCCAGACCCGTCCCTGCCTTCCCCTGGCCCGGGTCTGGGTGCGGGCCAGGACCCAGGCAAATTCAGGAAACCGGCCCTTTTTGTGCAGGGACCAGGCCACGTCCATGGTTGAATCACACACGGGAATGACAATTCCGGGACAGCCGCAACAGACGATCATTTTTTCTTCTGATGGTCTTTGCCCCGGTGGAAATTGATCCAGGAAGAGGTGTTGTTCAGTTCCCACATGCGGGGCGGCACAAAATCCTTTGCCAGGGTATGGGATTCAGCTTCCGTGGCCTTGAAAGGAGAAATCGCGCATCCGGTGAAAAACCCGTCCCTGGCAATTCCCTTGAGGGTGTCCGTATTTCTGCCCCTGGACTCCCGGCCGGGTACCAGTTCCAGGGTCACCACGAAATTTTTCGGATTCAGAAGTTCATCCCCGAAAATTCTCAGCATGATCGTTCCTTTTTGTCTGAATCAATGCGTGAAAAAGATCTTTATATCACATCCCCGGCTCTCAATCCAAATCCTGTTTTCCCTCAATTGAAAAAAACACGGTTCTTTGTGTCAAGGAATGCCGCACTTCTTTAAGACATGAAAAAGCCGGTTGAGGCTCTTCTCAACCGGCTTCTGACACCCGGAAACGTCTATGTCTTTCCGGTCAGGTCGGGTCGATTTCACACTGATCGTTCAGATGCAGACGAAACACGTAAACCGCCAGTGCCACCACCGGAATGACCAGAACAAATCCAATCACCGGCAACAGGGTCACACTGATAACTGACAACGCCAGGGCCGCTGCCACGAGCATCGCCCCCAGACCATACTTCATCATTCTTTCGGATACACAGGCTGGTTTTCTCATGATGTCCTCCTTTGTTCTTTTCTGTTCACACCATTGAACCTTCGGGATTCATGCTTCCTGGCACATTGTGTTGCTTTAAAATAAATTTAATACAGAAATCTGATAAATCAACACCCTCCCAATAAAATTAGCCGGAACAAACAAAAACGGCCGGAAATTTCCGTTTCCCGATTGTCCTTTTAATTTAATTGACAATTTTCATTGTTTCCGTAGAATAAATCCAATCAACAATATCCGGACCGGAGATACCGAATGAACGTTTTGACCTTGCTGGGCAGCGCCAGAAAAAAAGGAAATACCGCGACCGTACTGGGATGGGTGGAAGACGCCCTCACCAACCTGGGACATGAGGTGATCAGGGTGAATCTTCACGGCAGAAAATTGAACGGCTGCATGGCCTGCAATCAGTGCAAACAGGTTTCCGATGCCCCGGGATGCGTCCAGAAGGACGATATTCCGGAAATTCTGGCGCAAATGGTGGCCGCGGATCTGATTGTCTTTGCCTCTCCCTTGTATTTCTGGGGCGTAAGTGCCCAGCTTAAGGCAGTCATTGACCGGACCTACAGCCTGTATACCCGGTATCATGAAACCGATCACGCCTCTTTGCTGGAAGGCTGTCGCGAGGCATTTCTGGTGACCGGTGCCGGCGGGTGGGACAACAATGCGGAAGGTGCCTTCACCGCCTTCAAACGGATGCAGAACCCGCATAAAACCCAGTATACCGGAGAACTGTTTATCGGTAACTGCACCACGCCGGCGGATATGACTATGTCCATGAAGGAAAAAGCCCTGGCTTTTGCCCGGCGGATCATTGCGTAACCCCGTACCGGCTTGCAGCACTTTTTGACAAGAGACCGTATTCAAAGGCGTTTAACCATGGAAGAAAAAATCAGCATGCAGATCATGATGCGGCTGCGCCAGATTATTCAGGAAATGTCCCGGCACTCAAAACAGCTCCAGGAAAAATATCAAATCACCCTGCCCCAGCTGATCTGCCTCAATGAAATTGCCGAGCACGGCCCCATTGCCATCGGTGCGCTGACCCAGATTGTTTTCATCAACAACTCCACGGTCACCGGTATCATCGACCGTCTGGAACGCCGGAACCTGGTCCAGCGGGTGAGAATCAGCAAGGACCGCCGCCAGGTCCATGTGGAAATCACCCGGGAAGGCGCCGTTTTTCTCGAAAACGCCCCCACCCCCATTCACCACCGGTTTATGGAAAAACTGGAAAAAATGGACCCCAAAGAGGTTTCTCTGCTCATGTGGGGGCTTGAGTTGCTGGTAGACATGCTGGCCCAGGCAGATCCGGCTGCCCCCTCTCCGAGCCCGCCCCTTCATCTCATTGAATCAGAAGATGAGATGTCGGTTCCCAGCGGGAATATTTAACTGGATCATATATTTTTGACTCCATAACCTTGACAACACCATTTCACCAATGGTATTTATGTTTAAATATATTTTGAATAAGAAATATTTTATTACATAAATACCATGATAAAATTATTTAGATGTCTGCAGCATCTGGTGCTTTGCCGGTAATCACTGCTGTTCAGGCATTGTCTCGTGTCCGGCCCAACCCAACCGGTCGGAGGTTAATCATTCATCTAAAACGACGGGAGGAGAAAGATGAAAGAATTTTCATTTATTTTACCGGAAGTCGATAAAGCCGATCAGGGAAAAGAAAAAATTATCGTCACCTACAAAGGGGAAACCAGAGAACTGCTCACCCATGATTATGGAGAAATCTACAAGATCCCCGGACTGTATGAAAACCTGTTTTATGACACCCTGGCCTGCCAGTCACCCCAGGTGGTGTGCGGGCTTCTTGAAAAAGCCATGAACGGCAGCGCTTCTGATTCCGACAATCGCGCGGCCCTGGATGTCGGGGCCGGCAACGGCATGGTGGGAGAAGAGCTGGCGAAAATCGGTTTTGACACCATCATCGGTGTGGATATCATTGAAGAGGCCGCCGAAGCCACGTTACGGGATCGTCCCGGCATTTATGACGATTATTTTATCGAAGATCTCACCGATCTGCCGGAAAAAGTGGAACAGAAAATCATTGAAAAAGATCCCAACTGCATGTCCATCGTGGCGGCGCTGGGGTTTGACGACATCCCGCCGGAAGCCTTTGCCAGCGCGTACAACCTGATTTCAGAAAACGGATGGGTCGCCTTCAATATCAAGGATGAATTTCTCCAGGACAACCACCCGTCCGGATTTTCAAAACTCATCGATGAGATGGTGGCATCGAAAGTTATGGAAATTGTTGAAAAAGAGCGATATCAGCACCGGCTGTGCCTGGACGGCACCCCCTTGAACTATTATGCCGTGGTGGGGAAGAAACTGGAACCTGTTTCAGATCAGTTCATGCAGCAGACGCTGTAACACACCCGCCGGGCCGGCACCCGGCACCAGACCGGACAGCAATCAATCAATAATTCAAAGGGAGAAAACCTTATGTTACAGAATATTCCGACATTTCAACCCCGGTTGAAAGTCTTTGACAAAAAACAGGCCATGGCCATCCATGATGCAGCTTTGAAAATACTGGCCGACACAGGATTCCGCATGGAACATGACGGGGTTCTGGAGATGCTTCTGGACCATGGATGCACCCTGGACAGGGACAACCGGGTAATCATGCCTGAAGCACTGGTGGACAATGCCGTCATGTCCGCGCCCAAGCGATTCGATATTTACGATCAGTCCGGAAATCTGGCCATGCCCCTGGAGGGGGAAAACTTTTTCTTCGGCACCGGGTCTGACACGATTTTCACCATCGATCTGGAAACCGGAGAACGGCGGCGTCCGGTGCTCGCCGATACCGGCAATTTCGCCCGGCTGGTGGATGCCCTGCCCAACATGGATTTTTCCATGTCCATGGGAAACCCGGAAGATGTGGAGATCGAGGAGATCTATGTCCGGGTGTTTGAAGAGATGGTTCGCAACAGCAACAAGCCCATCTGTTTCATCGCTGACAGCGGCACCGATATCCGCCAGATATACGATATTGCATGCGCCGTGGTGGGTGGAGAAGAAACGCTTCGCCAAAAACCGTTTCTGTTCAACTATTCCGAAGCCATCAGCCCGTTGCTGTATCCCAAAAACGTCATGGAAAAACTGGTGTTCTGCGCGGAAAAAGAGATTCCCATCTGCCTGCCTTCAGGCTGCAACGCCGGCGGCGGGGGTCCTGTGACCCTGGCCGGGGCCATGGCCCAGGGTATTGCCGAAAACCTGGCGGGGCTGGTGATCCATCAGTTGACCAACCCCGGAGCTCCGTTTCTGTTCGCCCCCAATGTGTCGGTGCTGGACATGAAGCATACCGTGGTTTCCTATGGCTGCACGGAGTGGAGCCTGACCCAGGCCGCCTTCGCCGACATGAGAGACGAGCTCTACCAGATTCCCATCTGGTCCTTTGCCGGGTCCACGGACTCCAAGACCATCGACGCCCAGGCCGGCGCCGAAGGCATGCTCTCCATTATCACGGCCCTCTTGTCCCGATGCAACGTGATTCACGATGTGGGATATATCGAATCCGGCCACACCTCCAGCCTGGAGATGCTCACCCTGTCCGATGAACTGGTGGCCATGGCCAAATTTTTTGCCGAAGGGATCCCCGTGAACGAGCAGACCCTGGCCCTGGATGTCATCGACCGGGTGGCAAAAGGGCCGGACAACGCGATTTTCTTAAGTGACCCCCACACATTCGCCAATTTCCGGACCGCCCATCTGCTGCCGGAACTCATGGACCGGTCCCGGTTCGAATCCTGGGAAAAGGAAGGCAAGACCGACCTGTTCACCCGGGCCAATGAAAAGGCAAAAGCCCTGCTGTCCTCCCATGAGGTCAAGAAAACATTGGTGGCGGAAGAAGCCCTGACCGCCCTGTAGGGGCTGTTTCTTTCAAATCCGTTATACTCTTTATACAGGCCGTTCCGGCCGGATGCGGGTCATCGCCTCATCCGGCCGGAACGGCTGTTATTTTTCAGGCCCTGCTTCAGCAGGACTGAAAAATTTCATGGCCGCCCCCAGCAGGCCGATCACCACCGGCAGCAGGTGGTCGGATATGATCCCGGCGGAACCGGTTTTATCCAGGGGCCCGGGCACCATGACAATATGACTCAGCGGGTATTTTTTCAGATTGGCCATCCGGGCGTCCCCGGCAAATCCCTGCTGGGTGATGACCACGGTTCTGGCATACCGGGACCCGAATGTGGCCAGCTCATCCAGGGCCGCATCAAATGACGACTCACTGGTGGCGTCGATGATGATCAGACAGTCGTTGTCTGTATCGTAATCCGGTCTGAGCACCGGCAGATACCACTGGTCATCCACATAAAACGGGAGCACCGAATCCGGAGAAAACGGCATGGAGGTCGTGGACAAAAACAGATCCACGGATGCCCCGCCCAGATACCGCGATTCCCATTCATCCACCTTTTTTTCCCCATAAATGGAAACCATGCGGTGCCGGGACTCCAGTTTCACATATTTTACCGGAACCCGGGAATCCACCAGGACCAGATGGGAATATGCGGAAACCCCGAAGGCATCGCTTTCCACGCCCCTTGCTCCGGCTGCGGCAAACGCAATCTTCCAGGCGATGCAGTTTCCCCTCACACCCGTCAAAAACAACTGTTTCCCATATCCCTGGTTTTCATGCATGGTCTGCTCAATCCGGCGGTGCAGGTCACTGTCCGCCAGAAGGGTCTGTATGACCGGCAGCAGGGTTTTGAAATGGGCCGAGAACCGCCTGGCACGGCCGGGGTATTTATATGACATGATTTGTGCAAAAAACACGGACAGGGCGGCATATGACTGCTCGTACCGGCAGAACAGACCCGGCGTGTTCAAATAAAACGCCTGCAATACCCCTTCCTGGTTCTTTTTTTCTGAAACCATCGGGTTTTCCGGACCGATCCACACCATGTTTTTATGGGAATGGGAAAATACCGCAGACAACCGGTCCTGTGACGGCGTCCGGGTGGCGGTCACCACCATCAGGCTGTCCCCCAGGGTGACGCCCTTGAGTTTTTCGGCAAATTCCACCTGAATGGGGATTTCCAGAAACGGTTCCCACAGCCTGGCAACATTCCGGCATCCGGCTTCCGCCTGCTTGTCCATGGGAACAAAAATCAACACCCCGTCTTCCGCCAGGTTTGTAAAAATCAGTTCCGCCAGACCCGCCAGCACGTCATCTCCGGGCCGGTCTTCAGGCAGAGAGAACATGGCGGCAAACCCGTCCGGTTCATTCAGGATCCGCCCCAGTTCCAGCAGGTCCCGGTAATACCGGTTTTCCACCGGATCAGATGCCCGGGTCAGCCAGCAAAGTGCTCCGGACCGGGGCACCACCGGATACATCCCCAATCCCAGATTGTCCTGCTTTTGATCCATGTCGTCCAGAATATCTGAAAAGGAGCGGTCACGGCCGTTGCGGGTGCGGCCGGCGGTCACGGATTTGGCCATGTTCCGGGGCATTTCACCGGTCATCCGGCCATGGGCCTGGCCAAAGTAAAATCCCAGTTGAAACAGAAGGGGCAGATCCAGAAACGGTTGAAAATGATCCGGCAGTTCCGGTACCACGATCACCTGCCGAGCCATCCCCTGGATCTGTTTCAGTTCCCGGTTCAGGTAGGTCACCGCATAAAAGGGGCGGCCTTTCTCATGCAGGGCCGTCATGAACCGGACCGCTTCGTCCAGGCGGTGCCGGGTGGTGGCCAGCACCAGAACGAACTCATCGCCTGTCATGGGGATATTCAAAAACAACTCCTGTTCCGAATAATCCACAGCCATTCCCAGCGATGTCCAGGCGTTGAGTTCCAGATTCAATGCACCGATTCTGGCGGCGCCCACATCATGAAACGCATCCACCACATAGTGCAGTACCGAGTTCCGGGAACCGGCCGCCAGCTCTTTGCAGTCCTGAATCACCTGGGTATCCCCCAGCAGGCTGTCCAGATGACCGGGCATGGGAAACAGTTCTCTGACCCGGTCGGCCACGGACTCCCGGGTGCCGGGGGCGGCATCACAGAGGGACAGGCAGAACAGGTCCAGGGTCAGCAGCATGCACATGGCGCTTTTCAACGGGGCCACCGTCACCTCTTCGCCGCTGTATACCGGAATGACCCCGGCACTTTTCCGTACCACCAGGGCCATGTCTGAAAACGGTTTTTCCGTGATCCCCACCATGAGAATGTGGTGCCGGAGAAGCAGTCCGGCAAAATCGATCATGTCCGAGGTGGTGCCGGACCAGGAAATCATCAGGACCAGGTCCCGGTCCGGATTGATGGCGGTTCTCACATCCGGGAAATCCTGGGGGGTTGCCACCAGCAGATTGACTGTGGGAAAAAACGGCTCCATGGTTTTTTCAACGATTTCCGCCACCAGAAAGCTGAATCCCGTGCCCACCAGAATGATCCGGTTCAGGTTTGCCAGGCCGCTGCCAAACCGTCTTTCCAGCAGGCGTTTCCGGATATCGAACCGGGGCAGGCCGTGTTCAGGATCCACATACCGGCTCAGGATATCCCCCATCAGGCCCGGGATTTCATACAGATGTTCTTCATAAAAGGTTTTGCCGAAATCCTTGTGAAACGACACCGGTGTAATCCAGGTCTGCTCGGGACGGATATCAGACCTCGTTCTGCCTGAAAAATCCTGAATATGCAGATGCCGCATCACGGTGTCTTTGCCGGCGGTTGTCTGAATCCGGGCAAAGATTTCCGGCTGATCCAGGGCATAAACATCCACCAGAAACGGTTTGAGCAGCGCTTTTTTGGCCTGTCTGAACCAGTCATTTTCCGGCCGGACATTGTCTGCCACATCGGATTCCACAATCATGGACTTTCTGGAGTGCTCTTTCATCAATTTGAGCAGCTTCACCCGGGTGGACCGGATCAGGGTCTGGGGAAACAGGCCCAGTGCGGCGTTGATGTCCGACACCACCATGAAATCAAACGTGTCCCGGCGCCGGACGATATACACCGGCCGGTGATGGGCCGCCACAAACAGCCGGTCCGGCGACACCCGGCTGATCCCGGAAACGGCAAACTGTCCCCCGGACCGGATCATGGCCTGTACCGCCTTGATGAACGCCATCTCATCGATGTCATGGATGGATTTATCGCTCAGGGCCTTGAAAATGGAATAATCAATGGACTGGCTGCAGATGGAAATCTCCTCCAGTCCTAAGTGATGCTGGGCTTCAATGGTTCTGAACCGCCGGTTTTCCTGCCAGGCAGTCTCGAAATAATGGCCCCAGAGCATGGCAAACAGTTCCGTGGAATTTTCCGTGCGCAGCCCGATGCCCGCCACCTGGGTGACATACTGCTGAATCCGGGATTCCACCTCTGAATCGAACTGGCCGTTGAGCACCACGGCCCGCACCTTGTCCCGGTCCATGAACGGATGGGCGTTGCGCACCGAGATGGCGGACTGAAGGGCCCACCGGCCCTGACCGATCACCGGTTGAACCATGGAAAGCAGCAGCAGCGGATGGGTGGGGCCGGGCACATGGCCGGCAGGCAGATACGGCCCGGCCGGCGCGGCCCTGGCCCGGGGCATGTAGATGTCTGTCTGGTAATGGGCCAGAACGGCGGTGGCGGCCAGACCATAGATATTGCAGGTGCGTTCAATCCGGTAAAGAATCTGCCAGTGCCGGACCGGGCGGTCGGTTTGGGCCGTCCAGAAACTTTCAAAAATCAGTTGGATATGTTCCGAGGCTTCCGACGTCAGCCCGTTGAGGACCCAGGCGTCCAGGTATCGGAACAGGGTGGCGATGCCGTCCGTCGTATAATCGGCGGGCAGCGTGATCCGGACTTTTCGCAGAAAAGACCACACGTGTTTTCTGGCAAACGGATGTTTCTGCCCCTGTTTGCTGACCACCCGCCGGGGGCGGACCGGTGCTTCATCATAGGCATAGCGATTGAAAATCCGCTGAAATTCATCAAACAGATCAGCCCGGTCCACCGCCAGAGGACCTGCGGCTTCCGCGGCATCCACCTGCACGGCCAGCCCGTTTCTGATCAGCTTCTCCACCACCGCCACCGGCAGGTCATAGTCCTGGACCAGACCGTCCACGGCCGCTCTGAGCGACTTGGGGGAATCGATGGCAAAGGTTTTTCTGATCCGGGGATCGCCGCAGGTTCCCGGTAACACCTGCACCGGGGGTTGCAGGTCCGTCATCTGTGACCAGGTGGGACACGATGCGGTCTCCTGAAAAGAAAACCCTTCATGGGCCAGCAGCCGTTTCTGGAATCGGGCGATATATCCCGCCTGACTGACCATGTCCGTTTCAATGAACGCCCCGGCCTGCAGGTCGGTCTCCTCAAACACCGGGTCGATCAGGAGCCGGTCGATCAGGTTTTCCACCGACCCCAGCTCCCGCCGGATTTTCAGGGGTTCCAGGTCACTGCCGATAAGTCCGATACCGGTACTGTCCGGCGCCCGGTAGATGATGGCCCACATCCCCGTCAAAATCCGCGTCAGCCGGTTCTGGGCATTCCCATAATAAACCACGATACCGCACATGTCATTGTCTCCTCATCCGTTTCCCTGATGGCGCTGATACCATCCATTCATGCAATACACAACTGAAAAAACCGGTCCACGGTTTTTTCAGTTTCCAGGTCAAGGATATAATCGGTGAGCGCGGCTGCCTTGTCGTGGCCTATCACCGGTTCGGCCAGCCACAGGAACTTGTCGATCAGCTCCCGGTCAGTGGGAAGCGTCGTGGCCGGATCCCATCGGGCGGACATGATTCCGGAAACAAACGTGTGTCCGGACCGGGTCCGGATGCTCACCTCCGATTCCGCCCGCTGAGGAAAATTTTTCTGAAACCGTTCCTGGGCAACAATATCGATTTTGTCCATCATTTCACGGATATCCGCATCCATCAGCCGGGGAGGCAGCACCTGGGCCGGTCCCACCTCGCCATCCAGCAGGGCCGCGGCAATGGGAAACGCGATGTTGTACTGGGCTTCTTCGGTATTTTCCGGCCAGGCCCGGCTCAATGCGGCAGATTCCGCAAAGGTATACACCGTGATGGCGTGAATCTCTTCCGGGATGATCCCATGGGCTTGAACCAGTTTCAACACCCCGTCCACCCCGGGCTGGGCCCAGCGGCAGCAGGCATACGGCTTGAAATAAAGGTTTTCAATTTCCCAGGAGTCTCCCAGAGAATCGATCCAGGCCGGATCCGGGGTATCGTCAAAAAGCGGGGCCACCCCGGTGAACCCTTTCTGAGCCATACACGCGGACAGAAGCCCCACCAGGGATCCCCAGCCGGTGCTGTCCTTTCCCATGGACGGGGTCTTAATGCATTTCATCATGGGGGCCAGGGGGGCATGGTATTCAGCCGTCCCCAGGGCATGGCGCAGCTGGACGGAAGACAGCCCGAGTATTGCGCCGGCAGCCGCGGCCCCGGCCACCGCGCCCCAGGATCCGGAAGAATGATAGGTGTCACTGGTGGCATGCCGGATCAACCCGGCCCGGATCCCCACCTCATATCCTTTCACCAGGGTGACGAGAAACTCCTTTCCGGACAGGATCCTGCCGCCGGCTGCAGCCAGCTGGGCCGCCGCCAGAATGGACGGCAGTACGCAGACCCCGGGATGGCCTTTGATCCGCCGGTATCCATCATCAATATCCAGTGCATTGGCGGCAAACCCGTTGGCCAGGGCCGCCCCGGCCGCAGACACCCGGCGGCCGGACACCACAATGGTTGCCTGATCGCCGGGAAACTGTTCCGATGCCAGGATGTCCATCATTTTTCCCACCGGTGTGTCATGACCGGCCACCATGGCACCGGTGCTGTCCAGCAGACAGCGTTTTGCCTGGCGGCGAACGGTTTCCGGCAGATCTTCCCAGGTGATGTCCTGAATGAAGTCCAGTACCTGCCCTGTATGGTCCATCATTGGTTCACTTCTGCCGGGGCAGCAGGATATTGAATTTTTCCCGGATGGCCGTATCCACCTCCTCCGGAATGTAGGCGGTCTGGTTGGCCAGCAGCTTTTTTGCAATGGCCAGTGCCCGCTGCCGGGCATCCAGAGAACCTTCCTTGACCCAGCGGTCCCGGTTTTTCCGGTCGGTCACGCCGTTGCCGTTGAAATATTCGCTGCGGATATGCTTCATGGTATGGGGCGCGGTCATGAAATTGCCCCCGGGTCCCACACTGTCAATCACTTCCAGGGCAAGGTGTTCTTCATCCACTTCAATGCCGTTCAACACCTGGCAGCAGTTGCCGATAATCTCGTCATCGATGACAAACTGCTCATGGGCAATGGTGAGCATGGATTCCAGCATGCCCGCACTGTGATGGATATAATTGGATCCCCCCATGGATGCCAGCACCGAGGTCAGGGCTTTTTCATACCCTGCCTGGGCATCCGGCACCTTGGCATCGGACAGACCCGAAGAGTTGTAGTTGGGCACCTTGATATGCCGGGACAGCTGATGGATGGCCGCATTCATCATGCCGCACTCCACGGCCCCGCCGCAGTATCCCATGGTGGCCAGATTGGCCATGCCCGGTATCCCGCCGTACAGCAGCGGCGCACCGGGATTGGTCATCTGGCAGATGGCAACGCCGGCCAGTTCTTCGGCATGCAGCTGAGCCAGGGTGCCGGCCATGGTCAACGGCGAGGTGGACCCGGCCATGGGCGCGGAAGACAGGGCCACGGGAATCTTGTGCCGCACCGCTTCCCGCATGATTTTCGTGGACTGGGTGCACAGTTTGAGCGGACTGATGGCAAAGGAGGTGATCACGGAAACAATCGGCCGTTCCGCCAGTTTTTCCTTGCCGCCCGCGATCATGGCCGCCATCTCCATGACCTGATGAAGGCCCGCTTCATTGTTCACTCCGGACATGACATGTTTGCCTGACGCGGACAGGCAGGCGTAAAACATATTGATGTCATAGTCTTTTTCATCGATGTCCGTGGGAATGCACGGCCTTACCAGAAAATGGATGTGCTTGAGCTGATCCACCAGCCGGGACACCTGGTACAGGTCTTCCAGGGTGGTGGCCCGGACCTCTCCGGTATCCGGATCCAGGATCTTGATAGCGGCCCCGCCCGTGCCCAGATGGACCCGGTCTTCGGTCAGATTCAGGTCATATTCCGGATTCTGGCCGCAGAGCACCACTTTTTCCGGCGCTTTTTCCACCCAGGCGGTGACCAGGTCCCTGGGGAACCGGATCCGTTTTTTCTCCCGGTCCACGGAAGCCCCGTTTTTCTCCAGCATGGCCACTGTGTCATCCAGCCCCGATTCATAAGTGATGCCGGTTTTTTCCAGAATGGTCAATGCGGCATGATGGATGGTGTCAACCTGTTTTGCGGAAAGCGGTTGATACTGTCCGCCCTGTAATCCCATTAAATTCATCTCGGTCTCCTCACGTTGTTCAATTGCCTCGTTGTGTTGCAGATAAATACGCCCTGAGTTGTGTTATGTCACGGCCTGGTCCGGGTGTCAACCAAAGTGTAACAAAAGCTATCTTTTTTTTATTTATTGAAAAAACTGAAAGGTTTTGTTACATACATCTGAATTGGTAATCATCACACCGGATAACACACATACGGACAATACAGACCCCAGAACAACGGAAAATCAATGATCCAGAAACCCGGCTTTCTGCAGGCCATCATCCATGAAAAATACGACACCCTGACCGCCAAAGGCAAACGCCTGGCGGATTTCGTTCTTACCAGCCCGGACAAGGCCGTGTTCATGACCACCCGGCAGCTGGCCGCCGCCGTGAACACCAGCGAGGCCACCGTGGTCCGGTTTGTCCGGCAGCTGGGTTTCAAGAACTACGCGGTTTTCATCAACACGCTGCGGGACCTCATCGACCGGGAACTGACGCTGGTGGAACGGGGACAGATGAGCCATCTGGTGGCGGGCAGCGACGATGCGGAACTGGACCGGCTCATCAACCAGGATATCCGCAGCATCAAAGCCATGCACAAGACCATCGATCCGGCCGTGGTGAAGACGGTCCGCAGCGAATTGAAATCCGCGCCGGCCGTGTATGTCATGGGATCCCGGCTGTCCTATTCATCGGCCCACTATATGGGCTGGACCCTGTCAAAGATCCGGCCCGGCGTCTGTATCCTCAACGGCAGCGACCGCACCTCCATGGACCAGATGATCATGGCGCCGCCGGGATCCGTGGTGGTGGTCATCGCCACGTCCCGGTATCCCAACGAACTGGTCCGTCTGGGAAAAATCCCCCGGCGCCTGGGATTACGCCAGGTGCTGATCACGGACAGTGTTTCCTGCCCACTGGTGCAGTTCAGCGACCATGTCTTGATCACTCCCCAGAAAAGCATCCCGTTTTTAGGCACGCCGGTGTCGATGATCAGCCTGATCCATTACCTGCTTCACACCCTGGCATCAGATATGGGGGATGAGGTCAAGCAGCACCAGGAGAAGCTGGACCAGGCATATCTGGAAAACGACATCTGGTTCAACTGAACAAAAAAAGCCCGTATCTCTGAAGAATCAGGGATACGGGCTTTTTAAAGGAT
>NPIG01000080.1_pt1 | contig 111712 bp, 125 predicted proteins | sample 8637441 | NCBI WGS metagenome assembly NPIG01 (sample SAMN07420675, study PRJNA396082) | bioreactor metagenome | isolation source: sample BR6 brine-fed electro-methanogenic bioreactor BR | place: Japan: Kochi | collected 2016-06-14
TAAGCCGATTGGAAATCCCCAGACCTGCTCATCGCCATCTCAAGCGGGATGGTAAATCCGTTTCTCACCTTTCCCCTCTACCTTCTGGTTCCGACACTCATCTCCGGATTGATCCTCTATACAGTCATACTGCGCCTCATCCCCGATGGTGCAGGAGATACTGCGTTCCTTGCACTTGCAGCGGGAAGCACCATTGCCGGAAACCTGACAATACCGGGTGCTGCAAGCAATATCATCATCATTCAGAACGCAGAACACCGGGGTGCAACCATCACCTTCATCGAATTTCCTGAAATTCAGCATTCCGGTGACGATTCTTCAGAGCCTGGTTTTTCTTGTCTGGTTCCTTATCATCACCTGAAGGACAGTTTCCTTTTTCCATGCAAAAAACATCAGTTACTCTGTAAGGGGCAGGTACAATGCGACTTAAATGGGAGACAAAACTCGGCATAGCACTCATCTGTTCGACAGTGCTCATCTACGGGATGAAGTTTTTGATCATAGGGGATGAGGGGGGGAGCAACACCCTCACCTATATCTTCAATGCGCTCGGCTTTTTGCCGTTGAATGTCCTTCTGGTGACGATCATCTTAAACCAGCTATTAGCAGTCCGCTCAAAAAGGGAGAGGCTCCAGAAGATGAATATGGTCATTGGCATCTTCTTCTCCGAAGTCGGTGCAACACTCCTGAAAAACTTCTCAGATGCAGATCCACATCTCGATCAACTCCGGGGGAATCTCCTTATCAGGGATTCCTGGACCGATACTGAATTCGATCAAATCAGGGATATTCTAAAGGGAACAGAACAAACAGTCATCATCCAAAGGATCGATCTTCAGAATCTCCGCAACTTTCTCATTCAGCATCGTGACTTCCTGCTCCGTCTGCTTGAAAACCCGGCTCTGCTTGAACATGCCACATTCACCGAAGCACTCCGTGCCGTCTTCCATCTCTCAGAAGAACTTGAGAGCAGGGATGATATTGCCAGCCTCCCAAAGCAGGATATTGCACACCTCACCATCGATATCAGGCGTGTCTATGACCTGCTCACCCCGGAGTGGATTGAATATATGCGGTACCTGAAGGCACACTATCCATATCTCTTCTCACTGGCAATGCGGAAGAACCCCTTCGATGAGCATGCAACCCCTGTGATCGCCAGTTGAACAGGGGGAATACTCCCCCTGAATCCATGAGGTAATGAAGAGAGACACCAGGAATAAGAGAATTATTCGTGGTCAGAAGAAGTAACGGGGAATAAAACCCCGGAAAAAAATGGATTATTATCGATTCAGGGTGCGGCTTTTCCCGAGATTCTCATCAAGTTTGAGAATATAGCCGACAATCTCGCTTCTGTTATTCTTCCTCGCCATCACCTTCAGGTGGACTGCCTTCCTCTTTCCCTTTCGTGTCGTGATGATGATATCATGACCGGTTCCAATCACCAGACTCTCCCGGATCGCTTCCCAGAGAGAGGGGTATTGTTTCTGTGTTTTTGTAGCCATCTCAAAGTTGTTGATGACCTTGTCGATGTTATGATAGAACCCCTGCTTATGAGTTATTCCGTTGATATGTTCGGCATAGGGATTCATAAAAAGGACACGCCCACCGGTATCCAGAAACATCACCCCTGCATCAAGATAGAGCAGTTCCTTGAATTTTCTGGCATCTGTTCCCGAGGGCTTTGTTGAAAGATAATTATTGATTGCAATCTCGATCACGCTGAAGAGATCACTCTCATTAAAGGGTTTTGTGATATAGCCAAAAGGTTGAGCCTGTTTTGCGACATTGATCACCTCAGTCCCGCTGTGAGCTGTGCAGAAGACAACAGGTATTGAGAAGAACTGGTAGATGATCGTTGCAGCAGCAATCCCGTTTGCCCTCCCTTCAAGGCCGATATCCATCAGGACGAGATCGGGGGTGCCCTGGATCGCCTGCATGATCGCTTCATCAGCTGATGTGGCAATACCCGATACGCCATACCCAAGTTTCCTGAGCATAACAGCGAGCATCTCGACGATCATCGGATCGTCTTCTACGATTAGAATCTGTTTTGCTGCCATTTTCGATCAGGCCACCATTAATACTCTTCTTTAGTAACCGGTTACAGGATCGGAACCACGAAGAAACCGGCAGATTATCCATGCAACCATCATACAAATAGAGTAGTATATGAATTGGTCTGTTATATGTGTTTTCAAAAATGACCAGAGAAAGAAAACAGGAATACTCTCATCTCCATTCAACCATTTGAAGAAGACATGAGAGAATCTCGTAAATATAATTTCATTTATAGTTCAATTTCATTTAACAATACCATTATTATACTGTGAGATCATAATGCGGAATATCGGGGAACCACCCGATTTAAGAGGTGTTAACAATGTCCGAACTCTATAAAAAAATCATCGCAGAAGCAATGGCTGCCCAGCGGGCAGATGTTGAGACGATTAAAAAGAAGCGTGGAACGGCGTTTTCGATCACCGATGCCGAACCCTATGTTACAGCTGTTAAGAAGATGAAGGCTGCAACCGGCCAGAGTGTTGCTGTGATCGACCTGCACAAGACATCAGTTATTGCACACTTTACCACACTGAAAGGCCTGACAAAAACCATACGGCCGGAAGACGATCCTTTTGTCGAACATTACCAGACTCCGGTCGTCCTTGAGATCCTCAGTGATGAGGACCCGAAGTTCAAAAAGAGCCTTGATGCCTTCGTCAACCAGATTGGAAAGTCCGAGGCATTGATCGGGCGTGAATCCGCACGCCGATATGCCGGATTCTACGGGCCAACCTGTGTTGTGGACTTTGCCATGATACCAGGGAGCACAAGCAATGTCGTTAACCAGATCCTGAAGAAGACAAAAATTCCAAAAGATCACCAACAGACAATACTTGCCTCAAAATCCTGGGGCATGAACACATCCTATGGTCTCGGCGAGGTCTTTGCAACACGTGTTGAAGCAGGGGACTCTCTTGCGGAAGCATCAAAGAAGGAGGTGCAGCAGGTCCAGAAGATCTATAAGACCCCGGTTGCTGCCCAGGCTGAACTGATGGATGAGGCAGGACACACCTCATTTGATGTCAGGAAGTACATGAGCGAGTATCGCCGTCTCATCACACCGGCTGTGAAGAAAGCAGTGGATGACGGGGTTCATTATGGAAACATCGTCACCATCCCGGCATACTGTGTCGGCGATATCGCCCATCACATCGCCCAGTCCACCTTCAACATGTGCAAGGACGATGTGATCATGGCAACCATCGATGCGGTGACAGAAGTAATGGAAAAGACCCTTGCCGCCGCTGTGCCAAAGATGAAGAGCGAATTTGACATTCTCTCGGTTGCAACCGGTGCATCTGCATGTGCTACCGAGTACATCCTTGAGCTTGATGGTTTTAATGCCCCGATGATTGTGGATCTCCTCACCAAGAGGTTCCATAACCTCGTTCAGCTGAACCCGACCCGTGGTGCAGCGGCTGAGCTGCATAACTGCGACTTCATGGATATGATCTACCGCGGGTGGAAGATCCTTGACCGGGCACGGAGGGCAAAAGCAGGATCAGCAGGAAAGCTCAATCCGAAGGTCGCCGGATGTGAGATAGATCTCTCTCCAGTCGATCAGAACGAGGTTTTGATGAACCCGCAGTGGTATGCATACCCAGCCTGTGCGATCACTGTCCGGGCATCTGCCCTGATGCGGCTCTCTGATTACCCGTGCCTCTTAACGAGCGAGCCGGTGACTGCAACGATGATGACCAACATCATCGCACTTCACAAAGAGACGCCCGCTGCCCCTGTAAGGGCATGCAAGGATTGTGCTGCGGCATGCCTTGTTGACTTCAGGCATCAGTACTGTGAGTACAAGAACGCAGTATAAGGCGGGTATCTGGTATGAAATGTTATATCTGCGCAGAAAAGGGGAAAGATAGCGATGCAGTCGCAATCTGCATCGTCTGTGGTATGGGAGTATGTATGGAGCATGCAATGAGGGAAGATACAGAGAACTGGGAGGGAGGGTACCCCTTCCCGGCAAAAAAACTGAAGGAGAATATTCCACGAATCCTCTGTCCCCCATGTTACAAAGCATTCCATTCATGAGAGAGGGTATTCACTATGATTTCACTTACCAAACGATGTGTGGCGGAGCTTATTGGAACCTTCCTCCTCGTCTTTTTTGGGGCGGGAGCAGCGACTATCACCCTGATGCTCTCTGCCGGAGAACAACCGCTCAGTGAGTTTAATATAGGGATCGGGTACTTCGGGGGGCTTGCGGACTGGCTTGCCATCGGCCTTGCCTTCGGTATTGCCATTGCCGGTGCGATTTATGCTCTCGGTAGGATCTCCGGGGCACATATCAACCCGGCAGTAACAATCGCCCTCTGGGCAACAAAGAGGTTCCCGACATCTGATGTCGCCCCCTACATCATCGCCCAGCTGATCGGAGCGGCACTCGCAAGCATCCTCTTCTTCGGGTGCACCGGCCCGGATGCAGTTCTCATCGGGGGCCTTGGAGCAACCACACCATTCCATGGGATCTCCTATACCGAAGCGATCCTTGCCGAGGCGATCGGGACATTCATCCTGATGCTCGTCATCATGGGGGTTGCGGTCGATAAGCGGGCCCCGGAAGGGTTTGCCGGGTTGATCATCGGCCTCACCGTCGCCGGTGTCATCACAACAACCGGCAATATCGCCGGTTCATCATTGAACCCGGCACGTACCTTCGGTCCGTACCTCGGAAACACCCTCCTTGGAGGGCAGAACTTCTGGGAATTCTTCCCGATTTATATCATAGGGCCAATTGCAGGGGCACTCATCGCAGTATTCCTCTATGACTGGCTCACCTCTGAATAATCTTTTTTATCTGCCGGGTCAACCTAAAGAGCATCATGGCACGAGTTGTACTCATCAACGCTAGCCCACGGGAAGGGGGAAACACTGAACTCGCACTTGAAGAATGCAAAAAAGCACTGGGTGGAGAAGGGATTGAGACAGAAGATATCAGCTTCAGGGGAAAGCAGATCGCATCCTGTATCGCCTGTTATTCCTGCAAGAAGACCGGAAGATGCGCAATTGATGACGGCGTCAACGAAATGATAGAGACGATCAGATCAGCAGACGGTTTAATCGTTGGAACACCGGTCTACTTCGGAACCGCCCGCGGGGAGCTGATGTCGGCACTCCAGAGGATCGGGATGGTATCCCGTGGAAACGACCAGTTCCTCTCACGGATGGTCGGAGGGCCGATTGCTGTTGCACGGAGAGGCGGCCATACCGCAACCATCCAGGAACTCCTGATGTTCTACCTGATCAATGATATGATCGTCTGTGGATCCACCTACTGGAACATGGCCTTTGGAAAAGAGAAGGGCGAGGTGCAGGATGATACAGAAGGGATGGACACCATCCGCAGATTCGGGGAGAATGTCGGATTCTGTATTAATCAGCTGAAAAAATAAGAGGAGATCAGACCGCGTGGAAACAGGTGCACTTCACCACATCCACCCGGGCTGCCTTACAATACTCAAGATCCCCTACTTCTTTGACGATTGATGTCCCGCAGTACCTCAGCTGGACACGTGCCGAGGTCCGCTCACGCTCCTCGAAGAAATTGGCATGTGAATATTCGATCAGCCGTTTCATCGAGATAGAGACCATCTGCACCTCAAGGATGATGCCGGAATCCCCGGGTGAAAGATCTTCAGGTGCAACGGATGTCAGGAAGATTGGATCCCCCGGCTGCACTTCTGAAAGGGTGATAATATTATGGGCGCTCTGAAGTTCGATGGTGCGTGGTCTGCCAAGTTTGAGATCTGCTATCACCTGTGGAGATATGCCGGTTAATGCTGCTACCATCATCGTGATCACCCGTACATCGGAAGGTTTTCCTTCTTCTGTTGCGGCACCTCCGATCCCTGTACTTCCTCAGCGAGCCGCTGCATCGTCATCTCGATCTCCTCTGCCTGTTCCAGGAGTGGCGCAGTATCCAGGTTTAAGGAGTAGAGGTCATTCAATACATTGATCGTAGAGACAGCCGCCCGCGGATCAGGATTATTCACCGTCTCACCCAGGAGACCGATGCACGGGATCTTCCGCAGTTTGCATTCTGTCAGGAGGCTTGATGCGATCCCTGAGATACTACCCATCGGGAGGATGATCGTATGATCCGAAATCTTCGAGACAGCTTCCTCATCGCTTGCCACACCAAATACCCTCTTTTCGGTCTCATTGGTCACGATACCTGCAATAGTGACGATCTCCTTCACATCATAGTCTTCCAGCCAGTCGAGAATACCATTTGCCACTTCATAACAGATTGCAGGGTGAATGGGAATATCCGCAACAAGTGCAGCAAATCCTTCTTTCTCATAAATCCTGACCGCTGCATGAACAACCCCCTTCTGCATCATCGACATCGGTGGGAAGAACCGGCTGGTTATATCACCGATATGGGTAAATTCCATCTGATCCACCAGGTACTGCAGGGCGATACTTCCGACAAGCCCGGAACCTGGGAACCCCATCAACACAACCGCTCCCTTCTCCTTGAGATCGCTTGAGATGATCTTCAGGTCACTCGTTTCATTGGACATTAAAATTACATAGACGCCCCACCTACATTAATACTATGCAGGAATATCCAGTCAAAAGAGGGCAGACAAAAGATCTTGAAGAACGGATGGCAAAGGGACTCATGGAGATCTTCGGTGTTGAACCAGAAGAAAAAGACGGGCATTATATCATCTCTTATAAGGCGATCAAGCGGCTGGAGGTCTGGCCGGGTGAGAAGAACAAGACGGCGTTTGTCGATACCGAGTCAGATATCACAGCAGGTGATGAGGATATCCTCGACTCGAATAAGAAATTCCGGCATTACCTCGATCTTCTCACCGGATTTTCGACAAAAGAACGGGTGAAGCGGGCAAAACCAAAAGAAGAGTAGTTTTTTTTTACTCTATCACTATTGCGGGCTTAAAGGGGAGTGCCATTCCTGCCTTTGGATGGCCGCTTCCGTCGGCATGGAGGATTTCCACCTTCACCGAGAACTCTTTTTCGATGAAAGACACCGCTTGTGAAAAGATTGCATGCTCATCAGGTGCATGTGTTGAGATCTGATCGACGAGGGCCGGGGGGAGGCTGTGAATCAGCTTAATCACCTGTGGAACAGCATTTGCCGCCTCTTTTCCACGCATTCTCATTGATTCGTCCTTCATCAGCTCTTTTGTTATCGATCTCCGATCTTCTGCTGCTGCAACCCGCCTGAAGACCTCGTTCTTCCATTCAGGAGTGATCAGAAGAGTAATTTTTTCTGCTGTAACCGGAAGAATTTTCATAATTGACTCGATATCTTCGACCGTTCGTACAATTAACTCTTCTGCAAGCTCTATTTCAGGGTTGATCCGGCTCTGATCGGGAACCGGCCACTCTGCAAAGGAGACAAGCCCCTCATGCCCCATCTCACGCCAGAGCGATTCACACGTGAAGGGGATCACCGGTGCAAGCAGTCGGACCCAGGCATCTGCGACATCACGGAGCACGGTGCCACCGGTTGATCCGGCAGGCAGACGGCGGCGGTACCATTTCAGATCCGACTCGATCCCAAAGTATGCCTCCTGAAGCGCCTGCCGGGTCTGGAAGAGTTCGAGTGCCTCGGTCATTTTTTGGATTCGGCGCTGGAGACGGGAGGAGAGCCATGCATCGACATCATGAGTGCCATTTGCATCCCCTGACTCTGCAACATAGGCGATGAACCGGTCAATCTGTTTTCGTATGGATGATACGAGCTCATTTCTCCAGTCAAAATCCTGCCAGGGCTCGGCTGAACCGACCAGAAACATTCGAACCGTGTCAGCGCCAAACTCCTCTGCGGCATCTTCCAGGAGGAAGACATTTCCTTTGGATGATGACATCTTTGCTCCATCCAGAAGCCCCATCCCAAAGACGACCATTCCCTGTGGCTGGAGATCATCGGGGAAGATGGCACGATGATGGAAGAGCTGGAAGGTGAGATGGTTTGAGATGAGATCTTTTGCCGAGAAACGGTAGTTGTAGGGGTACCAGTAGAGGAACTCGGATCTCAGTTCATCAAGGATCGTTCTGTCAACACCTTTGGGCTCTCCTCTCCCAAGGAAGATGTAATCGAAGACCTCCGGGGTGAGTGATTCGGCAGGAATCCCACTGATCCGGTGGGCGATCGTATAGTATGCCATGTAGACGGTTGAATCCGAGAGTGGTTCAAAGAGCCATTTCGGATCCCAGGGAACCCGTGTGCCAAGCCCGACACGGCGGGTGCATGCCCAGTCCTTCAGCCAGTCAACAGTACGGTCAAACTCGGCCCGCACCTCGGGTGGAACAAGTGTGATCTTTTCGATCTGGTCATGCACCTGCTGTTTCCACACCGGATCGCTATAGGCAAGGAACCACTGATCATCAAGGATCCTGACAAAGGCACGGCTTCCGCACCGGCAGACAACCGGTTGCTGATCGAAATCATAAAACCAGATCGAGCCATAATCCGCCTCCATGATAGCGCCAACATCCTCACGTGCAACACGAACAGGTTTTCCTTCATGCTCCCCGCATCGTGCAAGGAGTTTTCCACGTGAGAACTCGGCAGAATAGACCTCCTGGGTCACCTCGTCCATCTTCGGATCGAACTGATCGACGATCCCGTGCCGGATCACCGCCTCTTTCGCCGGGATCGCACCATATCCATCAACCTGTATCAGTGATACCGGTACGATATCCGTGTACTCTCCCTTCTTCTGGAGATCGGAGAGGGCGATATAGTCAAAGGGTGCATGTGCCGGAACACTCATCACGATGCCGGATCCCATATCCGGATCCACAAATCCCGCCGGAAGGATACGGACACGTCCACAGAGGGGGTGGGAAACAAATGAGCCGATGAGATCAGCCCCATTCACCTCGCCGACGATTGAAACCTGATGTTTCTGGAGTGCAAGCTTATCTGCTGCCTCACGCGAGAGGAGCCAGACCGTGCCATCGACATCTGCCTTTACATAATCGATATCCGGGTTGATCCAGAGATTGGTTACCCCGTAGATCGTCTCAGGCCTGAGTGTTGCACAGGGGATCAGAAAGCCATCTGATTTAAAATTGACGAAGATGAATTTGACAATCTCCGCCTTATCGCCTTCGAGGAGATCGTGATCGCCGACCGGGTTATCGCACTGCGGACAATATTTAACGGGATGTTCCCCCCTGACAACCCTGCCCTGTCTATTGAGGTGATGGTACTGCCATTCGATGAATTTTGAGTACTGGGGAAGGATTGTGGTAAACCTCCGGCGCCAGTCGATCGAGAGGCCGAGTCTCCGCATCACCCGCTCGTACTCATTTGAAAAATGATCGACGATCGCAAGGGGATCGGAGAACCTGTCGAGGACATCCTGAGGCACTTTATAGAGATCCCGATACAATGAAAGAGTCTTTTCATCACCCCGTGCAATCCGATTTGAGATCCCGATAACAGGCGATCCCGTTACATGAAATGCCATTGGATAGAGAACCTGCCGCCCTCTCATCCTCCAGAATCTGGCAATAACATCCGGCACAATATAGGTTCTGCCATGACCGACATGCATCGCTCCGCTCGGATACGGATACGCGACATTGATATAATATTTCTCTTTTGATGATGGATCGGAATGGAATGCATTCTTCCATTCTTCTTCAACATCCGCTTCAGAAAGCTTCAGTTCAGAATCACCCACAATAAATCACCCCTCACACATACAACTCTGTTACTCCACCGGACGAACCGTGATCTTCTCACCCTCGGCATCCCGCCTGAGTATCTCCTGGGCAATTGAGTTGTTTCTGGCAAGAATAATCTCCCCGCTCTCCTCAACAGTGCCGGTAAAGAGGTATTCCTTACCGGAGAAGACATCAACGATCTTGCTTGCATGCTCGGGGCAGGCGAGGAACAGGAATTTCTTATCTGTTCTGATCGCCACCCCCCCCGTGGCCGGAGACTGGACGGTTGGCTCTTCGATGGTTTCTGCCGGGTGGGTTGAATCCAGCTCGGTTCGCGAGCGGATGTCAATGCCAACACCGACCTTATTCACAATAGAAGCGATATTCTTACCACCTTTTCCAATAGCAGCCGGAATATCACGATCTTCAATATAGACAGAAGCTTTACTGTCAGAGATCATCCTGACATCCACAGAACCCTCGGTGAACCTGCCGATCTCTCTCTGGATCTCCTTTTCAATCGCCTGCCACGGACTTGAGGAAGGAGTGTCAGGCTCGGATTCCACATGTGCAGGATTATCAGTTTTCCCCGCATTCCGATATTGTGGTATCTGGAGAGATAAATCCTGGCTGTGCAATGGGTACACTATTGTCTCGCCGCCATACCGGAATATCTCGACCACCACAAGGCCGGTCTCACTATCTGCCACCCTGATAACCGGGGACGGAATGACATCCATTCCCTGTCCGGAGAGTGCTGAAGGGCGATCGATTGAGAGCGTGAGCGAATAGAACCGTTCAATCTCACCCTCAGAGACGAAGATGATCGAGGGGATCACCTGGGGGAGAATACAGACATCAATCCGTGAGAGGAGACGCTGGAGTGCATCCTGTACTTTGTGTGCATGAAGAACCCCGACCATGCCGATCCCGGAGAGATGGAGATCCGCATAGATTTGGAAATCTTCAGGCTTCCGTATCTCATCAAAGATAACAAAATCTGGCCTGACAAGACTGAGAAGCTCTGCAGTTTGGGCCATATTCCCGTCAAGCGTGGTGTACTGGGTGATATGATCCGGCACCTGAAGATCGCGGGGAGTCTCCATCGTCTTCACAACATAGTTGCAATCTGCAAGGAAGATGGCGATGCTCTGGGCAAGTGTCGATTTACCTGATCCGGGCGGGCCAACGATGAGTGTTCCTGAACGCTCGCTGATGATCGACTGTTTGATCTCATCAGACTTGCTGTAATCCTCAAGTGAGACATCCGCAATCGGACGGATAACGGTAATCTCCATTCCGTCTGAGAACGGTCGGCGGGTGATTGCGATCCGAAGCGATCCGATCTGGACGACCGTCACTCCCTTCTTCTCGATCTCAATAAAACCATCCGGATGGCGCTTGGCGCGTTCAAGGATCTCCTGTGCAAGCTTCCGGAGCTCATACTCGGTCATCGGAGAGTCACGAATCTGCTCGATCCTCATCTCCTTCAGGCGGCCTTTCTTGGCATATGGAGCCACCCGTTCCTTGAGATAGATTGCCACGGTATTCTCATCAAAGAAATGATCGATACCAAGCGGCGTGAAGTTCTCCTGTTGTGCCTTCATGAAGATGACCGGGATTCCCTTTGCCCGTGCAACCTCGGCCTGGACGATATCGGAGGTCATAAAGGATGCATCATATTCGATTGCGGCATTCCGGATCATCGAATCGATCTCACCGCCGCTTGCCAGCTTCACCTGTTCAAGCCGGGGCCGCTCACCAACAAATTTGAGCTCGATTAATCCTTCATCCCGCATGCGGCAGAGTTCCTGGATCTCTGTCAGTCCGGAGAACCCAATCTCCCGCCCATGGTTTGCCTGTGCCTCAAGTTCCGCAAAAACAGCTTCAGGAATGATTATTGTTGCGCCTTTGCATTCGCCGTTCTGTATCATTGAGGTAATGCGTCCATCAATGACAACGCTCGTATCAGGTACCAGTTTCATAAAAATTCTACCATTTTAAACTCTTGATTATGGTTATCGGAGTGAGAATCTGCTGATTATTTCTATGAAAGACAATAATCAGCCATTTTTGTATTATATCGCCCCAATATGTGCCATTATTCATATACGTTCCGATATGGAAGATCCCGGATCACCGCTCTTATCGTATACGTCTGACCCGGGATCCACGTCAGACTCTGCTATTCTATTTTCTCTACATCATAACGTAAGAGATACTAGGATATAAATATCGTGCGCCTTCTGTCATAACTGAAAAGAAGCGGATACTAACCGCACAAGGGAGAGAAAACCGACATTACTTTTCTTCAATCACATCCATGCAGATGATCACCCAGGAAAACAGACCGGCCTGAAAAACAAGGGGATTGCCGGATGCAGGTATTATTTGTATATTGTCTCCGGGTCAACCATACGATCGAAGAGAACGTCTCCATCAAGCGTCCTGAAGAAGCATGATCGATACCCGAGGTGGCAGGCAGCACCGGATTGTGAGACCAGGTAGAGAAGAGTGTCTGCATCACAATCTGTCCTGATCCCGAGGACATGCTGGAGATGGCCGCTCTTCTCGCCCTTCTTCCATATCTTCTTCCTGCTTCTGCTATAATAGTGGGCATAGCCGGTCTGTTGTGTGAGGGAGACAGCTTCTTCATCTGCCCAGGCAACCATCAGCACCTCAAGTGTCTCTGCATCCTGTACAACAACCGGAATGAGCCCGTTCTGATAGTGTAGTTCGATCATACCAATCAGACCCCCATAAGCGCTATCATCAGGGTAAAGAGTATATCACCGATGAGGCATGAAACGATCAGCCCGGCGGTTATCGGAATGAAGAACGGAACACCATAGGATATCCAGACAGAACCTGCTTTTGTATACAATTCAAGCTCTTTCTGGAACTCACCAGGCTGATCCCGTAGGTCACGCGTATACACACGGTCATCCCGTGCCATCCTGCTGATCGCCTCTGCAAATGGGATGAAACGGCGCTTTAAACCATCTGTTGTCTCTTCAAAATCCTCAATTACAAAGCCAAAGACCGAGCGGATTTTCTCAGATTGAACCGGGAAACCGATGAACATATACAGGAGCGGAGCCCTGTTCCCTTTCACCATATTGTAGATGAAGAGAAAAACCGGAATAAAGAGGTTCAGGATAAGGGCATTTGCGAGGACACTGAAGGCAAAGATTGGAACTGGCGGATACCCAAGGAGCGGTTCAAATGGAAAGAGAGGTATCAGGAGGGCGATAAAAATAAGTCCCCAGGCATCTGCACCACCGAAGAGACCAAAATATGCAATTGCATACATTACTCCTGAGAAGACGAGCGTCGTCAGGGCAATGATCAAAAACCAGTGGATATCTCCGATGAAGAGGAGATAATAGACGTACCCCGTGAACGGGAGTGAAAGAAGGAGCATAGGATACCATGTCCGAAACGGCACCCGGCGATCGCGGATATCCAGAAGGGATCCATAAAGAAATGTCAATGCCACCAGAAGAAAGGGGATGGCCAGGTACAATATCATAAATGAACTATTCTGGTTGATAGATTATATATGGCATGGCATAGATTCTCTGGTACTCTGCGTATAATCATGTGCGATTACATGAGAGATGGTTAAAAAAAGAAGAACGGAAAGTGCAGGAGAAAGACAGATGCCCGATACAGATGAGTTAGGAAAAAGAGCGGGGAAACTTGCAGATTGCATTTTGAATGCTGTAAAGTGGCATTTTTCAGGTACGATCTCCTGCATGGAAGTTGACGGGGTACGGGCACAGATCATCTTCGTCTCAGGAGAACCCGCAGGTGCAGAATATAGTGACGGCGCAGGAACGATCTATGGAGATATTGCGGTACTCAGGCTTCCGATAAAACCAATCTACACAACATCCCCTCTACCGGTAGCAGAAGCAGAAGATCTTGCCAGCCGTGCGCGTATCTATCACCCTGAACGGTTATTTGCACATTCATCAGTGAAGAGCAGAAAAGAAGGCAGATCACCGTCAGAAACCTCGGGAGTCGGCAGGCTTACGATCAGGGTGGAGTTTGGCAAGAAGACACCTGCGCCTTTCAGGATCGAGCTCTGGAGCGAAGGGCGCATATGCGGAACAGATACGCTCGATCAGAATGGAAAGGCATCGTTTCGTCTCCTGGAGGGGGAGTACGAATGCCGGTTGCGAGAGGGCATCAGGTTGATTGGCCAAAAGACCTTCAGATATCCGGGTGGCGATATGGAGATTACAATACCAGTTGATGGAGCTGCATGATGAAGAGGCGGATACGGGACCGGTTCTTCTCATTCATCAAACGGAAAAAGAAAACGGAAGTAGAGGCAGGGGCGGCAGAGAGAGAAAGCGATCAGGCTGTGCCCGGATGGTTATTGCCCGGAACTCTGGAGAGCGGAGAGGAAGAGACATGCACAAGACCGGGATGGGGCGGCATTCCGGACGAGGGCTCAGATCCCCTCAGAGAGATGGGGAAACAATGGGATCAGAGGACGAGAAGAGATCAGTATGGCGCAACTGAGCCATCTCATGCAACGGAACCTGAGGATGATACACGGCACAGGACCATACAGGAAGAGACAGATGGGGAAGAACAGATCAGAGAAGAGGAGATGGGCAGAGAAAGAAACACTATCTTCTCTTTCCTGAAGAAGAAGCCGAAACCGGAAGAGATGGGTGAACAGCAGGATACCGGGGATGATCTTGTGGACCTTGTTGAAGAACTGATCGCGGCAACTCATGAGGACGACATGAGCCCCCCTATAACTGAAGAGGGAACCTCCCCGATCCCCGAAGAGAAGACACCACCTCCATGGTCATTACCTGATGAGCATCCGGGAGAGAAGGGTGGCGCAGACTATAAGGAAGCCGGAGATATTCGTCATAAGCCACCTCATCCGATCCCGCTCCAGGAGGTGGTCATAGAGAAGAACCAGCTCCCCATCCAGGACGAGGGCGTGATAGAGAAGCCATCAGAGAAAGATGAGTCTGTTTTGGATGGGAAAGGATCAAAAAAACCCTCCATTCTCCAGAGACTTTCGCCTAAAAGACGTCTGCGCGAGGAGTATCATCCCGATACCCACGGCCCATTGCTCGATCTTCGATATACACCCCCACCCGGTGTCGAGGAGGTTGAGCTCTACCCGGTACACCCCCCGTATGCATATATCAGAATCCTCTACGATGTCCTCTCCCATGAATACACCTACCAGGTCATAGAACCCCTGCTGACAGAAGGCGAAGAAGCGTTATACAACGAGATTAAGAACCGGCTCTTTGAGACACTGGATATCAGCACCCGTGGCCTCTCCAGGGAGGAGACACGGAAACTGCTCCGGGAGGCCAGCCGCCGGATCATCGAAGACTTTGATCTCAGCCTCACTCCTGTCGAAGAGGAGAAGATCCATTACCGTATGGACTGCGAGTTCATCGGGGACGGACTGATCGATCCGATTATGCATGACCCGTTCATTGAGGATATCTCCTGTGACGGGCTGAAGTCGCCGATCTTCGTCTACCATACCAGATATGAGTCAATTAAGACGTCGCTCTGCTATACCAGTTCTGTTGAACTTGATTCATTTGTGACAAAACTTGCGCAGAGGGCAGGAAAATATATCTCGATTGCGGAACCGATTCTGGATGCAACAATGTCGGATGGATCCCGTATCCAGATGACCCTCGGCACAGAGGTGACTGCGCATGGATCAACCTTTACGATCAGAAAGTTCCGTGATGAGCCGATCACCCCGACAGACCTCATCGAATGGAAGACCTTCTCCCCACTCTCGATAGCATTTCTCTGGCTTGCCGTTGAGAGCGGTAAGTCATGTATCTTTGCTGGAGGAACAGCGTCCGGGAAGACAACCTCGCTGAATGCAATCTCCCTCTTCATGCCTCCGCTTGCAAAGATCATCACACTCGAAGATACCCGTGAGCTGAAGCTCCCTCACGCGAACTGGATCCCAAGTGTTACCCGCGACTCCTTTGATACCGGGGGGCGTGGCGAGATCGATCTCTACGAACTTCTGAGAGCCGCCCTCAGACAGCGTCCCGAATATCTTCTTGTCGGTGAGGTGCGTGGGAGAGAGGCACTGACACTCTTCCAGGCAATGAGTACCGGCCATATCACGTACTCCACAATCCATGCGGATTCCGTATCAAGTGTTGTACACAGGCTTGAGAATCCGCCAATGAATGTGCCAAGAAATATGCTCTCAGCACTTGATCTCGTCTCAATCCAGGTGCAGGCACGTGTTGGGGGGCAGAGGATCCGAAGAAACAAGCAGATTGTCGAGATCCTCGATATCGATCCACGGACAAACGAACTGATCACCAATGAAGTCTTCAGGTGGAAACCCTCAACAGATGAGATCTTCTATTCAGGGAAATCCTATATCCTTGAGGATATCATGGAGGAGCGCGGATGGGATGACGAGAGAATCCAGGAGGAGCTGAAACGGAGGCAAGAGGTTCTTGAATGGATGAGAATACGGAAAATAAGACATTATAAGGATGTTTCTGCCATTTTAATGGAGTACTTCAGAAACCCCGATGATGTGATCGCCCGCGTGAGAGGGGATCTCTATGAACAGGTATGAACTATTCTGCTTCAACCTCCTCGGAGAGAGGATGCAGAAGAAGAAAGAGAGTTACATCGAACTGCATGCAAGTCTCATCTCCGCCCGCCACAAAGTGCCATTTGAGGCCTATCTTGCTTCGGCAACCTTAACCTCGGCAATTGCCGGAGTTCTTGCCGCTGCAGTTGCCGGAGTCCTCAGCTATATATTTAGGATTCCGAACATGATCACCTACAGCGGATCGCTCCCCGTTGTTGTCTACGAATATGCGGATCTGCTCCTGATCGCCGGGACCATTGCAATCACGCTCCTTACCCTGATGGTTGTATCAGGATCGACATATCTACTCTTCCTGATATACCCCCCGATAATGGCAGGTGAGAGGAAGAGGAAGATAGATGCAAGCCTTCCGCACGCGATCAATTATATCACCGCAATGTCCACTGCCGGGATCACACCCGCCGAGATCTTCCGCCTTCTTGGAGAATCACCTGTCTATGGCGAGAGTGCCGCTGAAGCCCGATATATTGCCCGTGAAATCGATGTATTCGGGCGCGATCTGATCGATGCATTACGGGTCGTCTCGACAATTACACCAAGTGACCGGTTGAAAGAGTTCCTGCAGGGTGCAATGGGTGCAATATCAAGCGGAAGCAACCTGACAGAGTACTTCAAACTGAAGGCAAACCAGTATGCTATTGAGAACCGGCAGCAACAGAAGGCGTTCCTTGACACATTGGGGCTGATATCCGAATCCTATGTAACAGCCCTCGTTGCAGGAACACTCTTTCTCGTCATTCTTCAATCGGTGATGTCGATGCTCTCCGGCGGGGGAGACCCGATCTTCCTCTATGTGATCATCTACCTGATCATGCCGTTTGGAAGTGCCATGTTCCTTGTTATGATCGATTCCATGACTCCGGAGGTCTGAAATGAGGTGGAGAAGAAAGGCACAAAAAGCAGACATTGATGCCGACAGGATCATCCACGATAAAATCGAGAGGCGTAATAAAAAAGATAGAGGGTTTTCGGGTTTTATACAGCACCCGGTTCAATCATTGATCAAAAACCCCATCCATTCACTCTATCTGACAATTCCCCTCTCTCTCGTCATTGCCTTCATCTGGTTCTTTATTGTCTATCAGCAGTTCGGCCTGAATGTTGTTCTTGGAACGACCATCATTGATGACATCCTGATCGTCACAACGCTCCTGATCATCACCCCACTTGCCCTTCTCGATTTCTTTGATGATCGTCGGCAGAGAAGCCTTGAGTCAGCACTCCCGAACTTCTTCCGCGACCTTGCAGGGATGAATGAATCAGGGATGACACTTCCCGGTGCCGTTGCCCTTGTCGCCCGCGCAGAATATGGCGCCCTGACACCGCATATCCGTCGCCTGGATCAGGAGATGTCATGGAATGTTCCGTTTGTTCCGGCGATGCTAAGATTTGGTGAGAGAATACAGACACCACTTGCAACCAGAAGTGTGGATCTGATCGCAAAAGCGAGCAGGGCTGGAGGGGATATCTCAAATGTCCTCCGTGCAGCTGCAATCGACACCTACGAGTTTGTCACCCTGAAGACTGAGCGATTAAATAATATGTTTATTTATATTGTGATAATTATTATATCATTCTTCGTCTATATGTTCGTCATCGGCATTCTGACCAGCACATTCCTCGGCACAATGGCAGAAGCAGGGATGGCCGCAGAGGCATCCGGTGCCGGTGCAGGATTTATGTCATCGATTGATATCGACTTTTATAAGAGGCTCTTCTCGCACGCGGTCATCCTGCAGGGCTTCTTCTCAGGGCTTGTCGCAGGCCAGATGGGTGAGGGGAGGGTACTGGCAGGACTGAAATTTTCAGCCATGATGGTTTTGATCGGCTGGCTGGTCTTCCGGCTCGTCATCTAATGTGAATAGAAAAAAACAGGGAATAGAGAAGAAAAGGAAGGAGGAACGTTAATTTATATTGTCAATTTTATACCCCTTCTGAGAGAGCAGATCTTTCACGCGGTCACGGTGATTCCCCTGCAACTCGATGGTATTTCCTTTTACGGTTCCTCCACAAGCAAGTTTGCTCTTCAGGAACTTTGAGAGATCTTCAAGATCGATCTCATAGGGATCGAGTCCGTCTACAACGGTCACTTCTTTCCCATACCGTCTCCGGTTGATCTTGACAAGAATTCTCTGTTGTTCCTTGGCGACCTCTTCGCAGATACACAGTTCTTTCGGAAGGCCACATTTTGGGCAGATGCCACTGTTCATTAACCAGTACTGGACGTTCATCTCTATTTATTGTATGCGCTCAGAAGAGGGAGAGTGTACAGGATCGAAGAAGATCATAATGTCTCTTTTTATCATCATGGAGAGAGAACAAATGAACCATGTCACTTCTGGTGCTTGGAACCGCCTCTCATGTCGGAAAAAGTGTCACCGTTGCCGGGATATGCCGTGCGCTCTTCAATCGTGGATATACAGTCGCACCTTTTAAAGCGCAGAATATGAGCCTCAACTCCTATGTCACAGCAGATGGCAGTGAAATAGGTATTGCCCAGGCGATGCAGGCGATCGCTGCATACCGCGAGCCGGTCGCTGAAATGAACCCGATCCTCTTAAAGCCAAAAGCTGACAGCATTTCACAGGTGATCGTCCTTGGAAAACCCTATCGTGACCTCCCGATACGTGACTATTACAAGGAGACGGATGCGCTTCTTGAGGTGGCAGTCGCTGCGTACAAGGATCTCATGGCAGAGACCGGATGTGTCATCTGCGAAGGGGCGGGCGGTGCGGCAGAGCTAAACCTCTATGATCGTGATATTGCCAATATACGGCTTGCGGAAAGGCTGGGGATACCAATCATCCTTGTCGCAGATATCGAGCGGGGAGGAGTCTTTGCCCAGTTGTATGGGACGATCAGCCTGCTTCCCCAACACATTCGTGCCCTCGTTGCCGGTGTGATCATTAACAAATTCAGGGGTGATCCTGAGATCTTTGCTTCAGGAATCGATCTTATCAAAGAGACCTGTTCGGTACCCGTTCTCGGTGTTGTTCCTTATACCGATCTCAACCTCCCAAGTGAGGATTCGCTCTCACTCTCCGATAAACGCGCATCATCATCTCCGATCCGGATAGGAATCATCCACCTGCCACGGATATCAAACTTCACCGATTTCGAAGCACTTGAACGATCCACGTCTGTCACCTATGTCCGGCCCGGTGATCCGCTCGATACCTATGACTGTATCATCATACCTGGGACAAAAAATACTGTTGAGGATCTGCTGCATCTCAGGAGAACCGGGACAGTCGGAGCGATAGAAAAAGCACGGGAATGTGGTGTGCCGGTGATTGGTATCTGCGGGGGATACCAGATGCTCGGGAGGAGAATCTATGATAAGGGCATTGAATCCGGTGATGAGGCAGTATATGATGGACTGAATATGCTGCCTGTTGAGACATCGTTCTCGGCATACCAGAAGACGACGATCCGGGTGACACGCCAGGCCCGGCCGGTTGGGCCGATCCTGGGTGCAATGGGGGAGGTGAGCGGATATGAGATCCATATGGGCGAGACGATCAGCACCGGGGGAAGAGAAGCATTCAACGGAGATGGATCGGTATCAGATGACGGGTTGGTCTTTGGAACCTATCTTCACGGCCTCTTCCAGAATGCCTCTGCTGTTTCTGCCCTGCTTCAGTACCTCTATGGGAAGAAGGGGCTGATTTATAGCGAAGAGGAGAGAACTGATCCCTATGACCATCTTGCCCGACATCTGGAGGAGCATCTCGATATGAATACGATTGTTGAACTGGCGGCCCCGGTTATTCCGGGGGAGAAGAGAAGCAATGAAGAGGCAGATTAAGGAGGTTGTCCTATGAGTATGCGGATCTCATTTACCCTTGATAACGATCTGGCACACCAGATCGAACAGTTTGCCACTGAAAAGAGGATCGAGAGGAATGAGGCAATTTTGAGGCTTATTGAGGCAGGTGTTGAGAAATATACCGAAGACAACTCATTTGTTCCGGTGCCGCGGGAGAGGAGCTTTGAGGAGGTGAAGGTGATCAAACGCACACTGGAGAGCCTGACAGATGCTGTTGTGGATCTCAAAAAGGAGATCCGGGTTGTACACCATATCCTCGATCTGAAATGGCAGAAAGATCAGCTGCCTCTTCCACAGGAAACCCGGAGATGGTGGGAGTTCTGGAAGGGGCTCTGATCTGAAATCAGCTGATGATCGACATGATACTCCGGTAGCCTTCACCTGCCATATCATCACACCAGACCCGTATAACCGCTTTCAGATCAACCTCATCTGTTGCACCGCTCCGTGAGCAGTATGCCCGTGCAGGCGAGGGCATCCGTATACCATTCACCTCGAAATATCGTGAGTGGGCACAGAAACGGCACCGATCAAGAGTAACCGACTTCTCCGGGAGGCAGGGAACGATCTCCCCCTTCACCTCCAGTATCCGCATCCCTTCTTCATTCATAGAAGATCACCTCATATCCTGATCTGGTCAAAGCCTTTCGGATCTCCTCCTTCCAATCCGAATCAGCTGCACCACCGTACCGCTCCTTCAGGCGTATCCATTCCTCCTGAAGGCCGGGGTCTTCGGTTTTCAGATCGCGCCTCCCCTTCATCTCGCCGCAGAGGACATCCTGACGCATCACTTTTCCAGTACAGCAGAGATAATCCCGGCAGAACCCCGGCCGTGACCGGTAGATCGTGCAGATGACCCTCTCTTCAGATTCTCTCCTGAGGAACGGGCAGGCATGAGGATGCTCATTCTGGTATGACGTATCAGAGAAGAGATCAGATCTGCCCGGATCAAGAACCGCCATGAAGGATTCTTTTGTAAGGGAGAGGGAGCACCCGTATGCGCCACCGATCTTCTGGTTAATCGTAATATAACGCCCAAAACCATTGCAACATCTGCCGCAGAGGGTGCAGGTGAACTCAGAACCCATACATTCTCTCTCATGCTGAAGAGTGATAAGGGTATCCGGGGAGCAGATCAATGTCATTTAATTGATACAGAGTTATATCTCCTTACCATGAAAGTCTGCATCATGTGCGGGGGTGAAGGGACACGCCTCCGTCCGCTGACGTTTGAGCGGCCAAAGCCCTGTATACCAATAGGAGGAATACCCTCCATCCAGCATCTTGTCGTGCACCTCGCCAATCTCGGATTCACCGATATCATAATCACGCTTGGATATCTTGGGGATCGGATTAAAGAGGTGCTGGGCGATGGTTCACTCTTCTCCGCCGAGATCACCTATGTCGAGGAGAAGACGAAGCTTGGAACGGCGGGATCAGTAAAAAATGCGCAGGAGTATCTGGATGGCATGCCATTTCTGGTCGTCGGAGGGGATCATGTCACCGATATCAATCTCCTCGAATTTTACCGGGAACATAAGAAGATGGATGCGATCGCATCAATCGGGCTGATTGGGATCGATGATCCCTGCGAGTATGGGATCGCTGAGATCGATGCAACCTTCACCATCCAGCGGTTCAAGGAGAAGCCGGGGCCCGGAGAAGTCTTCTCAAACCTCGCTAGTACCGGGATGTATGTCTGCAATCCCGAGATTTTTGAGTATATACCTGAGAAAACCAAATATGATTTTGCCCGTAATCTCTTCCCCGACCTGATGAACAGAGGATATCAATTGAAAGGATGGCTTGCCAGGGGAAACTGGACCGATGTCGGATCCCCCTCAATGCTCAGGCAGGCCGAGAGATGGAAGCTGAATGATGTCGGTATCACCACAATACAGGGCAACCTGAGTGTTGAGGATGCCCAGATAACAGGCCCCGTCAGGTTTGGAGATTCGATCACACTCGGACCGCGATCCCGCGTTATCGGGCCGGTCTCTATCGGAAAAGGGGTAACAATCGGGGAGGATGTGATCATCGGCCCCTACACATCCATAGGGGATCATTGCAGCATCAATAGCCGGGCAAAGATCTTCTCCTCATCGCTCTACTCAGGGGTCTCAATCGGATCAGGCTCCACCGTCAGCGGGAGCATCATCGATAATGATGTAAGTATTGGCGGAAACTGCTCGATCGAGCATGATACGGTGATCGGGCCACGGGCGAGCCTCGGAGATGACGTCGTCATTCATTCACGCACCCGGCTCTGGCCGGAGGTTGTCATACCTGATGGTGAGGTGGTGAAAGAGTACGTCCTGAATGATGCATTTGATACGACATGGGACGGATCATAAATCCGGTTTGATCCTTCCGGGCAAACAATACCAAATCCCCTTACCCTTTCCCCAACTTTTTGTAGCTTCCATTTTTCGGAATACAGAGAGGTGTTCTGCATAGAGAAAAGCATGCGAAGAAGTATTGGGAGTTTGGAAAAGAGAATGATGTGAATAGATTTTAGTCGTGTGGAACCAGACGGTGCGTGATCGCAACCAGGGGATGGCGTGCATAATCCATCACCTGGACATCATCAAGTGAATACAGTTTCATGCTCTCTGCAGTCCGTTCAAGTCCAAGTTCGATATCTTCATCGATTACGATAATATAGGCATCAAGCATTCTGATGCCGAGCTGTTTTGCTGCAATGGCCCGGTGGTGGCCATCGACCATGATCCATTTACCGCGTCTTTTCACGACGATGACAGGTTCTGCAAGTCCTTTTTTGATCTCATACATCCGTCCTTCGAGCTCGTCCTGAAAGATCTTTCCCTGTGTCGGCCGGAGCCGGTCAACCGGGACATTGCCGCGCTCAAGTGTCGGTTCGATCCCATAGAGTTTCTTCAACGTCGACATGAAGTTGTAGACTTTTCCGGGGGATACATGCTCGATCTGGGATCTGATCACATCGGCATTTGAGATGATCCCGACCAGTTCATTCTGTTCATTAACGACCGGCAGTTTCTGGATACCTGAGCGGAAGATGACACGGGCGGCATCAGTTATCGGCATATCTGGATCGGCAACGATCAGGTGGCGGGACATGATCTGTTCGATCCGAACAGACGGATGCACCCCGATGATATCGCGTGCCGAGATGTAGCCGACAACCTTGTTTCCACGAAGAACCGGAAATCCATCGTGCTGGGTTGATCGGATATGATCGATGACATCCTTTATCATGCCGTCTGCCTTCACGGTGACGACATCGTAAGTCATGTAGTCACGGACCTTTTTCTTGTCTATTGGCTCATTCTTCTGCACAAAACACCCACAAATCATCTTTTCATTGGATATTCTTCTAATCAGGCCGTTATCTGAATAATGAATGAAACAGATTCCAGATATATGTCTGATCAGAGAACTATATGAGATCACGCATTCCCCTCAATTGAGGGGGGGATATTCTCCCCCCTCTCTCTATTCAGGGGTTTTTTGGTACTGAAGCGGTTCTTTTGTATGCTGCTCTCTTTTTGAGTTGCTCTTGAATGAGGGGGTATTCCTGTCGGCTCTTCAATCCACCCATGATGCAGACACTCTTTGGCTTGTAGTCTTCAGGATGCTTATTCTATCTGGATTGACCGAACCGAAGGCATCTCAGTCTTCTTCAGGTGCACCTCAAGGACGCCGTTTTTGAAGGAGGCCTGTGCACCATCCTCAGTGACATCGACCGGGAGGCGGACTATACGGCGCATTGATCCATACATTCTCTCCCTCATATAGTAGTTCTCACGCTCATCCTGTTTCTCGCTGCTCTGCCGGGTTGCGATCTCAAGCGTCCGTGGATCAATGAGCTGGACACTGACACCTTCCTTCTCAAAACCCGGAAGATCCGCAACAATCACCACTTCATCTTCATGGTCGCTGACATCGACCCGGAATTCACCCCGGATGGCAGGCATGAAGCGATCGGTCATCCCCCCGCCTGCTTCGGGCAGAAGGTTGCGGCTTCCCGAGAAGATATCCTGGAAACGTGCCTCCATCTCAGCCATAATCTCATCGATCTCATGTCCGATTGACCCAAAGGGGTATCTTCGTCTATTCCATACCATAGTTTCATCCCTCCTGTGCCACATCGAATGTGGCTAACCTTTAGTTAGTGCATAATAATATATATACTTTTTTACAACATTCAGCTAAGGTACACACTAATAACACACCTGCAATAACCATCCCATGGCCTATGAAGAAGGAATATGGTTTTTCTATATCTTTTCTTCCGCCAAATCCAATGAAACGGTTTTTATCTTTTAGCACATAGGTACAAAGAAGGGAAATACACATGATGGAGATTACAATAGCAGAGACAGGAGGTGTCAGGTTCGCTGATGTTTCCGGAAGAATTGACTCGACAACCGCACCTGAGGCAGAGACCATACTCAGATCATTTGCCGCGGAACAGGAGGGGGACGTCATTGTGAACTGTGCCGACCTTGACTATATCAGCAGCGGGGGGCTTCGCATACTGCTTATCATCGAGAAGGAGCTGAAGGGATCAGGGCGCCATGTGATCCTCTGCGGCCTCAGAACAGATGTCGAGAAGATATTCCGGCTGACCGGGTTCACCTCAATATTTGCCATCGAGAAGACCGTAACCGATGCAGTTGCGCATCACCGGTGAAGAATGGATTTGAGAGGATGGAGCCGGTTATCAGGTGACGGGGATCTCTCCTTCTACCCGATGATCAGGAAGATCGATATCCTCTCATCAAACTCTTACCTCATCAGATCAGAAGATGATCTGATCCTGATCGACCCCGGTGCAATCCCGGGGCAGGCAGATACAATCCTCTCCATCATATCCGATCTCCCCAAAAATCGGCAGTTAACCGGCATCCTGCTGACCCACACCCATATGGATCACTGCCATTCACTCGTCAGCCACCCCAAACTCTCATTGTTTGCAGAACGTGCCTATTCGCATGTATCAGGTGTTGAAGCCCTGAAAACAGAAGATTACGGAGTCACCCAGGCAACACTCCTTGGGAAGAGATTATCGCCGACACTCCTTGGCAACCCCCTCTTCTCCGGGAATCAGGAGACCGGAAGGTACGGCCTTTCTGAAGAGACGATACCATTCTCGGGGGGACTTGAGATCACCGCCTATCATACACCCGGCCACAGCCCGGATTGTATCTGTTACAGGATCGGGGAGAGCCTCTTCATCGGGGATACACTCTTTGCGGGATCTCCCGGTGTTGCAGGAATAGTCGGGTATTCTCGTGAAGACCTACTTCATTCCCTCAACGGGCTGAGAGAGATGATTTGCGGAGAGAATATAACAGTCTGTTACTCGGGCCATGGAAACCCAATCCCATCAGCAGATGCAATAAGGAGCATAGATCTTGTTCTCAGGCAGGTCGAGAAACTAAGCGGGATCGAGACCTTCACACCCGAGAGGATGAAGGAGACCGCGCTCTTTGCTGAGGATCTGATGGCGGAGATCGATGAAACCCTCACGATCATCTCAGGCAGGATCGCATTTGTATCGCATATGCTTGAGGAGCTTGAGGAAGGAGCATCTGCCGGAGAGATCTCATCAGTTCTTGATTGTGCAGCGATTGATGATCTGCTTGCCAGATACAACAGTTTTGCCGAAGAATACCGGCAGGGTGCCCACCAACCCATTCTGCTTGCACTGAATGCCGCTAATATCGCAGGAAAAATTGAACGGCTCATCGATCGGGGGGGCCTTGGTGCTGTGATCGAACCCTGGCTCATCGATCACCTTGACGAGCTGATCAACGATTATATGACTCTTTTCCGTGGATTTAGGCCTGTTGCAACCCTGAAAGACTGTAATCCCTGTGTTCTCTGCCGGACTGTTGTCGATTCGCTTGATCCACGTCATGCAGATCAGCTGCTTGAGTCTGCATCCGGGGATGATTTTGCTGCCGCTCTTGCACTCCGTATGGGGAGAGTACAGGTTGTGAACGAGGGAGCCGTCACTGTCTCTGCCACTGATGAAAACCTCAGCGCCATCATGGATCCAATCAGGTTTGAACGCGCCGCTCTCACCACGATCACCCGGTATGCTGCCTGTGGCGCTGATTTGATGGCAATCACCTTCAAGAAAATTGATGAGGAGACCGTACAGATCACCCTTTCAACCGGCGATACTCTTCCGGACACCAGGCAGCTGAGGTACCTCAGTAAAGCCTTCGCTCTCTCCGGGGGAACGGTTCTCCGGACAGATGAAGGAATGGCAGTCAGGTACCCGGCGGGACGAACTATTATCTAGATCACAGGACGAGTATAGCATGCTATGCAGATCCGGACATCTATCCTGATTCTTGGAGGGCTTCTCTGCCTTGCCCTCTGTATTTCGCCTGTTTTGGCAGAGCCGACCGGAACGATTCAGATCACTTCAGAGCCCGATGGTGCAGAGGTGTATATCACCAATGTCTTTCGCGGCTATACCCCACTCACCGTCACTGACCTGCGTGCGGGCATGACGAGATTCCAGCTGAAAAAAGCCGGCAGTTATCAGAACTGGAACGGTGTTGCCTACATCATGCCCCGGGAGACGGTCAGGGTGCATGCAGTTCTCGCACGCACAGGAACACAGTTCCGGGATTATGGGGGCATTGTCATCAGTTCAAATCCGGGCACCAGTGTCTTCCAGAACCAGAACTTCGTCGGCACAACAGATGCTGAGGGATCCTACATCATCTCACGGGCAGATCTCGGTCTTCACCTGATCAATCTTCAAAAAGAGGGGCACCAATCCTATTCGGAGCTCGTTGCAGTTGATTCAGGAAAGACGAGCAGCGTTTCAGCAACCCTTGTCCCGGTTGGAACAGCACCCGATCTGGTTCCAGCCCCGCCAACACAGGTTCCGGCTGCACCACTCCCGACAGCACCGGAGCAGAGTGCCGGATCACCGGGTATTGTGATCTCCGGCATCCTGCTCGGTCTCGCCTTCGTTCTGTTTACTCGCCGGACCTGATTTTGGCTGCGATCCAGTCGCCGACACTGCTCGTCGACTGGGAGCCTCCCATATCTTTTGTGACATGCCCTGCCACAATAGAGGACTCGATCCCTTTTAAGACAGCGTTAGCTGCCTCTCTCTCGCCAAGCGAATCCAGGAGGAGGGATCCCGCCCAGATGGTTGCCAGGGGGTTTGCGACATTCATGCCCTTGTACTTGGGTGCAGATCCGTGGATCGGCTCAAACATAGAGATGCCATCAGGATTGATGTTGCCACCGGGTGCAAGTCCAAGGCCGCCCTGGATCATCGCACCGAGATCGGTGATGATATCCCCAAACATATTCGGGGTGACAACCACATCAAACCATTCGGGATTCTTGACAAACCACATCGTCACCGCATCAACAAAGGTGAACTCGGTCTCAACATCCGGGTACCCCTTTGAGACATCGGTATAGACCTCACGCCAGAGCCCGTAGATATCCGAGAGGACATTTGCCTTATCAACAGATGAGCACTTTTTCCCCCGATCCGCTGCCCGCTCAAATGCATACCGGATCACCCGCTCTGCACCCTCACGGCTGATTAAGCCGATCTGGTAAGCAATCTCCTCGGCATCGCTCTCGACATCGATCCCAAATTTTATGGAATAGAGGTTTCTGATCACTTCAAGGCTCGTCTTCTCTGAACCCCTGAACCGGGATCCGATCCCGACATAGAAGTCCTCGGTATTCTCCCGGACAACCAGGAAGTTGATATCATCAGGCGTCTTGTTGGCAAGCGGTGTCTGGACACCATGAAGAAGCTGGATCGGGCGCAGGTTGATATACTGGTCAAAATGGAAACGGAGCGCAAGGAGGATTCCTTTTTCGATGATCCCCGGCTTCACCCGGTCATCGCCGATCGCACCGAAATAGATCGAGTCACAGGCTTCAAGCCCTGCAATATCCTCTTCGGTGAGGAGTTCGCCCGTCCTCAGGTACCGATCAGATCCGATATCAAAATCGACCCAGTCGATATCAAAGTTATATTTCTCACCTGCTGCATCAAGGACGGTCCTCCCTGCTTCAATGATCTCAGGACCAATCCCATCTCCTCCGATTGCTGCTATTCTGTGCATGTCTTTATCTCCGGGTGTGCCCGTGCATATTCTACAAGTCCGCCTGCCCTGATGATCTCAAGGAGGAATGCGGGAACCGGATCGATCGGATACCGCTTCCCATCTGATTCAATATAGCCTTCCGCAGTGTCGACAGAGATGACTGCTCCGTCCTGAATCTCTTTTGCTGCTTCTGACGTTACCGGCAGAAGGCCGGTATTGATCGCATTTCTGTAAAAGATCCTGGCAAATGATTCTGCAATAATCACCCGGACACCGGCTCCGCGGATCGCAAGTGGGGCATGTTCACGGGATGAGCCGCATCCGAAGTTCCTGCCTGCAACGATGATATCGCCAGCCGCTGCCTTCTTCGAGAACTCGTCTCGGGTTCCCTCAAATGCATGGGTTGCAAGCTCTTTCTCATCATAGATCGTTAAGAACCGGCCCGGTATGATCGCGTCGGTATCAATATCATTTCCAAACTTCCAGACCCGCATCAACTACACCTCCCTCGGATCGGTGATCTCACCATATAATGCACTTGCAGCAGCAGTTGCCGGTGAACAGAGGTATACCTCTGCTTCAGTACTCCCCTGCCTTCCACGGAAGTTCCGGTTCGAGGTGGAGAGCGAGACTTCACCCGGAGCAAGGAGCCCGAATGCCCCGCCCATACAGGGACCGCAACAGGGTGCTTCAACAAGCGCTCCAGCCTCAACGAACCGCTCGATGAGACCTGCCCTGAGGGTCTTGAGGTACTCGTCACGGGATGCCGGGATGATGATCACCCGGAGCTTCTCAGAGAAGCTCTCATTACCGAGCACCTCGGCTGCCTCCTGCATATCCTCAAACCGCCCATTTGTGCAGGAGCCTATGAAGACCTGGTCAACTTTACGCCCGGCAACCTCTTCAACAGGCGCGACATTATCGACATTATGGGGGATTGCCACCTGCGGGGAGAGGTTTGAGAGATTATATCCCCGTTTCTCAAGGTAACCGGCATCGGAATCAGGAGCGATATCAACGGGATCAAATGAGCCCCGGCCCTTCAGGTACTCCATCGTGACCGCATCCGGCGGGACAATCCCGGCTTTTCCGCCCATCTCGATCGCCATGTTGGCACAGGTCATCCGCCCTGCCATATTCATGGATGAAAACGCTGATCCCCCAAACTCAAGTACCCGGTAGGTGGCGCCATCCGCCCCGATATCGCCGGCCATTCTGAGGATCAGATCCTTTGGTCCCACCCGCCTGCCAAACGTCCCATCAGCATCCACCCGGATCGTCTCCGGCACCCGGAAGTAGAGGGCACCATATTTCAGGGCAAAGCCCATGTCAGTTGATCCGATTCCGGTGGCAAATGCCCCGACCGCCCCATACATGCAGGTATGCGAATCGCTGCCGACGACAATATCGCCGGGGGCAACCCGCCCCTTCTCGAGAGCAACCTGGTGGCAGACACCCTCACGGAGATCATAGTTTTTGATCCCCTGCTCTTCAGCAAACGCACGCATCATCACGTGGTTCTTTGCCGCCGGAATGGAGTCGGCAGGAATCTGGTGATCAAAGAGAAGAATAATCTTCTCCGGATCGAAGACACGCTCCCCCCCCATCTCCCGAAACTGGGTGATGGCAAGAGGTCCGGTGATATCATGGATCATCGCAGCGTCAATGCCTGCCATGACCACGTCACCCGCTCTAATCGTCCTGCCGCACTTCGATGAGAATATCTTCTCAGCAACAGTCATTCCGTTGGCCATAGCTATACATATGGATCTTTTTAATATAGGATAGTTTGTATGGACTGGTGGGGAGGCAGGTTTCCCCTGAAAAACAGAGATATAGATAAAGGTCAGAGAAGAGGAGAATCTTCTTCAGGAGCGTTTTTTGAAGATACATTCGAATGGATACGAACACCTGCCTGAGGGATGCGCGGAGATCAAAATATCCTCCTCATTATCGCATCTATTCAAGGAACCTGAGGAGAGGATGCAGATCAGAATAGCCGATCAGCTGCCCCGGGGATCGTTGCTGCGTCTGATCCCCTCCATAGACCACAAATGACTGCTCCGGGGTATTTCCCGAGAGAGTATTCCAGTAGGTAATCTCCTTGAAATAATCGGCGCTTGCTGTTCTTCCGGATTTGATCTCGACCGGGATGGGCGTCTGCCCGGCATACTCGATAATACAGTCGATCTCATGCCCAGCCTTATCACGCCAGTAGTAGAGGGTAGACTCCCTGCCCCGGTTCAGCCTGAATTTTAATAATTCCGTAATGATCAGAGTCTCAAAGAGACCGCCTTTCAACGGATGGTACGTGATATCATCGGCAGATTGTATCCCTGCCAGATGGGCTGCAAGTCCCGGATCAGTGAAATAGAGTTTGGGATTCTTTACAAGCCGTTTATTGAAGTTCTTATGGTAAGGGCGTAACCAGAAGATGAGGAGCGATGTCTCAAGAAGGGAAAGCCATTCTTTTGCCGTGTTATGGGTGATACCGCAGTCATCGGCGAGTGAAGAATAGTTGATCACCTGCCCGGAACGATATGCACACATCTTCATGAATGTCTGGAATGTCGAGAGGTTCTGCACCTGCTTCAGGAGGCGGAGATCGCGTTCGATATATGTCTGGATATATGACGAATAAAAATCTCCAGGACGAATTGTGCTGCTGTAGGGGCGGGGAAATAATCCATCATAGAGGAGATTCTCATATCGATTTGGTATAATGCCGGCATTGGTAAGCTCCCGCATCGAGAGGGGGAGTAGTTTGATGATCCCAACTCTCCCTGCAAGGGACTGCGATATCCTCTCCATCATAAGGAAGTTCTGGGAGCCGCTCAGGATGAATTGCCCCGGCTTTGTATTCCTGTCAAGGACACCCTGAAGATAGGAGAAGAGCTCTGGAACCCGCTGCACCTCATCAAGAATGGCTCCGGACTCTTCATAATTAGAAAGAAAGCCTCTTGGATCCTCCTCTGCAAATGAACGGGTATCAGGATCTTCCAGTAATACATAGGGTAGATCAGGAAATACCGTCTTTACCAGCGTCGTCTTACCAGACTGGCGAGGACCTATCACCGATACAGCTGGAAACCCACGGGCAAGTTCACGAACTTTCTCTTCTGCATCCCGCCTGATCATCGGACTGATGGCTCCTGTTGATGTGGACATATTGTAAATCATATTTACAATTTGTCCACATATAACTTCTTCCGATCAGAAATACATACCACATCATTACCCATTAATGATTAAGAAAGAACAGTTGGTTGAATCCAGAGGCAATCGGGTGAAAAAAGCGATATGACACACTCACGGCTGGAACTTGGTCCGGACGAGGCAGAAGAGGAGATCAGGAGGATTACCTCCGCACTCGCTGAATCAGAGACGAGATCCCGCCTTGCCCGCCTGATCACAACAGAGATCCGCCGCTATACCTCCCATGACCTGATGAAAATTGCAGCCGCGCTCAGGCGTGAGATCCAGAGCCTGCCTCCCCTCTACCGGAAGGCATACCAGCAATCTGCCCACGAACAGATATTCGGGACGCACCACCGGATCCTCCTGATGGAACGGCAGGGCAGAATCGATACGCTTCCCGGAGAGATCCCCGATCCTGCCCTCTTTACAACCTTCTGCCGGATGATGGAGGAGGCATGCCTCACCCCGGACCGATCCGGCGATGCCCATATGGCCCCGATGGGAAGGCTCCTCTACTATCTCCTCACCGGTTATCTTATCTTCGTCCTCTTCGAATCTGCTCACCCGATCGGCACCCCGTTTCCCGGAGGTATGAAAGTGGAACTGAAAGGTGGCGTCGTCTGCTGCCCGGTGAGGGAGAAGGAGGATGATGTGCCCTATGCCCTCTGCCGGTTCTGCCCGGCAGAACAATCCTAAACCCGGCAGAGATCCTTCATTCCGAGGAGGACGATAAGCTTCTCTCCTTCGTGAGACTCTTCCGAGACAACAAACGTGATCATACCGGTATCAGCAAAGAGTTTTGAGACCTCGGAGATCCCGGTGAGAGAAGAGATCAAAAGGAGGATTTTGCCATTTTTTGAGAGAAATGAGGGAGCATCCGCAAGAAAACGCTTAATCGTCTCCCTGCCATCCTCTCCGCCATCAAGGGCATACTCAAACCAGTCATCGATCCGATCTTCAGGTGATGTCGGCAGGTACGGGGGATTGAAGAGGATCAGGTCAAAGGTTCCGCAGATGCCCGCAAAGAGATCGCACCGGATCACCGGCACTCCACGGCTATAGGCATATGAGGCGGCAAATGGGTTGATATCGGTTGCAACCACCTGTGCCCCGGAATTCTGGAGGTGAGCGGCGATCTCACCGCTCCCGGTTCCGATCTCAAGCACCCGATCTTCAGGACGGATGATCCCAAGGCCTGCATTCAGGAGGAGAGACGTATCCTCGGCAGGGGAGTAGACATCGGGCGGTGGAAGGGACATCACTCCTCCCGGTTAGCTGGTGGAGAGGGCATTCGCAAGTTCGGCAAACCGCTCAAGAGAGAGATTCTCGGGTCTCTGGGAGAGCGTCTCGTCATCAAGGGATGCGATCAGGGATGCTATCCGCTCTCTCCCAAAGACACCGGCAGCACTCTTTAAGCAGTTCCTGACCTTCTTTCTCCTCTGCGAGAAGAGGGCACGGACAAGATCGGCATACACCTTCCGATCAGTAATTTCAACTATCGGATCAACCGGCGTAATCTTCACCACCATCGACCAGACATCAGGAGGGGGGGAGAATGCCTCCGGAGGCAGTTCCAGAAGCGGCTTCACCTTCGCGTAGGTCTGCACCATCACCGATAGACGGCTTGTATCGGGGTTTCCTGCCGGAGTCATCATCTTCCGTGCAAACTCCCACTGGTACATCAGTACTGCCACCTCAAAACCGATCTCGAGCAGCCGGAAGGTGATCGGGGATGATGCAGAATAGGGGAGATTGGAGATGACAATATCAAACTCTGGCAGGGCACACCGGGTGGCATCGCCGTGGATGAGGATCAGATCTCCCCTTTCGATCTCAACTGAGAAACGATCGCTGAGATGATCGACTAGTGTTGCATCAAGCTCTACTGCAAGAACGGTTGCACCCCGTTCAAGGAGGGCTTCTGTAAGCACTCCTTTTCCGGGGCCAATCTCAAGGACACGCCTTCCTGCAATCGGAACTGCATCTGCGATTCGCAGAATGGCAGAACCATCACTCAAAAAATGTTGATCGTGCCGTGCCCTCATCGTGATGTGAAGAGATGGTATTTGACATCAGGATCCATCAGTTCTTCCAGGATCCGATCGGCAATCATCCGCTCAGGATGGGGAACTGCTTTGATACGTGTCCGGATATCCTCAAAGCTGGTAAAAGGGCTTCGATGCCGGGCTTCCAGTATCTCGGTGAGGATCTTCTTCCCGACTCCGGGAAGGAGATGAAGCATATGCAGCTTCAGGCTGATTGGGACCGATTTGTTAAAGAACTCAACAAACCGCTCCTCGTTCTGGCTGACGATCTTCGCTATTGCATAGGGTAGTTCCAGCTTTGCAGTCGCTGTCAGTTCATCATACTTCAGCCTGCGTTTCACACGTTCGACTTTCGGCCGTTCACCATCTCCGATATAGAGCAGCTCATGAATCTGGATATCCGGGATCTTCGGAATGATCTCAAGAAGTTTGAACTGATCCACACCCACTGCCAGAACAATAGGCTCACGCTTCAGGATTGGGCGCGGATCATCCGCATACCCATGTTGAAGTACATCAATCGCTAGCGCTTGATTCTCTTTCTTCTCCGCTCTCATGCTCACACCACCTATTTCCGAGCTGAAACCAGATCGAGGATTACATCCAGCTCTTCAGGAGTCAGGGTGAACCGTTCTTTTGCATAGATTGCACGAAGTTCATCCCTGTTCCGGGGCATCAGATTCACGATCCTGTATGCGATCTCTGGTTTCATCTTCTCAAGTGTAAGCAGTTCACCAAGAAGTTCTCTTGATACTTCAGGAGAGAGCTTTGAGAGGTGGTTGACATGTTCGATGCTCTTCCTCAGCTCGTAAGACAGCTCCCTCCCGGCTTCGAGGCGGGCTGCCTCGATCCGGAGGAGATCCTCACGGATCTCTGGAAGGGTGACCCTTTCTTCGCTAATAAATGCCTTAACTTTCATGTCAATCACCAGATATAGTCTATTTAATATTTCTGAGCTTTTAGATGTTGTGGTTTTGCGATGACAACCTTCACCGCATTTCCGTCTGGAACCTCAAGAACCCAGGCACGTCCCCGTGACCCGATGACCGTTGCCGTCTTTCCATGGAATCTCCGGTGAGGCATACCTTTCTGAATGCTTGGCTCCACAACAATGTGAACCTTCTGCCCTATCTCGAAGTCCTGAATAACCGAGGTGACCGGTGGGAGACCACGTGCTCTGAGTGCTTTCTTAAACTTATATCGAGTCTTTTTCCGTGGACCGTTATGTAGTGCCATGATTACTCCTCTCCATGCTCCGGCATACCCTCCACTGATATGACATCAAGTGTCACGACCCGTGCAGGGTTGCCGAGGATCTCTGAGAAACTGGGCGTTGTTCTCCCATTATCCCCTGATATGAGTTCTTTGATGTAGAGTCCCGCCTCACCGACCACCTGGATCAGATATTGGCCGTCCTCAACCCCAAGACACCCGATATCGACGACCGTACGTTTCCTGATGAGATCTGCTCTCCGATGGGATACACGCTGAGGGGTGCGTTGATGAATCACCGCCCCATTCAGGGCTTCCAGAGCTTTTTCGACCAGATCCAGGGAAGTATGGCCTTCAATATCGACCAGAATCCTGTATGTTTTATGAGCCTTGTGCGATTTAAGGGTTTCCACCTCACGCCTGCTACTCCAGCGGGAAAGGGCCACTTCGACCCTGCCGGATGCCGATGCATTAATGGCAGACTCAAGTGCGGGAAGATCCACCTTCCGCTGCCGGGGAGCAAGCACCTCCATGATGAATGGGCGGCCGGTACCGATCATGAGTGCATCGATATCCTCACGCCCTGCACCATGGAGGACGAAACCTTCCGCCCCGAAAAGCCCGGCTGTCGGCAGACCTATCAGTTCTTCAACCGAATCAGGGTACTGTTTGCCAGTGCCGCCACAGGCATCACATCCGGCACCATGGCATGCGCGGCAATCCCAGTGTGTCTGGGGGATACCCCGCTCAAGCTTTTTGTACCTTCCATAGAAGAAGACCGGGGCGATCTGCACCTCCACTGCTTCTTCAGCAATGTTTAAGATCACCGTCACCTCCGGGTTCTTTGGATCGCCGCGCCTTCCGGTGAGAGTACCTACCGCCTTCCCAACCTCACGGTTCATCTCGGATTTCAGGGGTTCGGGATCGGTGAGGGAGAAGTCGCTCCAGAGCATCTCTTCTGACTCGGCCATCATCGGCGGAACGCGGGTTCCGATCACAAAGGTCTCGTGATCGATATCTGCTATGGCTCCGGCGACTCGCCCGGCCCAGAGATCGATCTCCCTGAAGAGATCGGAACAGACAAAACAGGTTCCCTCTTCATAGGGAGCAAAACGCAGGTTAGCATCCAGTGCATGGGCTACACGGAGTGCATGACCCCTTTCCGCATTGGAGAGTCCAAACGATCGTTTTGCAAAGAGTCTACCCAGGCAGTGATCGCAGATTGGCCCGTATTCAAGGATTGAACCAACAAGTGACAGTAATTCGCTCATGCTAACCTCCGGTCGGCTTCATTCAGGTAAATGGTGATGGTATGATCAGCATGGAGCACCTGCGGACCGACAGAGAGTCGCATGAGATCAGCTGTCAATGCCTCTTCCTCTTCAGTGAAATTCTGATGATCAGATAAGAGAAGGTTCTCCGGCAGGGAGTTGATAGTCCGGATATCGTCGCCTGATTCATCAAGTACTGCGAAGGGATACTCTGACAAGAGCCTCGCAAGCCCCCCGCGCCTGATGAAAACACCGGGAGAGGATTCGATAAACTCCGATCCACATATCTTTCCAAGCGCTTTTTTAATCAGGGCACCGGCACTCCGCTCATCAGGATTTAACGATCTGACGGTCTCCCCTTTGAAGAGGATCGTCGTCTCTGGCCCTCCCTTCAGGATGAGGTAACATTCAACATCCCGCCTCAAATCATGTGAGAGAAAGAAACTGGAGTTGACACAGCGGCAGAGGATATCCATTCTTCCTGCACTGCCGGGCATATCATTTAGGGAAAAACCGGGATCGGTGACGGCACGATGGCCAAGGATAGCAAATCGTCTCATAACAGGCTCCATATGGCATCCCGGAGGAATCTCATCTCATACCGGGACAATTACATATCTATATAGATGTACACCAGCTTAATAGAAACGGAATAGGGCTAAACTGCCTACATCAATGACAGAGAGGAGAGAATCCATGAGTACTTACAAAAAAAGAGATGTTGTCCTGGCACCATTCTCCTTTTATCCGGGCGATCAACCAAAAGTCAGACCCGCTATTGTGCTTTCAGAGGAATCCGGAGATCTCCTCCTTGCACCCTGTTCGCGAAGGCTGCCGGAGTCACTTTCTGCCATAACAATCGATCTCGATGATTTTGAGGTGGGGGGGCTTGAACTCTTTGAAGAGAGTGTCGTCCTTGTTGCACACCTGACAAAAATGCCGAAGAGAAAGGTTATTTCAAAGAAAGGAAGGCTAACAAAAGAAGCCTTTACGAAAATTGTTCAGAGAGGATAAAAATCCCGGACAGGGATTATACCAGCTTATCCCCACCACCAAACTGTTTCATCATCCGGTTCATCGAGAAACGGCCGCCACCTTTAAAACCTTTCAGGGCACGCTGCATCATCTTATAGTATTTTATCAGTTCGCGGACATCATCGACTGAGGAGCCCGATCCCATTGCGATCCTGTGTATCCGTGATGTGCCAAGCAGCGAAGGATCATCCATCTCGGCATCGGTCATCGAATCCATCATGATCCGGTACCGTTCCATCTTGACGGACGTGACATCATAGACCTCGTTTGGCACATTCATACCGCCAAGCGGAAGCATGGAGAGAACCTGCTTCAGAGGACCCATTTTATTCAGGGCTTCAAGCTGTTTGTACATATCCTTTAAGGTGAACTTCCCCTTCATCATCGCATTGACGTCGAGATCGTCCCCTTCCATCGCTTCCTCTGCACGCTCGACAAGGGCTTTTAAATCCCCCATTCCGAGCAACCTGGATATGAACCCATTTGGATCGAACCGCTCGAGATCGTCGATTGTTTCGCCCAAACCAATAAAGACGATACTTGAATTCGTTTCGGCAACGGCAGAGAGAGCACCACCGCCTTTTGCGGTTCCATCCATCTTCGTGATGACAACACCATCGATCCCGATTGCTTCATGGAACCTCCGTGCCTGATCGCGTGCACCCTGCCCGAGTGCTGCATCGATAACAAGCCAGCGATGGTCGGCTTTGACAACGGAATTGATCTGCATGATCTCTTCGATGAGCTCATCCTCAAGGGCATGCCTCCCGGCAGTATCAACAATAACCACCTCGACATCGCGAAGGGCAGCCATTCCCTCTGTGACGATCTTCAGGGCATCTTTTTCTTTTGGATCGCCAAAGATGGGGACATTGATCTTCTGGCAGAGGGTCTGGAGCTGGGCAAATGCACCGGGCCTGAAGTTATCACAGCAGATAGCACCGACTTTCAACCCTTTTCGCTGGAAGTACCGGCAGAGTTTTCCGGTTGTCGTAGTCTTCCCTGAACCCTGAAGACCCGCCATCAGGATCGTCTGGGGTTTGAGTGAGACTTCAGTCTCCGGCCCCATCATTGATACGAGTTCCTGGTAGACGATCCTGAGGACATGATCCCGGACCCCCATCCCCTTGGGAGGTTCTTCTTCAAGTGCACGGGTCTTGATGGATTGCGAGAGTGCCATCACCAGCTTGACATTCACATCAGCCTGGATAAGGGCACGCTGGAGATCACGGATAAGCTCGTCAACTGCTGCACGGTCAACGACAGCTTTTCCTGCGAGCTTCTTTACAGCATCCTTCAATGAGTTTGAGAGTGAATCAAGCATCAGGCATCTTCCGCTAAAATCTCGTTTATAATCAAATCAGGGGTGAAGAGAACGATATCCTCATACTCCTGGCCAACACCCAGGAAGATGAGGGGCTTTCCGATCGTATAGGCGATCGAGATGGCAGATCCGCCCTTCTTATCCATATCCACCTTCGTCAGCATGACGCCATCTGCCCCGATCGTCTTTTCAAATTCAGCTGCCCTGACAACCGCATCGTTTCCTGCAGTTGCTTCATCCACATACAGAATGAGATCAGGTTTGAATATACGCCGGATCTTCTCGAGCTGGCTCATCAGGTTCGCACGGTTATGGAACCTGCCGGCGGTATCGGCGAGGACAACATCCACATTATGAGCACGGGCATACTCGACGGTATCAAAGAGGACGGCTGATGGATCTGCTCCCTCCTGGTGGTGGATAAGCCGTATTCCAAGCCGATCGGCATGTACCCTGATCTGTTCGATGGCACCGGCACGATAGGTGTCGCCAGCCCCGATGACAACGGAAAAACCTTCTTTTCTGAGAAAAGCACCTACTTTTGCAATTGAGGTTGTCTTTCCGGTACCATTGACGCCCGTAAAGAGGATTTTGACAGGCTTCTCATGTGAACGGATGAAGGCCGGAAGATCCAGCCCTTCGCCGAGCACCTCACGGAGTGCATTCTTCAGGGCGCACGTCACAATTTCATCAGGGCTCTGCCTGATCTTCCTGTGGTTCCCGACAAGTGAACTCCTCATATGGGCGATGATCGCATCGGTAACCGAAAGTGCAACATCCGACTCAAGAAGAATCATCTCCAGTTCAAAGAGCGGCTCATTGAGATCCTTTTCAGTCAGTATGAACTCCCGTTCCGTGACGAGGGTTTTGACTTTCGAAAAAAAACCATCTTTCCCGGGTTTTGTCTCAGGACCGGTCTCTCCAATCCTTTTCGGCGGCAACTCACCAGTCTGGCGATCCTCCGGTATGGATTCTCCCTGAGGAAAAGATTCTTCTCCGGGATGAGTCTCCGGTGAAGGAGAGGAGATAGCCGGCGACTCTTCGATATGCTCCTCGATTGAGGCGCCAAATCGTGACCGGACATCCCGTAATTTGTTTTTTAAGCCTTCAAACATACTCCGGCATCAGCTCCGGCCGGTAGGTTGTCCCTGACCAGCCTGGTACAGCTGTTCAAGGCGTCCGCCAACCTCTGCTGCCTGAGTCTGGAGCTTCTGAATCGTCTCGGCAAGACGTTTTCCCTGGGCTTCCATCTCGGTGATCCGCTCTTCCATAAAGGAGACGGTCTCGTCATTTGTCTTTCTGACAGAGATATCAGATCCGATAGAGACGAGGACCGAATCGGGATCGATCACTTTTGCCAGGATGGCAGCGCCCCCGCCAAGCGGAAGGAGTGATACAGCATCTGTTGTCTCCTTCAGTCCTCTGAGGGTTTCAATAGAGATGATCATCTCCATTCTTGCCTGTTCGATAAACTGGAACTGCCGGGAAAAGAGTTCAATCTGTTGATTAAACTCATTCAGGTACATCTGAAGTGCCTGAAACTCCTCTTCAGGTGTCGGAGTACTATCTTTACTCGCCATTGACACTCTTTATGCTCTCAATTTTGATTAATCTTCTCTCGATGCGGTGTTTACTTCCCATGAGAGTATAGATCCGCTCTTTCGCCTGTGCTTCGTTTGGTGCTGAAATCACCTTGGTGTATGGTTTCCATTCATCACCAATCTTCATCAGACCTGTAATTTCAAATTCTGGTAACTCCATTCAGCTCACCGTAGTAATCCAAATACATCTTCCATCCTTCCGAGTTCAAAACCGGTCGTCTCGCTGCCTGCAATGAACCCTTTCGAGTTTGCAAGAACACCTGTCCCAACCAGATTCGAACCCATGTTGACGGATCCACAACCGACCGGAAGCGAGGTGAAAGACTCAACCCGTTCGATCTCCTGCGGGGTTGCCCGCGGAGAGAGAAGAATGCCTTTATTTGTTGCAACGGCGGCCATTCCAACGGTTGGAATTCCGGCGATCTGCATCCGTTCAACCGGAACCTTGAGGAAATCACTGATCCGATCGATCAGCCTGGCAGGCATCTCCGGATGAACGAGGGCAAACTCATCATTGACCAGCATGCAATTGCCAGCGGCATTCATCATCTCATCCATAAGCAGCACTTCCCCGTACTCCTCAAGCCGCCTCTGCTCCTCACTCCCGATCATGCCGGAGACCACCATACCCCGGCTGTTGCCGGTGATGAGCGATCCGATGATGGATGACCCCTGCAGGAACGTCCGGACGATCTCAACATCCAGAAGCTCAGCTATGGTATTGGCAAACTCATCCGGAACCGTTTCGGGAACAATCGCAAACTCCTCAAATACCCGTGCAAAAACCCCGATATTCGGATCGCCATTGAGGGACAGGGTATAGTTCATTTCACTCCCCGGCAAGTTCTGCCTGGACCTGACCGTCTGAGAATTTTATCGCACGGACACGGATCTTTGAAGGGGGTTTCTGGCTCCCGCACTCCCAGATCTTCTCGTTGATACTCCGGTCAAGTTTGACGTCTTCACTCTTCATGTGCTTCTGCAGGTATGTCCGGACATCCTTAACAGCAACTTTTGCCCGCTTCCATTTGGGGGCGCGTTTTGTATCCCGAAGCGGGATGATGTATATCTGTTCCTTCTCTGCCTCGACCATTGCTCACACCTTCAGACTGCTACGTCTCCAGCTGCGCCGCTTTGGATGCGATACAACTGCACGCTTCGTTTTGATCATGACCCATTGCGGAACCCTCCGGTTCTGCTGGGTGGCTTTCGCCATTCGTATCTTTCGACCTTTTGTCAGTTTGCTCATTGGTATTCACCAACCTGATCTATTCTTCTCCCGCAAACGAGAGATTGCTGGTGATTTTCAGGGAAGATTCCGCTCCAGTCGATTCCACGTTGTGTCATCTCCTCACGGATTTCAGCTTCATAATCACCATTTTCTATCATCGGAGTCTCACCATAGACGACGGTGAGCATCCGATCCACAAGGCGTGTTATCTCACGCCTTCCAAACCCAAGAAGGGGGCGTATATAGGAAACCCCCATCCTGTCTTCAAAGCTCTGCACCTCAGACGGGTTCAGCATAGGCACCCGGTCCATGAACCGGGTGCCATCGGCGACCACCTCATACTCCTGTGCAAGCGCACAGAGGGACCGTCGGTGAATCTCATTGATTGCCTCATTTGGATACCCACACCGAACGAGTACTCCAATGGCCTCATCAATGAAACCTGACGCAAAGGTTCTCTTTTTCCAGGGCATACCCAGAGCCTCTGCCGCCGCCGCGACTTTAGGAACCTCCCGATCGGGATTGAATACGAACGTGTTCAGCTCTACAGTATAATCCCGCGAGAGCAGGATGGCAGCAAGAGAACTATCTTTTCCACCACTATAGAGCATTCCGACCTTCATCATACCCTTCGGATATTAAAGTCCTTTTTTTGCGGTACCAGTTGTTTGAGGAGCTCTTTGAGCTGTGCATCAGTGATCTTTTTCGTACTTGAGAGCCGACCCTGCTGGGCGAGCATGACAAGCTGCTGTTCAACGCCTCGTGCAAAATCAGGTTTTGTGAGCTTGATTGTATTTAACCGCTCACGTGCTTCTGGCTCAAGAATCTGCATCAGCACCATCTGGACCTGCTGATCAATCTGTTGCTGGCGCTGGGCCTCCTGCTGTTCTGCCTGCTGCTGTTGCTGCATCTGGGCAAGGCGGCGTTGCCGGAGTTCAGATAACTCATCGTCTCCCATGTACACATCACCTCAATACTTCTCGATTCCCGGTGCTGCTTCTAAAACCTCGGCTTTGAGGCTGTATGCAACATTATCCAGGAATGATCGGCCGGCTGGCGATACCTGTCGGCCTCCTGTTGCCTTCTCAAGGAGACCGGCTGCTTCGAGCTGCTGGAAAAGTTTCCGTGCAATCGAGCCGCTCCCCTTTCTGAACCGGGATGGGCGGGAACCCCTGTTCTGGGCGCCGCCATAGATTGATCTCATTCTCTCCACTCCGACCGGTCCATCAACATAGACACGGCGCAGCACTGCTGCTGCACGGATATGCCACCAGTCGGTGTTCTCCGGTGGCATCTGCTTATGAACTCCCGTCTTGACATACTCTGCCCATGATGGTGCCTGGATCTCGGGTTTACCCTTGAGTTCCTCTGCAACCTTCCTGATGAGGAGTTCTGCCGGGATATCAAATACTGTAGTCATGTTCTATTCCTCACTGTTGTGGTTCACTAACAGTCTTTACGTATAGGGCGGATCAGCTGATATAAATTTCTGGATGAAAAGGAGATGCAGGGCAGGTGGAGCCTACCCGCGTTTCTTTGCAATGACCATTGTCCTGCCACGGGTTGTGATCACCTCACCCCCGGTTCCGTCCACCACTGTGAGGGGATCCATTGGAGCATTCTTCAGCCATTTGATCTTAATCATTTCTCTCACCTCTAGCTGGGCGCGGATCTCACCAGTAACCTCCGGCGTCACCCCGAGTTTTCCAACCCAGATCGTCGGCTTTAATTTCTGGATTCCTGATCTATCATACTTTGTTGGCATCGTGCTTCACCACCGGATAGCGTTTTCTCTGGCCGCATACAAGGCAGGTCATAATAACCCTTCCATGCTGAATCCTGATCCTTGAGTTTTTACCCGGTCTCAGGAGGGTATGGCAGTGTGCGCAGAAGAGACGCCGGTATCGCTTCGGGATACGTATCCTCTGCTTCATTGCAATCCTCTTTGCAATCAGGATACAGCGCCTGGAGCGCTCAGAATCTTCATCAGCCCACTGTATTGCATTCTCAAAGAGGATATCGATCCGCTCACGGGCGATCTTCTTTCCATTTCCAAAATGATTTTTCTCTCTCATCTCAGGCGCTCCAGGATCTATCTTTATGGAGATCAGAATCCAGCCTGATCACCAACCTCCCAAGAATCCGGAGACGATCCTCGCAGAAGAGGGAGACAGCCTCGGGGAGGGCGATATGCTCCTCAAGAAGGATCCGCTCGGCGAGGCTTCCGGGATCATCATCATCCAGGACATGAACTGCTCTCTGGAGGATCACCGGTCCGCTATCTGTTCCTTCATCTACAAAGTGAACGGTGCAACCGGAGATCTTCACCCCGTATGCAAGCGCCTGCCCCTGCGCATCAAGACCCGGAAACGAAGGAAGAAGCGATGGGTGGATATTGATGATCCGGCCTGTATACTCCCTGATAATGGATGATCCCAGGATCTTCATATACCCTGCGAGGACAACAAGATCCGGGGCAAGAGACCTGAGAGTGCTGATAACTTCCTCTTCGTACTCACTTTTTGTCGAAAATCCGGAATAATCTATGGTAAAGACTGGTATCCCGAACTCCTCTGCACGGACAGCAGCCAGCGTTTCCCTGCGATCGACGATCAGCCCTACACACCGCCCATTGATCATGCCTCGCGCTATCGCGGAGGCGACCGCCTGAAAATTTGAACCACGGCCTGACGCAAGCATGACGATGCGTTTCATAGGAATATATGGGAAGGCTTTACCGATAATACTGATCAGTTCTCCGGAACAGATTCAAGTGTAAGCTTGACCTTCAGGATCTGCCGCCCCCTCATCTGTGTCACCGTGAGCCGCCCGTTCACCTCAGGGATGATGATGGATTCACCGATATGAGGGATCCGACCAAGCCGGGTGAAGACAAGGCCGCCAACCGTCTCATAGTTATCCGGCGCAAGCGGGAGAGGAACAGGGATGGACTTGTTGATATCCTCAACCCATGCCTGCGCATCTATCAGATATGTACCGTTTCCCATATCCTGGATCTCATCTTCCTCGATATCAAACTCATCCAGAATATCGCCCACAAGCTCTTCCAGAATATCCTCGATTGACACCACCCCTGAGAAGACACCGTATTCGTCGAGGATGATCGCAAGATGCGACTGCTTGAACTGAAGCTCTTTTAAGAGTTCGTCAATCTTCTTGGATTCAGGAACAAAATAGACCTCATGAATCATATCGGGGATAGAAACATCAGGAACACCGCTGTGGATAGCCCGGAATACATCCTTTACATTCAGGATGCCGATGATATTTTCACCCTCGCCATGATACACAGGCAGGCGTGAGAAACCGGTCTCATGGAAGAGATCCAGCGCCTCGTTCAGACTTGATGAGTCTGAGATCATCACCACGTCAGGCCGGGGAGTCATCACCTCACGTGCAATTGTATCACCGAACCTGAAGACAGAATGGAGCATTGCACGCTCGTTCTCTTCAATGGCACCGCTCTCTTCCCCGACATCGATCCATTCCTTGAGCTCCTCCTCGGTGACACCATGCTGAAGCTGGAGATCATCCTCTGTCGTGCTCACTTTCCTGATCCGGTCATAGAACCAGAGGATCGGGAAGAGAAGCTTCTCAAGAAACAGGATCGGCCGGGCGACAAAGAGTGCAAATGCATCAACCCGCTTCGAGGCATAGGTCTTTGGCCCGATCTCGCCGATGACGAGCATCAGGATAACAACAACTCCTGTGGCAATCCCAACACCCGCATCGCCGAAGTAATCGATTGCAATCGCTGTGGCAAGGGTCGCTGCCGAGACATTCACGATATTATTTCCGATCAGGATTGTGATCAGCAGGTGATCGGTATTCTCTTTCAGATTTGCAAGGGCTGAGGCACTCTTTGTATTTTCTGCAAGGAGCGTTCTGACTTTTGCCCGTGTGATTGCAATCAGGGCCACTTCGGATCCTGAGAAGAAACCCGAGAGGAAGAGGCAGACAAAAAATAAGGTGAAGTGAAGTGCATCAGCCGCCATAGTGCACTCACTCCATTCCAGTGCTCTGAGATGAATTATGGTTCATAAGCGCTTCGTATCTATCAATCAATTGAAGTCTGTAATGATAAATGTACTCCTTTGTGCCATGCATTCTGGAATTGTTCCGCCTCACCGGCGAGGAGCGCACACTTCTCCTGGTAGCTGAGCCTGTCCGGGAGAGCAAGATCCTCTATCTCAAAGATGACCGGTCCATCATACTCAACAGATGCAAGAATTCTGATTAATCCATCCATTTTTTCTGTCCCGGCGAGGGGTGCATGCATGAGGGCGGGCGAGCCATAGCTGGCATGGATGGTCCTGATCCGATCACAATTCAGCCTGGCGAACTCTTCAGCCAGCTCCTCCCCGCCGATGCAGGCATGCGCATAATCAAAGGTGAAGGAGAGATGCTGGTAATCATCAAGCACATCCCGTATCGCCTCGGGTGTTGAGAGGAGGCTGTTTATTTTCGGCTCCATATTTTCGATGGCAACCGCAACAGAGAGCCCACGGGATGCAGCCTCCACTGCCTCCATGTAGATTGCAAACCTGTGCATATCCGCCCGGCTCGGGGGACGTTTTGCGGTTCTTCTGCCGGGGTGGATGGTGATCACCTCTGCCCCGATCTCATCTGCAGTCAGAATCGCCGAGCAGACGGCGTCAACCGACACAGCCGCCACCTCCGGGTTGATCGAGACAGGATTGAGATCGAGGGTGGGAGCATGTACCGTAACAGGAGATAGGGAGGGGAATTCATTAAGAGCTTTTTTCAGTTCAGATATATTCCTGCCGGTTGTCCAGAAAGAGGGGGTTTCAAGCCAGAACTCAACGGTATCAAGCCCGGCACCCCGGATACCGGAGAAGATCGAGGAAAGGGCATATTCATGAAAGAACATGCTTGATACACCGGTTCGTAGCATACGCAGTTTCTTCTCATCCCGCCACAAATAGATTCCTATGCCCGGTGAAGAACAGGCAACCCTGGTTTCAGGCGATCCTGAGGTTATCACAGTGCAGGATCTCACCAGGATCATCAGGGAAGAGCTTGATACTCCCCTGCTTCGCGGCATTTCTGTCAGGGGTGAGGTAACAAACTACCGTCTGCATTCATCAGGACATATGTACTTCACCCTCTCAGAGAAGGACAGCGGTGGGAATGCCGCAATCGACTGTGTCATCTGGAGACGATCAGCAGTCCGGGTATCACCCCCTCCTGAGAACGGGATGGATGTGATCGTGCATGGGTATGTTGACTTCTATCCTCCTTATGGCAAGACCCAGTTTATCGGAGAGAGCATAATCCATGCAGGGGCCGGAGGAAAATTCATCCTTCTTGAGCAATGGAAGCGTGAACTTGCAGCTGAGGGTTGTTTTGCAGCTGAAATAAAAAAACCGATCCCGCAGTATCCCCTCCGTGTCGGCGTCGTCACGTCCCCGACAGGTGCAGTACTTCAGGATATCAGGAATATCCTCTCACGCCGGTTCCCCCTCGATCTGATCATTTCACCGACCCAGGTGCAGGGAGAGTATGCACACCAGGATATCGCCGGGGCAATCAGGAGGATCGACGGGCTTGCGGATGTGATCATTGTTGCACGTGGCGGGGGGAGTTTTGAAGACCTCTTTGCATTTAATCATCCGGATGTGATCCGGGCGATTGCTTCGTGCAGAACCCCCATCGTCTCCGCTATCGGGCACGAGGTCGATGTGACACTTGCCGATCTTGCAAGCGATCTGCGTGCGCCGACACCGTCAGCTGCCGCAGAACTTATCGTACCCGATCGGGTCACCCTCCTGCGGGAGCATACTGAAGCACGATCAGCACTACAGAACCTTATTCTTGACCGTCTGGAGAAACGTGGACGCGAACTTGAAGAGATCCGGCTCAGGATAGAGAGCCGGAGGATAAAACGGCGGATCAGCGATATGAAACAGGCTTCCGCCGAGCTGCTTGAACGACTCCAACAGGCGATAGCCAGAAAGATCGCACAACAGAGAAGTAATCTTGCCCTGTATGCAGCAGAGATCCGATCGGCAGATCTGAGGGCTCCGCTTCGGAAGGGATATGCCCTTATCCTTGCAGATGGAGAGATGATCCGATCGGTTGATGCAGTCAGGAAGGGCAACCCGGTGACGATCTATCTCCAGGATGGTGAGATGGACGCAACAATTACAGAGGTACGCCATGACAGAGACGTATGAAGAGATGGTTACACGGCTCCGTGATATTACACGAAGACTTGAAGATCCTGATACTCCCCTCGATGAGAGTGTCAGGCTCTATAAGGATGGAATTGAACTGATCAAAAAGTGTGAAGACTACCTGACACAGGCTGAACTCCGCATCCTTGAGATTGCTGAAGAGTGATCCCGATCACTCCTCACGGCTTGCGGTCATGATGACAATCATCTCCGCCCCGCCAGAGAGAGACTCAATAAGTTCACGTGGCAGTGTCCGTGCAACATAATCCGATCCGATCCCAATAGTGCGCCCACAGACAAAATCACTCCTCCGCCAGACGAGATCGGTCGGATGATCGAATGTCATCTGCGACGAGCCACGGGATCTGATCTCACAGGTAATGTCTCCTGCCTGAAGGCGTGTTTTCAGGATAGCGCGATCATCTGCAAGGAGTGAACAGAAGTCATCGGCAAGATCCGCGGCCCCCTTATCTGCCGATACCCCGATGATACAATCACCCTGCAAAGAGAGTTCATCCTCGCAGGTGATCTCAAATGTTGTCCTGTGAGTGCCCCTGACATGCACATGCCCATGGCAGGTGATCACTTCTCTGATCTCCATTGTTTATGATGTCTGCACACAATCTAATAGAGTATGTCGATATCAGTAAATTGTCCGGTCTGTGGGGAAGAGACCGATCATGAGCTCCTTCGTGACGGTGAGCCTGCCACAGTACAATGCTCTGAATGCAGCCATATACACCGCTCTGCAATAAAAATACCAAAAGTAATTGAGATACGGGCGATCGTCAGCAGTGAAGGGGAATCCAGGCAGGGGACGATTGAACTGACCGATGATGAGATCGTCGAGGTCGGCAATACGTATGTTGCGGATGTTGGGGACGATATCTTTGGTGTGGAGGTGACCGGTGTCGAACTCGGGCCTGCGCGCAGAATGAGAGCAAATACGCGTGATATCACCTGCATCTGGACACGTGTGATCGATTCGGTGATCATCCGTGCCTCTCTCCACAAAGGGGCGGTGACCTACCCCCTGTACGAACATGTCGAGGGGGAGACGGTCTATACTATCGGCGAGATTGCATCTGTCGGTGGCCGGCAGTTCCGCGTGACACGGATCAAGCTCCGTGACGGCGCTGTCGTCAGAAAGCCCGGATCATATGCTGAAGCTCGTTTTATCAAGCGGGTCTATGGGGAACGATCATAAATACTTCTTCAGGAGAGCTGAGAACTCCTCCTGGTGAAGGACACCCTCCACCTTCTCCACCACTTGATCATCACTGAAGATGATCGTCGTCGGGGTCACCTTAAGCGAATATCTGCTGATATAATCCGGATGCTCTTTTGCATTGATCGATTCGATAGAGACCGACAAGGCTGCCTCTACCTCTGCGTTGATCGATTCCTGCTCAAGGCATCCCATACACCCATCCTGGTAAAAGGAGAGAATCTTCACTGACATGATGGAGATTCTTGGGATTTGAGATAAAAAAGGTATTGGATCTAAGAGATTGCTGTTACCGAGTTGATGGTGACGACAGCATAGGAGTACCCATACCTGACAAGTACCGTCTCATCGGTCTTCTCTTTGATAAAAGTCAGACGCAACTTGATATCCGGCTCGGTATCATTGAGGGCAATCTGCGGGGAATCGGCAAAGCCGAGGATGATCATATCTCCCACAGAGAGCTCATCAAAGGGATAGCCCATTTCGGTAATCTGTTCGGAAGTCATCTCCCGTTCAAACGGGCTGTCCGGGCTTTCGATGGTGAATGGGACGACGATTCGATCACGTTCCTTGTATCCGACTGGAGCAGAGGTGATCTCCTGGAATTCAGTCCTGAATAAGCCGAAAGGAGCCATTTTGCCGTACCTGTGGGGGATTCCAATCATATCATCTGGGAGGCTGTACCCGGCCGAAACCTCAATAGGGCCGGAGAGATATACAAAGTTCCCAACCTTCTCTGCCTCTGATGCAACAACTTCCAGAGTGGTAAGGACAGGAATATCATTCTCATTATAGATTGTATAATCAATTACAACCAGATCTCCGGGCTGGACTGTGCGCAATCCGCCAATCCATGCAGTTCCAAGGAGGGAAGCTGCCATCATGACGGCGAAGAGGACGGCAATTGAAATTGCCCCCACTTTGGTCCAGTTGATGGGATCAGCCTGTTTCTTCTCCCGTGATGTCTTTCTCTGCGGTGCCATTATGGAATATATGTTATTATCATGAGGGTAAAGCGTTTGTCGATCTGATCGACAAAGTGAGGTTATTTCTCAGAAAACCACCAATTCAATTAAATAATTCAAGAAAGTAACAAAAATTTTTCATACAAAACCCCAAAACTCTTAATAAGGCTTTTCGCAAGGGTACTACAGCAGGAGGGAGTTCCCCTTCTACCAAACAGGTATTGGTATCACCATACAGCAGGTATTGTCTGCTCAGAAATAGATGCCATCGACAAAGATTATCCAGCCATTGGAGGTGTTTGATGGAGAATGAGTATGAGCCAGAAGTTCTGATAGAAGTAAACAACCTCTCAAAAATATTTGGAAGCAAGCCGGAGAAAGCACTCCTGATGCTCAGGGACGGGAAGACAAAGAACGAAATTCTTGAAAAGACCGGCCAGACCGTCGGGCTGAATAACATCTCATTTCAGGTATTTAAAGGTGAGATATTTGTCCTGATGGGGCTCTCGGGATGCGGAAAGTCAACACTTCTTCGGTGTTTAAACCGTCTCATCAACCCGACTGTCGGGAGTATCGTCATCAATGGAAATGATATTGTTACGATGAATGAGGATGAGATCCGGGATTTCAGGAGAAAGCAGGCCGGAATGATCTTCCAGAATTTTGCACTCCTCCCGCATAAAACCGTCCTCGATAATGTTGCTTTTGGGCTTGAGATTCAGGGAATGGCACTTGAAGAGCGGTATGCAAAAGCAGCTGAAGCACTGAAGATGGTCGGACTTGCCGGATACGAGCAGAGCATGCCCGATCAACTCTCGGGAGGGATGAAGCAGCGGGTGGGGCTTGCCCGCGCACTCGCAAGCGATGCCGAGATCCTGCTGATGGATGAGGCATTCAGTGCACTTGATCCATTGATCCGGAGAGATATGCAGGATGAGCTGATCGAACTTCAGGAGAGACTGAATAAGACGATCATCTTTGTCACCCACGATCTCGACGAAGCACTGAAGCTTGGAAGCCGGATCGCACTGATGAAAGATGGAAAGATCATCCAGGTCGGAACGTCTGAAGAGATCCTGATGAATCCGAGCAATGACTATGTCGCAAGGTTCGTTGCCGATGTTGATATGACACGGGTGTTGACTGCACAGGATGTGATGAAGAAGGCGGATCCGATTATTTCATGCAGGAGCGGACCGCGTCTTGCTGCACGCCTGATGAAGGAATATGGTATCTCAAGTCTCTTTGTCGTGACACAGCATCGCCTGCTGAAAGGAATAGTCTTTATCGATGATGTCGTGGAGGCAGTCAAAAACGATCATACGACCCTTGAGGAGATTGTCATCAATGATCTGACAACAATTGATCTGGCAACCCCACTTGCAGATATTATCCCGATCATAGCCGATAGTAAATATCCACTCCCGGTCATCGATCAGGATGGGAAACTGAAAGGGATCATCGTAAGAGGATCGGTCCTCTCGGCATTAGCACGAAAGGAGAGTGAACCAATTGTCGCTTAGTTATACAATTGATCTCCCAAAAATCCCAATCGGACAGTTTGTATCTGATATCGTTGACTGGATTGAGGCGAACCTCGGGTGGCTGCTGGACGGGATCACTGCAGTTCTCCGATTCCTCTTAAATGGTTTCCAGGATATCCTGTCATTTCTCCCACCACTGGTAATGATACCGGTTTTTGGAGTTCTTATCTATCTAATTACCCGGAGGGATATTCGCCTGTCATTGTTAAGTATCGCAGGGCTACTTCTGATCTGGAACCTTCAACTCTGGGATCAGGCGATGATGACGCTTTCACTTGTCATAGCTTCAACGATCATCGCCCTCTTGATCGGCATACCTCTTGGCATTATGGCAGCCAATAACGATAGCATCAATACCGGGATACGGGTGCTGCTTGACTTCATGCAGACGATGCCATCATTCGTTTATCTGATTCCGGCAGTCATCTTCTTCAGCCTTGGAAATGTGCCAGGCATGATCGCAACGGTTGTCTTTGCGATGCCGCCTGCAATCCGCCTGACCAACCTCGGGATCAGGCAGATCCCAATCGAGCTTATTGAAGTGGCAGATGCCTTTGGCGCAACGCCCTGGCAGAAGCTGATAAAAGTTCAGCTACCGGTTGCTCTCCCGACGATCATGGCAGGGGTCAACCAGTGTATCATGCTCGCCCTCTCGATGGTCGTCATCGCATCAATGATCGGGGCAGGAGGTCTTGGTTACCAGGTACTTGTTGGAATCCAGCGGGTGGATATCGCAATGGGTTTTGAGGCAGGGCTTGCAATTGTGATCATTGCCATCATTCTTGACCGGATCACCCAGGGCCTGATCAAGACAGAGAAGGCCCGGGAATGACAATATTGGGCTCATCCCATCATAACATATAAACATACCCAACAAATCTTTTAACAAATCAATCACAAATGTTCAACTGGTCTCTCTAAACCATTTAGTTAGATTATAAACTATTAGAAAGGATGGTGAATAGATGATTACTAAAAAAATGTTTATTACGCTCTTTGCAGGATTAATGCTCTGCTCCGCACTCCTTGTAGCAGGGTGTGTCGGTGAGACAACTGAACCTCAGAAGGAGATATCAATCGGCTATGTCACGTGGGACTGTGCCATTGCCAGCACCCACGTGATGCAGGAAGTCTTTAGAGATGCCGGTTATAAAGTGAATACTGTTGCAGTAGATGCAGGACCCCTCTATGCAGGGCTTGCCAATGGTGATATCGACTTCACCACAACTGCATGGCTCCCATTTACCCATAAGACGTACTGGGAAGAGTATGGTGACCGGCTCGATTACGTCCAGAAGAATATACCTGGCGAGGCTCGTATCGGGCTTGTTGTTCCACAGTATGTGACCATCGACTCAATCGAGGAGATGAATAGTGTCGCAGACAAGTTCGATGGAAAGATCATTGGCATTGAGCCAGGCGCAGGCATCATGCAGGCAACTGAAGATGCAATCGTCGAATACGACCTCAATTATGAGCTTGTTGCATCAAGCAGTGCCGGAATGGCAGCAGAACTCAGATCCGCCTACAAAGATGAGGAATGGATCGTCGTCACCGGATGGTCCCCACACTGGAAGTTCGGCCGCTTCGACCTGAAGTTCCTTGAGGATCCATTAGGCGCGTATGGTGAGGCAGAAGATATTGTCACCGTTGCCCGTGTCGGTCTGAAAACAGATGATCCCGAGGCATATGCGATCCTTGAGCGGTTCCAGTGGAACGCTGATGAAATCGCTAAAGTGATGACCACTATCGAAGAGGGCACTCCTGCCGAAGAAGCAGCACGTGCCTGGGTCGAAGCCAACCCGGACATGGTCAACTACTGGATCAACGGATAGAGTGGTACAACAGGAGAAAGCTGGAGAGTATTCTCCTTTTTCTCCGATCTAATTTTCCCTTTTTCACACCTGAATTCGCTCGGTTCGTTTCATTTTCTTTTAAGGAAATAATTGCCGGCAAAAGATATATCCCACCCCGGATCCATCAGAAATGTATGACCTTGAAGAGACGAGGTATTCTCATTCTCATTGGGATGATGATCCTATCAGGAATTCTCCTCAGTACCCCGGCTGCTGCACGAAATCCCGAAATCAATGATATCCAGCCGGGAGACACCATCTTTGTCTATGAAAGTGGACTGGATCTCTCCAAACTCCGTGCTCATGTGAATTATCCAATCACCTCGCTGAGGCAGTATCGGGACGATGATCCCGGAAATGCATTTATCAATGAGATCCCGATCTCAGATGATACCAGTGTCACAATCCTTGAAGGACTGGTTGGGGATTATTATGGGAGATATTTTGCCTACAATCCAACGAATGGAACAAATGCTAACAGGAATGTCAGGATCCTCAAGCCTACGCTTGAGATCGATGTTGTTCTTGCCTCACCGTACCATTATGAATCCGCTCCGGCACTGGAGCGAATCCCCGACACCACACGGCTTGCTGTAAAGATCATCAGTCCTGATGTCAGCAATTACTATCGGGTCGGATCAACGAATTATGCCGAGGTAGATATTGTCATCACCGGACCAGCGGGTGCTGAAACAACAATGATTGGAAATACGAATCTTGCAGGGATTACACTGAAAGGAACAGAAACCTTCACAGATACGGATGCTAATCGTGGAACATTTACACTAGGGCAGATGGGAACCGGTAGATATAAGATACAAGCTCGCTGGAAAACCCCCCAGGCATTTGCCAATTATGCAAAGGACTCCAACATCATCAGTTTCAATATAGGGACAGTCACACCGGCACCGACTCCGACTCCAGTACCAACAACTCCGGAGCCAACAGCAACACCAATACCCACGCCGACAACCGAACCGGTAACACCTGAGCCGATACCCACGCCCACGCCAGAACCAGTGACACCTGAGCCAACACCGGCGTCTTCAGCTATTATAATACCGCTAACGGCATTTGCCCTCATTCTCTTCGCATATCACCGAAGAGATCGAGTCTAACCTTTTTTCTTCTTCTGATCCAGCACCGCATTCAGAATCAACTCTACTGCATGAAGAGTTCCCTCAACCCCTGCAAGGGGACGGCTGCCAAGCATGATATGCCCCCTGTTGGGGGGAGTGATACCGATAAATGCTGCATCCGGTAGGATACGTGCTTCATAGGACGATCCAATCACCAGATCATATGCATCCTGACAGAGGGCTGATCTGATCTGATCGTAATCAGTTACACTCCGAGTATCTGTTGCATTCCTTGGAAGGATAAAGGGTTGCTCTGATCCGAGATACCGCACAAGGAGTTCTGCGAAGAATGCTGCATACCCGGACTGGGCACAGAGTGCGGCAACGGGTGGATCGTTCCTTCGCAGGTACTTCTCACAGGCGGTGATGGCCATCTCTTCAGCCCTCTCGCACTCTTTAAGAACCGCTGTTGGATCTGCACCGGGGATCGTATCGGATACATCCATCAGGGTTTGCTTCAGGGAGGAGAGGCCAAGGAGCGAGCCGCAGGAACGGCCAAGCGGAGCTATGTAATCAGGATTTGCTGAAACTGTCACCGGTGCGGCTTTATAGAGCGATTTCAACTGATCATTTGAGAGGACTACTCCGACCTGTATCCCGGCCATTGAAAGAATTCGTTTTGATTCATGCATATTCCCGCGCCAGAAGGGATCGAGGAGGCAGATCCCCCCAAGATTCACCCCGGGAACAGTGATCTCTGCCTCTTTCAGGAGTGTCTCGGCTGCCAGTGTAAATCCGGCTTCGGCATCTCCGAGAAAACCCGGAGAATCAACGATGAGAACCGAAAGTCCATCCAGTTCAGAGACGAGATCCTCACCCATCAGTGCAGGAACACAGGAGTTGACGACTGCCACCCGTCCGGCTCCCCCCTCCAGAACATCCGAGACAACTGACCGGAGGCGGGCACCAGTTCCAAAGATCACCTCATCATGCAGGATGAAGGAACCATGAAGCGGTCTCTTAACGAGCGATTTCGGGTAATAGTAACAGCCGCTTGAGCCATGAATCACAACCGCAAGGTCGCTGAATCCTGCCAGAAACGAGACTGCACCGGTAAGGGCACAGGGCCAGACAGGATTTGTACATTCAGGCACGGGAAAGACTCCTCCTCCATGAGTTGAGCATTCGTCTGGTGCCGGCGATTCCAACCGGTGCATCATAGGGCAGAGGAAGGATATGGCCACCAGACACCTCTTTCATCTGAAGTGCTCCAAGTGCAGATTCGGCTGCAGAAACCGTTTGTGGATCTACACCCGCTGTATTCAGCCGAACGGATTCGTACCGGAGATCATCGAAGCTGCTATAGAGATCATTGATCAGCCCTTCCTCATCCCGGAGTGCCGGGCCGGGATCGATTCCGCTATACTCCCCAAGCTGCTGAAGAAAACCAGAGGTGCCATCCGTTCCAACCGGAAAACCCGGGATGACAGGGAGGTTGAAACGTCTGCCCAAAATGGATCCGACCGGATGGAGGGATGATTCACGCAGGATAGCCATCGGTGCGGTGCCGACGCTCCGGCAATCTGAAACAGACACCTTCCGGACGAACCGGATGCCGGGAGCAAGATCGAGGACGGAGAGGAGGCGGGTGATCTCCTGAAAATTTTCTTCTGCCTCGTATTCGAGATTCTTCTCCCCGACAATCAAAACTTCATCATCGGCTCTCTCCTCGGTCCCATCTGCAAGATTGAGAAGGGCGGCAAGAGCGTTTCGAATTCCCTCGGAGAAACCTCCCCCGAGAAAACCAGCACCGGGAATATAAATGACCGGCACACCCCGCTTCTGCCTGCAGAGTGCGGCAGTGTCATCGCCGATCGTATCGGCAATGCAGGTGGATACAACACAGATAAGAGAAGGGTCCCGTGCTTCTGCAGCATCCAGTGCATCCAGCAGTGCTTGTTCACCACCAAATATCACCTCCTCCTCGAGGATATTACTCGATAAAAAGTATGGGATCTGCACCTCATCTATCTCGGCTAACGAGGCATGCAGGAGTGAAGCATTGTGGTGAGTACACCCTGAGGGGCCATGGATCACGGTAACCGCATCTTCCAGAAAACCGGTGACCGAGAGGACACCCGTTAAGGTGCACCCCTCACTCCTTGAGATATCGGTAAGCGAGCGATTCAAGATCATCAATTGATAGTGGTGTCGGAATTGAGAACTCCGTATTCAGAAGAATGGCCTCTGCACAGCCCCGGTAGACCTCTGCCTGGGGTGAAACGGGAGCATACTCGATGACGGTCTTCTTATTCAGTTCAGCCTGTGTGACAGTTTTTGAACGGGGAATGAAGGCAATCATCTGCGATCCTATTGCATCCGCAAACTCAGAGACCAGTTCATCTTCACATTCGATATTCTTCCCATTGCCGATCACACCGGCAAGCCGGACTTTGCTCCGCTTATTGGCACTGAGACGGGAGATCGCTTTTGCAATATTGTTTGCCGCATACAGGCTCATCAGCTCTCCCGAAGTGACGAGATAGACCTCTTCCGCATACCCTTCCCGCATCGGCATCGCAAACCCGCCACAGACGACATCACCCAGCACATCATAGACGATCAGATCCCCTCTCAGCGCACCGAGCTTCTCGAGGAGCTGGAAGGTTGCGATGATGCCACGTCCGGCACAACCGATTCCAGGATCAGGTCCTCCCGCTTCGACACATCGCACACCCGAATATCCCGGATAGATGACATCGGAGACGGTCAGATCCGTCTTATGTTCCCGAATCAGGTCAAGAACGGTCGGGATCACGCGGCCATTCATCAGCATCCTGGTACTGTCATGTTTTGGATCGCAGCCAATCTGAAGCACATCCAGCCCTTTATCGGCCCATGCCGCCGAAAGGTTTGCCGAGGTTGTTGATTTTCCAATACCACCCTTTCCATAGAGGGCAATCTGTCTCATCACTCTGATATTGGAGTTTGTGAACTAAAGAAGTTGTGCTAACTTCACCATGATTGAAAAAGATCAGGCCCGATCAAAGCCCTTCACAAGACCCACCACAAGCACAATGATCGGGATCACCTCCAGCCTTCCAAGCCACATCAGAAGGATAAGGAGGATCTTTGATTCATTCGAAATGGCAGGAGAGATCGGTCCTGATGACATCCCATTATTACTCATTGCAGAGATAACATCAAATATTATACGACTGGTATCAGCAAACTGACCCTCAAACTGGAGAAGAAGAATGGTACTGGAGAAGAGTATGATGATATAGAGGATGATAATAAGCATATTCTTTGATATCTCATACTCCGCAATCATCTTCGGAATTATTCTCCCTTCGTGGCGGAATGGAATAACAGCCTTTCCGGAGATGAAAATCCTCCTGAACCACCAGATAAGACCCTCATAACAGATCTGAACTCTTCCCAGCTTTATGCCACCCGCAGTACTGCCTGTTGATCCACCAATGACCATCAGCGCAGAGAGGAAGAGGATAGTCGCATGTGGCCAGTAAGAGAGATCGGTGTTCTGAAAACCGGTGCTTGTTGCAGCAGATACAGCCATGAACAACCCATAGCGGATTGAATCAGGAAGTAAAAGATCAAGAATCTGAAAGAGATCAAAGGTGATCACCATGATACCAAAAGCGATTATAGCGAGGAGGAAAACTGCCTGCATATCACGAAAAAATCCAAAGAATCGCTTTGCATAGAGGACATAATAGAGTTTGAATGGAAGTGCCCCGGCGATCATCACCGGTATCAGGAGAATTTCCAGGAGCGGATTATTATAGCTGGCAACTCCGGCATCATACATGGTAAATCCGCCAGACGAGATAGCAGAAAATACCAGGTTCGTGGCGTCCCATAACCCGACACCGGAAAACATCACAATACCGATTCCGGTGAGTGTCAGAATGCCATAGATCTTCCACATCAGAGCCCCGGTATCGACGACACTCGGCATTAATGCTTCTGAGCGGGCTTCAGAACGATACAGACCACGCTGAACGAGTCCTGACCGATTCACCATCGCAACCGTAAAAGCAACGATTCCCATCCCGCCGAGCCACTGCATGAAGGATCGCCAGAAGAGGATCGTTTTTGGGAAGTCTTCAAGGCCGGATGTCATCGTCAGGCCGGTGGTTGTCCATCCTGACATCGCTTCAAAGACGGAGTCGATATAGGGCATTCCACAGACAATATAGAATGGAATTGCTCCTATCAGGGAGGAGATGAGCCAGATCATCGCAACAGCGCTGAGAGCAACCGAGAGCCGGGCCTGTTTATTTGAATGAGGGATGGTCCGTAAAAAACTCCCCAGTATGAAGAAGGTGAGGGGGACAAGGGCCATAGGAATGAAGACATGCCATTCAGAATAGATAACCGAAACGATCAAAGGAACCGCCGAGGCAAGAGCCAGAAACTGGAGGATTGCCCCGATATCACGGGCGATTATTGCAAAATGCTCGGTTCGATCCATATCGTATCAGTGGTTATCTGTGCTCTGTTAAAAAGATGTACTCTGAATTCCCGCACCGTTCAACCCGGAGTCTGTTGTCGTGTACCCTGGCGGCAGATAATCTGCCATGCAATCAATAATGCAATCACATCTGTGGCAGAGACCTGTTTTCCCGGGAAGAAAGGGAGGGCACAGATCTCTGTCTGTGCCTCAATACTCTCCTCAAGGGAACGTGCAAAGCCATAGGGGAGATACCCGTCCAGCCTCAGCGATACACGGCTCCTGTCATCCAGCTCAACAATGCCACCCTCAATACCAAATGGCCCGTCTGCAAGCGGAAGGATCCGCGAGAGATCAAGATTGAATGGTACATTTGTAAGGGGGCACGCAGATGGATCAGCCTGAAGCAGGGATACAGAATAGGCCGGTGGCTCCTGATCCGGTGCCACCCGGCTCTCCTCAATCCTGATCACATAATCGGCATACTGCCTCTGGAATGCCACATATTTTTCAAAGTCGGGTTCTCTCCTCTGGATCTGCTCAAGAACAGATTCACGGCTATGGCCACGCTCCCCCACATCACGCCGGATCTTCCATGCATACTTCACATTGGGATCGGGATCGACAAAGATCGAGAGATCGATCATCTCACGGAGCTCCTCTGTAAAGAGGGGATGAAGCCCTTCGAGGATGATAATCCCTTTCGGGTTGAAGGGGGTATCGGGATCAAAGGTGCCATCTCTGTGATTATAGACCGGTTTCCGGATTGCCTCTCCCCGTTTCAGGGCAGCGACATCCGATGTAAGCCGTTCAAACCTGTTGGCATCGGGATGAAGGGGGGTAATAGACAATGCGGCCCGTTCATCCCGGTCGTACCGGTGATAATCATCGAGCGTTATCGTCGCTACCCGCGAAGGACCGAGGACGATGCTGATGATCTTCGTAAATGTCGTCTTCCCCGATCCGCTGTCCCCGGCCACCCCGATGATAAAGGGCCGCTCAGATCCATTCATCTGGTCCGAAAACCCACCTGAATACATCGCAGAACTCCATCTCTCCTCAGTTCCAGGCATCAAGCCGCATCTGCCCGGATTCTCCTTTCTGTGGCCCCGCTATCCGTTCAAGCACCGGCCGGATCCGTTCTGATGAGAAACCATACTCATCACAGAGGATCAGTTTGACAGAATCAGGATCAGGTGACTTCCATTCCGGGTGATATATTTCTGCAGCCGGAGGAGAAAGGAAGAACTCCATAATCGGTTCCGGATCGGTACCCGGTGCTTTCTCTGCCATCACCTCGGAGAACCGACCGTCACCGACGATCTTCAGGGCTTTCTTCGGACCGATCCCGTGAATCCCTTCATTGAAATCTGTTCCGATAAGAATCCCAATCTGGATGAGCTGCTCGCGGGTGATCCCAAGTGTATCAAGGAATTCGGGGAGAGAGATCCGCTCGGGAGAGACCGTCACCTGCCTCCCCCCGATCCGCCGTTTCCCCGAAACGGTCAGGTTCCGGACAAGGACTGAAGCACCAAAGAGGAGGGAGTCATAATCCTGTGATACTGAATACGTGGCAATCCCGCAATTTACGAAATGAGCAGACTGTGCCTCACCTTCGGAGGGGGCTACCATCCAGGGAACTCCTAGTGCATCCAGAAGCTCCTTTCCGCTCGCAAGAATGCTGCCATCCACTCTGGTGGACTGCATCGCCGCGCGGTATGCCGCACCGGTATCCCCGCGTTCTAAGGCTTCTGTCCATTGTTCTTCACCAGCCTTCCTGATCTCACGTCTTCCGGCAATAGTTTTGGCCTTAAACTCAGGTGGTGAGCCATCAAAGATATACAGGGGCAAAATACCGTTCTCAAGAAAGTGTGCGGTCCTGAAGAGGAGACCTGAGAGGTGTGAGGTTACCCGCCCTTTTGTATCCTGCAGGGGGGTGCCGTCTGCCTGCCTGATTATTGAGAGGAACTGGTAGAGTGCGTTATTTGCATCTATTGCCGCAACTCCGGGGATATCCCCAAAGCCGACCGGATGCCTGCATCCTTCCAGCAGAGGACGAATAGAAACTCCCAATTTGAGACCTCTCTTACCGGTACATCCGCCGTGTCAGGCTGTCGACGATCTCACCGAGCTGTTCAACAGTCCGGTCATATTTCCGGTTGAGGCTGACTGAGATCTCTTCCAGATTGACACGCATCGTCCTCTCCCGTGCGATAATATTCTCCTCAAGACTCCGAATCTTCATCCCGAGCGAGAGGAAGAGACCACCCAGAGAGAGCATCATCAGGGTCGCTCCAAGTACTATCGTGAGATCCTGCCAGAGCCTGAGTACAAGAACGAGTGTTGATGACACCATTATGATGATCAGGATCAGATCCCAGACATAATCACGAAGATCCATGTTTTACCATAAGAAGAACCATAATGATTAAGCTACCTATCCGGAGCAGGATATTATGGACCGACAGAACATCTCCGCCATCATCGGCATGCCCCTTATTCTCTGCGCAGTGATCCTCGGAGGCGTGCTCCTTGCAGCCCCGGTTGAGGCTGCCGGGCTGACCGCATTTGACGACCCCGATTCAATGGCAAATCCGATCATCTTTCTTGCAATTCTCCTCACCTTCACCGCAGTCCTCCTCCTGCTGATCAAATATGCAAAACAACAGCTCATCAGCCTCATTATCGGCGGGGCCATTCTGCTCACGTACTTTTATGTCTTCCTTGCAATATCCGGCCATTTTATCGGATCGGCTGTTGTGGCAGGAGGAGCCGCAGCAGCAGCAGCAATCCTCGCAATCATCCTTCTCTACCGGTATCCAAGATGGTATGTGATCGATTCGCTCGGCATCGTCCTTGCCTCAGGAGTTGCAGCCATCTTCGGTGCGTCACTTGCTGTTCTGCCGGTGATCATCCTGCTGATTCTGCTTGCAGTCTATGATGCATTCTCGGTGTATCGGACAAAGCATATGATCACCCTCGCTGAGGGGGTGATGGATCAGAAGATGCCGATCCTCTTTATCATCCCAAAGAAGCTTGGGTACACCGGATCATATGAGAAGATCACGCCATCAGCTGAAGGGAATGAGGTGAAAAAAGAACGGGGCACGTTCCTGATGGGGATGGGGGATGCGATCATGCCGGCGATACTGGTCGTCTCGGCATACACCTTCATCCAGTCTCCGATACCTGCAATCGGCGCTGCGGCAGGGGCACTCGTCGGGCTTGGAGTGCTCCTGGTGATGGTCTTCTCAGGCAAACCCCAGGCGGGACTTCCTCCATTGAATGGGGGAGTTATTCTTGGTTTTCTGGCAGGATGTCTTCTTGTTTCGGAGTGGGCGTGGGTCCTCGTTCTCTGAGGGCTGCTTCAAGCGCCTCGGGAACCCCCTCCCCGGTCACTGTTGACATATTCAGGACACCGGGGTAGGGTGCCAGATCGGATTTGTTTGCACAGACGATCACCGGGACATGAGCAAAACTCCGGACCTCTTCAAGCAGGAGTTGCTGGGTGGGGAGATCGTATCCGCAGTGTTCGCTTGGGTCAATGATGAAGAGGATGACATCTGCCACATAGATGAGAGCGTTGAGTGCCTGCCGCTCAATCTTGTTCCGCTCCCTGTTGTTTCCGGCATCAAGGATCCCGGGGGTATCGATGAACTGAACCCGTTCCCGCCAGGTGAGTTCACGGTGGCCGACGATGACGCCTTTTGTGGTGAAGGGGTACGATGCCACCTGCGGCGTTGCCGTTGAGACGAGCCTGATGAACGAACTCTTCCCGACATTCGGATACCCTGCAACAACAATGGTAAACTCATCGGGAGAGACGACAGGAAGCTTCCTGAGAACGTTGCGTGCGTCATTTAAAAACCGGAGATCCTTATCGATCTGGTGGACGATTGACGCGATCCGTGCCACTGCCTGTTTACGTATGGCAAGGTTCTCGGGAGAGCGCCGCATCGATCGTGCGAGATCTTTTCCGATATCCCGGGTATGTTTTGCGGCCCACCCGACTCCTCCAAAGGCTTTTCTCATCTCTTCAATCCCATAGAGGATATCAACGAGATCACGGTAGAATGGTGGGAGGGTATCGAACTCAGGGAAGGACTGGATAATTGAGACCAGCTTGTCATGGACTGCCTGAGTGACCGCCATGACGAATTCCTCATTGGCACGGTCTTTATTCTTCTTATCCCGCATCTTCTTTGCGGCGCGGCGGAAACTCCGATCAAGTATCTCGTCTGCGGTTGGTACTGTTGGTATTGTATCAAACATCGGTTCTGTTTCCCCAATCTATTTATCCGGATATGTATGATCAATCATTATGGATCTCTCACTCATCCAGAAAGATATTCTTATAACATTAATCTCACTCTATCATCAACATTCTCATCCCATCAAAGGAGACGATATTGCTGGGATTATCAAGAGAAATCCCGGAACCGTCAGAAACCAGATGCAGGCATTAAAGGCGCTCGGCCTGGTTGACGGCATTCCGGGACCAAAGGGAGGATATCATCCGACTGCACTGGCATATAAGGAGCTGAATATAAAACCGACCGATGATGCAGCCGAGGTAACCATATCAAGCAATGGAATCCCGATTCCGGGTGTGCGGGTGACTGAGATCGACTTCACAACACTCTGCCATCCCGATCTCTGCCATTCACTGATAAAAATTGTCGGAAGTGTCCGGAATTTCACTATCGGCGAAGAGATCACGATAGGGCCGACACCGGTGAATAAACTGATGATCCGTGGGGAGGTCTTTGGCCGTGACGAGATCCAGGGTGCGCTTCTCATCTCAATCTCCGAGATGACATCACTCCCAAAGAAATCGATCCGCCACTACATGAGTTCGCCCTTAATCAGTCTTCTGCCTGATGCGACAATCCGGGAAGCAGTCTCCATCTGCTCGAAAAACCGTATACATGGCGTACCTGTCATATTCGATGGAGAAATGCTCGGGATCGTTACCCTCACCGATATCGCCCGTGCAATAGATGCCGGACAATCTCTGGATACACCGGTCAAAAGCATAATGACCCACGATGTCATTCTGGTTCCCGAACATACACGCCTCTATGAGGTCATACGGAGATTTAAAGAGCGTGAAATTGGAAGAGTGATCGTTGTTGCCGAAGGAAAACCTGCCGGCATCCTTACACAATCAGATATCATCAGGGTTTTTCCCACCCTTTAACGCCCCGGTTCGGGAAAATAGGAATAGTTTATATAGTTATCAGCCAACCATCTTTCTATGACAAAGGCGTTTGCTCGTACGCTCCGGCGGAAGAAGGTCATGAGTAGTGACGGCAAGGTGATCGGACAGTTAAAAAATATCATCATCGACGTGGGGAGCGGGCAGGTGATCAACCTGATCGTCAGGCCGGATACCGGATTTGATACATCCCATTATAAACTTGATGATGATTGTATGCTCATCCCGTTTGAAGCTGTCAAAGATATTAAGGATTATATCGTTGTTGATCGGTATATGCTCAGGTGAAGACTTCACCCGAAGCGCTCTTGGGCAGATAGCAGACCCTCGGAAAAACCCTCGCCATACTTCTGATCTGTCACCAGATCAGCCAATTTTTTCAGCTTTTCGCTGCCATTTTCCATGGTTATTCCATAACCTGCAACCTCAAGCATCTCGAGATCGTTATCAGAATCCCCAACAGCAACAAAATCCCCGGGAGTGAGGGAGAGGAGCGGGGCAAGTGCTGCGAGTGCTGATCCCTTCGAGATTCCGGGAGTCTGGAGATGAATGGCAAATCCGGTATCGATCACCCGGACCGGGAGATCAGCGATAACTGATACCACCTCATCAACGAAAACGGTGCGTGCAAAAGCGACATCAGCATACCGGAGTTCGATACTGTAGGGAAGTAACGCTATTCCCTGCTCTTTGAAATGAGTGACAAGACGATCATATGCATAGAGACATAATGACCGATCACCGGTAATGTGAGGTGTACCATCGAATCCGGTCTGGAATACCCCCCCGTTCTCCCCGATAACAGCCCCATCTGTTCCGATCATCCTGGCTATCGAATCCAGAAAACAGAGGGTGTTTCCTGATGCAAGCACCACCGGGATCCCTCTGTCAATAAAGATGCGGAGTGTCTTAATCGCGCCGATGCTGATCCTCCGCCGCTCATCGGTTATGGTTCCGTCGATATCACAGACTATTGCTTTCAGCACGGTTTGATACCTGCCTTCTCGACCATGAACGTTGCTTCGCCTTCAGGAAGGTTCGGACTGTCCACAAGGCGTGCAATCCGTTTTCCTGCCTTGCTCTTCCTGAGATACAGCCTGAATGTCGCTGAGTGGCCGACGATATTTCCGCCGATCGGCTTTGTCGGATCCCCAAAGAAGACGCCCGGGTTGGACATCACCTGGTTTGTCACAAGCGCGACGCCATTATGCTCATCAACGAGCTTGAAGAGTTCATGCATATGCCGGTTCAGCTTCTGCTGGCGTGTTGCGAGGGTGCCCCGCCCTGCATATTCTGCACGGAAGTGTCCGGTGAGCGAGTCGATGATGAAGAGGCGGACCGGCATGCCGCTCTCTTTCTTCTCATTGGCAAGCTCACGCGCGGTATCGATGAGGAGCATCTGGTGATCCGAGGTATGCGCCCGCGCAACATGGATATTCGCGAGGAAATCATCTGTTGTTCCCACCTCGCAATCGACCTCAAGACCCTCTACCATCTGGGCGATCCGCTCCGGCCGGAAGGTATTCTCGGTATCGATGAAGATGCATGAGCCGCCCAGGCCGCCGCACTCTTCGGGGAGCTGGCAGTTGACAGCAAGCTGGTGTACAATCTGGCTCTTTCCCGAACCAAACTCGCCATATAACTCGGTGATCGCCTGGGTTTCCACACCGCCGCCGAGGAGCTCGTCAAACTCCGGAACAAAGGTCCTGAGTTTCCGGACCTCCTGCCTCCTGAGCAGGACATCGGTGCCGGTCTTGAACCCGCCGATATCCGCAATCTCACGGGCACCCTTGATCATCTTCTTTGCAGTCGCCTCACCGATCTCGGCTGCCTCGGCGAGATCGACGGGAGAGGCGGTTGCGATACTTTCGACTGTGCAGTATCCGGCCTCACGGAGGCGGTCAGCGGTTGCCGGGCCGACACCCGGTACATCTTCTATTGCGATTTCTGGCATATCTTCTCACTTCCTTAATTTGAGATATACTCTGATATTCAAGCGGAGAGGTTATCAATGCCTGACCCCGGAGGGTGAAAGTGAAGGGTCAGTGAGAGCCGCTGCCCTCTCTCTGAGCGAGCCGGGATCAACCGGAATCTGTTCAGCTTCATCCACAACGAGCCGTCTCCCCGATACCCTGCCGGAGATGCGGTAGCGGGTGGAAAGCAGGAGATCCGGAGATTCGATAAGAAAGAGAGTTTTCCCATCCGAGAGGACCATTCCCTCAGAGGAGATGATGATCACCCCTTCAATCACCCTCTCTTCTGTCTCATCCGGAACCACCCGGATGGCACTCCCAAACCCGACCGAGAGTTCGACATCGCCGAACCGGTTCAGCCGTGCACCGGCATTGTAGATCTCGATCGTCTCACCACAGAAGAATGGTTCACGTGCACGATCCCCCCAGATCACAATCCTGAGCGGCCCTTCAATGAAGAGGTTTCTCACCCATGATGGCTCTCCCCGCCGGGTGGTAAACTGGCGGGGAGGATGGAGAGAGGTGATCGTTCCCCTGACAGAATAGATCCCCCGTTCCCGGACCTCAGGCGCTGGCGAGAAGGAGAACTGAATCGGATCATCCAGCAAGAGGATCCGTGTCTCATCCTGTGCAATATATTCAATACCTTCATCTGAGGAACGCCGCTTCGCACCGGTTATCCTGACGGATGCACCTTCGGAGATGCCTTCAAGAAGGGCGGGATCCCACGTGACGAACCGGGCGCAACCGGATGGATCACCGATGATCGCCTCCTGGATAGTCGCCTCCACACCATCCCGCCGGGTGAAGGTGCGGGGAAGATCAATCACAAGGATACGGGCATCGATATCAGCACTGGAGATGAATGACCGGGATTTTTCCTCGGAGATCGTGATCTCAACAGAGGTCTCCCTGACCGCAAGCGCATGCACTTCGGTCATCCGCCCTTTCTTCGGCCTGCCGATCACCTCGATGACGGTGCCTGCCTCAAGCTCTCTTACTCCGGCTGCCATCTCATCCCAGAGGACAAGAGGGATAGAGCCGGTACTGTCAGCGAGTTCGACCCGTGCAACACATCCCGACGATCCATCCTCGCGGGTAAATTCTTTTGGATCGGTGACCTGTATCACCTTTCCAAAGAATGAGACAAGGGAAGGAGAATTTGTGATCGCCTGAATCTTCTGGTGGCTCCTCCCAAGATCCTCAACGACGAGAAGTGCTGCAGCCGTCTCGTCGATCGCCCCGCCATGGGATGTGATCTTCTCCTCGATCCGCCGATCAAACTCTTCCTGTTTCAGAATATCATCGACAAGTGCGTAATGAAACCTCACAGTACACGCTCATTCCTGCTGCCACGATGGAACCTGCATGGTGGCACAGATATCATCCAGTGTCTCTCCTCTCCTGATCACTTCGGCACGATCCTCTTTCACCATCACCTCAGGGCATCGGGGACGCCCGTTGTACTGGGAGGACATGGCAAACCCATATGCCCCACAGTCGAGGACGGCGACGATATCGCCTGCATCTGGTGTTGGAAGAAGGCGGTCTGCTGCCAGAATATCTCCGGTCTCGCAGATCGGCCCTGCAATCGTCACCTCTTCTTCTTCCTTCTGATCTGCTTTGTTTGCCAGGATCACTTCATGCCATGAATCGTACATGGCGGGCCTGATCAGGAGATTGAAGCCGGCATCGACATTTGCAAATGTCTTGTAAGCCCGTTTCACCGAGTTTACCTTTGTCAGGAGCACCGTTGATTCTGCTAACAGCCAGCGGCCGGGTTCGACCCAGAATTCAGGAGAGATCCCAATCTCCCTGATCCCCTCAATGAAGACGGGCATCACTGCCTGTGCGTACTCTTCCGGTGTCGGGGCCACATCGGTTTCCCGGTGGTATGGCACGCCAAGACCCCCGCCGATATCGAGGAATTCGAGATTGACGCCAATATCGGTCACCTCGCCTGCCACCTTCGCCATGACGGCGGCGGCACGGGCAAATGGCTCGACATCAAGGATCTGGGATCCGATATGGCAGTGAAGTCCGACAGGGACAACATAGGGGGCATCAAGTGCTGCCTGGTATGCAGAGAGGATCTCTGCTGCCGGGATCCCGAACTTTGTGGTGGCAAGGCCTGTTGCAATCTTTGGATGGGTGGGAACCTCAAGTGCCGGGTTCACCCGGAACGCGATCTGGGCGGTCTTCTTCTGTTCAGTTGCGATCCTGGAGAGCTGGTTTAATTCATCGATCGAGTCGACCGAGACCCGGACTCCCGTCTCAACAGCAAGCCTGAGATCATCTGTTGTTTTGGAACTGCCATTAAAGAGGAGCCGCTCCGGCTTCATTCCGGCACGGAGTGCGAGCATCAGTTCGCCTGATGAGAAGACATCGGCACCGGCACCGGCCCGTCCAAGCGCCCGGAGAACAGCAAGGTTCCCGTTTGCCTTTGCTGCAAAGAGGAGCCGGACATTCGGGTACCAGCCGGATAACGCCGATTCGTACCGCTCGAAGTTAGCAAGGATCTGATCTTCGTTTGTCACATAGAGCGGGGTTCCAAACCGGCCTGCAAGATCGACGAGATCGTGTGAGCCGCTCATCAGGTGACCGTTCTGTATGGTGAGGTGAGAAGGGAGCTGCATGGCCATCAGTGCATCGCCTCCATCCGTGCAACAGCTTCTGTAATCCGCTCAACGGACCGGGTGATCGCAAACCTCACATAGCCTTCGCCGCTAGCGCCAAACCCGATACCCGGTGTGGCGACAATGCCTGCTTCGTCAAGGAGGCGGGCAGAGAACTTCATGGAGTCATCGACCTTCATCCAGACATAGAAGGTGGCTTTTGGTGCGGAGACATCATATCCCAGGCTTCCCAGACCTTTGACGAGGACATCACGCCGCTCCTGGTAGATCCTGCATGCATCGGCAACACAATCCTGCGGGCCGGTGAGTGCTGTGACACCGGCAAGCTGTACCGCATCAAATGCGCCGGAGTCGATATTCGTCTTGACGCGGCCAAGGCCCGCGATGATCTCCTTGTTCCCGACAGCCATCCCGAGCCGCCAGCCGGTCATGTTATAGGTCTTTGAGAGTGAGTGCATCTCGATCCCAACCTCAGAGGCGCCATCTGCCTGGAGGAATGAGGGTGCGACATACCCGTCAAAGGTGATCTCCGAGTATGCATTATCATGGACAGCAACTATTGAGTGTTCCCGTGCGAATTCGACGACCTCATCGAAGAACTTCATCGGTGCGACTGCCGAGGTCGGGTTGTTTGGGTACCCGAAGAAGAGGAGTTTCGTCTTCTTCAGGATGTCCTTTGGAATGGCATCGAGATCCGGGAGGAAATTGTTCTCTCCGGTGAGGGGGAGGGGGTGGCAGATCCCTTCTGCAAAGAGGGTCGAGGTCTTGTATACCGGGTACCCGGGATCAGTTGCGAGGACGACATCGCCGGGGTTGACGAATGCCTCCGGAACATGGGCGATTCCTTCTTTTGATCCTATTAACGTGATTATTTCGGATTTTGGATCTGCGGTGACATTGAACCGGTTTTTATACCAGGTGGCAACTGCTTCGCGGTAGGTTGAAAGGCCCAGGTACGAGGGGTAATGGTGGGTTGCCGGATCACGTGCTGCAGTGCAGAGCGTCTCGACAATATGCGGGGGTGTCGGGAGATCCGGGTCGCCGACGCCGAGATCGATGACATCGACACCTGAGCGGATCTTTGCTTCTTTCATTTCGTCGATACGGGCAAAGAGATAGGGGGGTAGATTGTCAAGTCTGTCTGCGTACATTGTGGGTACTGTTCAATCTTACGGTACTTAAGAATCACTGAGAATCCGGGTACTTCCCCTTGACAAATGGTTATACCATTCAATGACGATACCTTCTGACAAGGAGAGTGGAGATGGAGAAACGCCTTATTTACCTGGATAATGCTGCAACGACGAAGACGCATCCCGATGTCGTATCTGCGATGCTCCCGTACTTTTCTGACTATTTCGGAAACCCTTCTTCGCTCTATGACCTTGCGGCAGCCTCGCGCACCGCAGTCGAGGAGGCACGGGGAAAGGTTGCGGAGGCGATCGGATCGGCACCGGATCAGGTATACTTCACCTCCGGCGGAACCGAATCTGATAACTGGGCGATTCGCGGGGTTGCCACAGCCCATGCAAAGAAAGGGCGGCATATCATCACATCCGCAATCGAGCACCACGCAGTTCTGCATACCTGCGAGGCACTTGAGAAAGAAGGGTTCGAGGTGACCTACCTTCCGGTTGACGAGTTCGGCCGGGTGAGGGTTGCAGATGTTCTGGCTGCGATCCGCGAAGATACGATCCTGATCACAATCATGCTCGCAAATAACGAGATCGGGACGATCCAGCCGATTGCTGAGATCGGTGAGATTGCGAGATCGAAGAAGATCGTCTTCCATACCGATGCGGTCCAGGCGGTCGGGCAGATCCCAGTCGATGTGAATGCCCTGAATGTCGATCTCCTCTCCCTCTCATCCCACAAATTCAGCGGGCCAAAAGGAGCAGGTGCACTCTATATCAGGAAGGGCACACGGATTGCTCAGTTCATGCATGGCGGGGCACAGGAGAAGCGGCGGCGTGCAGGGACCGAGAATGTCCCTGCAATCGTCGGGCTCGGGGCGGCAATAGAGCGTGCGATTGCCCTGATGCCGGAGAAGACAGAGCGGATTATCAGGCTGAGAGAGAGGCTTATTGCCGGGCTTGGTGCAATCCCGGCGAGCCGGTTGAATGGGCATCCCAAAGAGCGGCTCCCAAACAACGTCAATTACATCTTCGAATATATCGAGGGTGAGTCGATACTCCTCCTCCTGAACGCACACGGGATCGCCGCCTCAACAGGGAGCGCCTGCACATCCGCCTCCCTCGACCCCTCGCATGTCCTCCTTGCCTGCGGCATCCCCCATGAGGTTGCGCACGGATCGCTCAGGCTGACGCTTGGGGAGGAGACGACAGAGGAGGAGATCGACTATGTACTGGAGACTGTGCCGAAGGTGGTGCAGCGGCTCCGGGATATGTCGCCATTAACACCAAAAGAACTCAGGAGCAGGTGAAGAGAGATGTACTCAGAGAAGGTAATGGATCATTTCATGAACCCGCGGAACCAGCGGGAGATCGCAGATGCTGACGGGATCGGTGAGGTCGGGAACCAGAAATGCGGGGATATCATGCGGATCTTTCTGAAGATCCATGAGAATCGAATCGAGGATGCAGCATTCCAGACTTTCGGGTGCGGGGCGGCGGTTGCCTCCTCCTCGATGGCAACCGAGATGATCATCGGAAAAACCCTTGAAGAAGCCTGGGAGATCTCAAACAAGGCGGTTGCAGAAGCTCTCGAGGGGCTTCCTCCCCAGAAACTCCACTGCTCGGTACTTGCCGAGGAGGCGATCCACGCGGCGATAAACAACTACCGGGAGAGGCAGGGGCTCCCCCCGTGGGGTGACGTGGCATGTGCAGGCTGCGGCGACTGCCACGCCTGCGAGTGAGTGATAGTTCCAAATCCTTTTTTACATCACCAGTCCTTTTTGGTATGATTAGAGATGGATCATACTGCTATTGTACTCATACTCTGTACAGCACCTCCAGGTGAAGCAGAGGAGATTGCGAAGAGAGTTATTGAAGAACGGCTTGCTGCCTGTGTGAATATCACCCCGGTACGATCGGTGTATAGGTGGGATGGCGGGGTGGTCTCTGATGATGAGCAGCTCCTGATATGCAAGACAACGGCTGAGGGGAGCGGGGATCTCATACAGCGGATCGAGGCGATCCACTCCTATGAGGTTCCTGAGATATTTGTTATCCCGGTTCCGGAGGGGAGCCAGCCATACCTTGACTGGGTTCGATCGGAGGTGGGCGGATGAATCTTGTTCATCATACCGGGATCATGTACAAGAACGGTACGATCTCGGAGATCGACGATGCGATCGTCTGCGAGGATACCTTTTCCCTCCACCTGAATGATACGCCGCTCCTGACGATGGTCGCCTCAGACGATCACCTCCGTGAACTCGGGGCGGGTTTTATCATCTGCTCGGGTATAGCTGACCGGATCGAATCCGTCACCGTCATCGATGAGAATATCTATGTCAATGCCCCGGTGACGGGGGAGTATCTGGCAACGCTTGAGTCGTCGGGCGGGTATGCAAACCAGGCAGAACCACCTGTGGTTCACTCGAAATCCAGAATCACCCCTGAAAAGGTGCTTGAAGTGCGGGAGTCGATTGATTCCGATGCCTGGCTGAAGACCGGCGCACTGCATGCCTCGGTCCTTTTTTACAAGGGAGAGCTGGCAATCAGGTGCGAGGATATCGGGCGGCACAACTCTGTCGACAAGGTCGTCGGCCATGCGATCCTGAATAAACTCCCCTTATCGGAATGTGTGATCGGCTGCACAGGGCGGCAGCCGTCGGGGATGGTGCAGAAGGCTGCCAATGCGGGCATCCCGATCATCGTCTCCCGTGCCGCCTCCACCGATCAGGGGATAGCAACTGCAGAGAAGACAGGTATCACACTGATCTGTTTTACGCGGGAGGGGCGGTTCACCGTCTATACGCATCCCGAGCGGATCATCGGGTTTGAAGACTGTCAGAAGGTGAAATAAATGAATGACTATTCGATCTGTATCGGCGGGCAGGCGGGCGAGGGGATCAACAAGGCAGGGATGTTGATCGGCCGGGTGCTTGGCCTCCTCGGCTACTACGTGTACATGTACTATGACTACCCCTCCCTTATCAGGGGCGGGCATAACTATGCGATTCTCCGTTGTGCAGACCATGAGATCGGGGCGATTTGTGGAAAGCCCGATATCGTCTGTGCACTTGACCAGGAGACGGTGAACCGGCATGGAGAGGGGGCAGTCCTGATCTATGATGCTGATGTTGCAAAGGGTGAGGGGATTGGGATTCCCGCAACCACGATCATCAGGGAGGAAGGAGGAGCGCCGATTGCCCGGAACACTGTTTTGGTCGGAGCGCTCTGCCGGGCTGCCGGGGTACCTCCCGAAATCCTTGGAGAAGCGATCACTAAGGAGTTTGGAAAACGATCAGAAGAGAATCTCAGGCTTGCCCTCAGGGGATACCATGCGGCTGAAGAGCGGATGCAGATCCCCATTCAGAAGAACGATGCTCTTCCGCTCTTAACCGGGAACGATGCGATTGCGCTCGGGCTGATCCGGGGCGGCCTCGATTCTTATGTCTCCTACCCGATGACCCCGTCATCATCGATCCTGCACACGATGGCGGATCTTGCCCAGGGAACCCCGCTTCTTGTGCTCCATCCCGAGAACGAGATCGCGGTGATCACGATGGCGCTCGGCCTCTCCTATGCGGGAAAGCGGGTTGCAGTCGGGACATCCGGCGGCGGGTTCTGCCTGATGAACGAAGGCGTCTCGCTTGCCGGGATGGCAGAACAGCCGGTGGTGATCGTGATGGCGATGCGGCCGGGCCCCTCCACCGGGATGCCGACCTACTCCTCGCAGGGGGATCTCAGCTTCGTCCTGCATGCAGGCCACGGCGAGTTCCCGAGGATCGTGATCGCTCCGGGCACCACCGAAGAGGCATATGAATGGTCTGCCCGTGCGATGCACCTCGCCTGGCAGTTCCAGGTGCCGGTCTTTGTCCTCTCTGACAAAAACCTCGGTGAGCATCCGAAGTCAACGGAGATCGATCCTGCGTTTCCTGTGCCGGTTGCGTCTGTCCGCTCTCCCCGCGGAACATATGCACGCTACTGCAATACGCCGGATGGGATCTCCCCATTCTATCCGCCTCCGCTTTCCGGCAATGTGGTGAAGGTGAACTCCTATACCCATGATGATTTGGGGATCACCACCGAAGATCCAGATCAGGCTGCTGCACATGCAGTGAAGCTGATCCGGAAAGGGGCAACGATAGAGAATGAGATGGCATACTATGGCTGTCTCAGGGTTGATGGCACAGATGATGCACCTGTTGCCCTTATCTGCTTTGGATCTACCGGAGAGGCCTGCCGGGAGATTGGGGAGCGGCTTTCGCTCAGGGTGATCCGTCCGATCGTCCTCGAACCCTTCCCGCTTGCACAGTGTGCCGATGCACTGGCGGGTGTCGAGCGGATGATCGTGGTTGAAGAGAATGCCACCGGCCAGCTTGATTCCCTGCTCAGGGGATATGGGATCGTCGCTGATAGAAGGATCTCAAATGTGAGTGGACGGCCATTCCGCCTTGATGAACTGGAACTGAAAGTGAGGGGGGTGATGCAATGAAGGGAGCAGAGTATATCAGCGGGGCACAGAACACCTGGTGCCCCGGATGCGGGAATTTTGTGATCCAGCATACGATAAAGGACGTCCTTGCCGGACTTGGGCGTCCGCCTGAAGAGGTGGTTCTCGTCTCCGGCATCGGCTGCCATGCAAAGATTGCAGACTATATGCAGACGAACAGTTTCTATTCAATCCATGGCCGGGGCATCCCGGTTGCAACCGGCATCCATCTTGGAAACCAGGAGCTGACGGTGATCTGCTCAGCCGGGGATGGCGATGCCTATGCAGAGGGGCTTGACCACCTGATCTTTGCAGCAAAGCGGAACGTGGATATCACGGTGATCATCCATGACAACCGGGTCTATGGCCTGACAACCGGCCAGTACACCCCGACATCGCCACCCGGCTTTTCCGGTAAATCGACACCTGAAGGAACACATGAGGATCCCTTCAACCCACTTGATCTGATGCATGCATCCGGTGCGACCTTCATCGCCCGCTCCTATTCGCGTGATAAAAAGGGGATGGCCGGGGTGCTGAAGCGTGCCATCCAGCATAAGGGGTTCTCGTTTGTGGAAGTACTTCAGGTCTGTGCCAGTTTCTATGATGCCCATGCCTGCTATGACGAGCATATCTACACGCCGGAGGGGCATGACCCATCGAACCGTGATTCCGCAGAACGGCTGATCCGTGAGTGGAACTATGCCGGTGAGGGGGCAATCCCGCTCGGGGTGCTCTACGAGAGGGATGCCCCCACATTCGGGGAGCGGGTTCTTGCAGGAAAGGAAGGGGAGATCGACAGGACAAGAATAATAGAAGAGGCACTCCTGAAGAGGTGAAAGGGAATATAAGGAGAGATACATCCCGGTATAGATCCCGACACCACTCACCCGGATCATGACAGATCATGAGGAGCGACTGAAGCATATGCGGTGCGGGTATCGGGGGGGCGGGGTGGCGAAGGGAGCCGGATGACAGAGGTGATATACCCTTGCTCGAGAGAGCTACCTGAAAGGCGATTCGTAGAATCGGGGTGTATCTCCTCTGGCAGTCAAGAGCAGTATTCCCGCCCCTCCCCGCACTGCATATGCGGGAAGCCAGTACAACCTCCCTGCGAAGCATCTGCGGACGGGGAGAGGGGCGGTGGGGGGGGGGGGGTGGTTTGGGTGGACGAGTCACCAAAACATCCTTCGGTATAGTAACCCTCATCCCCCCTCCTGTCCTCCATCTCATCTATTCCGGCAGAAACGGACCGGATCATAATATCCACATATATAGAAGGACATAGAAAGAAGAACATTGAATAGGTACCATTACGAGGCATCCATGGGTTTCATCGACATATTACGTCCCAATATTGAGAAACTGAGAGAACGGAAGGATATCCCCGGACTGATCAGGGCACTTGAATCACCTGATGAGGAGATACGGGATGGTGCAACCGGGGCTCTCCTTGATTGTATGCCCGATGCCCTTTCTCCGCTCGTCTCCGCCGCAGTCGGGGGGAGCGAAAAGCGGCGGGCTGCTGCGAATGCCGTTCTCGCCTCCATCGGTGAGCCTGCGGTATTGCCTCTGATTGGGTTCCTGGAGGGTGACGATCCGGAGGTTTCCGGATTCGCAGCCGTTGCCCTCGCCTCTGTCGGGGAGCCGGCCGTCTCATCTCTGGTCGGCCTGTTTGGGACAATAGATGAAGAGAAGAGTGAGCGTGTAGTGGAGACGCTGGCTGCAATCGGGCCTGCTGCCATCCCGGGACTCAAGGGTGGGCTCTTCTCGCTGCCGTACCGATCCCGCCGCTTTGTTGCCCTTACACTTGACCGGCTGAATGCCGGGACAGCCGACGAGACAGAGGATGCCGCCCGCAGGATCGCCCTTGGGCAGTGGAAAGAGCTTGGCTCCCTGAAAGAGCCTGGTCCCCTCGGCGATGCAGCAATTCTGCTCCTTATAGATCTGCTGTCTGAAGACTACTATGTACCACGGGTGAATGCGGTCAGAACCCTCGGCCAGCTTGGGGATGAGCGGGCACTCCCGCACCTCAAAGAGGCGGTATCTGATGAAAACCCCAATGTCAGGGCAGCAGCCGCCGAGGCTCTTGGCTCTTTCGAGGGTGAAGAGCATCTCCCGCTGCTCCTCTCTGCCTGCGTGGATGAGGATCATTTCGTCAGGCAGTCGGCGGCTGCGTCTCTTGACCGGATCAGTTGGCATCCATCAGATGATGACGAGCGGGTGATGTACTTCATCGCCACCCGCCAGTGGAAGAAGGCAGCCGAGATCGGTGAGGCTGCTGTCCTCCCCCTGATCAGGATGCTCAGGGATACCGACAACGGGGTAATGAAAGGATTGACTGATGCACTCCGGAGCCTTGAGCGGTATTCGGTCGGCCCGCTTGAAGAGGCATTGAATGATCCGGATATCAGGGTGAGGAATGCAGCAGGCGAGATCCTGGTCTCGCTTGGGCATACCGATCTGGTGTACCGCCCCCTGATCCCAAAGGTTGATGAAGGATTGCCGGGAGAAAAGAGGGGGCTGTAATTTTTTGATGATGAACCCGGCTCGAACAAAGCAGATCTGATACAGAGGCAGATGGTGTGAATGAAATAACACTCCTTGCAATTGCAATCGCTGTTGCGATGGATGCATCTGCTGTCTCGATTGCTGCCGGTGCCACCCTGAAGAAGAATATTCTCTATTACGGGGTGCGGGCGGCCCTCTTCTTCGGCTTCTTCCAGGGAGGGATGGCACTCGCCGGATACCTTGTCGGGGAGGTAGGCAGCGGCCTGATCGCCACGTTCGATCACTGGGTTGCCTTCATCCTGCTTGTCCTTATCGGCGGGAAGATGTGTTATGAATCATTTCAGGGAGAGGCAGATGAGAGGAAGGCAGGGATTACAAGCCTCTTTACCCTCACCGTCCTTGCGATTGCCACATCAATCGATGCACTCGCAGTCGGTGCCACGTTTGCTGTGCTGGATGTGGAGATTGTCCCAGCTGTCATTCTGATCGGCGTTGTGACCTTCGCCGGATCGATCGCCGGGATCTGGGCAGGCCGGAGATTCGGGTGCTACTTCGGGAACCGGATCGAGCTCATCGGCGGCGTGATCCTGATCATCATCGGGATCAGAATCCTCGCAGACGGGCTTTTCCTGTAAGAGGTGGCGGGGCTACCTCTTTCATTGAGAAGGGAGTGGATGTTCTGCTCTATTCTCCTATTTTCTCTGTGGATCCACTTAGATCCCGATATAGATGGAGATGCCCAGGATCCCGTGCAGAAGGGCGATGAGAATAGAGATCCTCGCCATCCAGAAATGCCAGGTGAATGGTACATTCTGAAGCCCCCCTCTCCGTTTCATAACCGCAATCGATGCGGTGATGCAGAGAGAGATGAAGAGGACGATCCCAAGGACGACGACCAGGGGGAGGCCGAGGACCGGCGTGTATGCAATTGCTGCGATAATCATCTCATTTACCTCCTGAGAATAATTGTTGTCGAGCCGCGTTCACGGTGCGGAACCGTCATCGAGTTGCTGTCAGAGAGCGCCCAGATGATCGCGATCGGATCTCCAGCCCGGATCTCATAGTCATACTCGTCACCGGTTGCAAAGAGCCGCTCAAACTCGATCGTGGTTACGCCATCCACCTGCTGCCCTCCATATCTGAGGATATCATTGGTTCCCCCGATGGCAGTATCCATCCGGATCGGGCAGCGGGGGTTCTCACTGAAGAGATCCCATACAACGGCATCCTCCCCGTCAACATGCCCGGCGAAAAAATCGACGCCCGCCATCATCCGGGGGGTTCCAAGGCCGATGCCGACCCAGCCGGCTGCTCTCCCGGCGAGTCCGATCTGGATCGTATCCCCGGTTGTTGACCAGTGCATCTCCATGCTGTCAGAGAGTGCCTGCCAGTACTCGTATTCGCCCGACCCGATGATCCCGTCAGGCACCCAGTCCGCGGTGACGGGGGATTCATCAACCGGAGCTGGTGTGGCGGGCGATCAGTTGCACAACCCGATACAAGTACAAGAGAGGCAAGTATGATCCCGGATATGAGTAGATACAAAAATCTCATAGCCAGATGCTCGTTGCAGGATATGAAAAGCTTTTCTTCATGGAGGGCAAGTCATCTCATATGGACTCTCCTGTGAAAACACTCCGGGATGCCGCCCTCCTCATCGGGGCAGTCCTTCTGCCAATGTTGACTGGTGCGATTGGAAGCTTCGCAACGGCAACGAATGTCTCGGGATGGTACCAGACAATTCAGAGGCCATGGTTTACTCCACCTGGCTGGGTCTTTGGACCGGCATGGACGACGCTGTATATCCTAATGGGTATCTCCCTCTTCCTGATCATAAAGGAAGGATGGGAACGGCGTGAGGTGAAGGTGGCAACAGGCATATTCTTTGTGCAGCTCTTCTTCAATGGAATCTGGTCGTTCCTCTTCTTCGGGATACCTTCTCCCTTCCTCGGGTTGATCTGCATCATTATCCTCTGGTGCCTGATCCTCTGGATGATCGTCTCCTTCTACCGGATATCCAGAGTGGCTGCATACCTGAATATCCCCTATATCGCCTGGGTTACCTTTGCAACTCTGCTGAATGCATCCATCTACCTGCTGAATCCCTAGATTCATCGGGGAGACTCTTTTTACTTTTTTTATGTGGCTCTTCTCCTAATTTCTGATTGCCAGATTCCCTGATTCCTAAGCTAAGGTCAGCTGGATAGTATGGTCTGCTCCTCACTACAGATCCCTTTTTCACACAAGCAACAGTGGATGAAAAACCTTGGCTGGGAGAGGAGAGGGATCAGTAGCAGGAAGTGGGCGCGAAGCGCTCAATATCCTCACGTGCGGGGCGAACAGCCCCGCCTGGTGACCGCACGGTCGCCTTCACCGGCATCCGGAGGGGGTTGGCAGTGCCCCCCCCGGAGGATGTTCGGTGACAGATCCATTCAGATCCATTCCTGGCTCCATCGACAGAACGATCGGCATTTTCAATCCCCCCCACCCCACCGCCCCGTCCCCGTCCGCAGATGCTTCGCATGAAACGTAAACCGGGCAGCCGCAGATGCATCGCAGGGAGGGGCGGGAATACTGCTCTGGACTGCCAGAGGAGATACACCCCGATTCTTCGAATCGCCTTTCAGGTTGCTCTCTCGAGCAAGGGTATATCACCTCTGTCATCCTGATCCGGGGCCACCCCGCCCCCCGACACCCGCGCCGCATATGCTTCAAACTTCCATGATCCGAATGTGGGAACAGGATCGCTCCGGGTTTTTCATAGATTTTTTGCTGGAAGGTTTTCCCGGATTTCCGGATATTTCTGAAGGAAAGCTATATCGAAGATTGGATCAGATCATCCTTTGCGAGGGGGAAGAGGGGGATATGCGGATTAAACAGGTTTCATGCAGGAATTTCAAGAGTTTCTCGGATCTCACGGTGGATCTGGATGAATATAATATCCTGATCGGGACGAATGCGGCAGGGAAGACGAATTTCATCAGGATATTCCGGTTCTTCCGCGATATCGCACGCCACGGGCTTGGAAATGCCATCTCCCTTCAGGGAGGGGCTGAATATATCAGGAACATCAGGATTTCTGCCGATGTCCCGACAGAGATTGGGATCATCTTCGAGAATGAACTCGGAGTCTTCAGTGGTGTCCGGGACACAGCAGGCGGCACCCACACCCTCTCCTTCCACCAGATCGAGTACCGCTTCTCCCTGCAGATACAGGAGGGGGGATACCAGATCCTTGAAGATCATCTCCGGATCAGCTGTTCCTGCAAACCGGAACTGGGTGAGGGCGTGATCGGGCAGGGAGAGCTTGTGATCACCCATACCGGGGACGGGGTCTTCTATGATCTCTCAACGCCTGAGGGAATCGCAATTGAGATCTCAGAGATCATCCCGCCATACCTCCAGAAGAATATTCCGCGGGCCGGAACCCTGCTCATCGAGAACCCGCTGCTTGTGCCGATGCCCGGTTTCCAGCGGTTCTTTGCCGAGATCGCAATCTATGATTTTGATCCCCGCACTCCGAGGAAGGCGATCCCCCTCTCGGGCAGGAGCGATCTCGAAGAGGATGGATCGAACCTGGCGATCGTCCTCAGGGGCATCCTCTCTGATCCCGAGAAGAAGCGGCGGTTATCGAACCTGATGACCGAATTGCTTCCGTTCGTGCAGGATATCGATGTCCGGAAGTTCATGGATTCATCCATCTACTTCACGGTGACGGAGCGGTACGGGGACGATCACCCCCTGCCGTCCTCGGTGATCTCTGATGGGACAGTGAACGTGATCAACCTCATCTGTGCCCTCTACTTTGATGAGAAACCCTTCATCGTCATCGAGGAGCCCGAGAAGAACGTGCATCCCTATCTGATCGCCCGTGTCGTCTCGATGTTTGCAGATGCTGCCCGGAACAAGCAGATCCTGATTACAACCCACAATCCGGGCGTCGTCAGGCATGCGGATATCGAGGATATCCTTCTCATTTCAAGGGATTCGTCCGGGTATTCGGTCATCACAAGACCCGCCCGCCGCGAGGAGGTCAGGACGTTCCTGAAGAATGAGGTCGGGATTGAAGAGCTGTATATCCAGAACCTGCTCGGGCTCTGATGATGATGCGATTCCCACATGATGATGGTATCGTGCATGATGCTGCACCAACCATGGCTTCCCTCTCTACCATGGCTTCCATCTGTACCCTGGCTTCCATGACTTCCACCCCTTTCGTCCTCTCCATCTGCTGTTGTATGGTTGACCTATGAACCGGCTCTTTGTCTTCTGTGAAGGCCCTGATGATATCAGGTTCTTCGAAGGGGTCCTGAAAAGGGAACTCCAGGAGGGATATGCGAGAGTTGAACTGATCGCCTATGCCGGGATGAAGCATATCCGGGTGGACGGCTTCATCCGGGGGATCAGTGCGATGGGCGACGACTACCTGATGATCGCCGATATCGACAGGGAAAGAAATGTGAGGGCAAAGAAGAACCGCCTGAAACGCTGGTACCGGGAGCTCGATGCTGACAAGGTGATCATCGTCATAAAAGAGATCGAAGGCTGGTATCTCGCCGGACTGAGCGATCATGCATCCCGATCGCTCGGCCTCCGGCCCCTCCCCGGCACCGACCGGATCACCAAGGAGCGGTTCAACCGGATGATCCCGGACCATTACGTATCGCGGATCGATCTGATGATCGAGATCATCAAGCGGTACTCGATCCAGGTGGCCCGGGAGAAGAACCGGTCTTTCCGGTTCTTTTACTGGAAGTGCCTGGAGTAGGGAGGGATGGAGAAAGCTTTAATTAAGGGGCAATTCACTTTCAGGGTGCACGGTTCATCTCTTATTACCCATACTGCATCCTTAATGGTATGAGTACAGAAACAAGCCTTACCAGTTCATCGGTTGTTAAAAGCAGTTCCCGATTATTCTCAAAAAACCACGCCTTCTCCGATAAGCCGCTCATAAAAGACCTTGATATCCTCGAGTGCGACCACATCCCCGACCAGGTGCTCTTCCGCGATCCTGAGCTTGAGGAGATGGCATTCCTGATCCGGCCGGGCCTCCGGGGGCAGCGGCCGGCGAATATCTTCTGCCGGGGGCTCCCCGGTACCGGGAAGACGACCTGCATCCAACACCTCTTCGCCCAGATCAGGGATGCCTCGCAGACCCTGATCCCGGTGTACGTGAACTGCCAGCAGAACAGGACTGCATTTGCGGTCTTCTCCACGATCTACCGGGAACTGGTCGGCCATGCACCCCCAAGCTCCGGCGTTCCCCTCAGGAAACTGGTGGATGCCGTCGCAAAGGCGCTTCAGTCCGGGAGAGAGCCCGGGGGAAAATTCGGGAGAGAGCCCAGGAGAGAATCCGGAAAACGATCAGAGAGGCAGGCACCGGCACAATCCCAGAGACAAAACCAGAAAGGATCCGGGAGACCTGTCCTTCTTGTCTGCCTTGACGATATCCACCACCTGATCCATGAGGGGACCGACACCCAGATCCTCTCCTCGCTCCTGCGGATCCACCTCGACTATCCCGGCTGCCGTGTATCGGTCATCCTTGTCGAGAGCGATCTCGCACTTGACATCTCCCGCAGGCTGGATCCATCGGTCCTCTCGAGCCTCTGCTCAGAAGAGGTCTTCTTTCCCCCCTATACTGCAAACCAGATCCGGGGCATCCTGAGGGAGAGGGCACGGCAGGCGGCCTATCCGGGGGTGATCTCGCCTGAGATCCTCGACCTGATCACCCACAGGACCAAGTCAACCGAGCCGGGCGATCTCCGGGTCGGCATCGACCTCCTGAAACGCTCCATCCTCAGGGCAGAGCGGGCGGCCCACACCACCGTCACCGAAGAGGACGTTGCCGCCGCCTACGGCGATGCCCGCCTCACCCACCTCCGGGGCCTCGTCTCGGTCCTCACCGAAAAGGAGCGGACGCTCCTCTCGGTCATTGCCGGGATGGTGGAGGAGGGTGAGATGCAAGCTATGAGGGAGCATGACGAATATGACGAATATAGTGAGTATGGCCTGCCCCTGCCCCCGACATCCGGCCGGATCTTCTCGCGGCTCCAGGAGGTGCTGGCAGCCGGGCATTACGAACGGCTGCGGCAACAGCGGGAACACCGTGAGCAGTACCAAAAACTACAGCCGCAGCGAGCCGCCGAACCGCAATCAGGAGAGCTGGCGGCATGTGCCGAGACCGAGCCGGGATACCGCACCGGCAGTTGCCCTCCCGAAGCGGATGCCCGGATGCAGGATGAACAACAGCTCACTAAGCACCACCTCACAGAGACCCAAACCCCTGAACACGAGTACCCTGAGCTCCATCATCCCGAGACCGAGACCGAGACCGAGCCCCCCGCTCACGCCATCTCCTATACCACCTTCTACGAGCTGCTCAGATCGCTTGCCACCTATGCCCTCATCAGGATCACGATCCGGCAGGCGAAGGGGCGGACGAGCGAGGTCACCCTCCGGTACCGGGCGAGCGATGTGAGGAAGATGCTGGAGAGGAAGTGAGGTTTCGATAAGGATCGGGGAAAGAAAGAAGGTGAAAGGATGAGATTGCGACAAAAGCACTCATCTTATTTCATTGCTTATTTGATTGATTATGGGAGTTATTTCTTGTAAATAGACACGAAACATCGAGATACAAAACAACTATGTAGTACAAATACTAAGAAGTGATTATTATGACTGCCGAGGCTAAAAAAAGAATTTATAACCCAGTTACCGGCAAATATTACGAAGTTCGTCAGAGATCAAGTAAATATGGACAGAAAGGTCAGATCACCGGACTTTGGAGTTCATCTAAAAAGAACAAATAGGTGGAGGTTGTATCCATCCCAAAAAACAGCTCAATAAATGTCTGGTTTATTGATACAAACGTAATTGCACATTGGATTCTTGGCAGCGGCGGAATTCTAAACGATATTTGTTCTTCTCTTGAATTGTCTAATGAATTCGTAGAGGTTTATATAAAAAGATATAAATCTGCAATAGATTTTATTGATGAGATACTTATACATAGAAATTCTGGATGCCAGGATGAATTTTATATCTCATCTCTCACATCAAATGAACTCTTTTCTGCAATTCGTGACGAAGTGCGAAGTATTATATTTTTTAAAAATGGCATTCCAATTTCAAGGTGGCGTGACTCCAGAAATAATCCGGATATTCCAGAAAGTACCTATCAGGAAGTGTATAATAAAACACTGAAATCTTTTGATTATCTGTTTGATAACCATGGGATCACCATCATTCCCGAGGTATCCCCATGGGATGACCCCCAATATTGGAGTATTGTCTCCTCTATTCTCTTTCTTGTAAAAGAGACCAAAACCCAGGATGCAACAATATTAACCACATCTATCCTGAATAGTGCAGATTATTTCATTACGCTTGATACACCCCTCATCAGGTCAGCCAAAAAGATGCTGGCAGACAATTATTCGCTGAAACTATTGAACCCAACAGAAGCTCTTCAAGAAATCAGAAAACGATGAAGTAGCATCTATTCATATAACTGTCAATGGCAGTGTAGAAATGCCTGCCTCTGGCCATCAGAGAGGGTGTTTCCCGCCAAGGATATTCATCTCCCAGAGTTCGCTCAGTGAATACTCTGAGAGCCATGACTCAAGCTCATCTGTATCAAGGCGTCTCGCTGTTGTCTCTCCATTTAACCGATCTACAACAACCACATCCTCGGGTTCAAACAGATCCAGGATCACCGCCGATTGTGTTGCTACAATAACCTGTGTCCGGTGTGATGCGCTCCCGATCAATGCTGCCAGCACCTGGAGTGCGGATAGGTGGAGGCCCAGCTCCGGCTCATCAATGAGGATCAGATCGGGCGGGTTTGGCTGGAGGAGGAGGGTTGCAAGGCAGATGAACCTGAGGAGGGCATCTGAGAGCTGATGTGCCAGAAATGGGTAATCCGAGTCCCTTTCTCTCCATTCAAGCCGTATCAACGTGGTGTTCTCTACCATCGGCCTGAGGTTAAAGTCATCGAAGCGAGGGAAGATCAGCCGCACCATATCCCGGATACGATTGTACTGCTCCTCATGGACCTTTTTTAGATAATAGAGGAAGGGAGCCAGATTTGAGCCGTCTGCCCTGAGGTACATGTTGTCGTTTATCTGTTCTATAGCCTTTATCGGGGAGTCGGCGCCCGTATCATTGAAATGATAAGCCCGCCAGCTCTTCATGCCAAAAAGCAGTTGGCGCGACACCTTCCGACCTGGTTCCAGGTTCGGCTCCTGCCCCGGTTCCAGCTCCGGCTGCGGCTGCGGTTCCGGGGGCGTGTGCGGGTACGGCTCCTTTGCATAGGTGATGAGTTTCGTCTCCCGGTGCCCGGATTCGAGAAAGTCAGTATAGGGTCTTTCAGTATAGGGTCTTTCAGCATCCGGTCGATCATCTGGTCGATCATCCGGACCATAACCCCGGAACCCGGCACGTTCCTCCCGAAAGATGATGCCGTCATCCTCTGCCATCTCCCATGAACAGGCATATCCAATCTCCCCGAATGCAAGTTCAATATCAATATGCCGGGTTTTCGTTGGGCCATAATGCAGGATTGATCGGAGGCCACCAGCCTTTCCAACAGCATACCGGAGCCTCCCCTCCGCCATCTGGTTCAGGAGCGAGAAAAGCGAGATGATATTTGATTTTCCAGCTCCATTTGCCCCTATCAGGATATTTTGGTTTTTGAGCGGAACATCAAGATCTCTGATTGACTTGTACCCTGAAATCCGTATTCTATCCAGTTTTGGCATCTCTCATCTCCTTTTGCCCTTTCCTTTCCATAACTACTTCACCACAGCTTCACCACAGCTTAACCACTACTTGATCACTACTTGATCACTACTTGATCACTACTTGATCACTACTTAACCACCATTATGCCTTCTTCCCCGTTAGCCACGCCACCATCCATTACAGAAATGGTACGGCCGTGAATTGGCACCACCTGTCAGACCCGTTCAATCCTCTCCTTCAGATCGTCCGCAAACGCCGCCATCACATCAAGCTCTTTAAAACCAGGGAAGATCACCTTCCCCGATGAGAAGAGGAGAGCGGTTCCCTTCTCACCCCGGTAGACGACGCCGGGGAACTGCTCGGGCTCATACTCGACCTGCTCCATTCCTTCTGCGATAACAAACCGGGAGAGGTTGATAGGTATTCCGAAGTCTTCCATCCCGACGATATTCTGAACTTTTGGTGCCGACAATGGATCGGATGCCGCCGCACAATCGACGATGGAAGAGATGATGGAGAGGAACTCTTCAAAAGCTCCGTCGACCTGGTCAAGGGACTTCAGGCCATAAATGATATACTTCCCACTTCGATACAGGGTGACTTTGCCGCCGGAGATGAGGATATATGCCCCATGGTACTGCTCGGGATCATACCTGTAGGAATCTGATGGGAGTTCCTCCAGCCGCTGAAATAAAATTGTCTGATGGAGGTCGCCGGAGCAGACGATATTGATGATCTTCATTTAAGTCTGGTCAGAGTGTTGTCATTAATCCCTTAGATACTGTCCTCCGACCGGCACAAACCGCTCCGGCTTCCGGACCGATTCATATGCCCGGATATCCTCAAGCTCCAGTGCCATCCAGTTCCGCTTCCGGCTCTCATTACCCTTCCTGACCCGAGTGGCCTTCCACTTCTCCTGATTCTCCAGGTATGCTACCATCTCATCCCTCGTGAGAAAGACGGCGTCGCCATAGGTGTCATAGAAGGTGAGCGGATCCTCTGCGATGAGAATCCGCCCAATCGTCGCCTCTCCCACATACCCGGTATCTTCATGCGACTGGTAGAAGACCAATTTCATCCCTCGCCGCAGCTCCTTAAAGACCGTCGCCGGTTTCACAAAGACGGTCTTCCCTCCTGAGAAGAATCGATGCATATACTGTTTCGGGACGGGGAAGGTGACGCCGGTGACTGGTGAAGGTGTTGTCATGTTTTCTTCACCCCTTGCTGAGGATCAGCTGGTAGTCCTCTTCCGGGATCTCCCGCATCGCCACCCGGATATGGCCCGTCCACATCGTCTTGTTCGTAATAAACGAGAGCTCCGGGATGAGCGGCTTGAACTCAACTGGCTCCTTGAATATCTTGATCGGCTTCAGCTTCACCCGATAGGGGAAGACCTCATCCCCCATCCGCTCCGGCGTCACAAAGAGCGGCGTTGCATCCTCATATCCTTCAGATACGACCTCGAACGCACCGGCGACGGCAGAGGGGAGGATCGTATCGCCTTTACCTTCTGTCGCCTCTTTCTTCTGCTGGGCGACATAAATGAGGATGGTGTCGCCGGGCTTCACCCGTTCGATGATCGATTTGTTCCGCTTCGGGATACCCCAGATATTCTTCTTCCGGATGATCTCCCAGTTGTCGCGGTTGGAGGATGCGAACCAGTATTTCATAAAGGGGAGTTTGAGGGAGAAGGGGATAAAGGTTGCAGGATAGTTATTGTGTTGACCAACTCAAGGTTCACTATCATTCAATCCCCAAGCACTTTGTAGAGAGCATCACGTGCATCCTTGTAATAGATCACCATCAGTCTTGAGGCAAGATCATCGGACATATCATTCAGCTGTTTCCTGCTTGATACCGGAAGGAGAATAGCCGATGCACCATTATCTGCTGCCATCTCTGCCATATCAAGTCCATTATAGACAGGCTCAATGGTTCCGCCAACACTCATCGTCCCGGCTATCACCACTCCTCCTTTGAGACTCCGTCCCAGCGCTGCTGATGAAAGGGCGAGGAGAATGGATATTCCTATTGATGAAGCACCCTTAGCAGCAGTCAGCGCCCGGACCTGGACAGAATATTCATTTCCATGGGGATCCCGATCACCAATCAGCAGTTTGTTCTGCGTGTAGAGCACCTGTTCTGCTGCACGGAGACTCTCTTTCAGACCATAAGGTGCACGGACATTGACCAGTCGGATCGAGGAGCCGGGTGTAACCGTCACTTCAATCTTATAGAGCCCACTCCCTTCATTTGCTTCACCCGGCCCTATTGCCCAGACCTGACCGGGAGGAAGTGGATCAGGTGATATCTCGCTGTCACTATGAAGTTCTGGAGTGGAGACATACTGCTCGATCCCATCCAGTCCAAGGCGATAACTGAACATCGTATTCCGGAACTCTGCTGATCCGATCCGTTTCTGCTGTTCCTTCACTCTCCGTCGGCATTCAAGTGCAATCCTGATAACCCATTCAAGATGTTCATCTTCGATTTCCATCTCAGGTGATGGGTAGAGAATCTTCAGGAGACCATTGACCGTCTTGTTTACCGCACGCCGATCACGACCACTGAGTGCATCCCCGAAGAAGACATGGTCATTAATTAGGTGAAGCCGATTTTCACTCCGAAGCTGCCGCCAGGCTTCACTCAGAAAATCACTGACTAATCCGTAATGCTCTGTCATCATGTCAGGATGGATCTTCGGATAATCCCATCCCGGAGCATAGGAATGGATGCGATCCATGAATGCGGTGTCGTCACGGATCTCCTTTGGCATAGGGCCAAAGAGATGGCCGATCCTCTGCTGATGTTCAACATCAACATCGAAGTTGCCGAGCATAACGATCCCTCCCTCTGCCCGGATACTTTCGCGGCCTCGTGAGAACTCGCCGCTCTCCATGTAGCCTTTCATAATATTGACGCCGTCTTTCTGGTCGAAGCTGATCCCTGATACTTCATCAAAACATACGACATCATACTGGCAGACAAGGCCTCTCTGCCCGTTTGCGTTATTCACAAACATCTTGGCAACCGTTGCTTTCCCTCCGGATACCAGATGTGAGTAGGGACTGATCTGCTGATAAAGGTAGCTTTTCCCGGTTCCTCTTGGGCCAAGCTCTATCATATTGTATCCTTTTTCAACAAAAGGTACCATACGGAGGAAGAGGACATCCTGTGCACGTGCGGAGAGTGAAGAGGGTTCAATTCCAACACTCCTGATAAGAAAGTCCTTCCATTCCTGTGTCGTCATCTCTTCACGGCCACGTGCCACATCCTGAAGCACACCCCGTTTTGAGAGCTGGATTGGACGGAGTCGTTCGAGGGAGAACGGGCGGTTGCTTTCCGGATCGCCATACGCAATTTCTACCTCTGCATAGAATCCACCCGTTAGCATCCGTTCATGTTCATATACAAGATCTGAATTGATATGGACATCATTTAAGAGAAGGGAAGGTATAGTTGCAAGGAAGGTATCCGAACGGACATCCAGCCGCGCTGTGATGAGATCGATCACCTTGACGATACCATGCACCTTCGCATTCGCCTTATAGAGTTCCTGTTCCCCTGCCCTGACGATCCGCTCGCTTAACTGGCGCTGTACGATTTCAAGCCCTTCTTTGATCTCCTCTTCATCGGTGGTGGCACAGTATTTCCCGATAAGAAATTCGGCGACATAGGTTGGAACTGCATAGTTGCCTTTGAACTTCTGTGCGAGATCCTTCCGGACGACATAGCCGTCAAAAGCTTTTGTGACGAGCTGATCGAGTTGATCCAATGCTGGCATATTCTCATTCACCTCCAATAATCACTTTTCTTTGGGCTAATGGATTGCCATTATCATCCAGGATTACGATGAACGCTTCTGCTCCTTCGAAACGGTCATCCGGTATGACCAGCGAGACCATCCCATCTTCAGGGATCGTCTTGGCCGCCTGTGAGATGCTGGTTGCCGGATCTCCGGGTCTCTCACGGATATCAATTTGATATCCTTCAGCACCACCCGTATCCACTGAGAGGCGCAATCCTCTCCAGACCGGGGATCCAACCTCAATCACAGACTGAGTCACTCCACCCGTCCTGACAACGATCTCCGGAACGACCACTTCTTCAGGGCTCAAGCCTCCATGATCAAACTCTTTTCCTGCTTCAAAACAACAAATTCCAGGAGCACTAGCAATTCTTACGGAACGATCCCAGAACCATGGAAGCACAGGATAGGCAACTTGTGCATCTGGTTGTAACCGTGCACATCTCCCCTTTTTGATAGCTGTATAAGATGGGAGCAGTTCGGTCTTCTGTAGGCCACCAGGGATAAGGAGCCACCCATGATCGGTAACGATCCTGATCTGTTTCCATCCTGCCTGAAGGAGAGATTGTACACGATTCCCGATGAGCAAGAGTTCGCGATCAATGATCGGGGCAAGGGCGATCGCTCTATCATGGCCGCTATGATCGATGTTGCCGATCTCGGTCCATGCCGAACCTGAAGGATCACCATACTCTCCATCCTTTAGAATCTGATATGAATGTGTCTCAAGCAGCCTTCTGAGTGCCTGAATCTCTGCTACAGCACCACTCTGCGTACGTGGGGCAAATCCCTCTCCAGATGCAAGCTCTCCAGCGATGGGCATCACAGCCGGCTTTGCGGTCTCGGTCAGGGTTGGGAGTGCAGAATACCTGTATGAAAGGGTGCAGCTCTGCCCTGCTTCTTCGAGAATTTTTTTGAGCCGGTGACCGCAGTCCATGCGGAGTCCATCAACAAAGAGGAGTACTTCTCCCACAACAGGAGGACTTGTTTGTTTCAGCTGGTCGGGAGGGGATGAAGACCATGCTCTCTGGAACTCTTCAGCCCGTGCAGAGAGCCAGTTGAGAGCTACTGCTCTTATAGCAGTTGTTACTGCCTTCGTTGTACCAGCATCAGTGGCATATTCAAGACTACGCAGGATGGCATTGTCTGCTTTATGGAGCGTCTCTGTATAGCGCCCCGCCTGCTCATCCACCGTCCCACCAAAGGTGTACTGCGTGGAGAGCCCTGCCAGTTCATTCAATGAAAGTAAAGCCATTGCAAGGGGACTCTCCCCTACTGCTGCCCAAACCCAGTCGCGCCGCTCGGCATGAGTTGCTTCAAGTCTTTGAATTGCTTCAGCAGCTTCCCTTGCAGATAGCTGCTCAAGTGCAAGGAGTTCGGCATGAAGGTTCTTCTCCTCTTCGTCGTTGATCTGGGGCCACGAATCTTTGAAAACGATAAATGGTGGTCGGGAAAGGTTTCTGAGAAGATTTGGTATATTAGAAAATCTCTCTGGTGTCTCGATAAAACGCTCCCAGATCTGCTGCCATTTCTTCTCTTGAGATGCGAGTTTCTCGGCTGCGGTTGCCACGCCATCTATCTGGGGATCAAAGCCATAATCGGTTTTACAGATCAAACGGAATGACATCCATTTATCCGGAGACATCTTTCCCCGCTCCTCCTCCGGAGTGTTCATCCAGAGAAGAATCTGTTTCTTCTCATCAGGATGGGTGAGACTGGTGAAGAAAGCGGCTTTGAGTGGCTGGTTCGCTTTGAGTGTCAGTATCGTCTCCTGGCAGAGTTTCTCAATTGAGCTTCTGAGTGAATCTTTTGTTGCCTGATCGGCCTGTATTTCAATCTCGTAGTTCAGATGAAGAAAACCTGCAATCGTCCAGTCTCTTCCGTTCCTGTGCGACCAGATCTGACCACGGTACTGGAGTTCAATCAGTGGTTTTATCTCATCCGGACAATCTCTGCTATTCCGGAATGCGTCCTTTGAGTACCCAGGAAGGTAAATGATCGGACAGGAACCTTTTGGGAAGTTGGTGTCAGGGATCGTCTCTTCAAGGAGACACCGAAGATAGATGGCAGGACCCTGCCAGGCATCCGGATCATAGGAGCCAAATGTCATGATCGGTAGCTGAAATGTCTCCTTCAGCAACGAAACGACTGGTAGCCACTCCTCTGTGGGATCTGTCCAGATGAGGGCAACGGGTGGTATAGCATCGTTGCGATTGTATTCTGTTGTCGCTTTTGTCAGTGCATTAGATACTGCCTCAAGGAATGTGTTCTTCATTGGTTACCTCCGGAGAGCTGTTCAAGCCGGGTAATCCATGAGTCAAAGTGTGGGCATTCCTCCCGCATAGTATCAAGGGCGATCCGTTGTGCAATCTGGATGCCTCTTGTTCTCTTCTTGTATGATGGATATAATTTCAGAAGCCGTTTTGAGGGGGCAGTCTCTTCACCGTCATCTATATATTCAGGACCATTTGGGAATTGCCGTATAATTGAGTCAAGCTCACGAATCCTTGATCGTTCCTGGGCAGTCATCACCTCATCTATCGTTGCAACATCAGAGAAGAGAAGCGCCTCGAATTCATGGATCTGGATATAGGGGATGAAGAACCGGTTATTGATACTCATCTTTAGTGCTGATTCTATTGCTTCAACACGCTCATGTGGGTTTGAGATGCATGCAGCATCATCCATTCCCGGAAATGTCCTGGGTAGTTTATAGAGATCAAACATGGTGGTGACATAGGCACCCTGCATCTCGAATGAACGAAGAATGATCTTCTTTACACGGTCATAGGAGAGGATGCCACCCCGATAAGTCTTTGCTTTGACTGCTGTCGGGAGAGTGAATGCAATCGCCTCTACCCTGAAATGCCTGAGATGTGGGGCGAGAATTTCATGAACAAAACCTTCCTCAGTCTGGCCTTCTGTAATGATCTTGAGCCTGATCATCTGATCACCGTGAAGGTTTCCCGCCGAGGATGTTCATCTCCCAGAGTTCACCAAGAGAGTAGTCATTCAGCCAATCCACCAGCTCCTCTTCCACAAGCCGTTTTATTGTTGTCTCTCCGTTATAGCGGTCAACAACAAGAATATCGTCCACCTCAAACTGGTTTACCAGACTGACTGATTGTGTCGAAATGATGATTTGTGATTTCGTTGATGCACTCTTAATCAGATCAGCCAGGATATTCAATGCATAGGGGTGAAGGCCGAGCTCCGGTTCATCAATGAGGATCAGATCTGGAGGATTTGGCTGGAGCAGAACCGTTGCAAGGCAGATGAACCGGAGTGTTCCATCTGAGAGATGCGAGGCAAGGAATGGGTAGTCGGAGTTTCTCTCTATCCACTCAAGTTTTATCAGATCCTTGTTCTCGGGGAGCGGCCTGAGAGCGAAGTCATTAAAGAAAGGGGCGACAAGCCGGATCATATCCCGGATGTCGTTGTAGTTCTTCTCATGGACGTTCTGTAAATAGTAGAGGAATGGAGCGAGATTTGAGGCATTGTACCGGAAATACCTATTGTCGTTTATCTGTTCGATGGCTTTCATTGGAGATTCATCGCTTGTATCATGAAAGTGATAGACCCGCCAGCTCTTCAGGCTATTGAGCACATGGCGGGTTATTTTGTGATCCGACTCTTTTGCATAGCGGATCAGTTGTGTCTCCTCATGACCGGTTTTAACAAAGTCATAATAGGGTGTTTCATCCGGACCGTGGCCATAGAACTCTGCTAATTCTTCTCGAAAGATGACGCCTTCACCCTTTGCCTTCTCCCAGGTGCAGGAATACCCATTTTTCTCGAAGATCAGTTCGATCTCAATTTTTCTTGTCTTCTTTGGTCCGTAGTGTAGAAGTGACCGGATACCTCCTCCTTTTCCAACTGCATACTGGAGCCTCCCCTCGACCATCTCGTTCAGGAGCCGGAAGAGCGTGATGAAGTTTGTTTTTCCCGCACCATTTGCTCCAATCAGGATATTGAGGTTGTTTAAGGTGATATCAAGATCTTTGATTGATTTATAACCTGAAATACGAATTTTATCCAGTTTGTTCATATCTCTTCTCCTTTTGCTCTTTCCCGTGCCTGCTTCTTCTCTGCAATGGTGAAATGCCGGTCGTTATGCCGTTCCACCGTCCCGGATGCATTCGGCACCGGATCCTTGCCCCGGTCTTTTCTCCAGTGGATCTTCGGGGTGGATCGGAGTACCCCTGCCTCAACAAATGGCCGGATATTCAACCGGATGCCATCATTGAGATCCGGGTCCCAGCCGATCGGCTGTTCATGCAGGGGTTTCCACCTGATAAAAATATCATAGGGTTTTTCACCCTCAAGTATCTTTTCGAACCGTGTTTTCAGGTCGAGGGCGGCAACCAGCCGCTCTTCTGCACCGGGGATTTCGGCGGCGACTTCGGATCGTTGCTGAGTGATCCAGCCGCCGAGGTAGGTGTAGATGAGCCGCTCAAGATTACGGCGATCCAGTTTATGATAGTTGAGGATGACTGAGAAACCGTCCGGCCTCCCGTCCCAGATCTGCCAGATGAAGGGCCGGTGGTGGAAGAGCTGAGAGTGCGAGGCGAAGAAGTCATTCCTGAGGAAACTCTCAAGATCGCCTCTCAGCCGCCCGTCATTCTTTGTATAGCCGGCTGCCCTGAGGAGTTCGTTCTCCTTCTCAGGCGACCACGCAGCCCCGTATGCGGCGGCGAGGAGCGACCGCAGCCGATCCACCAGCCGTCCTTCGCCTCGGAGCGAGGGGATACCGGCGATGCCATCATCATCGGCGAACGGGAGCAGGGCATCGCACCGCTGCACCCATTCCCTTGCCTCTGCGGCAAGCTCCATTTCGGGATCTGTCTCGGCAGGCCAGCGGTATCCGAGGAGGCGGGCCATGGCGACATGGAGGACGGTGCCATCGGCTCGGAGCGGCCCGTGGGCGAGCCGTTTCGCCTCCTCATCCCAGATGACCGAGCCGCAGGGGTGGCCATGGAAGAGCCACTGGGTGGGATCATCAGAATAGGGGTCGGGGAGGCCATGGGGGTACTGCTCCTCGGCGACTTTCGTCCAATGGTCGAGATCGAAGGGGACTTTGACGAGCGTGGCATTGGTAACACTAAGCTTTTGGTCAATTTTACGTACAGCTATGTTATACTCAGGAGATGAGCAGAAACACCAGATGGCGGGGAGTTGGGCGGGGTTGTGAGGAATGATCGTTGCTGAATTGTTGTCGAATAATTCTCCATTATAGAGAGTAATTGGTAATTCACTCATTGGACCTATCAAAATTCCTTTGTTATTGAATGCCTTCCAACCACGTACATAAGACTCCCCAGTCTTTTGCCTTCTTGCTAATAGACCTCCAAAATTCTCCCAAAAAATTCTAAATTTCTTTCCAGTATATGGCAGTAATGTGTCGGGTGTTGTTGCTTCAAACTCCCAATCATTATTATCTAATAGCTCAAAGAAAAATCTTCCAAACTGTGGGAAATCTCCTGTTTGAATTCCAACAATCCCATCAGCAATATCATTAAGAAAAATATCCGCAGTAAGATCCTCAAATGATATCCTTAGATCTGGATTCTCCAACTGCTTTCCTTGCCCCACACACTGCATTTCTGCACCAAGCAAACCCTCTGCCTTCGCTGAAGCATCACGCTCTGCCGATACATCGAGCCCGTAGAGCAGATGCCCCTCTGATGCCTGTAAGTGAGTAATACTAAGCAGAATAACTTTCACTACTTCCCCAGAGATGGTTTCAAATGCTCCTGGACCAAGCCTCGCCAGCAGATCCCAACTCTCCTGCTTCAGCAATTCTTCCCGGAGCTTCGTAGATGAAATTTGAAAAAGCCAGTTCTGCGGCAGAACAGTACTAACAGAACCCCCTTTCCGGCATAATCGGAGTATTCGATCGAGAAAGACTGTGGCGATATCCGCCTTGGCATATAGGTGATGCTCTTCACAGAAAGACCTCAGGAGATTACCTTGCTTCCCCCGTGAGAGATACGGCACGTTCGTCACGACACAATCATACTTCCGCGATAGGAGATCCACCGCCTTCATCACTCCGTGTGCCGTCTCCCCAAAGATCGCCGCTACCGGATCACCTGCATCCTTCTCCTGCCGGATTGCCCGGTCAAGTGCTTTCTTCAAAGTAGCGGCGTCTGCAAGCGTCCCCCCGGATTCGACCTGAATCAGGCTCCCGAGGGTGTCAGCATTCTTAAAGAGCTCATAGTACTTCGCCAGCTCCCCTTCCAGCAGCCCGTCGCCCCCTGCCAGGCTCAGCCACTCCTCCTTCTCCGCCTTGATCGGAATACCGGTGCAGGCGAGGTTTGGGACCGGCAGGTAGGATGCCGTCGGTGAGAACCCCGCCTTCCATGCTTCAAGGGCGAGGGCGAAGGTGGCGATCTGGATACACCGGGGATCGAGTTCGAGGCCGTGGAGGTTCTTCCCGATGATCCCACTGATAGCAGACTCATCATCCTCGCCCAGTTCCTGCCGCATCGCAAGGAGCATATGGAATGCCCGGACGAGGAAATGCCCGGATCCACAGCAGGGATCGAGGATTTTCAGGTCATCAATATCTGTTGGCCAAGTGGAGAAGTCATGCTGCACCTGATCCTTGTAATAGATCCAATCAGATCGGAGCGGGCTCTCGGGATGGCGGTCAAGCCACCAGGCGCCAAGGCTGTTCTCAAGCAGGAACTGTACCATGTACGGCTCGGTGAAGAGCTGGGTGACCGCACAGAGATCATACCCTTCGATCTTCCGTTCAGAGGCATTCACCTCCTTCTTCTTCTCGGTCTGCCAGAACTGGTAGGTCCAGCCGAGTGCATCTTCGGCAAGGAAGGTGGTATCAGCGATCCCGGCAAGGATCGCCTGGAGTGCAGCGGTATCTTCGGGTGCGTACCGAATCGCAAGGAGCGGATCATCCTGCCTGAAGATGCCGGGGAGCATCCATTCGGCATACTCAGCCGCCAGCTCAAAGAGATCCCGGTTCTCCTCACGGGCGATCTCCCCGCACTCAGCGAGGTTGACAGGAATCTTATACTTTGGATGGAAGAGAAGCTCGTTTTCTGCCAGGAACCGGGCAAAGAGCATCCGGTGCCACTGCTCATATGCAACCGTCCGGACCAGCGCCTCAAATCCCTCGGGATTGATCCCCCCAAGACGTCTCAACTCTGTCCGGAGCCGTCGCCGGATCTCTGCCTGCCCTTCTGTCAGATGGGCCGGCTTCTTCTCCTCACAGACGCCGAGGACATGGAGGGCGTTTCGTGCCCCAGCTTCTGCCACCCTGCGGGCAGCCTGAACGGCGGTATCGAGGGCACCCCGTTCTTCACGGGAGAGGACGGTCATTTTAGCATCACCGGATTGCCCTTCTCAAGCTCTTCAAGGACACGTACCCTTGCCTCTGCAAAGAACTCATCAAGGTCATCAATTGTCTTCACTGTCACTGGAGTTTCAAGAGATACCATCACCGTCTTCGGCTCAAGTATCTTTGCTGCTTTCTCGCGGATGCTGGTGAGAGCATTCTCGATCAGCCGGACTGTGCCGTCAAAGGATGTGAGTGGCCTTTTCTTCAGCTCCTCGATGATATCGGCATCTGTTCCGGTCTTTAATGGTGGAAGAACATGGAGAGCATGAGTGCGGATCAACTCTTCCTGATCTTCTTCAGAGAGCCGCTGCCAGAGTGAATCGTCTTCGAGTGTCGCAAGTACATCAGATCGGGCCGTCTCAATCCGTCTGCGTCCTTCACTGATTACTTCCCGAAGCCCGTTCCGGAGATCAGCAAGCAGCGGTTCCACGGGATCAGGATCAGAAAGCAGGCTCCGATGTTCATGAATCGATTCAGCTTCGGATCGGATCTCATCAAGCTCAGGTAGCCCCTCAGAATGATCGATTAAACTCCAGAGCGATATCCACTGTGGAAGCTTCCCCTGGATTTTTTCTCCTATCTTTTGCCAGCGCTCGATATCAGAAGTGATCTCCTCACGCCTGACAACAAGCTCCTGGACAAGCTGATTGCCTGAATACCCCTTTAGTTCAGAGATGTACCCCGGACGCACAATATTTGGAAGTGGCTCCTCACCGCCAGATGACTGGATGAGATCTTCCATCTTTTGAAGGAACAGAATCGCCTGTTCAGTCTCCCGTCCAGCTTCGGGGGTGGACAGGAGGGTTGTGTAGAGTGATCGTGCTGCCAGCCGCTCATTCTGCGTCAGAACAATATTCTCAGCTGCAAATGTCGCTTTCCCAATCTGCTGAGGACCTAAATCCGTCGCTGACATAGGCCTTCCATTTATACTTGCTTTCAGATGATCTGTCGCAACCAGTACCATTAAGGAACCATCAATTGCCTCCTTCGGCCATCCAAATGGCGGCTGATCAAGAGAACGTCGTACATCACTTCCGCTCTTTGGATTCGTCAACCTTTTGAGGATCTCTTTACAGACAGGATGGTCTTCTGCACCTCTCTCCCATCCCACTTTTGTCAAAGGGTTTGGATCTCCGCTCCTCACCCGGGTAATGACCTGATCCCAGCCCCTGGTATCAGCATCCTTGAATCGTGGGTACATACGGACAACAGCGCTTTCAGTTGCCTTTTGAATGGCACCGTCGAGTGTGTCATTCTCAACCTTTACTCCCCCACTGAGATAGACCGATGCCTGGGAAAAGATCTCCCTGACAATCCCCCCTATCCTCTGGTTGTGTGCAGCTCTCTTTGCGTCAATATTGGATCGTGCCTGATCTCCTTCGGCTGTTGTTGGAGCAGGACGATCTTCAATCACCTTTTCTGCGGCGAGAAGCCCTGCAATCTCATCTTTGAAAGCATCATGTTCAATACGTGGGAGGAAAACAAAGACAAGCGGGCTCTCACTCCCTTCAGCAGCTGCATCATGGATAATTGATTTCTTATCTGTCTCCCATCCATGCCTGATCCAGATTGGAACTTTCGTTCCGATCTCCGGTCTCTGCGATGTGAAGAAGACGAGCTCTGCATCACGAGGAGTTCTGGAATCACCCTGCAGAATGGAGATCCGCCCCAGATGGTGGTGGAGTTGTTTCTGGAGAAGGTCATTTCTCTTGAAGATCAACATAGAGTCATCGGCTTTGTAATCGGTCTTCCGCTTCTGATAATCTCCCTCCCAGATACTCCCCTCTTCGGTCTGGATACGGTACTCATCACCAACCTTTGCAATAACGCCACGGTCATGCAGATCTGCAAGGAGAGCTGGCATCTCACGCCTGAGATTCTCTGAGCCAGCTACGAGATCGGTGATGAGGAGATCCGCAAGTATTTCTGGTGTTGCCCGAAGGCCAAATGAGGCATCAACTTTCTGAATAAGGAAGAGAAGAGAAGCTATACGTGATCGCAATGCCCCATGTTCGGTTCCATCATCTTCTCGTATGATTGCGTCAGCTATCTGCTGCGGGAGGATATTATTATTTTTGAGCTGTGTCATCTGCTGTGAGAAGATGAAATCTGCGGGAATGACAGTTCCAAGCGGTTTATCAGCATACTTCCGTGCGCCATCAAAGGTGATCCGGAGCTGGTTTCGGAGCTGGGTGCTCATCCCTCCTGTATCGACTGCATGGAGCACTTTTTCCCAGAAGCGTTTTCTGGTTGGAAGGAGCGGGTAATCAAGAGCGAGAACTCCATCATCACTACTGCGATGGGCTAGTTTTGACCCATCCAGATGGCGTGCGATCTCCCCGGTGACGGAGTCGAGTGTCTTGTTGAGTGGTTCTTTCATGGACTCCTTTTTTCTGAGGATGGTCTGGCGGAGAACTACATCCACATCCTTGGAATCAAGAGTAACACGTATTGAGAATCTTCCTTGAAGCCTCTGGAGAAGTGTGTTTGCCTGAAGTGCTTCCTGACCTGTTGCTACAATCAAAAGGCGTGATTTAAACCTGCTACAGATATCTTCAATGACACCCTGGAATGCAAGGAGCTGTTCTGCACCCTCTCCGATCGTCAGGTACTGTTGTACTTCATCGAGGACAAGAAGTACAAGAGGCGATCTACCTTTCTCGGTACTCTTCATTGCAAAAACATCATTGAGCATCGACTCCATCATGTCGTTTGTCATGACCACATCAGTACCAAACTGACGCCGGAGATCATCTCTTGCCTCCTCAGGAGTCCGCTTTGAGAAGTCCGGATGGAATTCAATGAGGGCTTCAGCAAAGGCATTTGATACAAAAGGTCGCCCCATATCCTTTGGTCTCCCACTATCAATGAGCTTCTGCCGCATTTTGTCAAGGATACCGTATTCAGCAAGCCAGAGATGAATACGTGCGACATCAATATTTTCTGGAAGATCAGCTGCCCGAAGAACGATCTGAAGGATTGCAGTCCTTGGATCGTCACCAACCCCTGCACTGAGCGTCCCCGCCGCAGACCAGATTCCGCCATTCCTTCTTCCTTCGGTATTCAGTTGTTTAAGGAGATCTTTAATCTCTTGTGGTAATTTTGCGAGATCTCGTGCTGTGACACCATCAGGGAATGCCAGATCACTCCAGAGAAATTCAACGACGCGAACAAGATGGGATTTTCCAGAACCAAAGAATCCACTTACCCATACCGCAGGCTGAACAGGCTTGTCGAGGTTGTCAAGGAAGCCTTCAAGAATATTTTTAAGGCCATTGTAATAGGATCCCTCACAGACAAAACTCTCGAGTTCATATCTTGCGACAGCAAGCTGGTTCTCATCAGTGATTCGTCCAACTTTGGTTACACCATCGTTAGGTATTGTGTACCCGGTTGGATCTCGATAAAAGACTTCGTTATTATTGATATCCCGGTTTTCTAACATAGCTTATTCCTCAATCTCAATGGGTGTCGCAAGATAATTCCACCCATCTCGTGCTTTCAGAAGGCGATAGTTTCTTCCATCCCGATCACCTGGGAAGAAAAAGAGTAGCCGACCATTGACTCTTGTCTGCCTGATGAGTTTATCAATGATGCTACTTGCACGAACAATTCCAAAAAGTGTGCCAATACCGGTGATTGCAAAAACTGTGTTAGGATCAGCCTCTTCCAGCTTCTTACTAAGAGTATCTACCATATGTGAGCAGAAGTCAGGAAGATCATACTCAAGATCGGAAGGATTTTTAAAATATTCTTCATGGTAATCATTCTCTATCAGCCAGGACTCAAAATCTCCGCTTATATCATAATGAACCCATGAATGGCTGGCAGTAATGGTTTTGATCTTAAATTCATCAAGCCGTGCCTGTATCCGGCGTTCATATGCAGGTTCATAGACACAGAACCATACTTTCTCCTGATCTGAAAGCATCTCCTCCCAAGGGAGTGAGATCTGCCTTCCATATGCTTCAATAAGACCTTCGACTTTCCCCATTGTTATTCATCTCCTTCCATGATCCAACGTGAGTGTTAGTTCAATTATTCCCCCGGCACTTCTATAGATGAGCCATCCTTTCTTCATGGCTGCATGGAGATATGCCTGGATCTCGGTATCGGTTGCATCCAGTGCACGCACAAAGACTGTATCAAAGAGAGAGGCCCCCTGCAATCCGGTTAGCTGGCCAAGATAGAGGGCAAAGGTAAGAGATGCAGGACCTGCTACAGCTTTTCTCCGGATTTTCTTTATCTTCCCACTCAGATGGCCGGATTGTGCCCAGGTTGAGAGGAGATTACGGGAGGTTGAATCAATCAATGTTGGTGAATAACGCTTCCCATACTCCTGCTCAATGTGTTCGATCATATCTTCCTTTGTAATCTGCATATCACACTCAAGAGGGAGAATTTTTTGCGCGGAATATCGTAGGATGTGATCTTGAGCAATAGCTGCTTCCAGAGCAATGAGGGGCCTCTCATCTGGCGCTATACTCCAGAAGAAACGAAGGGTGGAAAAGATATTATTTTGAATATCAAGACTGTAAAGGAGTGCTAAATGGTAGAAGCTCTTTTGCCTGCTTGATATGCTGCCTTTTTGAAGGATATTCTCCTCATAAACCAACCGCTTGATTTCATCGATTGGGCAATTATTGGGTGTAGTATCAAGAATGTGCGATAACTCACTGAACATCAGAGTCCGGCCGGTATGGGCACTTGCAGTGCTGGCTGGACCAGTATCGTCTGATTTCTTCTTTGCTTTAGGCGTTTTTCCTGGCACAAAAGGAAGTATGTTCCTTCCACATTTATAAAGGGTTAGATTTGAGTTTGAGGGGAATATTCAAATTTATAACCAGATACAATTTCGATAGGCTAGGTTGATGTTATCGAGCCCTCCATCCCAACACCCTTATTATCCCACCCATTCAATTTAGTCATTACATGACTCTCTGGTTGGTTCGGGCAGGCAGGTATGGTGAGAGGGAACAACTGATACATGAAGAGGATATAACGGTATTAAAACCAGATATGAAACTGTTATTATTACTTAAATCATGAGCCTCAGGTATCGACAGAAAAAGATGATATTTTGCCGCAGAATTAGTTAAAAATCACATCAGATAAAAATGCTTGACTATATCAATTTAATTATACATGCGATCATAAGTGGAAACTACTTATGGATAATAGTAATCTACTTCTGCATAATAGTGTTCATAGTAAAAACACAGTGGAAAATACTATATCTACCAAGATATCGGTTGAAGTTCATCATTTTTTCCACATTATCTATTACAGCGCTAACATTATGGGCTACAGGCCTTCTGAAATGGCCAGGCTCAGGGATCATATTAATAATGCTTATTGGCCTTGTTGCAATTTTTATCTATTCATCTAGTGGAAGCCTCTTATGGCCATGCTCATCGATTCTTCGTGATGTTTCAAATCACATTAAGGCAAACGAACCTGAAAGGGCAGATGAAATTCTCCGCCGTTACAAGCGTTTTTTTTTGGATCCAACAGAAAAATATTCATATTATTGTAAGCAAGCGGTTATTGCAAGTATAAAATCAAATTGTCCTCAATCAATCAAACAGCTTGATAGAATAGACGTTGATACGCTTAATTTGGATGAGATAACTCAGCTTGGACTGTTACGAGCACATTATTTTACACAGTCGGGAGATCACAAAAAAGCATTGCAGATCATTGAGCGTCTATCCAATCCATCAGAAAAACACTTAATTCAAATATCTCTTATTAGAGCAGTTGCTGCTGAATGTGAAGGGAATCTCACAAAATCCTCAGACATTCTCCTTAATGCAATTACATATAGTTCAGATAAACCCAAAGATGCTTATTATAAACAAGTACTGAACAATATCGGTAGAATTCGAAGAATGGAAATGAATTATACGGAATCGCTGAATTATTATCGTAAGGCATTAGAATTAGCAAAGGTGTTCAAGGAGAAATCTTCGATGCATATTGCTTATCAAAATCTCATCCACTCACTTGTTTTACTGGATAAGCAAACTGAAGTTAGAGATTTAATTCCAGAGTATCAGTCCATGGTCGATTTAGGCAATCCTAACGATTTGATTGAATATTATAACTTTCTCGCAGAATATTACAGACAAATCAACAATAAAAACAAACTCTCTGAAACAATTGATGAAGGAAGGGAGAGGATATATCCGCTTATATCACGTAAAGAACAGATTATTTTTGATATATCACAACTGAGGATGAGGTGGAACGCAGGAGTCTTATCTCCCGGTTTTCTTTACCAGATAGAAAACCAATACCATGAATACGCTGATTTGTCAGCAGTTGAAAAAATATGTTGTTATATGGAGATACACCATGTTTTACAGCGGTTGAAAGAACAAGGATCATATACATTTTCTCAAGAGGATCTATTTGATCAAAACCGCGAGACTATCCACCATCTTCTACCCGAGCTGGAGAACCACCTCAATAGAATTCCTGAATATTGCGTATTTGAGAAATGTCGGATAATGTGGGACATTGTAAGAGCTAAAAGGTGCAGTGTTGATAACTATAATAGTGGGGAAGTCCTTCGGATGCTTGAAGAGATCAAGAAAACTCACTTAAAACATGGTAATTTCATTGAAGCTTTCAATATAGGATTGGATATATGTGATGAGGCACTATCACAAAAAAATTATATAAAATTGTGGGAATTCCTTCAATCGGCAATGGATGAACTTCAACAAATACATGGTCATCCAGCAGAAATACCTGCATTCATACGAATTGCGTGTTATGCATACAATGCAGGAGAACACGAGCTGGCGAAAGATTATCTTACCCAATTTGAGCAAACAGGTGTTCAGAGTTCTCATTATGCAGATTGGATACAGCATTATTACAATGGACTTAAGCAAGAACTCAATAGTTCCATATGATCTGCTGTTTATGCGGTGTCAATGTCGATTTATTTCACCCCCAACCCTCACCTCCCCAACCCCATCACCGCCGCCCCCGGCACAGCCTCCTTCAGATCCCGCACCGTCTCCGGGTGGCAGGTGAAGTAGAGCACCTGGCAGGTCTCGGCAAGGTCTGCAATCGCATCACAGGCATGCTTCCTCCGGGCGGGGGTCAAACCGGATCCTATTTCTCAGGTTTAATGACCCACGTTGGCGACATCAAGCTCTTCATCCCAACACCCTTATTATCCCACCCATTCAATTCAGTGATTAAATGACTCTCTGGTAGATTCGAGCAGGTGGGTATGATGAGAGGGAACAATTGGCACAATGAAAATGATATTGCCGTGATAGGATGGGATGATGAAAATGAAATATCATACATATCATACTTGAGGAGAGAGTACAGACCATGGAACTAAAACCCCACGAAATCCTATCACATTCTCTAAAAAAATACCTACAATTTATTGAGAGCACAGAATTCAAACCGAAGATCCTACGCTGCCTGTTTGTTAATGCATATAATCATTTCTTAGCAGGTGTCATGCTTGCTGAAAAAGGGCTCATTACACAATCAAATAACTGCTTAAGGATGGGACTTGAGAGTGAATGGCTCGGTTTAATCCTCGTGAAAAACCATTCAATCGCACTAGAATGGGCGTTTGGCACTGGAGAAAAAGGGGCGAATAAACGCCTGAAAAAATTGGAAAGTCCATTTGAAATCAGAAAGATCCTAGATGAAACACCAAGGATTACTGTCAAGGACAGGGGTGAGATCTATTCTGCCCTATCTGATAAAAGCCATACAAAGTTATCAAGTGTGGCAAGGTTATGGATCCAACCAGATAAGAATCCAGCACTAGGCGTTGTGGACTGTATTCCTTCTGGAGGGATCCAAGGAGCGAATAATATTTCACGTATTCTCAGAGGTGTTAATGTTGTGCTCTCATTTGCTCTTGCGGAAATCGAAGACGCTCAAGATATACAACTTCTTGAGGATGGTTGGAAATGGAATAGAGCAACACTAAGTTACATCTCAGAGGGAGGATCACGTGATAAGGATGGAACTTATGAGCCACATATTACTTCAAAAGGGAGGCCAGGTTCAGATCCAATTCAAGCTGCGGCCTTATTGAATGCAATAATGTATAAGGAGTTCTGACAATGTGAGTAATATTGCAGTATTGTTCTAAACTTAAACTTTCAATTGGAGAGATTCCATCCCCCATCACCTTTATCCCCCTTCCCCCCAACCTCCCTTCTAACCACAATGGACCTCTCCGCATACCAGAAGATAAACAACATCATCGAACGCGACAGTGCAGATGCCACCTACAAATATGCCCTGCTCCGTGGTGTCATCGAAGTCTGCCAGCAGTACGGCCATCTCCGTCAGGATGATACCGGGAATGATCGGGTCTGGTTCCCTCTCGGCCTTCTTGTTGAGAAGTGGATACTCTATTACTATCCGATCTTCGCTGCCCCGGCCTTCATCCCGCAGAAGAACGGGGAGAAGCCGGATACCGAGCCGGGGAATAAAGTGGCGTTTCGAAAATACTTCACCCCGATTATCGATTATTATCGGGATCGGGGCGGGTTCTCGGTCTTCTATAATGACTATTCACGTGGTTTGATCCCAGGAGAAATACAACCGGCATTCAGAACGCTTGTGAGGGAGATTCGAAACACTATTACTATTATGCCGATGAAACATCTCGGCTTCTCACAGTCAAAGGAGCATTACTCGATTTTTCAGTATACAAAACCCCTGCCCCGGCTGCCATCACACCGAGAAATCGACCGGGGCTATCTCATCGAACATGGAGGATCATTCTCGATATCCAGGGATCTCGCGACAATCTTTGAATATTTCGGGAGCTTCATATCCGGTGAAGAGTGCATCCTGAAGAAATGGGCAGCATTTACCGCTTCAGCAGATAAGACAAAGACAATCACCGAAGAGGCGATGCTCTCCCTCCTCGGAACGACACCGACGACCGAGCGGGCACTTGCCGATGCACGGGCGATCTACAGCTCGGTCATCGACCGGAAAGGATCGATCAGCTGTGCCTGGTCGGGAAAGGCCATCTCCTCATCTGGTGCAATGCATGTCGATCATCTCCTGCCTTTCTCCATCTGGAAGAATAATGATCTCTGGAACCTGCTTCCAGCAACAGGGTCAGTCAATAATAAGAAGAGTAACCGGATACCTGATCCAGAATTCCTCAGATCACGAAAAGAACCCATCATCGGGTACTGGGATCTTCTTCATGATCACTGGCCTCACCGTTTCGAGCGTGAGATCGAAGTTTCTCTCCTCGGGATGGACGCTCCGGGAAGCGACTGGCAGGATCACGCCTTCACCCAGCTCACCGAAAAAACCACCTACCTCATCACCATAAGAGGATATGAACCATGGTCGATCTGAACAATACCCAAAAAGTCCAGGACGAAGACACCACCTGCCCCTTCTGCACCCCCGCCCCCTCCTCCCTCATCCTCGCAAACGATCTCGCCTACGCCCGCTATGACCTCTATCCGGTGAGCCCCGGCCACCTGCTCGCAATCCCCTTCCGGCACGTGGCCTCGTTTTTCGAGGCAACCGAAGCTGAGCAGGCCGCCCTGTTGTCTCTCGTCCATGATGCCCGTCGGCTGCTCGATGAGCGGTATGCCCCCGACGGCTATAATATCGGGGTGAACATCGGGGCGGCGGCCGGGCAGAGCGTGATGCACCTGCATGTCCATGTGATCCCACGGTATGAAGGGGATATGGAGGAGCCAAAGGGCGGGGTGAGAGGAGTTATTCCGGGGAAGAGGGGGTATTAGAGAAAAGTGGATCACTTTTTGAGGGTCGGAAAAATCCTTCATAAACCCTATGAAGACACTGGATTCAAGGAGGTTTGAAGGATTTCGACGGTTGGAATGCGTTTATAGTATATTTAATTATTAATCATCATCCATCTTCTTCTCAGATTCTATCACATAATTGTAGAGACTTTCTCGAATCCAAAAGTGACCCTCATTCCTTAACCGAGCCATCTCATCTTCTAGTGAGGAGATATGACCATCTCTTTTTGCCCGTAGCAACAATCCAATCACTCCAGTGACGTTCAGATTATATGATCCTGCTATACGTCGTGCTTCACTCTCGTCAAGAAGAAGTATATCATGCTCAATTTCTAGGGCCAAAACGATGCTTTCCGCTTCACCTCGATGAAGATCATTCTCAAGAAGATGGAGAAGATCTGTATTTTTAGGTTGAATCACCGATAAACAACCCTCTTTACGCAAGAGGAGGATTTCTGCAACACCCGGTCGATCATCTCCATCTTCTACAACCTCATGCCAGACGGCAGGAGGAATAATAACTGAAGAAAACCTTCGAAGAAGATCTATCCGCCCAATCAATGAAAGATGGATAAGAGGTGATGAATTACTAATCGCTCGAACCATAGGCGATATCCATCTGGAGATCTTCGTCCGTATAATGACGCGGAACCTTCCGTACTCCGAGAAGCTCCTCCCATTGCCAGCGCTTCAGACCGGCAAGTGCGGCAGCCTTTCCTGAAGAGAGCACACCTCTCATATAGAGAGCAATAGCAAGTTCCTGATGGAGGGCAGACTCTACGCTATCTGGGGGAAGGCGAAGTGCAGATACAATCTCCTGTGGGATAGTGATCGTTATATCGGACATACCTCTTACTCGTTGATAAGAATTGGATAGAAACCGTATAATACTAACTGATCCCACGTTCTGCAAGTAAATGGATACAATACATTAAGGGATCTCGCCTACGCCCGGTATGACCTCTATCCGGTGAGCCCCGGCCACCTTCTCCTCATCCCTTTCCGGCACGTGGCCTCGTTCTTTGAGGCGACCGAGGCTGAGCAGGCCGCCCTCCTGGCTCTCGTGCATGATGCCCGTCGGCTGCTTAACGAGCGGTATGCCCCCGACGGCTATAATATCGGGGTGAACATCGGGGCGGCGGCCGGGCAGAGCGTGATGCACCTGCATGTCCATGTGATTCCGAGGTATGTAGGGGATATGGATGATCCGAAAGGCGGGGTCCGGGGAGTGATCCCAGGGAAGAGGGGGTATTAAAGAAAAGGGGAGAGAGGAAGGGAGGGAGATGCGGTTGAATTCGACATCCATAGTCATTTGATAATGTTCACTGATTCATACCATGACCAGAAACAGATTCTGAGAGAAGAACGACATTTACATCCGGCAAATTTCGTAATCTTCTATCATTTGTGAGAAATGAATTGCATTGATGTATTCTGGCTGTTGCTAGGTGTATGGCATCAGGAAGATGTAGGGTCTCTATTCTGGAACGGAGCCTTGCTGCCTCAATAAGTATAGAGCGATCAATAGGGATGATAGAAAGTGTAGATGAAGGTGATAGTGTCTCCAGATAGAGTTTTTCAAGTGATGAATTTCCGTCCATCATAGGTTTGATGAGAGCTTCTGCGAGTGTTAGTTCACTGGTTGCTGCTGTGAGATCTCCCTCATCAATGGCAGAGAAGAGATCAGTTAGCAAAGAAACATACTCTGGATATCCTTCAAGTGCATAAATAACGATGTTGGTATCGAGATATATCAGATCTCCTTCAATCTCATCGATTATTCCCATGATTCACGCTCTTTTCTTATAAAGGCGTCAACCTCCTCTGCACTTCCAAAACACCCTTGTCCTTTACCAATAATGCTTGTGAGTGATCGTTTCTTTTTCTTTTCTGATGGCTCAAGCACTATTACTTCGGCTATAGTTCCGGGTTTAAATTCAGGAACATAAATCTGAATGAGTCCATCAGATTGGATTTTCACCTGTTTTCGTATGGCCTGTATCATGAGCACATCCCCGTTGTGAATATCTCTCTTTACATATTATAAGATACCTCCCTGCTATTGCTTTCGCTCCTGTAATTTTGATCCACCTGGTACATCGAAATGTAATCCACCCCCTCTCTCCATCGCAAGCGATGCCTGTCGACGGCCGGGCAGAGCGTTATGCACCTGCATCTGCATGTTATTCCGAGGTATGTAGGGGATATGGATGATCCGAAGGGCGGTGTGAGAGGGGTGATCCCGGGGAAGAGGAGGTATTGAGGGGAGAGGAGAGAGGGAGGTTCAGATTGAAACTCTCATGATTTCATGACAATAAAGATTATCATTCCACCTGACAATAATAGGATCGAGTCGATACAATGAGCTTCTATAATGAAGTGATGAGGCAGAAGGAGGCGATCCAGCGACTGGCAGCAGCACGTGGAGCGGTGAATATCCGGCTCTTCGGCTCGGTAATCCGGGGAGAAGAGAACCCGGAAAGTGATCTTGATATCCTCGTCGATTTTGAACCAGGAACAAGCCTCCTTGATCATATTGCACTCATCCATGATCTTGAAGACCTCCTTGGACGAAAAGTAGATGTTCTGAGCGAGAAGGGACTCCACTGGGCTGTCCGTGACCGGATTCTTCAGGAAGCGGTTCCGTTATGAACGATGATCCGGGTATAATATCAATGGAAACGAACAGAGAGATGCTGGGAAACCAGCGAAAGAACGATCCCATCATCCGTCAGCTTGAAGCAAATCTTCCCCATCTCAAAAAGCGTTTTGGTGTTGCCAGAATCGGATGCTTCGGCTCGGCGATGCGGGGAGAAGATCGCCCGGACAGTGATATCGATCTGCTGGTTGAGTTTGCACCTGGAGAAACAACCTTTCGTAACTTCATGGAGTTAGTCTATTTTCTCGAAGATCTCCTTGGCCGCAATGTGGACCTTGTCACCGAACAGGGATTAAGCAAATATCTTTGCCGTACTGTCGAAAAGGAGGTTGTCTGGTGTGGAGAGGGAGATTAAGGAGAGAAGAAGAGAGGAGAAGAGATCTCTGATCCAGCGGACATATGCCGCCATCCACATTCGATATTTCAGTCATTCATCCCCTGGAGGAAGAACCTGATGGAGCCTGATAATGCGGGGCCGTTCATCTTCCTCAAAATGGCAGCAGACGGCATCATGCACCATTGCTCTCAGCTCTTCGAAATTATCGGCCTGGGTATAGATGGAGTGGCCAGGCGAATGAGCCTCATACCCTCCCTCCGGGGATTCCCAGGCAATGAATAGGATTTCCTTTTCAGTGTGCATTGCCTTCAACAGATGTAGATTGTGTATTCCATCATGAAGAAAGTATCATCTCTCCATGCCAATGTGTGCCCATGTGTTCACGAATCAGAAACAATTTGTTTCTGAAGTGGAAACATTTTTTTCGAAGAGCGAATACAATCGTGATCTCTATCTTCTTGTGCCCGGAGAGGATTATTTGCCGATCTCGAGATGATGGCGTCAAGGATGGAGAGGTCAATCTCTGAGGAAGTAGGAGTTTTGACCCATATCCTCATCCTGACATCCAACAGATTATCAGACCTCAGGGAGACGACACCCCATTCTATCTTAGCCTGTTAAGGACAGGGTATACACTCAAAGGTGAATCAATTGAAGGATATTGAATATCGAACCGAACAAGTAACCGAACAAGTAGCCGAACAAGTAGCCGAACAAGTAAAGAATCACGGCCCTGGTTGCAGCCCTGGTTGCGGCGTGAGTTACGGACCGAGTTGAGACAAGCGAATCTCCACGTGCCACCATGGGCATCTTTCGAAAAATCCTGAAGTCTCACGAAAATCATTATTTTAAGGATTAGACCTTCTTCCTCTGGTTCTCTCTCTCAAGCAATCGTTGATTCAAAGCTTCAGTATCGTCAGGAGTATATTGAAGGATTTGGATGTGGTTTTTTTGGGGTCTACCGTAAAGGAAGATTGATCAGTTACTTCTTGCATAAGAGAGTAAAGGAGTTTCCAATTACAGGTGGTCCAAGTGCCGTCGCCGAATCATTCTTTGATGAGAGACTGTATCAATATGGAAAGCAATTGTGCGACGCACTGCATTGGGATGGGCCAATTCAGTATCTCCGATCGAAAATAAGTGAGCGGCACAGTGCCCTCGATTCGCGGCACAATGGCAGTCAGTTACGACCTATCGATGGCTCCCTGATGATCCACCGACCAACACCCCCATGCAACTGTGACATGGAGATGGCAACCGAGCACCTATCGTGGCTCTTTATATCGAGCAGCGCAGAGTTCGTACATCTCCAGTAAGAACTGTTTAAAACTCACCTCATCTTTGTACAGCACGATCCAGAGCAACTGGAGCACCTGTTCATACGCGAAGTAAAAGAACCGGATTCGTGGATCCTTTGATTTCGAGGAGATTCTCGCTTCATCCTGCACCCGGAAACCGGTTTCGATTCTCCATCGTTTCTTGTAGGTTGGAATAACATATTCCAGATCAATAGACTCCTGATTCGTAGCAAATGCCCAATCATATGACTTTTCAGACTTTTTATCGAATATCTGCTTGAGAAGTGCGACTGTTGTCTCCCCTCGAAACATCGTCTTGTCTTTATTGACCTCGAGTTCATATCGGATCTTTTTCTTCTCTCCAATATCCAGCAATTCTATCTCTTTTTTGATTTTCTCGTTTTTTGGAGCGAAAATCAGATACGGCACCTCGGCATGTGTCAGAGTCAGCATCAGATCTTTGCTAAAGAATCCCCGGTCAAATACCGTGAGTTCAACGGAATTCACCAGTGGTTCAACCAGAGCAAGACACCAGGTCACTGTTGTTGCCATATTATGGCCAAGATGTACAGGAACTGATAAAAGCGGAATCTTCTGGGGAATATCAGAATTAATGATGGCGCATGAGAGGAACTTGAACTTCCCGGTAACCCCATGTTCACCCGTATATCCATGTATCCAGAACCCCTGAACATCACCATAAAAATCCTCTTCGGTATAATCAAAGGCTAAAACAACGTTTTTATTGGCAAGATCAAATCGTGTACCCAGTCGCTCGACCGTCATCCGATACTGCCAGACAATGTGTGATGTCGTGACATTCTTGATGGCGAGATGGAGTGAATCTGCCCTGTTGCCGACGGTTTCGATATAGGTATTTGCAACCGCTGCTTTGAGGAGGTCCCGGTTATACTGGAATCCAGAGAGTGTAGGTCCTTTAAACGGGAGTTTCAGTGCCCGATCGACGAATGTATCGAGTGTTTTGAGGGTCCTGAACAACCGTGCATCACTGATTTTCATAGTATTACCAGGTAGACTGTTCTGTCCAGGTATTCCTTGGGGCAGTCCACTTTTGCGCTATTCCCGAATTTGGTGACTTTTCGAATGAGAAATCCCTGAATATTCTCGATCTCGATCCGGGTAGCAGGATTTAGTTCAACTTTCTTCATTGGA